>JADMIO011200121.1_pt1 | contig 56320 bp, 48 predicted proteins | sample 8958161 | NCBI WGS metagenome assembly JADMIO01 (sample SAMN16585339, study PRJNA669376) | soil metagenome | isolation source: Crop rotation soil | place: USA: Cullars Rotation, Alabama | collected 2011
GCCGCGACTTCAAGTCACGTGAATTCCAAGCTTCGGATCCCACTGTGCTGGAAAGGGCACGCTGCTCTTGATCGAGCACGGCGACCGTCACGAAATCCGCAACACCGGCACAGGCCCATTGCGGACCTTGAACTTCTACGTGCCGCCGGCCTATACGGCGGAAGGTGACGAGCTGCCCGCGGGTAAGTCGAGCTAGCGCGTTCGGCACTGGGTTTGCTTTCTAGCTTCGCCATGGCTTCCACTTTCGACGTAGCCATCATTGGTGCAGGCCTCGCGGGACTCACCGCGGCGCGACAACTGGCGCGGGCGGGCCGCAGCGTCATTCTTCTCGAAGCCCGTGATCGCCTCGGCGGCCGGGTCAACACCCTGTTCGAACACCCTTGGCCGACGCCCATCGAAGGCGGGGCGGAGTTTTTGCACGGCGACGTTCCCGAGCTGGAGGAGCTCGTCAAGCAAGCCGGCGTCACCATTCGGGAGCTGGCCGATAACCACTGGCGCATCGAGCGCGGCCAGCTTCGACCGTTTGACTTCAACGCCCTCTGGACGCCGCTCAGAGAGAAGCTTGCGAAGCTGGAAGGCCCCGACCTTTCGTTCGCGCAGTTTTTGAGCGAGCACGGCGCGAGCTTGACGCATTTCGAGCGTGAGATGGCGCGGAGTTACGTCGAGGGCTTCAACGCCGCCGACGCCGAGCAGGTCAGCGTGCACTGGCTAAAGCAAACGGATGCGAGCGTCGGCGCCGAGAGTGGCGCCCCACGGCGGGTGCGCGAGGGGTTCGCCAAGATCGTTGACGTGCTGATGAACGACCTGGCTCTGCACCACGTGAACGTCAAGCTGCGCACACTGGCGCGCGTCATCCGCTGGCAGCCGGGGCAAATCGCCGTCGAAACCGAAGCGATCGGCCAGCGCGAGACGTTCATCGCCCGCAAGCTGCTCGTCACCGTCCCGCTCGGCGTGCTGCAAGAGCCGGTGGATAGCGCGGCGGGTCTTCGCTTCGAGCCCGACATCGCCGGGCGCCATGCCGACTGGCAGCGGCTGCGCATGGGCGCCGTCGTCAAGCTCGTCTTGCAGTTTCGCGAGACGTTCTGGCCGCCGGAGATGACCTTTCTGCACACGCCGGAACACGCGATCGAGACGTGGTGGACGCACGCGGATCGGCATCTCTTGACCGGCTGGGTCGGCGGCCCCAAGGCGTTCGCACTCGCGGGCCGTCGACCGAGCGCAATCGAGCTGGCGGCGCTGGAAACGCTGGCACGGTCGCTCGGCGTTGCGCGCGGACGATTGCAATCGTGGCTCGTGTCCAAGGCGGTGTTTGACTGGCAGGCCGATCCCTTCAGCCGCGGCGCGTACATGTATGTGCCTGTCGGCGAAAGTGCCACGCCCGCGCGGCTCGCGCTGCCGATCGAGGACACGCTCTACTTCGCCGGCGAGGCGACCGAGTTGCAGCTTGCCGGCACCGTCGGCGGCGCGATGGTCAGCGGCGCGCGTGCCGCCCGGGCGATGCTTTAGTGCAGGCGGCATCGCTTTTGCATGCGGTTGCCGGCATCACCTCGCCCCTCTTCGCAAAGGAGATACCCATGGCACGCAAATACAGCAAGCGTTCTTCCAACGAAGTCAAGAAAGCCATGCACGAACGCAAGCACGGCACGCTCAAGAGCGGCAAGTCCGGCAAGAAAGTGAAGAGCCGCAAACAGGCCATCGCCATCGGCCTGTCGAAGGCGCGCAAGAAGGGCGAGCATGTCCCGGCGAAGAAGTCGAAGTCGAAATCGAAGTCGTAACGATTCTCCCTCTGGGAGGTCAGGGCCATCCCATTCGGCCACCACCTCAAGCGAAACGCAGCACGACTTCTCAACTAATGAGACAGCCCTCACCCCCGGCCCCTCTCCCAGGGGGGGAGGGGAGAACGAGTTCGCTCTCGCCTGTTGGGCTGCACGGGACCACACAAGGATCACGCTATGTCGACCGCCGCCGACATCTTTTTCGACGCGCTGCATGACTGGGGAGTCGAAGTTATCTTCGGGTTGCCCGGCGACGGCATCAACGGCCTCATGGAAGCGCTGCGCCAGCGCCAGGACAAGATTCGCTTCGTGCAGGTCCGCCACGAGGAGGCGGCCGCGTTCATGGCGTGCGGCTACGCCAAGTTCACCGGCAGGCTCGGCGTCTGCCTGACGACGTCCGGTCCCGGCGGGCTGCACTTGCTTAACGGTCTTTACGACGCCAAGCTCGACGGCCAGCCCGTGCTGGCGATCACCGGGCTGCCTTATCACGATCTCATCAGCACCCATTCCCAGCAAGATGTCGAGCTCGACAAGGTGTTCGCCGACGTCGCCGTCTACAACGCGCGCATCATGGGGCCGAACCACGTCGAGAGCGTCGCTGACCTGGCGTGCCGTTCGGCGCTGGCGTACCACGGCGTGGCGCACGTGGCGTTTCCGATCGACTTCCAGGAAGCGCCGCTCGACAGCAAACGCCGTTCGAAGCGCAACATCCCCAACCACAGCTCGGATGTCTACGCCCGCAGTGCTCGGCTGCCGGAAGAGTCAGACCTGCGCCGCGCCGCGGAGATCCTGAATGCCGGCAAGAAGGTCGCGATCCTCGCCGGGCGTGGCGCTCTGAACGCGGGCGATGAGCTGGAGCGCGTCGCCGATTTGCTGGGGGCGCCGATCGTCAAGCCGCTGCTCGGCAAGGCCGCTGTGCCTGACGACAGCCCGTTCACGACGGGCGGCGTCGGGCTGCTCGGCACGCGTCCATCCTGGGACGTCATCGAAGGCTGCGACACGCTGTTCATGATCGGCACGTCGTTCCCGTACCTCGAGTTCATGCCGAAGCCCGAGCAGGCCCGTGCCGTACAGATCGACTACGATCCGCAACGCATTGGCCTGCGCTATCCCGTCGAGGTCGGCCTCGTCGGCGACAGCAAGCGGTGCCTGCAGGCGCTCGTGCCGCTGCTGCAACGCCATGATGATCGCAAGTTTCTCGAGGCGGCGCAGACCGGCATGAAGGCGTGGCGCGACCTGATGGACGAGCGCGGTTCGCGCCAGGACAAGCCGATGAAGCCGCAGGTCGTGGCGCACGAGCTTGGCCGGCGGTTGCCCGACAACGCCATTGTCGCCTGTGACAGCGGCACCGTCACGACCTGGTGGGCGCGCCACGTTCCCGTCCGCAAGGGGCAGATGCACTCCGTCTCCGGCATGCTCGCGTCGATGGGCTGCGCGCTGCCCTACGCCATCGCGGCGCAGATCGCTTATCCGGATCGGCCGTGCATCGCCTTCGCCGGCGACGGCGGTTTCTCGATGCTGATGGCCGAGTTCGCCACCTGCGTCAAGTATCGGCTGCCGATCAAGGTGATCGTGCTGCACAACAACACGCTGGGCATGATCAAGTGGGAACAGATGGTCTTTCTCGGCAACCCGGAGTTCGGTTGCGACCTGCAGCCGATCGAGTTCGCCGCGTTCGCGCAAGCATGCGGCGGCACCGGCTTTCGCGTCGACGAGGCGGCCGAGTGCGGCGCGGTCTTGGAGGAGGCGCTGGCGACGGAGGGCCCGGTGCTGGTGGACGCGCTCGTCGATCCGCTCGAACCGCCCATGCCGCCGCGCGCCACGCTTGAGCAGGCCGCCCACCTCGGCAAGGCGCTCTTGCGCGGCGAACCGGACGCGGGCAAGATCATCAGCACCATCCTTGGCAACAAGATCCGCGAACTCGTGTAGGAGCGACCATGAGCATCCTCGAAACTGCACAGAACGAATCGGTCTGGGCCGCCAGCGCCAAGATGCCGAAGTGTCCGCGCCTGACGCGCGACGTCGAGGCCGACGTCTGCATCGTCGGCGCGGGCCTGGCCGGGCTGAGTTGCGCGTACGATCTGATGCGCGCCGGCAAGTCGGTCATCGTCATCGATGACGGCGGCCTCGCCAGCGGCATGACACAAGTCACGTCCGCCCATCTCGCGAACGCCATCGACGACCGCTACTACGAGGTCGAGCGCATGCACGGCCCCGACGGCGCTCGCCTCGCTGCCGAGAGTCATTCGGCGGCCATCGACCACATCGAAGCCAACGTCAAGCACGAGAAGATCGCCTGCGATTTCGCCCGGCTCGACGGCTACCTGTTCCTGTCGGAGGGCGAGCCCGAGTCGAACCTCGACCGTGAGTTGATCGCCGCGCACCACGCCGGGCTGGCCAGCGTCGAGAAGCTCGGCCGCGTTCCGTATGAGGGCGCCGATCTTGGGCCATGCCTGCGTTTCCCCAACCAGGGGCAGTTTCATCCGCTCAAGTACCTGGCCGGGCTCGCGAAGGCGATCAAGCGCGGCGGCGGACGCATCTTCACCGAGACGCACGCCGACGAGATCACCGGCGGCGAATCGGCGAGCGTGAAGGCGGGCAAGCACACGATCCGCGCGGGCAGCATCATCGTCGCGACCAATTCGCCGATCAACGATCTGTTCGCGATCCACACCAAGCAGGCGCCGTACATGACCTACGTCATCGGCGCGCGCGTGCCGCGCGGCGAAGTGCCGCCGGCGCTCTACTGGGACACCGGCCCCGTCTCGAAGGAGGGCCGCTCGGCTGCGTATCACTACGTCCGCCTGCAGAAGGCGAAGGGCCGCGCTCGCCACGAGATTCTCCTGGTGGGCGGCGAGGATCACAAGACCGGCCAGGCCGACGACACCCACGAACGCCACGCTCGCCTCGAGGCCTGGGCCCGCGAGCGCTTCCCGATGATGGGCGAGGTCGGGTTCGTCTGGGCCGGCCAGGTCATGGAAACCATCGACGGCCTCGCGTTCATTGGCCGCAACCCGCTGGACCAGGACAACGTCTACGTCGTCACCGGCGATTCCGGCATGGGCATGACGCATGGCACCATCGCCGGCATGATGCTGACGGACCTGATCCTCGGCCGCGACAACCCGTGGGCCAAGCTCTACGATCCGTCGCGCAAGACGCTGTCGGCGCTCGGCAAGTTCACGCAGGAAGCCGTCAACATGGCTGTCCAGTACACCGACTGGCTCACGGGCGGCGATGTGGCGAGTGCCGACGATGTTCAGAAGGACGCGGGCGCCGTGCTGCGCCGGGGCATGTCGAAGGTCGCCGTCTACCGTGATGAGCAAGGCGACTTGCACGAGACTTCCGCGGTGTGCGGCCATCTCGGTTGCATCGTCCACTGGAACGCCGCCGAGAAATCGTGGGACTGCCCGTGCCACGGCTCGCGCTTCGACAAGACCGGCAAAGTCATCAACGGCCCCGCCAACGGCGACCTCGGGCCGGCGAAAGTGGAGTGAAACAACAGAGGGAGACGACCAGTCCCGTTTTTACCGTTTCCTGGGGCGAGCTCATTCTCGGAGGAGAACGGTGTCAGAGAATGAGGGCCGTCTGCTCTGTTTTCTTGATAGCGGTGAAGCAAATGAAACCGACCCAGGCGCCGGCAGGCGCTAATGATCCCCGTGCGCGCGTCGTCGCTGCCCGGCGCGCACGCCTTCGTTACATTACCGACGACAGGCCCGGTATTCGACGTATCCGCGCCGGCCATGGCTTTCGCTACGAGAACTCTCGCGGCAAGCCGATCGCCGACGAGACGGTCCTTGCACGCATGCGCAAGCTCGCGATTCCGCCGGCCTGGACGGACGTTTGGATCTGTCCTCATCCCAATGGCCATCTGCAAGCCACGGGCCGCGATACGCGTGGCCGCAAGCAGTACCGCTATCACGAGCGCTGGCACGCGACGCGTGACGAGACCAAGTTCGATCACATGATCGCGTTCGCCAAGGCGCTGCCGTACATTCGCCGCCGGGTGCGCCGCGATTTGAAGCTCGAAGATATGCCGCGCGACAAGGTGCTCGCCACGGTCGTGCGTCTTCTGGAGACGACGCTCATCCGCGTCGGCAACGACGAGTACACGCGCGCCAACGGCTCGTTCGGCCTGACGACGCTACGCAATCCGCATGCGCGCGTTCGCCGCGACGAGATTCACTTCGAGTTCCGCGGCAAGGGAGGCAAACACCGCTCGGTCACGGTCCGTGACCCGCGGCTCGCGCGCATCGTTCGCCGTTGCCAGGAGATTCCGGGGCAGGAGCTGTTTCAGTATCTCGACGAGGACGGCAAGCGCCACGCGATCGGCTCGGTGGATGTGAATGCGTATCTGCAGGAGGCGGGCGGCGGGCCGTTCACCGCGAAGGATTTTCGCACCTGGGCCGCCACGCTCCTCGCCGCCGAGACGCTGCGCAAAGGCAGCGAGGCGCCGCCGACCAAGCGCTGCCTGACGGCGTGCATCGAGCAGGTTGCGAGTCGGCTCGGCAACACCCCCGCCATTTGCAAGAAGTGTTACATTCATCCCGGCGTGCTGGACGCCTACTTGGCGGGCACGCTCGACATCAACCCGGGACCGGCACGGAAGGGACGCTCGAGTTGCCGACTCGATGCGGCGGAGGCAGCGTTGTTGCGCTGGTTGCGCCGGCAGAAATGATCAAGCTCTGCCAGACGACGCCGTCGTTGCCGTCGGAGTGAAAGGACAGGGCAGGGCGGTGCTGGCGATTGAGCCGCTTGACTGCATCGTGCAGCCGTTCCAGCGCCGCGGTGGCGTCGTCGCCCGGCAGCGGATTGTCGATGCGCGGCGGCCAACCCTCGCGCTGAAATGCCGACAGAATCGTCTCCTGATTCTTGGCCGGCTGGCGAAAGCGCTTCGCGACGACCGAACCGATGCGCAGCTCGCGCAGGTCGTGATCCCAGTAAGGCTGGGCGCACGCCGACGCCTCGGGCGTGTGATACCCATCCACCTCGTGTGCAAGCTCGAGCCCGGCCGACGTCAGCACGAAGCAGCTTCGTTCCTCGATGCGCAGGCTGCGCGGCTGCCGAAACGTCCGCTGCTTGGCCCCGCGGCGGGTCCATTCCACCTGATGCTTCACGTAACCGTCATAGACCAGCAAACGCAGATCGCTGTGCGAGAGCCCGGCATCCTTGAGCGCGTGCGCCTCGAGCGCGAACTGCCACGGATCGCGCCCGGTTTCCGCGCCGGCCTCATGCGCGTCCAATAGCAGCGACAGCGCCCCTTGCAACCCGGGCGTCAGCGAATGACCAATCATGTCCATCCTCACCGAGAGAGCGAAAGTAGTCTCTTCTGCAATCGCAATCGGCACGTCGATTCGGACACGATTTTGAAGATATTTCGAAAATCCCTTCCGCTTGCGGCGTAGCAAAACGATGGCACGCTGTTTTGCTACGCCGCGAGCGGCAAATACAATGTCGCGGCCCCCCTTCAATGGAGCGACCCATGACGACCACCCGCCGTGAACTGCTCGCCACCGCCGGTGCCGCGACCCTCGTCGCCGCCGCCAACGCCCAGCAACCGCCGGCGCAACCGCGCGTCTACCGCATCGGCGTCATCTCCGCCGCGATCGACGGCCGACCGCAACGCACCAACGGCCACACCTGGCATTTTGCACAGTACTTCCATCCCGAGTGCAACATCGCCGCGATTCGTCGGCACCTCGACCCCGGCTCGGCGCGGATGTTCGAGCGTTACCTGCGCAGCCCGCGCTACACGTTCGACCAATTGCCGTTCCCCGACACGCGCATCACGCACGTCTACGCCGACCCCGCCGACGGTTTGACGAACTACATCGAAGCCTTCCCCGGCGTCCGCATCGCTCGCACGCTGCAGGAGCTCGTCGAGAACGTCGACGCCGTCTGGCTCGGCGACGCATCGGGCCGAGGCAACGATCACTTTGACCTGATCGCGCCGGCCCTGCGCCGCGGCTTGCCCTGCTTCGTCGACAAGCCCATCGGCGGCACGATCGCGGAAACGCGACGGATCCTAGCGCTGGCCCGCGAGCATCGGGCGCCGCTGATGTCGTCGAGCCTGTTCCGCCACGAGTTCGGCATGGAGCAAGCGTTGCGCATTCGTGACGCCGGCGACCAGGGCCCGATCCAGTTCGTGCTCGCCAGCATGGCGAGCGGCTACAGCGCCAATGGCTGGTTCATCTACGGCCAGCATCCCATCTGGACGGTGATCACGCTGCTCGGCCCCGCGGTGGAAGCGGTGAGCATGTATGCAAGAGAGAATACGGCCCACGCCCTGTTGACCTACCGCGACAAGAACCCCGCCGAGGTCTGGTACGGCCGACCGGACATCAGCGGCCAATACTGCCACACCGCGGTCCACTTCCAGCGGCAGCTCTACCAGTACACGCCGGCCATGGAGGGCGACTTCTGGTACGGCCACCACTACGAGATGTTCCGCATGGCCCACGCGTTCAGAGAGATGGTGCGAACGAGAAGAGAGCCGGTCCCGCACGAGGAGATCCTCGCGGTGACGGCGGTGGTGCACGCGGGGGCACGGTCGTTGACGGAACGGGGGAGGTTGGTGACGCTGGCGGAGGTGATGGAACGGCGGGAATGATTTCGTTTCTGTGATTATTAATTCCAAATTCTTTCACATAATATTCTTGACAAGCCACAACAAAGGACACAATCTACAGCCACGTTTATCCCAATAACACGCAGCACTCAGCTGCCCACTGAGGAACCTCCGTCATGCCCATTATCGCCTGGTTCGTTAGTCTATTTCAAAAGAGTGCAATTCGATCAGCCACAGGAAAAAGCAAAAGCAAACGGTCGCAGCTCAGTGTGGAAGTGCTTGAAGATCGGATGGTGCTCACTGGCTACACCTTCGCCACCATTAGTGACCAGGTCGTTTTTTTGGGGCCCGCCGCTTCAATCAATGACTCAGGAACCGTCGCTTTTGCAGCAGTGCTCGATGCGGGACAGCTTGGTGTGTTTACGGGCGATGGGGGAGCTCTCACAATCGTCGCTGACAATACCAGTCAGTTTTCGGGTTTTCTTTCCCCATCGATAAACGATCAAGGAGCGGTTGCCTTCAAGGCCGACCTTGCCGCCGGTGGTTCAGGCGTATTCGCGGTCAGCAATGGCAATCTCATCACGATCGCCCAAACGGGAACGCAATTCAACCAACTGGCCTCTTTTGCTTCGATCAACAATAGCGGGACAGTAGCGTTTCGCGCCGCCTTGACGGCAAGCGGATCTGGAATCTTTACGGGCGACGGCGGCGCCTTGACAACGATTGCCGACCCGTCATCAGGTCTTTCCGGCTTCACGATCTTCCCTGTGATCAATGATGCAGGAACCGTGGCTTTTAATGGCAGCGGCGCGCTTTACACCGCCACGAACGGGGTTTACACGCTGATTGCCGAGGCAACCGGCGATCCTGTAAGATTCGAGTCCCCCGTTTTTTCAATGAATAACAACGGCGAGGTCGCCTTCGAAGGCGAGTTTACCTCAGGCGCGCATGCCGTGTTTGTCGGCAACGGCAGTTCCGTGACGGCGATTGTCGACACGGACGGCCCCTATGCGAGTTTTGGCAATGAGTCCATCAATGCCGGTGGCAGTGTTGTCTTCCAAGCGTCCACGGACGCAGGTGGTCTGGGCATTTTTAGCGGGCCCGACCCGGTGCACAACAAGATCATTGCCACCGGGGATGCCCTCAATGGGTCAACTGTGGTCACGCTGTCCCTTGGCCGTGAGGGCTTGAACGACAATGGCCAGGTCGCTTTCTACGCGGAGTTGGCGGACGGGCGGCACGGCATTTTCCGAGCTGATCCGCTTCCCTTCAGCCCCTCGACCCTGTCGGGAATCGTTTATGTCGACTTCAACAACGACGGCGAAGTGGATTTCGGCGAGAACGGAATTGCGGGAGTTACGGTGGCGCTCACGGGGGCCGATGACCAAGGTGCCCCGGTGTCATTGAGTCAGGCGACTGACGCAGATGGCACGTATTTGTTCGCGGACCTTCGACCCGGGCAGTACCACATCACTGAAACTCAGCCGGCCAATTTCGCCCAAGGAATCAACACCATCGGGACAGCGGGAGGCTCCTTGTCCGCGGTCGATCAGTTTTTCCTTGCGCTGCCTGATGGCGTAGATGGCATGAACTACAACTTCGGCGAGCGTCCGCTGTCCGGTGGATCGGTGCAAGCGGGACAAACCGCGAGTATCGGCTTTTGGAACAATAAGCACGGCCAGAGTTTGATCAAATCGCTGAACGGCGGACCGGCCAGCACGCAACTGGCGGATTGGCTCGCCGCGACTTTCCCCAACATGTACGGCGCAGCCGCTGGCAGCAATGATTTGGCGGGCAGGACGAATTCCCAGGTGGCCACGTTCTTCCAATCACTATTCACACTCAAGGGACCCAAGCTCGATGCCCAGGTTCTTGGGACGGCGCTTGCCGTCTATTCCACAAATTCGACGCTTGCTGGAAACAGCGCAATGGCTTATGGATTCGTGGTGACGGGATATGGGGTCGGCGCGTCTACCTTCAATGTAGGCTCGCGCGGGGCTGCATTTGATGTGGTGAACAACACCTCTGTGGCAGTGATGGACTTGCTCTTGGCAACCGATCGCAAGTCGGTGAACGGTGTGCTCAATTACAATGCGAATGCGAACACCATGAAAACTCAGCGTGACCTGGCCAATTCGCTCTATAGCGATCTCAACCAGGCCGGGGATATCAACTGAGGAAAACCCGTTCGATGGATGGTCCTTGCAGCCTACCCGTGCCGTGCAAACAGTTTTGCATTTCGCACCGAAGGTGCAGCGACAAGAAAGCCCAGGGGTTCGGTGGCCACTCCGGTTTGTTTTGCCCTTTCAGGGCGGCGGCTTGGGACGACGCAGGTTCCCCAGGGCGCTTTCTTGTTGCGGCCCCTTCGGGGCAAAATGCAGAGGGGCATCACCGGCGACCGGACATGGTGACTGGGTCTTCGTTCGAGGATCGCTCCACGGATGCGCTGGGCGTGTGGGCTTGGGTTTCTTGCACGATCTGCACCATCAGGTCCTTCCAAAACCTGCCCGCGTTTGCTCGGCGTTCGAAAGCGAGACGGCAAATCGTCGGCGTCTCGCATTGAATCTCAATCGCGACAAAGTAATCCTCCCAGGCGATGCTGCACTTTTTCGACACGTTCCATGCCGTTCGGTGAGGTGCGAACCTCATCCGTGATGACGCGAATCCGATTCGTTCAACGGTCGGTGTGTCTCGTCGCCCGTTTGAATGAATCCTGTCAACCGAAGTGGTGGCCAGGGGTTACGGCGAAAATATTCGTTTAATGACGGTTGAACGAATTACCTCACTTGAGCGAGCCCACCGTCTTGTACGCCTGGTAGCACGCCTTCTCCGTCGCGGTGATCAACTGACGCGCCTCCGGCGTCAGGCCGACCGACATCTTCGCCTGCTTTTCGAGCGGCGTTTCGTGCTGTTCCCACGCGACCTTGAGGCGTAGCTCCTGCTTCCGGAGCGTCGCGATGAGTTTCTTGTCGCCGTTCTTCTTGGCGCGGGCGGCGAGCTCGTTGAGCATCTGGTAAGCGAGATAGCGGCCCGCGCAGGCGGACCACTGCTGGGCGGGGCCGACCTTTTTCGGATCGTTCTTCGTCAAGAATTGTGCGAGCATCGGCGCGACGGCGGGCTCGCCCATGTCGAGCAGGGCCCCGACCGAGCGGCTGCCGAGCGGGCGCTTGAGCAGGGCGTCGACCTGCATGATGTCGGGCGTGGCGTCTTCGAGCAGGACGTCGAGGCCGCGCGTCTTGAGGGCGTCGTGGGCGGGATCGAGCTTGCACAGGGCGTGCGTGGCGGCGACGCGAATCGATTTCTCACGGCTGTCGATCTGGTCGGCGATCGAGCGCAGCGCGGCCGGGCCGGGCTTGCCCATGTCTTCGAGGATGCGGATCGTCTGCAGCGCCATTGCCGCGTCGGCGTTGTCGAGCACCGCGGCCACATCGCCGCCGGCGGGCTGACCGTCGGCCTTGAGCGCGCCGATCGCGTCGAGAAACAGGACGCGCACCTGGCGCGTCGGGTCCTTGAGTCCCTGCCGTAACATTGGGAGGTCCTTGGCAGTCACACCCGTGAGTCGCTCACGCAGGAACTTTTCGGCGCCGCCGCGGATGTCGTTGTTCGGGCTCGCCATCAGCGTCATCAGTCGTTCGGTCTGCAGGCGTTGCGGACCGAGATCGAGCAGCGCGAGCGCCGAGGCCTCCTTGACGCCAGCGTCGGTGTGATCGAGGTGCTTCTCATACGCGGTGAACGCCTCCGGCGTCTGCGTGCGGCTGCCGCGCAGCGCGGTCAACGTCGGCAGCAGGAGGCCTGGATTCGTCTGCGTCTGCGCGACCTCGACGAGCTTGCCGAGTTTCTCGACGGCGGCGACCGCGTGCTGCGACACATCCTTCTCGGCGGCGCCGATCAACAGGGTCAGATCCGGCAAGGCGGCGACGCCGTCCTGATTGAGCGAGCCGATCGCGTCGATGAACGCGATGCGCACCTCTTTCGTCGGGTTCTTCAACTGGGCGCGAAGCTGCGCCAGGTCTTTCGCCGTCACGCGCGTCAGCCGTTCGCGCAGCAGTTGATCGGCGGCGCGGCGGACCTCCTGATTGGGACGCGCCATGAGGTCGACCACCCGGTTGAGCTGCAGCCGCTCCGGGGCGAGCTGCAGAATCGCGAGCGTCGCGGTGTCCTTGACGGCCGGATCGTTGTGATCGATGTGCGCTTCGAACAGCTTGAGCGTCTCATCGGTCCTGGCGCCGGTGCCGCGCAGGGCGATGAGGAGCGCGGCAAGCTGCCGATTGTCGCGGCTGTCGCGGGCCAGCGCGATCAGCGCCGGCGCCGCATCAATGGCGACGGGGCCGAGTCGCGTGACGCCTTCCAGCGCGAGCGCTTGCATCTCGGCCTGGTTGACGCGCTTGAGCACCGTCATCAGCGCGTCGACGTCGCCACGCTCGAACGGCGGCGTCATCTGGCGGCGAAATAGCTCGGCATACAGAAGCAGAGTCGTCTGGGCCAGCTCGCGCAGGCTGGCGTCGTTGTGCTCGAGGGCGCGCACGAGCCGGGTGAAGGCGGTGCCCTGGCCCCCTACTTTCGCCAGGGCGCTCTGGAGCTTCTCCTGCTTCTCCGTGGACTCGTACTTGGCCATTGCCGTGCGAATTTGCGCTTCGAGGCCACGCGTGGCGAACAGGGAGTCGTCCGCCTTGCGCAGGAACTTGATGTCTGTCAGTTTCGTCTCGGCGTACTTTTGGCCGTCGCGCCACTGCTCCTGGATGCGCCAGTGTTTGACGCCGTCGAAGACCGCGTAGTCGCGGAAGTAGAACTCGACGAACGTGGTTCGAGGGTCGAAACGGTTGTTCGCATCGAGGAATCGGCCTGTAAAGTCGGCCTTGTGGAGCAGCTTCGTCTTCTTGTCAAAGTAGAGCGTCAGCGGCGCCCGGCCGGGCCGTTTGACGACGGCGCTTGAGCAGGCGACGCCGCGAATGTCCTTGTCCGCGCCGGCGACGACGTCGAAGCCGGCCTCCGTGAGCGGGATAAGGTTGCTGAGGATCGTGCCGTAGTTGAAGTTCTGGTAGAACGCGAGGCCATCGCCTCCGAGCGTGAGAATGTTGCCGTTCTTGACCGACCAGCCGTGGTCGCGAATGAGCAGGAGGATGGTTTCCACGTTCGCGGGGTTGCGTTCCTCAAACTTCATGCGCCGGAGCGATTCCCAAGTGATGGTGATCTCGTTGAGGTTCTTGGTGAACGTGAAAGTCGCGGTGCCGGTGATCTTGACCGCCTCGATCTCTTCCAGCCGGCTGCGCGGGGCGACGGCGTCGAACGGGATGATGCGCGAACGGGCGGTCCATTCCTGATCGCTGAGCCGCAAGCGATTGAGCTTGGGCGGGTCGCCGCCGTTTCCTTTGGGATTGCCGTTCTCGTTGGGGGGTGCTTCGGGATCGTTTTTCTTCTCCTCTTCGGGCTTCTTGTCGTTGTCCTTGTTGTTGGGATTGGGATTGCCGCCGCCGACGATGTCGGGACCCTTGTCGCGTGCGCCCATTCTCCAGAAGCCGACGCCGCCGACACCGAGACCGCCGGCGAGGCAGGTGAGCAGCAGACCGAGGACGACGAGAACGCCGCAACCCATGGCAATCATGCCCGTGCTCGAACCGGTTGCCTTGGGGCGTTCCAGCGGCGGTCGAGGGGCGGGCTCCAGGACGTGTTGCTCATCAATCGGACCCGAGCGGAGGGCGGTATCTTTCGGCGCCTTGCTGATGCGCGTGTCGCGCGCGGGGGCGGACGTGGCCTCGTCGGCGGTCAGCGTGACTTCGAATTGCGTGTTGCATTTGGGACAGGAGCACTTGTTGACGCCGACGATCGGTTGCCCGATTTTCAGCGCGGTGTTGCACTCCGGACAACGCGTCGCCAGGGCGCTCATGGTGCAGACTCCTGAGCCAACCTTTTCGGTTTGGTTATGTAGGCTAGCAAATCAGGAGGGGCGTTACAAGGGCCTGCCGCTTGCGGCTTGGCAGAACGTGAGCACGCTGTTTTGCTACGCCGCAAGCAGCCGGCGCAACAAAAAAGCGTGCGCGACCCAGCGGCCGCGCACGCTATCGATGAACCAGTCAAGTGCGCTTATGAGCGCGACACCAGCTCGATCTGCAGCTGGTTCTTGCCGGGCTTGATCTCGATCTCCATCTCCTTCGGGGCGCAGCCGACGTACGGCGACGGGGTCGCGATGTAGGTCGGATCGGAACGCTGCTCATCGGTGAGCTCCGGCTGCGGCGGCGTGTAGATGACGCGATGCTTGCCGACCAGGGCGCCGTCGTCCTTGCCGTAGGTGCCGAGCGTGAACGAGCCGTCGTCCTTGACGACCGCGGAAGCGGGCTTGCCGGGGTTGGCGGGCGTGGCGCCGCCGACGGGGCTGAAGATGAACGTGCCGCCCTTGACCGGCTGACCATTGTGCATGGCGACGCCCGTCACGCTGGCCAGTTGCTCGCGGCCGCAACCTGCGAGCATCACGCATGCGAGCGCTGCCAGACCGGTGGTGCGAAGCAGGGATGCGTATCGAAACATGTATTTCCTCATGGGTTAAAGGTTCATTTGTGGGACGACGCTTCGCGTTGCGAAATCGCGGCGCGAAGCGTTTTGCTTGGACACTTGGTTGGCGCCACCTTAGTTGTCCGTCAGCGAGTACGGCTCTTCGCCGTTGCGGGTGCCGATGGCGGTGTAGACGAGGATGTCGACGTTGTTGGTAACGAAGCGGACGGTGCCATCGCAGAACAGGAAGTTGGCGCCGCCTTCGTGCTGGCTGCCGAAGCAACGGTCGGCGTTGGTGGTCGTCTTCAGGTTGAGCGGATAGGCCGGGTCCATGACGCGGAAGTAGTTATGCTGGGCGCCCTGGCCTTGCTGCGCCGGATTGCCGCCCGCCCAGATCGGGAAGGTGTTGGTGGCAGTTCTGGCGTAAAAGTTGGAACCGCTGGTGTTGGCGGTGACTTCGCCGACGGCGACCGTATTGGAGGTGCCGTCGGTGATCTGCGTGAGGCGGACGGCCCAGGTCGTGTTGTTGTTGTTCGATTGCAGGAGTACGCCGTTCATGGTGCCGCCGTTGGGGTTGGACCAGCTGGCCCAGTTGCCGCCGGAGGTGTCGCTGCCCATGTTGCCGAGGTAGTTGGTCTTGCCGTAGCCGCTGGAGGTGCGCGGCTGCCAGCCGTCGGAGGGGCATTGATAAACGGGCAGGATGGTGCCGGCGCCGCCGCCGCCCGCGTTCATGTTGATGATGCCGCCCGTGTTGTTGGAGTCAGAGTTGTAGTTGCTGGCGCCGTTCCACATGTTCGGCCCGTTGCCCGGCACGAAGATCATGAAGTTGGTGGTGTCGTTCGTGAAGCCTTCGTAGATGCCTTGCTGATCGATGTAGGGCAGGATGGCCGTACCCCAGCCCCAGTTGCGATTGTCATCGTTGAACTCGCCGACCGGGAGAACCTTGTAGGCGTCGTGATACGCCTGCAGGGCAATGCCGATCTGCTTGAGGTTGTTGATGCACTGCGTGCGGGCGGCGGCGGCGCGAACCTTCTGGACGGCCGGCACCAAAAGCGCGATCAAAATGGCGATGATCGCGATCACCACCAGCAATTCGATAAGCGTGAAACCGGCTTGGGAACGTCGATTCAGCTTCATGGGAAAAGGCCTCTTTCTTCGAGAAACAACAGGGTGAAAACGCATGGCCGCCGACCCAGCGCGCAACGCTTCCGGGGTCGCCACGGTATTTTTTCGCGGCGGCGACGTTGCGCTCGGCGCACATGCACATTTGCGAGAATCGACACACATCAACGACAACACCCACCGCGGCACACGACCCTGCGCGCACCGGATGAGCCATTGCTTCGTCGACGGGAGCTTGGACGATCAGCGGAGAAACCGGCGAAAAGGCCCTGGGGGGGCAGTAGGTAGGACTAACACTTCGTACCGGCCGTCAATTCTCACACGTTCATAATATGACCTGTCCCGGTCACGCATCAAGCCGTGGAGCGCCGAAAATGCGCCTTTTTTCCAAGTTTTTTCTTGACACGTTCTGCCAGAGCGAAGATTTCAGGCGATTGTCGAGACTCATGGATTTCTCATGACCACGGTGGTCGTTCGCCGCTCAGTTTTTTTGTTCGCTGGGAAGCGCTTGCAGGCGTGGCGCTCCGATGTCGCTGCGCCGGAAGCGCACGCGCGCGCTGCGAATGACGGCGATCGCGTCGCCGGATTTGATTTCGGTCTCCGCCCGCACGTCGAACACGTTGTCGCCCGTCTTCTCGACGACGACGCGCACAAGTGCATCGGGCGCAAGGTCTTTGTGCTCGGTCGTGAAGGCGCCGGGTTGCCCGAGCAGCCGCGCCGCGGCCAGCTCGATGCCGGCGCGGGCCAGCCAGTCCGCCTGCAGCTGGCGCGCACGCTGCTGCGCCAGCCGGCGTTGTGCCAGCGCCTGCGACGTCGCCACCGACAGCACGATCGTCAAGACCGCGAGCGCCACCAGAATCAGAATGATCGCCATGCCGGCGCGGCGTTTGGTCTTCATCGGAAGTCTCCTCCCAGGGCGGCGTCGATCTCGATCGTCTGGCCTTCCACGACCTCGCCGGCGCGGAGCCGATGCAGCCGCAGCCGCACCATCTTCGGCTCGCGTCCGTCGCGCACGAACTCGGCGCGTGTCTCCCGGCCCGACAGCGGCGGAAATTGTTCGGTAAGTCCGCCGTTCTCGAACGCACGCCGCACCAGGCGGTTCTCGTCCCACAGATAGACGATGCGTCCCTCCTTGGTCTGCAAGATCAACGTTCGCTCATTGGCGACGTAGTCCTGCCATTCGCTCAGCGTCGCTTCCGCGCGATGGACGTCGGCGCGGAACTGGTCGGCGAGCGCCGTCGATTCGAGAAACTTGTTGAACCCTGCCGCCTGCACGCGCTCGATGTCGAGCGTCTCCTTGAGCAAGATAGCGGTCACGAACCCGAAGACGGCGAGCAGCACCATCACCGACAGTATCTCGATCAGCGAAAACCCGCGGCGTCGCATGTTCATCGCTTGCCTCCTTCGCGTCGGCTCAGCACGGTCATCAGCGTCACGCTCTGCAACGGCATCTCGGGCTCGAACTGCCAGGTCACCTCGACGTTGATCCGCTTCGTCCCGGCCGCGAGCTTGTCGGTCTCGACGAGCACCTTGACCTTGCCATCCGGCAACAGCGCCGCGGACGCGGACGGAATCATCTGGCCGTCGGCCCATTCCTGGTTGAGGTGCTCGTACGGCATGGCCCGGGCCTGTTCGAGCACGTTTTGCGCGATCTCCAGAGCGGCGTGATGGGCCGTCCGCCGCGCGCGTTCGCGCATGCTCCAGACGAGGCTCTGCGCCACCAGGATCGCGAGGATCGCAAAGATCGCGATGGCGACGACCATTTCCGCCATCGTGAAGCCTGGTCGCCGCGTCCGCTTGGAGCGGAGGGTTGGCCTAGAACACAAGCTTCGTTCATGCGAAGAAGCGGGCACTCGCTTCTCCCCTCTCCCCCTGTACTCAGGGGGAGAGGGGCGGGGGTGAAGGGGTCGAAGCGCCGGCGGGCGCATCCGCATCGGGTCGCCGAAGAAGAGGGAAATCGCTGCACGCGCATCCCCCTCACCCCCGGCCCCTCTCCCCCTGAGTACAGGGGGAGAGGGGAGCCGGAGATGCGGTGTCTGTTGAGGATTCGCCATGTTTTGTTCCAATTGCCTAGCCATGCATTTTATCCAGTATCGTGGTCAAGGGCTCAAACAGTGCGTACGCAACGAAGCCGATCAATAAAGCACAGACAAAGATCGCCAGCGGAAAGCCGACCGCCAGCAACCGCTCCGTGAGACGCGTACTGCGGCGCAGCATCGAGTCGCCGAGTTCCTGCAGCGCCCACGGGAGATTGCGCGCGTTCTCGGCCGAGACGATCAGCGCTCGTGTGGTGCTCGTCGCCAATCCGCGCCGCGCCAGCGCATCGGCCAGCGGTATTCCTTCGCGCAGGTCGTCCGCCAGCATGACCACGCGCCAGTGCATCGCATAAGGCAGCACGCCCGCGTCGACCACGCTGTCGACGATCGCCGGCAGCGGTTTGCCCGTCTCCAGCATCAGGCCGAGCGTCCGCAGAAACTGGCCGCGCATCTGCATCCGGTAAAAATACCCGACCATCGGCATGTACCAGCGCAGGCTTGAGCTGAACACCAGCAGATTGATGACGATGAACGCATCAAGGATCAGGAACGGCATCAGCCAGCCGTGCCTGACGACGAAGCGGCTCATCGCGATCAAGAGCTCGGTCATCTCCGGCAGCTTGAGCCTGAACTCCTGGAAGATCTTCTCGAACTTGGGGATGATGAAGATCATCACCAAGCTGAGAATGCCCACGAGCGTGATCATGAGCAGCGCCGGATAGAGGAGACGTGTCCCCATCTCGAGCCAGAGCGTCGACGTTCGGCGTTCGGGCACGCTGCGCAGCGCGTCGGGGAGCTTGCCGGTGAACTGCCCGACCGCGACGGCCATCGCGACGTCAGCGGAGACGACGCCGGGCACGCTGCGCAGCGCCTGGCTGAGCGGGATGCCGCTCTCGAGCATCGCCGCCAGGCGCGTGAGCCGGGCGTCGAAGCTGCGCTGCAGGTGGATCCAGTAATAGCCCGGAAAGACGAAGAACAGCAGCGCGCCGCGATAGATGTGCTCGCGAGGCCGATCGTCGATGTAGGCGCGCAAGAGTCCCTCCATCGGTGATTGCGTCGCCGCCGCGGTTTGCAGGACGAACAGGAACTCTTCTTGCCGGCAATGGCGATAGTGCAGGAAGGTGAAGATCTGCCAGCACCACAGGAAGAAGAGCAGGGTAAGCAGGAAGACGCCGCCGAAGCGGAAGACGCCGATCAGCACGCCGCCCACGCACGGGAAGCCGATCAGGAACGCGATCTGCAGCAACAGGGCTTTTTTCCAGGTGCTCATGGCGCGTTTTCCGGCCTTGCCGATTGTCAGGCGTAGGGTGGGTCGAGCGTAATCGCGAGGCCCACCTGTACCCGCGATGACCGGTGGGCCTCACGAGTACGTTCGACCCACCCTACAGAGTCATCAGAATCCCATGCCGCCTAGAGCCTCAAGAAGCGCGAACATCGGCCCCATCACGCCGAATACGAACATGCCGACCAGCGATCCCGCCAACAAGATGATCAAGAACGGCGGCAGAATCGTCCGCAGGAACGCGGCCCGCACATCCGCCTGCCTTCGATACATCTGGGCGAGCTGCTTGAGCGCCGCGCCGAGTGTGCCCTGCCGTTCGCCGAAGCCGATCATGAACACGACCAGTTCGGGCACCAGGTGCTGCCGATGCAGCGACGTGCCGAGCGGGACGCCCTGGCGGAGCTCGAGAACGACGTGCTTGCCGCCTTCAGCGATCAGCGTGTCGGTGGAGGCTTCGGTCGCGAGCTTGAGCGCGTCGGGCAAGGGGACCGACTGATCGACGAGGATGCCGAGCAGGTCGGTGAACGCCGCCAGCCGCGCCGAGCGGATGAGCGTGCCGACGACGGGGATCGCATTGACGAAGCGTGCCCAGATCATGCGCCCGGCCGCGTTGCGCCGCAACCAGAATCGTGTCGCCAGGAAAGTGATTAACAGCGTCACGGGCGGCACGACGAAGAAGGCGAAGGGATGCGTCCCGACGAACAGGAGCACCTGCGTCGTCAGCGGCAGCTTGAAGCGCATCTCTTCGAAGACCTTGGCGTAGCCGGGCAGGACCGAATAACTGACGAACGCCAAGAGGCCGAGTCCGAGCAGCGTGACCATCATGGGATAGAGCAGGGCGCCGAGAATCATGCTGCGAAAGTCGGCGATCGAGCGCGCATAAAGCGTGAGCGTCGCCAGCACCTCGCCCAGCTTGCCGCTGCGAATGCCGGCTGTCAGCAGCGCGCTGTAGTAATTCGGCACAACCCCTTGCTGGCGGTCGAGCGCCTGCGGCAGCGTGTGGCCGGCGTGCAGGTCGGCGGCGATCTGCTCGGTCACCTTCTTCAGCCGGCCCGTCCCCATCTCGCGCGCCAGCGCCGTCAGACCCTGGTCGAGCGGCAACCCCGCTCGCGCCATGGCCGCGATCTCCTCGTTGAGCGCGACCAACTCCTCGGCCGACAACGGCCCGCTCGCCGGCTTCGGCACGACGGTGAAAACCGGCGTCGTCGTGATCGCGTCGTTCGTCGGCGTGGCGTTCGAACCGCTCGACATGATCGCTCCAACTCGCCGCTTGCGGCTTAGCAGACCCGTGGTCCCAGCACGCGCGTCACTTCCAGCGGCAACGTCCAACCCTCGCTCAGCGCCCTATCGGCGGCGTGCCAGATCGTCGCCCGTCCCGATTGCGCGACGCAACTTTCCAGCCGTTGCGTGTCCGCTCGCGCCAGTACCGCTTGCCGCAACGCCTCGTCGATCAGCACCAGTTCCGCGAGCAGCAGCCGGCCGTGGTAGCCGGTGCCGAAGCAATTCTCGCAGCCCGGCGCCTCCCATCCCGCGGCCGTCTGTCGGCGACATGCTTGACAGAGCCGCCGGATGAGTCGTTGATTGAGGATCCCCTTGAGGCCGCTGGTGAGGAGATAGGTCTCGATGCCCATCTCCAGCAATCGACTGATTACACCACAAGCCGAGCCGGCGTGCAAGGTGCTAAGCACCAAATGTCCGGTGAGGGCCGCCTCGACGGCGATGTGAGCCGTATCGCTGTCGCGCACCTCGCCGACCATGATGATCTCGGGATCTTGCCGCAGGAGGCTGCGCAGCCCGCGCGCGAAGTCGAACTCGGTGCCGGGCCTAGCTTGCGCCTGGCTGATGCCTTCGAGCACCTGCTCGACCGGGTCCTCGATGGTGACGATGTTGCGCCCGCCCTTGCTCGCGCGCAGCAGGTGACGCAGGCATGCGTAGAGCGTCGTCGTCTTGCCGCTGCCGGACGGCCCCGTGAGGAAGATCGCGCCGGTGCGTTCGAGGAACAGCGTCCGCAAGTCCGCGAGAATCGTTTGGGACAGGCCGACCTGTTCGAGGTCGAGGACGGCGTTGCTGGCGCCGAAGACGCGCACCGCCGCCTTTTCGCCGTGGATGGTGGGAAACGTGCTGACGCGCATGTCGACACCGAACTCGCGCAGCCCGTGCGTGAGCCGGCCTTCCTGCGGGATGTCCTGGCGATAGGTCAAGAGCTCTGCCAGCACCTTGAGCCGGGCGACGACATTGGCAGCGAGATCGCGATTGAGAGTGGCAACGCGGTGCAAGACGCCGTCGAGGCGGAAACGTACGTCGAGCGTCTGGTGCGTCGGCTCGAAGTGCACATCGCTCGCGGCCCGGCGGACGGCTTCGTTGAGGATCAGTTCGACGAGCTTGCCGGTACGCTCGGGCGATTTCTGGTCGAGGGCATCGAGCTGGGATTGGAGGAAGGAAGACACACGATCACCCGATCAGAGGATCAGCGCGTCGAAGCGTTGGCCCACATCTTGAAAGCTACGATGCAAAAATCTCGTCAACGGCCAGGCGCCAACCCGGCACCGCCGGCTCAGCATCAGCAATTTCGCCCGAACGAAAAACGCGCGGCTGCGCAGGGGCGGCGGCGTGGTAACGCGCAACCGTCTTCGCTAGCGGATCGACGTCCCACACGACCTCAGTCCCCGCAACGAAGTAATCGGTCCGCTTGGCGGCCATCTCGATTTCCGCCGTCGCACCGTAATCGTTTTCGCTCCGCACCTCGGCCGCAAACCGGGGAGCCCCCGTGATGAAACGCATCCGATCCGGTGGCGGCGGTCCATCGTAAAGCGATGCGTCGGGTGAGAACGACTCCCGACCCGACGGCAGCTCCGCAACGGCATAGCCGACGCCATCCGCATAGGCCTTGCCTCGCTTGGTCGTCTTGGCGTGATTGCGCAGCGAGACGGCAATCTCGAACGCGGCGCTGCTGGGCAAATCTCCGGTCGGCATTTGGTGCACGATCCTTCCCGCGATCAGTTCCGCCTTTCCTTCGACGCGATAAAGATCGTCAAGCGTCTCACGTATGGTGGTGTCGGTCGCCATGTAAAGTCCTGCCGGTGATCGATTTCTCCGAACACATAATACCGCAACTCGCCGCGGGTAGCCAAGAAAGATCCGGGCATTCCCCTCACCGCTCCAGCCGAAACAGCTTCATCATCGCCTCCAGCAGCGTGTGCTGCGTCGGCTCTGGCGTTTCCTCTTGCAGGGCCGAGATGATGCCGTGCAACAGCCGATTCTGCATCAGCCGCACGGCACCCTCGATGTTCTCGCGGTCCTTGTCGTCGAGCTTGCCGTTCAGGCGCGGCAACAGCTCCGCGAGCATCCGCTTGCGCTGCGTCTCGAACTCCTGCGTGAGCTGGGCGATGATCGGGCCGTTCTTCTTCTTGCGCCAGTCGGCGACGAAACGCTTGACCTCCGCGTCGACGATGACCTCGGCCGGGCGGATGTGCTGCTCGCGCTCCTTGATCGTTTGCTCCTGGATGCGCTTCAGGTCGTCGACGTTGAACAGGCAGGCCCGGTCGCCGTCGTGGATGCGCGGATCGAAGTCGCGCGGCACGGCGATGTCAAGGATCACCATCGTCCCCCGGCTGCGCCGCGCAAGGATGCCGTCGAACCGTCGCCGGGTCATGATCGGCTCCGGCGCTCCCGTCGTCGACAACACGATGTCGGCTTCGACCATGGCGTCGTCGAGTTGCTCCCACGGCACCGCGACACCGCCGCACTCTTTAGCGACCGCCTGCGCCTTCTCCGGGCTGCGATTGGTCACGAGAATCCGCTGCGGCTTCAAGTCGCGCAGGTGTCTCAGCGTCAGCGCGCCCATCTTGCCGGCGCCGATGACGAGCACGGTCTTGTCGTCGAAGTGGTCGTGGACCTCACGCACATAATCGACGGCGACGCTCGATACCGAGACGTGCCCGCGGCTGATGCCGGTCTGGGTCCGCACGCGCTTGGCGACGGCGAGCCCCTGCTGGAACAGCGTGTGCAGGACGACGCCCGCGGTGCCGAACTGCTGGGCCGACTCGTACGCCTTGCGGACCTGGCCGGCGATCTGGCCTTCGCCGACGATCAGGCTGTCGAGGCTCGAGGCGACGCGAAACAGGTGCATCACCGCGTCCTGGTTGGCGAGCGCGTAGAGGCTCGTGCGGATCTGATCGTAGGGCAGCTTATGAAACTCGGCGACGAATTCCGCGATCAGGTCGGCGTCGGGCGTGACGCCGGCGCCGGGCCGGGCGACGTAGATCTCGACGCGGTTACAGGTGCTGACAATCGCCGCCTCGCAACCGAAGCGCGCGGACAGCTCCGCGAGCGCGGTGGGCAGCTTGGGCCCATCGAAGGCGAGCTTTTCGCGCAATTCGATGGGCATGGTGCGGAAATTGCCGCCGACCAAAAGGAGGTTCATCCCGCGCCCTCCGCGAAGGAGGGATGCGAGTACACCAGGGCAACGACGAGAATCGCAAAGGCGATCATCGTGATGATGGCGACCTGTCGGCCGCGCACGTGCACGCGATAGCGCAGGAACAGGAGAATGCCGACGACAAGCCAGAGACCGACGACGCTGAGCACGCGCGGGCTGTCCCACGCCTGGGCGAGGGTTTCCTGATACGCCTGCAGCGCAAAGCCGGCGAGCAACCCCGCCGTCAGGAGCGGGAACGACCAGAGGATGGCCCGGCGATTCATCTGCTCGAGCCGTTCGAGGTTGAACAGTCCCAGGCCGTGATTGGGCGGCAGCTTCGCTTGCAGGCGGCGCAGTTGCACGAGATACATGATGCTGGCGATGAAGCCGACCGAAACGCCGACGGCCGCCATGATGAGCAGGGTGCCGTGCGTCATGCCCCAGAACGCTTGCCAGCCTTTGGCCGTGGATTCGCTGCGTTCGGGGACCAGCAAGCCCAGACCGATGAGGCCCAGGACGATCGGCAGAACGAAGATTGCCCACGCGACGCGCTGATGGTGGATCGCCTCGCCAACGTAGAACACGGCGAGAATCAGCGCGAGCAAGAACATGGAACCCTGCGGAGCGCCGAGCTCGACAGATTGCATCGGCAAATAGGCGACGTGCGCCAGGAGTCCCGCGATGCCGAATCCAAGCGCGATGTAGCGCAGGATCGGCCGCGGCCGCAACAGGTGCCAGAGCTCGAGCGCGAAGGCGACGCCGTAACTGGCGGCGAAACAGAGGATGGAGATCTTGGCGAGGAACGCGAGCATGGTGCTCATTATAACTGTGAACTTTGGAGTGCGGTGGCTCGACACCGCTTTCTTTCTTTTGAACACGCGGTTGCGCGTCCACCGCCCACCGCGTGCCAAAGAAAGAAAGCGGTGTCGAGCCACCGCACTCCAAGGCTACGCCTCCTCGCCGACGACCAGCGGGCTCTTGAACTCGCTGAGCTTCTTGTGGAGCGTGTTGCGGTTGATGCCGAGCCGGGCCGCCGCCTTGACGAGGACGTTGTCGCACAAGGGGAGCACCTGCTCGAGCAGCTCGCGCTCGACGCCGCGGATCAGGCGGTTGTACAGGTTGCCGTCGTCGTCGGGCAAACGCTGGACGGCGACCTGGATGAGCTGCTGGATCATCGCATCGAGGTCCGCGGATTTGCTGCCGGCCGAGCGCATGCGCCGCTCGTGGCCCGGCAGCATCTGCTCGAACTGCAACGGCTGATTGTGCGACAGCACGACCGCACGCTCGACGCAGTTCTCCAGTTCGCGCACGTTGCCCGGCCAATCGTACTGCTTGAGCCGTTCGAGGATCGCCTGCGGGATCTCGGGCGGATCGCGACGATTTTCCTCGCAATAGCGTTCCAGAAAGAAGCGCGCCAGCGGCGGAATGTCCTCGGTCCGCTCCCGCAGCGGCGGCAGATAGACCGGCACAACGTTGAGCCGATAGTAGAGATCCTCACGGAAGCGCCCGGCCGCGATCTCGTCTTCGAGAAACTGATTGGTCGCGCCGATCACGCGCGTGTCGACGCGGATCGTGCGGCTCTCGCCGACGCGCTCGAACTCGCGTTCCTGCAGCACGCGCAGCAGCTTGACCTGCAGCTTGGGGCTCATGCTGTTGATTTCATCGAGAAAGATGGTGCCGCCGTGCGCCGCCTCGAATCGGCCGGTCTTGTTGTCGACCGCTCCGGTGAAGGCGCCCTTGACGTGTCCGAACAGCTCGCTTTCGAGCAAGCTCTCGGTGAGGGCGCCGCAGTTGACGCGGACGTAAGGTCCGTCCCCGCGCGGGCTGAGCCGATGGATATTGCGAGCGATGACCTCCTTGCCCGTGCCGGTTTCGCCGACCAAAAGGACGCTGGCCCGCGAGGTCGCGACAAGGCGGGTCAGTCGATAGACCGAGCGCATCGCCGGACTATCGCCGACGACGCTCGGCAGCGGGGCGTCGAGTGGTTCCTTGGAAGCAGCCATGACGCCGCTATTGTATCATATCTAGCGCTGCCGTGCCTATGCTCTGTGCAAGATTGCCCATTTTTTGCGCGAATGATGCCAGCTTCGCACCCGAGATTACAGCCTGCCGTCGAAACTGACGTTTCGGAAATGGTCTCCATGTGACCCGCCAGCCGAAAGCCCGACATTCTAGTAATGCGGCAGGCAACACCGATTCCTGCGCCAAAGAGTGCCTGCTTGAGTCGCACGACGCACAATTCTGGGGCAAACCCTCATGAAGACTTCGGCGGCCGTTGCAGCGCCTGGACGACGAACCCCAAATACTCACGAGCCCGCCTGGCCAGGGCGTCGATGCCGTCGGGTTTCGCCGGACGCGGCACGCCGGGGGCGAAGATGTTCTCGCAGGAGAGCGAGATCGTCAGCCCGGTGAAGGCGACCAGGTTCAGCATGCGATAATGATCGACCTCGCCGAAGCCGGGGCCGCAGTCCTGATGTGGCTCGGGGAAGAAGCGGTGGTCCTTGATGCAGAAGCTGCGCACTTCCGACGCGCAGGCCCTGAGGTCCTCGAGCGGGTTGACCTTGCCGTTGAGATAGTCCATGACGTTGCCGGCGTCGTAGTTGACCTTGATGTTGGGATGGTTGACCTCGCGCGTGATGCGCGCGCAGGCCGCGCCGGTGCCGGTTTCGCCGCCGTGCTGCTTGACGACGAGGGTGACGTTGTTGTCGCGGCATATCGGGGCGAGCTGCTTGAAGCGCTCGATCCAGAGCTTCTCGTTACCGCCGCGCGTGTGGCCGAACGTGAGCACCTGCGGCACGCGGCCGGCGGCGGCTTGCAGAATCCGCGCGCGGTGCACCTCGAAACCGTCCTTCGCTTCCGGATAGATGCCTGCGAACATCATCACCGGCTCCATGCCCATGTCGCGACAACGCTGGGCAAGCTCCTGGGCCCGTTTGGGCGGCGCGTCGGCGGCGAGGATCGGCACGCGCTTGCCGTCCTCCAGGTGCGAGGTGCCCCAGGCGATGTACGTGTAGCCTGCGGTGCGCAGCCCGGCCAAGGCGCGGGCGAGCGGGTGCTGCGAGTAAGGCAGCGTCATGCACGCGATCTGGAAACGCGTCGGCTCACGCTTCTCGGGTTGCTGCACGGCGGCGGCAGGTGTTTGATGGGCGGTAAGCGCGGCCGCGCCGGCGGCGCTGGCGGCGATGAAGGTTCGGCGCGTCATTTCGTGGGACATGAGATTCTCCGTTGTATTCGTTTAGCGCCCGCAGCGCACCCGGAGCGAAGTCGTCGCTCGCAGGACCGCGCGGGCGCTAAACGAAGAACTGTCAATACACCGCACTGTGGCGCTTGCCGCGCGGATCGCCCGCGACGCTCAAGACGCCCGTCTTCTGGTCGATCACAATCAAGCTAGGCTCCGCGAAGTGCTTCTGCGAGACGCTGATCTTGTGCCCGCGATTCGCCAGATCACTGACTGTTCCCTTCGCGAACTCCGGATAGAGCATCAGGCTGCCAAGCACCGGCGGTGTCTGGCTGAACGAACCGAGATGATGCTTGGTCGCGAAGCGCGGCGCCGTCACCGCTTCCGCGGCGGTCATGCCGTGATCGAGCACGTTCGAGATCACCTGCAATGCCGTCTGGTCCTGCAGATCCCCGCCAGCCACGCTGATCGCGAGCAGCGGCTTGCCATCCTTGCAAACGATGCCGGGCGTGAGCGTGATGCGCGGCCGCTTGCCGGGCTCGATGCAGTTGGGGTGCCCCTTCCAGGTGTTGAGGCTGACGAGGCGCGTGCCGAGGCGGACCCCGGTCTTGCCCGCGAAGACGCCGTTGAATCCGCTGGGCGTGGCGGCGACGACGTTGCCCCACTTGTCGGCAACGACGCAGGTCGAGGTGTCGAGATCCTCGCTTCCCGCCCCGACGCCGCGCGGCGGGTTCTCGAGCAGCGCCTTCATGTTGTGCGGATCGCCCGGCCGTTGGATCTGCGACGCGGTCTTCATGTCGATGAGCGGCCAGCGCAGCTCCGTGTAACGCTTCGACAGTATCTTGTCAATCGGCACGTCGACGAACAGCGGGTCCGCGTAATGCGCGTCGCGATCGGCGAGGGCCAGCTTCATCGCCTCGGCCATGACGTGGATCGTGTCTGGCTGATTGTGTCCCATCTTCTTGAGATCGAAACGCTCGAGCATCAGCAGCGTTTGCAAGAGATACGGCCCCTGGTTCCAGACGCCGCACTTGTAGACGGTGTGCCCGCGATAGTCGGCCTTGACGGGGTCCTCGATGCGCGTGACGTGCGTCGCCAGATCGACGTAGCGGATGAGGCCGCCGTTGGCCTCGCAAAAGGTGCTGATGTCGCGCGCGATGGGCCCGCGGTAGAAGACGTCGGCAGCCGCGCGCAGGCCGCGCTTGCGCTCGCCGCCGAGACGCTCGGCAAGAATCATGGCGTTCAGCGTCGTCGCGAGGTCGGCGTGCCACGGTTTCTCGCGCCGCTCCAGGATCGCCAGCGTCGGCTTTGCGGCTTCTTCGAAAGTGATGGTGCCGAAGCGTTCGAGCGCCGTGATGCAGCCGTCGACGAGCCCGGGCACGGCGGCGGATTCGATCCCTTTGGATGGGATACCGCCTTTGCGTTTTTCGAAGAACTCGCGGGTCGCCAGGCGCGGCGCCGTGCCGAGGCCGCACAGGAGCTCGACGACGTTGCGTTTGGCGTCGTAGACCATGATCGGCGCCTCGCCGCCGAAGCAGACACGTTCGCTGTCGGTGACGGTGAGCGCGAGGATGGTGGCGACCGCCGCATCGGCCGCGTTGCCGCCTTTCTGCAGCGTGGCGAGTCCCGCGGCAACGGCGTCGCTGCCCCCGCCGGAGACGGCGCCGTTCTTGCCGGACGCTTGCCAGCCGAGCTCATTGGCGGGCTGTTTGGGCTTCTTTCCTTGGGCGAGAACATTCTGACAGGTGATCGTCGCCAGCAGAAATGCAAGAATCAGCCGAATCATCGGTTGCCCTCTATCGTGGAGGCGGCTCGCCTGCACGGACCAGCGACAGGCGAGCCGCCTGTCGCCACGGCAATGCTACCGCGCCAGCGGCAGCGTCACTACCTCGCGGTTGGTCGCCGAGCGATACGCCGCCAGCAGAACTTCCGTCCCATGCGCGGCCTCCGCGGCGTTGATCTCGCTGTCGCGGTTGGCGTCGAGCCGATCCATGAAATACGCCGCGTCCGTCTGCATCGCGATGTTGAAGATCGTCCACGCCGGCTTCGGGCGCAGGTGTACTTCTTGCATCGTGCTCTGCCAGAAGCCCATCGGATCTTCCTTGTGCGTATTCGGCGGCGCCCAGGGCGTCTCATCCGTGTACACCTGCAACCGCGGCCGATTCGCATCGACGACGACCGTCTGCTCACTGCCGACCAGCACGATCCGGTTCTGCCCGAAGTTCGGATGTGTCGTCCAGCCGTATCGGCCGGAGCCGATCGTCACGGGCAGGCCGTCGTCGAGCGTGGCCGAGATGATGCCGAAGTCCTCGACGTTGTGTTTCTGATGCTCCTGGAAGAAGTAGTTGCCGGTGACGCAGTAGACGCTGCGATAGCGACGGCCGGTCAGCCAGCGAATCAGCGTGATCGGATAGATGCCGCAGTTGTCCATCTCGCGCTTGGCCTCGACGAGCTGATGCCGTTGCGGCGGATACTCCTCACGGCGGCGCTGACCGAGTGTCGCCGTGCCAGTCACGCCCTTGGAGAAGAAGGTGTCGGCGTGCAGGGCGAGCAGGGTGCCGAGCCGTTTCGATTCGAGGATGCGCTTGGCTTCGCGCGCCCAAGGCTGGCTGATGAACGAGAACATATGGCTCTTGACGTTCGCCTTCTGCACGGCGTTGACGATGTCGTCCGCCTCGCGAAGCTGCGGCGTCAGCGACTTGTCCAGATAGAGATGCTTGCGAGCCTGGGCGCAACGCACTGCGATGCGCCCGCGCCTCTCGGGAGGAGCACACGAGCAGACGAGGTTGACGTCCTTGTTGCCCAAAGCCTTGTCGAGATCGGCGATGTACGGGATGCCGAGCTGTTTTGCGAGTCGTTCATTGAGATCGCGACGGCGGCGATCGACGTTGGCCTCGTCGGTCAGCGCAATGAGCCGAGCGCGTTTGTCGGCGGCGAAGGCGGCGGCGTAGCCTTCTTGATGCGTGTGCGCGCCGCTGACGCAGAGGACGCCATAGCGTGCGTTCATCGCTTGCCTCCCGCGTCCTCGGGCCGGCCGCTCTTGACGGCGCGCTCGATCCAGGCGAGCAGGTCGCGATCGGGAGCGGCATCATCTGCCGTCAACGCCTCGTCCCACTGGGGAGCGTCGCCAGTGTCGTGATAGACGGCGCCGTGATTGCCGATGAGCGTCAGATCGACGCCGTCGCCGCGGCCGTTGGTGCCGACCCAGGTGATGACGGCGGTGAGCCCGGTGCGAAACTCCAGCAGCAGCGTGATGTGCCGGGCGGCGGCCTGCGCGACGATGCGTTCGAGCGGGTGGCCGAGCCAGTCGCGCACGACGGCCGTGGTTTTGGCCAGGCGCGCGAGGTTGGCCGGCTCACGCAGCGGACTGTGGTAGAGATAGCGCACGAACACCGGCGTGCCGATGCGCTTGCTGGCGATCGTCGCCTGGACGGCGCGATGGAAATCAACGAGGGAGGTCATGTCGGACAATGTAACGCAGGATGGGACGCGCGACAAGGATTTTCGAGGCGCATGAAAAAACCCCCGCCTGTGCCGTCTGGTGCGCTTTCGAGAACCCGCAATTAATTCGGGGGAGCCGCACGTTCAGCTTTTGGATCCCACTACTGGGTGGGCTTGCAAGCACCGAACGATGAAATCTTAGGCCCCCATACGAGTTCTACATCGGTTCGTCAAAAGTATCGCATCAATGGCGAACACCGCAGAGGTCGCTGTTACTCTAGCGGAATCCCAGCCTCACTTCAAGCGCGGTTTTCGCCAGGGCGAGCACTTTGTCCGTCGCCAAAAATCGGCCGGTTACTTCACAACCGGCCAAGCGCCGCCGATCGATCCGGCGTGGCGAATGAGCGACGAAAACTCCGCGCTCGTGGGATTCGGGGTGACCGGCGCGAATTCGCGCGTGAGATACAGACAACCAACCTGCGTCGGCGGAAGCACCGCGAAAAGCGACTCCGCCTGAGCGACGGCTTTGAGCCATGCTTCCTTTAGTTCGGGGAGGGTGAGCGGCCTGGAAAGCTGCTCGCCGGCCAGATCCTCCTGCCGATGTTTCGTGTTTCTCTTGGTGTGCTCCAGTAGCGAAATGGGGGTGAATCCCAGATCCTTGCCACACGCGGCCCAGACCAGCGCGCCCAGCGTTAGATACGTTTCGTGGAGGAACAGGATGTCGATCAGGTCGCGGATCTGAGATCGGCCCGCCAGCGCGAGCACCTTGTTCGTCGCCAGATCGGCCGGGTGCAAGCAATATCCGAATTCCGGATCGGGCAAAACTGGGAAAAACCGGAATGCCGAGTCGTAACACCATTCCAGCTTCAGCCGGCCTTGCCCGCGCGACACGGTAGCAGATTGGAGGAACGGTTGGCGCTGCGCCCACTCAACCTCATAGCCGTCTCGGGCAAGCACGGCCGCGTCGGCCTCGGCGGAAACGAAAACGCTCTCGGCAAGATCGTGAAAGAAGTCCACATCGGCCGAATAACGCGGACTGGTGTCCGAGCGGTTGATCGCGGTGCCGCCCGCGACATGACTATCGGGGCGGCGCTGCGATGCGAGCAGACGCAACACGTCTCTTTGAAAGGGAGTGAGCGGCATGATTTATTTCTCAGCGCGGTCTGCCAGGTCCGCAGCCAGCAGCCAACCCCTCTTCCCGCCGTGAGCGCGCAGCCCTTTGATGATGATGGGAAGCGTTTCCTTCGTCACGATCAGATCCGGCTTCAGATGCCAAAAACACTGCGCGTAATACTCTTGGAAGAGCGAATTCGCCAGCTCCAGCGTCGACAGTTTGTCCGCATGCTCGCTCATGGCTAATACTTCATCATGATCTCCTGCCGCGGCACGCCCGCCAGCTCCTCGAAGCCGCCCGCAATGATCTTGTCCGCCAGCACCCCCACCGCCTTGAAGTATGCGTCGCTCGGCCGTTCGCCGGTCAGCTTGCGGCGCAGGTCCTGGCACAGCACATCTGCCGAATCGATCGCGATCTCCTTTGCCTCGCCGTGCGCCCAGCACAGCGTCACGATCATCACGATCGTGTCCTGCACGCGCTGCGACAGCTCGGCGATTCGGCACTGGCGATCCGCCAGCTTGAGCTGGTGCTTCTTCATCGCGTCCGACAGATCGACGGCGTGCTGCTGGCACTGATCGAGCGCGAACTGCAGATGCTCCGCGAGCTTCGGCGCCAGGCCCGGCACCGTGCCGCGATCGCGACCCATGAACTTGCGGCCCATCGACCACTTGCCGTACGCCCACAATTCGCCGCGCAGTTTCCAGAGATGCGCGGGGTTGAGCGGGTTGAGCGTCTTCATTTGGTTGGCTTGCAGCGCCTTGCCGATCGGCTCGAAGTACGCCTTGCCGTGCTCCTTGACGAGCGACTTGAAGAACGCCATGCCGAGCATTTCGCCTTCACCCTCGTAGATGCACGGCGCGAGATACTCGTGAACGTTATCGCCAAAGATATGGCCGTGCAAGAACGAGCGGCCGCCGTGCGTCTTCATGAACAGCTCGATGGCGGCTTCCTTCTGGGCCTCGGAGCCAAAGATCTTGGCGATGATGCACTCGAGCTCGCCGCGATAGCCCTGATCGATGAGCCACGAGCCCCACGCGATGAGCGCGTCGCAGCCGACGATGAGTGCCGCCATACGGGCGATGCGGCGCTGCACCAGCTCACGTGTGTCGATCGATTGGCCATAGGTTCGCCGGAAGTGTGCCCATGGCAGCATGTTCGCGAGGAAGACGCGCATCGCCCCCGACGCGCCGGCGCACAGCGACAGCCGGCCGAGATTGAGCCCGTGATACGCGATCGTCAAGCCGTCGCCCGTCGGCGGCTTGAGCAAGTTCTCCTTCGGCACGCGGAACTTGTTGAACTTCATGCCGACGTTGTAGGCGTGCTTGAGCGCATACAGCCCGTAGCGAACGATCTGCCATTCGGGCGTCTCGGTGGCCGGCAATTCGGCGATGAACACGGCCGGCTTGCCATCGAGCATCGCGACCAGGCCGATGATGCGGCCGGGCACGATGTTGGTGATGAACAGCTTCTCGCCCGTGATCTCGTAGTGGTCTCCCACGAGCGTTGCGGTCGTCTTGAGGGCCGTGAGGTCGGAGCCGGCGCATGGCTCGGTGAGCGCAAACGCGGAGATCTTCTTGCCGCTCGCGAGGATCGGCAGCAGCCGATTCTTCTGCTCGTCATTGCCGAAGGTGCGCAGCGGATCGACGGCGCCGATGCAGCCGTGGACCGACGCCATCGCCGAGGTCATCGGATCGAGCGTGCCCATCTTCGCGAGGAACGGTGCAAAACGGACGAACGGCGCCCCTGTGCCGCCGTGCTTCGGATCGATCAAGAGGCCCCAGTAACCCGCGCCGGCGAGTTCGTCGATCGTCTCGGCCGACAGCTTCTTGTCCTGGTTGAGTAGCGCGTTCTCTTCACGCCGTCGGCGGATGATCTCCAGCGAGCGCGTCATCACGGCGTCGCACGGCAACCCTTTAGGCGGCGGCGGGGCCATGAACAACTCCAGCGGCACGTGCCCGTCCCAGATCGCCCGGTGAATCGGGCTGTTCGATGTCTGGAAACGGAACAGGCGATCGACCTGCTCGTCGGCCTTGTCAACCGCCCCCATGCGCTTGGCTTCTTCCTCGCTCTTGCCGCTCATGCGCATCGCGGTTTCGGCAAAGCTCTGCGTTTCGGGTTCTTGCGGCGGAGAAGCTGGATTCATGACCGACTCCGTGTCAGAATGAAGGATGTACGATCCATTGTACCAAAACACAGCGCAAGCCCAGGGGTGAGGTACTCCGAACCCCTGGGATCACGCACAATAATCCCGGGGGTTCGGTGTACCTCACCCCCGGGCTTGAGAGTGCTCAATATGGCCGCCTGTGAAACCGGTTACCTCTGCGACGTGTGCGGCAAGGACGTCGAAGCGATCACCGAGTCTGACCTCTACCTGCGCTACCTGATGGGCGAGGTGTCGCCGCTCGAGTTGCCGCGCCAGCGCGAGCGTCACATCCGCTGCAATCCGGCGACGGCGCAGTACATCGTCGATCCCGGTTTCGCGCCGATCGTCTGCGACGGCATGTTCGCCAAAACCAATCTCGATCCGGAATACGTGCGGCAACAAGAAGAACTGGTGACGCGCGCCTGGCAGCATCTGCAACAGATCCCGAAGCTCGGCCTGACGATCCCCGAGTACCCGCTGCCGGAGGTGCTCGCCCAGTGGCGTGCGGATGAGTGAGTCAGCGCAGTTTCGACGCCAACCAGGCCGCGGGCGATGTCTTCGCCGGTGCCCCGCCGACGTGGAGATCCACTGGATAAGCGGCTCGCGCAATCGCATATCGCTTGGCAAGCACATCCTTCGCCACCGCGCGGTTGGACGCATCGACCGGCGCATCGAGCCAGAGCGGCCGCGGGGCCAGCACCGCCGCCAGGTCGCTCAGATCGCCCTTCGTCAGCACGCCCGGAACCACGCAATCGGCCGGCACATACACAAACTGCGACTCGAGCGCCGACGCGTAATCGCTGAGCGCTCCGTGCGCGTACATCACGCGCACATCGTCCTCGAACAGCCCGCCCAGCAGCGTCAGCAAGCCGCCGAGCGGCTCCGCTTGCGGTGGCCGATTCGGCGCATTGTGCGGCACACGCAAATCGCGCTCCGGCGGATTCACCTCGGCGAACGATTCGCCCCACAGGCCGATGCGCTTGGCGTCGAGCTGCGGATGCGTGCGCAGATGCCGGAGCACCGAGCGCAGATCGCGCAGCCGGCCGCCGAGCAGCGATTGGCCCAGCATCCATTCGCTGGCGGTGATGTTGCTCGCCGGTCCGCCGCGGCCGCGACTGCCGCCGGGGTCCGTCTCGCCGGTGCCGCGCAGGTCCGGCAGACAGACCGCAACGCCCTCGCTCAGCAGCTCGGCAATCCCGTCGGCCCGGCGCTTGAGAAACTCCGCCTTCCCCGCTTGCGCCAGGCACACGACCACCGGCGCCTTGACCTTGCTTGCCGGCGTCAGCAGCAACACCGGCACGACGATGCCAGGCTCGACGCGCAGATGGAGGCGCTCGAGCGTCACCAGGCCGATGCGCTCCGCTTCCTCGGGCAATCCCTGCACTGTCGGATCCGCCTTCGACTCGACATCGCCCAGCAGGCGCGCCCACGCGGCACGCATGCGTTCGCGATCCGGCGGCTCGCGCTTCGCTTCGATGAACCGGCTGGCGAGCGTGTGCAACGGCGTCATCTCCTTTTTCGCCTGCGCGTCCAGGCAGAGCAATTCGTCCGGCGGTCGGCGGTTGCTGTATTCCTTCTTCGGGTTCGGAATCGCGAACCAGCGTTCGAGCGTCGGATAGAACACCTCGCGGCTGATGCCGATCCAGTGCGTGTTCTCCGGCGGCGTGCCCACGACGAAGCCGCGTCCGGCGTGCCCCGCCAGCGCATCCTTCGCGTTGTACCAGCCGTACACGCGCTGCAATCGTTGCCAAACCGGATCGGTCTCGCGATCCCAGTAGAACTCGTGGTAGTAGATCAGCCGGCGCGTTGCGATGGCGGCGTCGATCACCCACGGCAAGAAACCGTCGCGCCCCGACAGCCGCAGGTTGCGCGTCGACTCCCAGCTTCCGCTCGTGACGAAGTCGAAAGACCGCTCGGCGTCGCGCGGCAATGGATACGCGTTCTCGGGCTCGGGGCCGCCGAAGTTGTTGACGAGCACACCGCTAATTCGAGAATCGAGCGCCGCCGTCACCGCCGCGACATCGCCGCCGCCCGCCGGCTCGGAGATCATCACGATGCGTTTCGGGTCGACGCCGGGCTGAGCGAGCAGCACATCGACGCCGCGCATCAGGTCCCAGGCGAACCAGCCCATCAGGCTCTCGCCGACGAGATGAAGCTGAATGCCCATGTCATAGCGTCCATGGTAATCGTGCGGCCCGTCGCCGCCAAAAGGATGCTGCCGTCTCTCGCCGTGCCCGAGAAGATCGGGAATGAGCACGAGGCACCCAGCGCGAGCCCAGGTCATGCCCATGTCTTGCCGGGCGGACGTGTGCTTGGACGAGTTGTGGCTGTGCACGATCACAATGCCGGGCATGGACGCCGTTGGTTTGAGTGGTCGATAGAGATTCGCCGCGACGATGAGGCCGGGCTGCGTTTCGTAGACGAGATTGTCAATGCGATAGCCATCGCCCTGGTGCGACCCGGTGACGCGTACCTTGAGGTCCTTGGGCGGCGTCGGCCACGAGCCGAGCGACGCGCGGAGCGCCTTGATGCGCACGTCGCGAAATGGTTCCCAGTCGGCCCGCGACTTGACGTTCTGCCACGCCGCGGCGTCGGCACGATTGACGTCGCGCAGCCGCGCCTCGGCATCGCGCGCGAGCATCGACGCCAGCGGTTGGACGCGCACCTTGCCGCGGACGATGACGCTGGGGTCGATGTCGCGAAGCTGTTTGGCGAGATCGGCTTGAGCGTGAGCGGAAGGCGAGGAAACCAGGCATACAGAAAGCGCGGCAAGAACAAGAATGCGATGCACGGAATTTCCCTCACCGATCAGGTTGCTTGAAACGCTCCAACGAACTCTTCGCCTCGCGAGTGAGCCGGGCTTCGGGATCGCCTTCAGCCAACTTGGCCAGGAGGTCACGCGCCTGCTTGCCGCCGATTTGTTCGAGAAGCGCCGCCGCGCGGACGGCGCGAAGCTGTTCGGGGCCAGGCATGGCGCGATCAATCTGAGCGATGAGCTCGTCGATGCGGCGTTGCTTCTCCAGCGATGCATCCTTCATTCTTTCTTTGCGCAGGCGATCGAGTACCGCCTCGCCGAGGCGGGCGAGTTCATCGGATGCCTGCTTGCGCTTGGAGAATTGGCCGCTATCGAGATCGGCCAGCAGTCGTGTGACCCGTCCCGGATCCGACGCAGGAATAGGAGACAGCGCGCCATTCAGGAAGGCCAGCGACTCGGTAGGCACGGCCGTGAATTTCCAGATGGCCCAGTACGCCATGCCTGGATCTTCGCCTGCCAGGTAGCCCCACCAGCGGCGGATTTCTTCATCGGTCGGCTTGGCGCGGGCGAGGATCGGGATACTCTTCGGATCGGGAAGGTCCCAGATCAGGACGGAGGATTCGCAGCGTTCTAAAGTCGCCAGGAGGCGACTGTTGCTCGACAAGAAGGCACCCCATGTTTCGACTCGCCGCAGTGTCCTGCCCGCGGCCCAGTTGAAAACTACGATGTCATGATCGCACCGGGTCACCAGAGTGCGGCCATCGACTGTCAGAGCCGCGCCGTGGCGGGCACCTTTCGGAAAATCCGCCTCGATCTCGCGCCTGGTCGCAAGCTCCCAGAGCTTCCCGTCAACCGCCAGGAGCCGGCCATCGCCTGAAAGTGCAAGCGACCAAATCCGCGATTTCGGGAGAATCGGTTCGATCACGCGTCGTCCGGAATTGGCTTCATAGATATGAACCCCGTTGGCGCCCGCGATTATGTGTCGACCATCGTGAGAAAAGAAGACGCGCTGAACCGCGCCTGGTGTGCCGCGAATTTCTCGCAGCCGTTTTCCGGCCAGGACGTCCCAAATGCAGATTCGTCCGGTGCCATTCCCCGTGCGATCGTAATAGGCGTCCGCAGAGACCAGGCGTTTGCCATCGGGGGAAAATGCCACCGAGTTACACCCCGCTTCATGGCCCGCGAATGAGTGTTTGAGTTCCCCCGTGTGGGCGTCCCAGACCTGCACACGAGGGTTTTCGTCCCAGCCGCAAGCCGCGAGCCATTTGCCATCCGGCGAAAAGGTCACGGACTGAACCCCTCCCCGGTTGGATGTTTCCAGTGTGCGCACGAATCGTCCCGTTCGCACTTCCCAGAGATGGATTTGTGGGTCGCCGCGCAACCAGGAAGAGGTCGCCGCGAGCTGGCCATTCGGAGCGAAGGCAACGCATGAGATTGGACTGGCATGACCAGGCAAGTTAAGCGATTTGCCCGTCGCGGCATCCCAAAGACGCACCGCATGCGCATTGTTGCCGTCGCCGGTGGCAAAGATCTGGGAATCGGGGCTGAAAAACACGTTCGTCTCCCATCCCTCGACGGGAGATTTCGCCCGCTCCTTGCCGCTCTGAAGGTCAAACAGACGCACGGTCCCGTCCCAGTTGCTGGCGGCAAGCGTCTTGCCGTCGGGGCTGAACGCGAACGACCAGTACGTCTTGTCCATGACGCCGAAGCGACGCAGCGCGTTGCCGGTCACGGCATCAAAAACTGTGATCGCCTTGGGCGGCATCTCAACGGCGATGAGACGAGCATCAGGCGAGAAGGCCATCGGAAAACTAGTGCTTCGCGTGTGTTCATTCGCGACCGACCATAGCTGCTTCTTCTTGGCGACGTCCCACATCATAATCTGCTTGCCGTCGAAATAGGCCGCCAACAATCGTTCGCCAAGCAACGCCGCGAACCTCGTGTGGGGTGCCGGCTGCACATGGCGCCCTCGTTCTTTCCCCGTCGCGATGACCCACTGCAGGATTTGCGTGTCGTTCTCGATGAGCAGCAGTTCCCGGCCATCGGGCGAGTAGCCGAGCGTCCGCGCGTTTTCGGGCAAGGCGGGAATGTCCTTGGCAATCTCTCCGGTGGCGACGTCCCAGGCATACAACTTCATGTCGCGTCCATATGCTGCCGAGCCGTAGAGGCGCCTGTCATCGGCGGAAAAACGAAGATGCGTGGCAGGCCATTTGCCGCTCAGCGAGATTTCGCGAATCATCTTGCCGCTCGCGCGATCCCAGAGGACAACCATATTTCGGCCATCGCTGGAAGCCGCGAGCAGTTTGCCATCGTTGGAAAACGCAACAGAGCGGACTGCGCCAAGATGTTGAAATCGTTGGGTGCCCAGTCGGGCAACGGCATCCTCGGGCAGCGGATCGCCGTGCACATCGACGCGCACTTTTGGGGGCTGCGCCGAGCCCGAAAGAAGCGGCCCGAACACGCCGAGTATCAAGCTGAGAAGAGCGGTGTTTCTTCGCATGGCAGGTCCCTTGACGCCACGGAGGGAACAGAGAAGTGAGCGCAAATCGAGGAGCCGGGCCGCTCCTCGATTTGCGATTGCTAATTGCTAATTGTCAATTGCTAGTTCGACCCCCCGCCGCCCGGCGCCGGACGCCCCGGATCACGGCCATCCGTCCACGGGCCCGCCAGACGTTGGTATTCCGGCGGTTCCAGCGTGCTGCCGCGGTCGCCGCCGGTCCAGCCGGCAATCTGGTTCGGCCGACCCCTTTCACGGCTCTTGCGCTCCAGACGCGTCGCCCAGCTCGAATCGCCCTGCACCGGCCGGCGACGCTCGCGGTCCCAGAACAGCACCTGGCCCTGGCGATAACTCTGCACGCCCATGTTCACCGTCGTGAACGCGGCCGCGCCGAGCTCCGGCGTACACATCGTTTCGCGATTGCGCGTCCGCACGCACTGCAGGAAGTTCTCCCAGATCGGCGTGCCGGAGTTCGCTTCCGACATCCCGTCGCCATGCCAGACGCTGGCCTGCTGCGGCTGACCGGCAACCGGGCGGTTCGTCGCGTTCTGCGGAATGACCTCATAGCCCCAGTCGGTCACGTTGGCGCCGTTGCGCATCACTTGCTTCGAGCCGAACTTCACCGTCCCCGAGCGGCCACGGATGACTTCCTCGATGGGATAGTCGTTGATCATCGTCGCGGTGATCAGCAGTTGGCAGCCTTCCTCGTAGTCAGCCACAATCGTCGCGACGTCGGGCACGTCCCGACCGTCGTATTCGAGATAGATGCCGCCGCCGCCGACGACGCGCGCCGGATAACGAACGCCCATCGCGGCGATGAGGCGGGTGACGCGGTGCACGAACAGGTCGGTGAACATGCCGCCGCCGAAGTTCCAGTAGCAACGCCATTGCGCGAAGATCGCCCGGTCGAACGGCATCTGCGGCGCCAGCGGCACGCCGTCCTCCACCGAGAAGCGATGGCCCAGGAACATGTCCCAATCGATCGTGGTCGGGTTCATGTCCTGCGTGAGCGGATAGTAACGCCATTGGCCGACGAGCGAGTTGCGATAGTAGCTGGTCTGGGCCTGGGCGACGTGGCCGATGCCGCCCGACTTGATCATGTCGTTGGCGCGGCGAAGGCTCGGGTCGGCCATCCATTGCACGCCGACCGTCATCACGACGTTGTTGCGGCGGGCCGCGTCGACGACGGCGTGGGCCTCGTAGATCGTCTTGGTCATCGGCTTCTCGCAATAGATGTGCTTGCCCGCGTTGGCGGCGTCGATGCACATCTTGGCGTGCCAGTGGTCCGGCGTCGCGATGCAGACCGCGTCGACCTCGCGCAGCTCGAGCAGCCGGCGATAGTCCTTGGTGACGTGCTGCCGATCATCGCGCTGCAGGCCGCAGCGGATGGCCGACGGATAGAGCCCGCGGCCGTTGCCGCGCCCGAGCATGGGATTGCCGTCCCAGACATCGCAGCAGGCGACGGGCCGCACGGAGTTGGCGTTGGCGCGTTGCAGAGCCAAAATCACATCGATGTGCTGCTGACATCGGCCGCCGACGCCGAGAAAGGCGATGTTGACGCGATTGTTGGCCCCCTGGACCTGGGCATAAGTCTTGGCGTCGAGGCTCATGGCGCCGAGGGCGGCGCTGGTGGCCGCGGTCGTCTTGAGGAAGGTACGACGTTTCATTGGCAAGCTCCGAGAGGTCAGCCGCAAGGCACAGCTCCGTGCATGGGCCGCGCGGCGGATGTTGGAAATCGGGTGATGGCGGCTATTTTCGCTTAAAGGGAGGGGAATGTCGAACGGATTTCGGGAAAAAAAGTCTCTGGCTGCGGGCGCGTGAGAACTGCCAGAAGGCCGCGGCACACTCAGGAAAATGCCAGCTTACCGGTCGCCGCACTTGACATCTGACCCCGAGTGTGTAGTGTATACTACACACTGCTTGCTGGTGGAGAGTCGGTATTGGGAGAAAGTCATGGACACGGAGTACGGGAATGTGTTGAGTTCAGATCAGTTCCGATCACCTTTTGATGAGGTCGTCAAGGAACTGCTTGAGACGGGGCATGTGTTTCATTCCTCGCTGCGCGACTACACGAAGCCGCAATGGAGGAACAGGGCACTTAGAATTCTTCTCATTGACAATCCGACATTGAATGCGATTGCCCGCGATGCCGGTGACCGCGATGAGATCTATATCTTTCGCGGCGCGATCGAGCAGCTTTACGGCACAATTCTCGGCCTGATGAGCGTACCAACGTTCTTGCCCGATGTTGGCAACGTCGGCATCGAAATCATGCCCAAACTTGCGGATTGTTCTTTCACGCCTGTGCCGTTGTTGCGTGACCGTGAAAGCGAACACGCATCCCTTCTGTTTCCTAACGATCAAATGCGGATGAACGTCGCCACTGTGCTGATCAATTTGGCTTTGGAGTTCCTTGTCTATCACGAGCTGGGTCATATTTTCGGAGGGCATTTGGAAATCGTACGATCGGATGCCACGCCAGCAGTCATCCAGGAGTTTTCCTACGACTTGAACCAACCGACCGAAGCACAGCTCTGCCGCCGGATCCTTGAAGCGGACGCAGACGCGTTTGCGTGTCACACCTCGTCGTGGCTACATTTTCACGAGACCAACGAGTTATTCCAACTTCTGAAACCCTGCAAATGGTCGTCCCAAGAATTCGGTATGGTTACCTTCTTGGCGGCAACCGCAGCCTTATTCCGTGCTCTTTATCCGACTGCTCCAATGAAAATCAGCGAATATCCATCCTGCTATCCTCACCCTGCAGTTCGTGGCTGTATGGTGTCATCGATTACGATGGCGCGCGAGACGTCAAATGGAATGTTCGATCCGGCCGCACTAGAGAAGCTGGTCGCGGCCAGCGTTGGAAATCTCGAACGCGTTTGGGCGGATCTCTGTTTGCCAGGAGGAAGCGACGAGCCGCAGATTGACTGGAGCAGCAGCGTCGGAAAAGCCTCAATGGACTTGTTGGAATCGTTCCGCGATCACAAGCCCATCCTTGATCAATACGCTCGACTCTCTCGGAACTGGTACGATTGGGAATGAGGCCCAACCAAGGAAGGTCGAAAAGGTGTCAGGACCGTGTCAGGACCCTTTGTTCACGCCAGCACACCATGCAGCGGCTGGAGCGTGCGATTGAATGGATTCAGCACCAGCCCAAGCACCTCCAGCGTCACGGCGCCGAGCAACGCGTCGTCGCCGGGTTGACCGAGGATGACCGGCGTGTGACCATCCACTTTGTCCAGCGCGATGTGGCACTCCGAGATGTCCCGCTGGATCTCGGTGCCGTCGGCCAGCGTAAACTTCATCGACCGCTTTGGCTTTAGGCCAATCGCTTTCCAGTCCTTCTCCGGCAACAGCGAATAGATAGCGCCGCTGTCCACCAAGAATTTGACCGTGGCGGTCTTGCCCTTCTTGCCCGTAACAACAGCTTCGACGAACGTCAGTCCCATGATCGCTCCTCTCTTCGCTTACGCTTCAGGCTCTGATTCAATCACTCCACCACGACACCTTCGAGCGGATGCCCTTGAGCCTCGGGTCCTCCTCGACGGCGCACACGACGCGGAAGCCGACCCAGTCGGACTCGGTCATCCACCAGATGCTCTGCGGGCGCTGCGGGTCGCGCTTGAGCCAGATCTTTTCCGAGACGCGCCGCATCGCGGCCCGGCACTTCTCCGGGCCGTCGAGCCAGCTGCCGCCGCGCACCGTGTCGCCGTAACGCTCCGCCGTCGGCAGGTGCAACGGCATCAGCGTCGGCTTGTCCTTCGATAGCTTCTCGAAGTAGTCCTTCTTGTACGAATCGATGCACCACTCGGCGGCGTTGCCGAGCATGTCGTGCAGGCCCCACGGGTTCGGCTTCTTCTTGCCGACCTGGTGCGGCTGGTCATTCGAGTTCTTGTCGTACCACTCGTACTCGCCGAGCTTGGCGGGATCGCAGTACATCGGCGTCGTCGTGCCGGCGCGGCAGGCCCATTCCCACTCGGCCTCCGTCGGCAGCCGATAGTGCTTGCCCGTCTTCTTCGACAGCCACGCACAGAACTCCATGGCCGCGTGATGCGTCACCGCGATCACCGGGTAGTGCTTGCGGCCATAGCCGAACGTCGGGTCCTCGTAGGGCGGCGTCGGGCTGGTGATGGCGTCGGAGAGCATCTTGGGACGCTCGTCAACCTTCGGCCGCGGCGGCGGGCCCTTGGGACGATTCTCCCAGTAGATGTCGTATTCGTCCCAGGACATCTCGAGCTTCGCCATCCAGAACGGCTTGACGGTGACGGGCCTGGCCGGGCCTTCATCGGGTCGGCGATCCTTGTCGCCATCGGGGCTGCCCATGAGGAAGGTGCCGCCCGGGATCGCCAGCATCTCGAAGGTCGCCTTGTCGTCGATCTTCTCGGTGTAGGCCTTGTGCGTCGCCTTCTCGACGATCGGGTACTGCGCCAGCGCGAGCGACGGGATGAACACTAGGAGGGCAGCGGACTTCATGAGGCGGTTCATGTATGGTATTCTCCATATAGCCCGCCATTCATGGCGGGGATGGCGCGGACCCGCCGTAAACGGCGGGCTATATATGGCCCGGCACCTTGTCATCAGCTTATTGATTCTCTTCGCCGCCCTCGCTGGCGTCAATGCTCTCTCATCTCCCGCACAAAACACGCTGGAACGCTACACATTCACCGAACCGCACATGGGGACGACGTTTCGCATCGTCCTCTACGCCAAGGACGAAGCGACCGCGAAAGCCGCGGCGAAGGCGGCGTTTGCGCGCGTCGCGGAGCTCAACAGCATCATGAGCGACTATCAGCCGACCAGCGAGCTCATGAAGCTGTGCGAAAAATCGGGAGGCCCGCCCGTCGAAGTATCAAAGGACCTCTTCGCGGTGCTGCAAAAGGCCGAGGAGTTCGCGAAGCTGACCGACGGCGCTCTCGACGTCAGCGTCGGGCCGGTCGTGCGGCTCTGGCGCAAGGCGCGGCGGACGCGCGAGCTGCCCAAGGCCGAGGACATCAAGAAGGCGCTGGCGCTGGTCGACTATCGCAAGATCAAGCTCGATCCCGAGCGGCGCACGGTGCAGCTTCTGATCATGGGCATGCTGCTCGACCTGGGCAGCATCGCGAAGGGCTACGCCGCCGATGCGGCTCTCGCGGTGCTGCGTCAGCTCGGCATCCCGCGGGCGCTGGTCGCGGCAGGAGGCGACATCGCGGTGGGCGACGCGCCGCCGGACGCCAAGGGATGGAAGGTCGGCGTCGCCCCGCTGAAGAATCCCGACGCGCAACCGGAGCATTATCTGCTTGTGACCAACGCCGGCGTCTCGACCGCGGGAGATGCCGAGCAGTTCGTCGAGATCGCCGGCAAGCGTTACTCGCACATCGTCGATCCAAAGACGGGGCTCGGCCTGGTCGGTCGGCGGGCGGTGACGGTGGTGGCGCCGAACGCGACGACCTCCGACGGGCTCGACACCGGCCTGTGCGTGCTCGGCGTCGAGCGCGGGCTCAAGATCGTCGAGGCCCGCGCCGACATCGCGGCGATCTTCGTGTTCGAAACCGACAAGGGGGTCGAAACGACGATGTCGAAGCGGTTTGCGAAGTATTTGACGAAGTAGCCGCTTGCGGCTTTGCGCTCGCTCGGTACGCCGCGCGAGCGCGAAGCCGCAAGCGGCGAGGGATCCCAATGCCCCCGGAAAGCAGCCAAGCCGTCCTGCGCACGCTCGCCCCCGCCCTGCGCGAACTCGAGCGCCGCCTGCACGCGCTTCTCAGCGCCAAGCGACGCTATCCCCTGTCGACGCTGCAACGCGGCACGCTCGAAGGACTCGCCGCCGACCTCGATCGCCAGGCGATGGCGCTGCAGATGGAGAAGCCGCTGTTGACGATCATGCTCATGGGCGGCACCGGCGTCGGCAAGTCGACACTGCTCAACGCCATGGCCGGCGGCGCCATCGCGCAGGCGTCTTTTGCGCGACCGACTACGCGCGATCCTGTCGTCTATTACCATCACTCGCTCCAGACGACGCGGCTCGATCCGGCCCTGCAATTCTGCAAGCTCGCCGCCCACGATCGGCCCGGCCTGGAACAGAAGATCCTCGTTGACACACCCGATCTCGACTCGAACGACCTCGCCAATCGCGAGAAGCTGATGCGCCTGCTGCCGGTGGCCGACATCGTGCTCTACGTCGGCTCGCAGGAAAAGTACCACGACAAGCTCGGCTGGGAGTTGTTCCTGCACCAACGCCAGCGGCGAGCGTTCGCGTTCGTGCTCAACAAGTGGGATCGCTGCATCCACCCCGGCGCGACCGGCGTGCGGCCCGACGAGGATCTGCTGCGCGACCTGCAGTCCGAGGGCTTCGCCAGTCCGATGCTGTTCCGCACCTGCGCCCAGCACTGGGTCGACCATCCGTTCGAATCGTCCAACGGCCAGCCACAACCGCAGCCCCCCGTAGAGGGTGAGCAGTTTCTGGACCTGATGCGCTGGCTCGAAGAGGGCTTGACGCGCATGGAAGTCGAGGCGATCAAGGCCCGCGGTGTCAGTCAACTGCTCAAGCACCTCGAGGAGACGATGGAAGCCGTGCGCCCGCCGGACTTGACGGAGTCGGCCGAGCGCATCCGCATGGCGTGGTCGCGACAGCTCGGCGACGAGGCCAACGCCGCCACCGATGTCCTGCTCAACACGCTCGATCCTTATCAGAAGGAGATCGAGCATCACTTCGCCAGCCAGCGGCAGAAGCACTTCTCGGGCTTGATGAGCTTCTATCTGCAAAGCTTCAACAAGCTGCGCTACACCGGCAGCACGCTGCGCGACCAGCTCCCGTTCGCGCAGAAGTCGGCGTCGATCCACGCGCCGCAGCAGTGGGACCTCGTGCGCTTCACCGAGGCGTGCAGCGCCGCCGCGTCGGAGCAGCACCTGTCGGCCCGGCTGCGCGCGATGGCCAATCGCCTGCTCGTCGAGGCCGACACGCTCGGCATGCCGCTCCAGCTCCTGAGCGAGCCGACCGAGACGCTCGCGCGCATCGACTGGCGCGGCCGTTATGCCCAGGCGATGATCGAGGTGATCACGGCCGTCGAGCAGACGTGGTCACATCCGTCCGGCGTGCGGCACTGGTTTCAGAAGGGGATCATCTTCATCGCCAACGCGACGCCGTTCATCGCGTTCATGGTCTCGGTCGGCTTCCTCTTGTGGGGCTACACGATGGACGCGCGCCCGTGGGACTGGAAGGACCTGTTCATCCCGGCGATGGTCGTGTTTCTCGTCTTGCTGCTGATGCACGTGATGATCGCGGTTTGCCTGCCGTTGCGCTGGCACGCGATTCGGGCGCAGTTTCACGAGCAGCTAGAGAAGCGGCTGAAGAACGATCTGGAGGTCCACTTCCACCAGGTGCTCACGGATGTGACGCAGGAGGTGCTGACGGAGCGCCGGCAGAACGAGAACTTCGTCAAGGAGATCGACGAGGTCGCGAAATGGCTCGCCGAGCGCGAACAGTCGGCGAGCATCGTGCATCTGTACGGCAAGTAGTTCGCCGCTTGCGGTTTCGCGCACAGGGCGCTGCGAGGGACGCGAAACCGCAAGCGAGCATCGTCTTGGCTTTTCGGAGGGTTGGTTCATTGAGGTCGTTCGCAATGATTGGACGCTTTCTGATATTGTCTGCCCTCGTGTTGCCCGGTGTCTGTTTCGGTCAAACCAAAACTGATCCCGTCGCGCACAAATCCTACACCGACGCCATCGAACGCGACGGCGCCAAAGCGGCCTTCGACATGATCGCGGTCCCCGGCGGCACGTTCCTCATGGGCAGCCCCGCGTCCGAAAAGGGACGCAAGGACAGCGAAGGGCCACAGCATCCGGTGCAGGTCAAGCCGTTCTGGATCGGCAAGTGCGAAGTCACCTGGGCGGAGTACGATCTCTTCTGGGAAAAGAAGGCCAATGAGAAGCCGCCGGTGACGCCCGCCGACAAGCTCGCCGACGCCATCACCCGGCCATCCAAGGCCAATCATCACGACATCGACTGGGGCTATGGCCGCGGCAAGACGCAGCCGGTGATCGCGATCCACCATCATGCGGCCATGGAGTATTGCCGCTGGCTGTCGGCGAAGACGGGCAAGCTTTATCGGCTGCCGACCGAGGCGGAGTGGGAGTGGGCGTGCCGGGCCGGGACGACGACGCGCTTTAGCTTCGGCGACGATGCGGGCAAGCTCGGCGAGTATGCGTGGATCGACGCGAACGCCAACGATATGCCGCACCCGGTCGCCATGAAGAAGCCCAACCCGTGGGGCATCTACGACATGCACGGCAATGTCGCGGAGTGGTGCATCGACGAGTACGACGCGAAGTTCTACGGCAGCCTGCCGAGCGACAAGCCGAGCGTGATGCCCGTGAAGCTGCCGGGGAACAAGCGGTTCGGCCACGTCGCGCGCGGCGGGAGCTGGATCGAGGAGCCGGAGAAGTGCCGGTCGGCGGCGCGGGATTTCTCGGTGACCGCCTGGCAGAAGAAGGACCCGCAGATTCCGCAGAGCATCTGGTGGAACAACGCCGACTGGGTCGGCTTTCGCGTGGTGCGCGCGGTCGAGGAGGCGCCGGCGCTCAAGGGGCTGAAGTCGAAGATCACCAAGGAGAGCCCGAATTGATGCCGCTTGCGGCGTAGCAGAACCCTCGGTCGCGTGGTGGATGAATGGAAAGCCCGGACGAGATCGTGGAAGAACATCGCCTCACCGGCTTCGATCCGGAAGGCGAACCGGTGCTGCGCGTCCGGCGCGACGGCCGACTGATGGTGGTGTTTCACTGCATGCCGCCAAGCTGGGCCGAAGATGCAGTGTTGCCGGACTTCGTCGCAGAACTGGCGGCGGCAGCAGGCGCGGAAGTCGCGCAGGACGACCGCGAGGTGTTCGTCCTCGCCAGTCCCGCCGCCGACAGCGTCGATCGGATCCGCAAGTTCCTGAAAGGCTACCGCAAGGCGTGGAAGAGCCGCACTCGAGCGCCGAGTGTGCGCGACCGGATTCTCGAGGGGCTGCGCGAGCCGTTGGCTCAGGCGGGCTTTCGCCTCAACAAGAGCAAGGCGACTTTCCGCCGGCGCATCGACGACGGCTTCCAGGAAATCGGCCTCGCCTTCGTCAACTACCATCCAGCTTACAAGTTTTGCGTGATGGCGAGCGTCGCCATCCGCACCGCGAACGCCATCATCAATCCCGCCGTCGGCATGCTGCCCGCGTACTGGAAAGACGCGACCACCACGACCGCTCAGATGGAGTACTTCGCGCAAGGCAAGCAATGGATCGACATCGCGAGTCCGGACGAACTCGATGCCGCGCTCATGGAGCTTCACGCTCTGGTCCAGGCGAAGATGATTCCGTTCCTCGATCAACATCGCGACGTCCAGGCGCTCGATCGGTCATTGCACTCCTCGAGCGAAACAACGCCCCCGCGACACACGATCAACGGCATGGTCGCCCAGTGGCGCGCCTTTTCCGGAATCGTCATCGCCTATCTGGCGGGCAACCGCGACTTCGAGTCCATTGCGGACCGCTATCGCAAGGAGCTGGCCATCGAGCGCCAAACTGATCATCCGTTCAATCGCCTGGTCAAACAGTTGGAGTCCGACCGTTGATGAGGGTTTTCTGAGAATTCGCAAATCGCCTTGTTTCAACTTGACAGCTCATTCGTCTTGTTAGTCTAATAATCTTTTGCAGCGCGAATCCCACCCGGCTCCGTTCCAAGGAGAACCGAATGCGCCTTTTCACACTCGCGGCAACCTCCGCCCGCCCCCTTCTGCTCCTCGCAGTTCTTCTTTCGCTACCGACAATCGGCCGCGGACAGGCTCTGGTCGCGCCGTTCAATACGCAATACAAGCTGACGGACCTGGGCAAGCTGCCGGCGCCGATCGCGGACCTGTACAGCGGTTTGTGCTTCGACACGAACACGACGATGCTGGTCGCCGGCGCCTCCAACAGTGCTGGCTCATTGATGTATCAGGTCACGCTGAATCGCGACTCGGCGGGCCACATCACTGGCTTCGCGCCGGGGCCGACGCTCTACAAGAATTCGCCCTTCATCGACGGCGGTCCGCAGGAAGGCCCGACCGGCGTGTTGTTTGCCGCCTGCTTCAACACCAATCAGATGCTGCAATGGAAGCCCACGGGCGGCTTGCCTCCCGACAAGACCATCCTCTTGACCCCGCTGGGCGTCAGCTCGTCGACCGGCGGCGTCGTGTTCATCCCGGCTGGCTTCCCCGGCGCGGGGGGCATGCGCATCACCTCGTTCAGCACCAGCGAATTCTACAGTGCCTCCTTCGCTCCCGACGGCCTCGGCACCTTCAATGTCGGCCCGATCACCCTGGTCACGACCATCGCCGGCGGCCCGGTCGATTTCGTCTACGTTCGGCCCGGAGCGCCCCTGCTCGGCGCGCCCAAGCAGTACATGCTCGTGAGCGAATGGAGCAACGACACGATCTCCGCGTACCAGCTCGATGGCGGCGGCAATCCGATCCCCGCGTCGCGCACCCTGTTCATGAACATTCCCGGCCCGACCGGCGCCCAGTACGATCCGATCACGGGCGATTACGTCTTCACCACCTGGGTTGCCGGCGCCAGCAAGGTCGTGCGCGTCAGCTACACCCACACCAACTCTTCCACCGGCGAAGGAGATTTCAACGGCGTCCACTACAACAATCCGGGCATGAACAACGGCGAAGGCTGGTTCCTCGGCGGCGGCCAGGCCCCCACGGTCGGTTGTGCGCCCCCGGCGCGTACGCCCCACGAAAAGTTCGCCATCTCGCGTGCCAAACAGAACCTGCTCCATCTCCCCACGGCGCCTTACCGCGGCTCGGCTCGGCTGCTCGGCCCCTTCGCCCTCGGTTCCATGCAAACCCGCAGCCCGGTCGCCAAGCTGACTCAGAACGGTCCGCGCCCCGACGCGACGAACCAGATGGTTTTCAACCTCGGCAGCCGCGCCAACGTCGCCGCCGCCTCGGACGGCTCGGATAGCACCGGCGTCGTGGGCTATGCGATTCTGGTGGCCCTGCTGGGCGTCGTCGGCGGCGCTCTGCTGTGGCAGCGCTATAGCGCCGCCTGAGCCGGTCAGCAATTTGCAAACGTAGGACGGTAGGACGGACAATCTTGTCCCTCCTTTTTTGTTGGACAAATCTGCGCGCTCGCGTCACAATACAACCAATTCGCACCTTCTCTCACTTCCAGGAGGATTGCCATGTCGGACACCACGCGCCGCGATTTCCTCGTCGCCTCCGCCGCCGCTGGCGGCGCTCTCGCTGCCCAGAGCCTCATCGGCAATGTGCATGCCACGCAGAACAATGAGCTCATTCGCGTCGGCCTGGTCGGGTGCGGCGGGCGCGGCAGCGGTGCGGCGGAGCAGTGTCTCCGCGCCGATGACAACGTCCGCCTCGTCGCCGTCGCCGACACCTTCCGCGATCGTGCCGATAGCTGTCTGACGCGGCTGCGTGGCGAGCGTTCGGGCGTCCGCGCCAAGGTCGACGCCAACGTCGCGGTCCACATCGGCCTGGAAGCGTATCAGCAGGTGATCCAGGCGTGCGACCTCGTGTTGCTGGCGACGCCGCCGGGGTTCCGTCCGCTGCACATTCGCGCCGCCATCACCGCGCGCAAGCACCTGTTCACGGAGAAGCCGGTCGCCGTCGATGCACCCGGCATCCGCGCGGTGCTGGCCGCCCATGCCGAGGCGAATCGGCACAACCTTACCGTCGTCGCCGGCACGCAGCGCCGTTACCAGACCGGCTATCTCCAGGCGATGCAGCGCGTCCACGACGGCGCCATCGGCGCCATCACCGGCGGCCGTTGCTACTGGAACCAGGGCAGCCTCTGGCATCGCGAGCGCACCTGGGAAATGACCGACGTCGAGTGGATGCTCCGCAACTGGCTCTACTTCACCTGGCTGTCGGGCGATCACATCGTCGAGCAGCACGTGCACAACCTCGACGTCATCAACTGGGCCATCCGCAGCCATCCCGAAAAATGCGTCGCCCTCGGCGGTCGGCAGGTCCGCACCGGCAAGATGTTTGGCCACATCTTCGATCACTTCGCCGTCGATTACACGTATCCGAACGACGTGCACGTGATGAGCATGTGCCGGCAGATCACGGGCTGCCATAACAACATCTCCGAGGCGGTGGTCGGATCGCGCGGCACGCTGACGACGGCGGCCGGTCCGCACCTGTATCGCATCACCGGCGAGCGCGCCTGGTCGCTGCCGCGCGACGAGGACAACGAGCCGTATCAGGCCGAGCACGTCGCGCTGTTCGAGAGCATCCGCGGCCTCAACCGCCGGGCGCGCATCAACGACCTGCAGCAAGTCGCCGAGAGCACCTTGACGGCGATCATGGGACGTATGGCGGCGTACACCGGCGCGGAGATCGAATGGGACCAGGCGCTCAACAGCCAGCAAACGCTGCTGCCCGACCGCCTGACCTGGGACACGCGCATCCCGATGCCGGACGTGGCGACGCCGGGCGTGACGCGGTTGACGTGAGCCACGGGTCAGAGATACGATGAAGATGGAGCCCCGCGAAGGCGCTTCGCGGGGCTCTTGGCTCGGAGAAATGTCTATGACGTTGCAAACGTTCCGCGATTTGCTGACAGCACGTCCCTTTCAGCCGTTTCGACTGATCATGTCCAGCGGCCAAAGTTACGAGGTACGCCATCCGGAAGTCGCGTTCTTGTCGCGAACCGCGATCTATGTTGGAATTGACACTGCGGAAGACAACATTCCGACGGATTACCGAATCTGCTCTGTGCTCCACGTCAGCTCGATCGAACCGCTGAATGTCGCTGCCGGGTCGAAGTAATCCTCCATTCGTCCAGGACCCAGCCGATGAACGTACGCTGCCCCGAGTGTGACAAACCACTCAAGCTCAAGCCGCGCGCCGGCGCCGTGAACATTCGCTGTCCCGGGTGCGCTCATGTCTTTGTCGTCGAGCCCGAAGAAGCCGACGAGGAGCCGAAGGCCAAGCCCGCCCCGAAAAAGCGCAAACGGCCGTCCGACGATGATGCGAGTCTTCCCGAGCTCAGGGAGAAGGCGCTGGCGATGACGCGCTTCGCGGGTTGGTTCATGCTCGCGACGGCACTCTTCACCACCGTCAACCTCGGCTACAACTTCTACAGCTACTACGCGTCGCGGGTGGCTGCAGAGAATTCCCTGCGACAGCTCGGGGCGGAGGTGCCTCGAACGGATTGGTACGTCGTCTCGGTCGCCTTCGGCTGCATTTTCACGCCGCTCGTGGCACTCATGTTGGCGGCGGCGCGAAGCCTGCTCGTCCTCGGCGCGCGCTGGCAGGTCTTCGGCGGGGCGATCGCCAACGGCATCCTCGCGCTGATGATGGGAGCCGGCGTGGTCCTGCTGATTTACGGGCTGCTGCGTACGGATGCACCGGTGATGCGCCTCATTCCGACGCTGATTCTCAATGCCCTTACGTTCCTGTTGAACGTGCGCGCCGCCGTTGCCGCCGTGCGCGCGGTGCTGAGTGCGGACGTGCGCGCGTACGGCAGCCGCCTGGCTGACAATTGAGTCACTTCTTCGCCTCCAAACACAGGACGCGCGTCAGCGTGCGCACGAACATTCGTCCTCCCGCGATGGCCGGCGTGGCATGCGAGGTCTCGCCGAGCGGGATGCGCGCAACCTGCTCGAACTTCGCGGACGCCGCCAGGACGAACATGTCCCCTTCGCGCGAGACGCCGTAGACGTGCGCCCCGGCGATCACCGGCGATGAGTAGAACGTGGCCTCGAGGCGTTCGCTCCAGTGCTGCTCGCCGGTCTTCGCGCTGCAGCAGGTGACGAAGCCCCGATCGTTCCACAGGAAGACGAGGTCGTCCTTGGCGATGGGCGTCGGCACGAGCGGCGCGAGGCGCTCGAGCTTGAACGCCGTCTCGACCTTGCTGCCCGGACGCAGAGCGATCGTCTCGTAGCGGACGTTGAGCCAGCCGGCGGTGGCGAGGATCATATCGCGATGCACGATCGGCGACGCGATGGCGCCCTCGACGTGCCGTTTGTCGAAGACGTCGGCGGCCCAGTTGAGCTTGCCGGTCGCGGGGTCGAGACTGGAGACGCCATCCTCATAGCTGACCGCGATGAGTTCCGCCGGCTTGCCTGCCGGCTGAAAGATGCACGGCGTCGCGTAGGTGTTGCGGCTCTTGCGGGCGACGCGCCAGCGATCCTGGCCGGTCATCGCATCAAGCGCGGCGAGGCTGTCCTTGCCGTTCTCCTCGCACGGCAGGATCACCACGCCGTCATGCACGATCGGCGACGAGCCGAAACCATGCCCGGCGGCGTACGGCCCGAGATCGCGCCGCCAGACGTCCTTGCCGTCGTGCGTGAGCGCGAGCAGCACGACCTCCTTGGGCGTTCCCCACGAGACATAGACGTGCTTCGCATCGGCCGCCGGCGTCGCGGAGGCAAGGTTGTTGTCCTTGTGCCCACGTTTCGGCCCGGCGGCGAAATCGCGCGTCCAGAGCGAACGCCCGGTTTTCGCGTCGAGGCAAACGACGTGCAGCTTGTCGCTCTCGGCGCTGGTAACGAACAGCCGCTCGCCCCACAGGATCGGCGAGGAATGCCCGCCGCCCGGCACCTTGGCAGTCCAGCGATAGTCCTTGTCGGTCCAGCGCGTCGGCAGCACCGCGGCACTGACGCCCGAGCCGTTGGGGCCACGGAAGCGCGGCCACTCCTGCGCGGACGCGGTGCAGGCGAGCAGCAGAATAATGAGCGAGGCGCGCATGCAGGCTCCGCTTCTTTCGTGGCGGCAAGACTCCGATCTTGCCGATGCGTTTGATGGCAAGATCGGATCTTGCCGCCACGGGAAATTCAGATTGATTGTAACCGCCGATCGGTTAGGATCAATGAGGTTTCCGCGATCGCTTGGGGGATTGGCGATGTTGCACTCACGACGAGATTTCCTGCGCATCGGCGGTGGGCTCGCGCTGGCGGCGGGCGGGGTTCACGCGGCGTCAACGTCGCGCGGCCGCGCCAAATCCTGCATTCTCATCTATCTGCTCGGTGGGCCGCCGCAATTGGATACGCTTGACCTCAAGCCGTCTGCGCCCATCGAGATTCGCGGGCCGTTTCAGCCGATCGCCACGCGCGTTCCTGGCTTGCACATCTGCGAACATCTGCCGAAGCTGGCGGCGATGACCGATCGCTTCGCGCTCGTGCGCTCGGTCAGCTATCCGAATCACAACCATACGCCGATGATCTACTACACGCTCACCGGGCGGATGGTGCTGCGGCCCAACGAGGACAACGACGTACGGCCACCGCAGCGGGACGACGCGCCGCACTTCGGCGCAGTGCTGGCGAAGCACCTGCCGGCGCCGCACGGACTGCCGGGTTACGTCGCGGTGCCGGAACTGGCGACGCGCAGCAGCGTCAGCGGGCAGTTCCGGCGCGTGCGGCAACTCCTGCGCGGCGGGGCGGGCGGCTTCCTAGGTCCGCTCGTCGACCCGCTCTCCGTTAACGGCGACCCCGGCACGCGCGACGCCATCCCGGCGCTGACGTTGCCGCGCGAGATCAACGAAGCTCGGCTCGAACAACGTTCGGCGCTCCTGTCCGTGCTCGAACAGCGCGGCCCGGCGTCGAGCGGCACCCACCTGCACGCGACGTTGCGGCAACAGGCGGTCGCCCTCACGGGCGCGACCGGCGGCAGTGCGGCGTTTTTCTCGCTCGACGGCGAATCGCCGCGTGTGCGCGAACGCTATGGCAAACACCGTTTCGGTCGGGCGATGCTGCTGGGCCGGCGGCTCGCGGAGGCGGGCGTGCCGATGACGGCGATTCATTTCAACGAGATGACGATCTGCGACGGCTGGGACACGCACTCGGGCAACTTCGACGCCCTGCGTTCGGAGCTGTTGCCGATGGTCGACCAGAGCGTGTCGGCGTTGCTCGAAGACCTGGAGCAGCGCGGGCTGCTCGACGAGACGGTGGTGGTGATGATGGGTGAGTTCGGTCGTACGCCGCGGATCAACGGGGCGGCCGGGCGCGATCACTGGGGATCGTGTCAGTCGGTGCTGCTGGCGGGCGGCGGCGTGCGCGGCGGGCGGGTGTATGGCGCGTCCGACCGCATCGCCGCCTATCCGGTGGAGAACCCGGTCGATCCGGTCGACATTCACGCGACCGTGTTTCACTGCATGGGCCTGCATCCTGATCAGACGATGATCGACGCGCTGCGTCGGCCGCATCCGCTGAGCGTTGGCCGCGTCCTGCCGCTTGCGGTTTAGTATTCCCGCGCGGGTGGCAATGTAACCGCGCGGGATACTACGGGCGCTAAACGGGGGACAACAAACGCTAATTCGTCATTAGCACGACCGTGTTATCCTGCGGACCGATGTTGACAATCTCGATGCGGAACGAACCCCCCCGATAGACGTTCATGCTCGCACTGACGCGGTCCCAGTTGCCGTGCCCGATCGCGACGTTGCCGTCGGCGTCGTACAGGTTCACCTGCACCATCGAGCGGCCGGTGCCGCGTACGTTGGCGGTTGCGAGTTCATTGGCGTTGAAGGGGACGTCATAGTAAACCGACTGTCCGGCGGGCACCGTCACCGTCACGGTCATCGGCCCGCCCACGCGACCGGCTTCGGCGCTGGCGGTCATCGCGGCCACGAGAACAAAAGCGATGGCGATGGATTTGAGCCAGTTCATAGCAGCCTCCCTTTAAGACTAAAGGACGGCTCGGGAGAGCCGTCCTACGAGGATTCAACGTTCCCGTCGCTCACGGGCGCGGCGGCGGCAGGTTCTCCGCCGGGGCGAGGCGAAAATCAACCGTCATCACCTGACCGGGCCGCACATCGATCGTACGTGTTTGATCGATCGTCTTGCCGTTGTCGGTCCAGCGGGCGCGAATCGCGTAACTTCCCTGATGATCAAGCGCCGGCGTCGTGAACAGGCGCTCGCGGCCTTGCTGCGTCATCAGCGTATCGTTGAACCAGACCTGTGCGTCCATGGTCGGCAACAGCACCGTCACGCTCGCGGAACGATCGAGCGGATCGGCGTAGTATGACCGCTGCACCGGCGCCGGCGAAGAGTAGTAGTTGTTCCACCAGCCCGGCGAGTAATAGTTGCTCGAATACGGCCCATAGTAGCCGTTGTACGGGCCATAGTAATAGCCCGGCCCCGGACCGACGTAGACGCCGAAGCGGCCGAAGCCGACGCGAACCTGGGCGCTGGCAACGCTGGTCATCGTGAAGACCGCGACCAGCGCCAGAGCGGCGATTGTGCATGCGCGTTTCATGGTTCTTCTCTCATACGCCACGGATGAACAAGAAGAAAGAACGCCGCTGTCCGCGGATGTCACGTGGCGTGGCTTCATCCTTGCGGTCAGCGGCGGCTTGGATTGTTCGCGCTCGTGAAGCCGTGAGACGAGGTGGAGCGCTCCGCTATCGCGTCACGGCTTCACGATTGGTCAGTCTTTCATCGCACGGCCGAGGCAGAAGCCGACGCCGAAGCAGATGAGCATGGTCGGGATCGGGTGCTTTCCAGCACATTGGGATCCTAAGCTTAGAATTCCACGTGGACAAGTTGTCGC
>JADMIO011545353.1_pt1 | contig 56319 bp, 24 predicted proteins | sample 8958161 | NCBI WGS metagenome assembly JADMIO01 (sample SAMN16585339, study PRJNA669376) | soil metagenome | isolation source: Crop rotation soil | place: USA: Cullars Rotation, Alabama | collected 2011
CGCGACAACTTGTCCACGTGGAATTCTAAGCTTAGGATCCCAATGTGCTGGAAAGCGCATTTCTTCTGCCAACTCTTTTACAGTATGGTACACTTCAAGAATATTGTTGCCATCAATAGTTAAGCCTTTCATGCCATAACCAATGGCGCGCTCAGCTAAAAACTTTGCGCGGAACTGTTCATTTACAGGTGTAGAAAGCCCATAGCCGTTGTTCTCTATTAAAAGTATAACCGGCAAATCCCATACAGCGGCAATGTTGCAGGCTTCATGGAAGTCCCCTTCGCTGGTGCCGCCGTCGCCGGTAAAGGCAACTGTTATTTTTTTCTCGTTTTTTAACTTGCAGGCCAGCGCTATACCATCTGCCACGCACATTTGCGGGCCCAGGTGCGATATCATACCTACTATGTGGTGTTCATTAGTGCCAAAGTGAAAACTCCTCTCCCTGCCCTGCGAAAACCCACCGGCCTTACCCTGAAACTGTTCAAACAGTTGTTGCAAATCGCAATTGCGGGTGGTAAATACTCCCAGGTTACGGTGAAGCGGGCAAACATATTCATCCTCATATAAGGCTGCTGTAACGCCTACAGAAATAGCCTCCTGCCCAATGCCCGAAAACCACTTGCTAATCCTGCCCTGGCGTAAAAGCTTTAACATGCGCTCTTCAATTACACGTGGCTTTAGTATAAGCTTATACAGGTTTACCAGTTCTTCGTTGCTAAGGCCCTTGCGCTCAAATTGCATGCTCATAGGTTGCAAATGTAAATGAATTCAATACTCATTATAAGTGAATTTCTTTTTTATCGTAGCTTACGTACCTTGCGGTAAAACCGGCTTATGAAAAAGCCACTTTCAGCCTGCCTGTTATTGGTGGCAATATCGTTACCCCATGCCCAATCTAAAACAGATTTGGCCGGAACCTATAAAATAGTGGTAAAACAATCGGGGCCGAAGGCTAATTTTAAAACAACCCCTGCTTATTTGCTGCTAAAGGCAGATGGCACCTATATATGGGGTATAGATTCAACCGCGGCCGAGCCTTTAAAAGGTACATCCAAAGGCAAATGGGAAGTAACTGCTGATAAGGAAATTAAGATTGTGCCTGAACCGGGCGGAATGCCGGTGCGTTACTACGTAAATACCGGTGGCAAAAGTTACATGTATCGTTATGGTGAAACAGATGGCAAAAAAACTCCCGTGCAGCGCCTTGAAATAGATGAGTTCCTTGAAAAGCAATAGTTATTTAACTCCGGCCTTCTCCACCCGCATTCCAATCGCCTTAATATTATTAAGCGGGCTTACGCGCATATCCTGCGTAATTTTAAAAGTGTATTTGCCCAATTGCGGAAAGTGGGCGCCCATTTGCATAGGTATTGGCAGGTAACAGTTATCGCCGGTGCATTTGGCAAACCAGCGGCCATCAGCTTCGGAAAGTATAAGGTTTACACGCTTTTCAAATTTCTTGCCATCAGGTAAAACGGTTTCAACATTAACCCACACATTGCGCCACTCAAACTGGAACGAGTGCCTTACGTTAATATAAATGTTGTAATGAAGAGTGGTATCCTGTATATCAACAGTAAAAGTTTTGGGGTCATCATAAGCCCATTTGTCGCCGTTTACTGCCTGGTTGTCTTCCATTACGCGCGCCTTATCGCACGATGAAAAAAACAGGACGACTGTTACCAGCATCAAAAAGCCGGTTAAAAATTTCATTCCCCTATACTTCATTTCCCTTTATCTTTTCCACCGCCGCCCGGGCCGCCGCCTTTAGGCCCGCCGCCTTTGTTGCCCTGCCCCCGGTTAGGGTTTTGGCCCTGGTTTTGGTTACGGTTCTGATTTTGATTCTGGCCTCTGTTTTGATTTTGGTTTTGGTTCCTGTTTTGGTTTTGGCCCTGGCCGCCACCGCCTTTATTTTGGCCACCGCCGCCGCCGCCTTTATTCTGCCTGTTCTTATTGCGGTGTTTCCTTCTTTCCTTTTCCTCCAGCGTACTTAAATTAACCTGGCCCACCAAGTCCTCGTGTTTGCTTTCATCCACCACCACTTCTTCAACAACGGCAAAATCAAGCAGGCTTTTTGGCTTGGCGCCGCTTTTATTCATAAAAACCAGTTCCTTAGCCTCCTTAACGCCTATCTTAATATAATTTCCTCGTTGGCCTTCGTATTCATACCACATCTGCAGTTTAAGAATCTCCGTTTTCTTAAGAAAGGCAACACCCTCTTCTGTTTCAATTTTATCGGCCCCTTTAGGGAAACCGCGCAATGCATCATTATAAGTATCTAATTCGTAATTAAGGCAGCATTTTAACCTGCCGCATTGGCCGCTTAGCTTATCAGTATTAATAGCCAGGTTCTGGTAACGCACTGCTTGTGTGGTTACTGATTTAAAATCAGTAAGCCATGTTGAGCAGCATAATTCCCTGCCACATGAGCCTATGCCACCAATACGGCCCGCTTCCTGCCGGGCGCCTATTTGGCGCATTTCAATTTTCACTTTAAATTCTTTGGCATATACCTTCACCAACTCGCGGAAATCCACACGGTCATCGGCGGTATAGTAAATAGTTACCTTCTTGTTGTCGCCCTGGTATTCAATATCGCCAATTTTCATCTCCAGGTTCACCGACCGGGAAATAGCCCTGGCCCTAACCAGCGTTTCCTGTTCTTTGCTGCGCGCCTCAAACAAAGTTTCCGCATCCACATCAGTAGCCAGGCGTATTACATTGCGTATGGTATCATCGCGCTCGGTAACCTTGCGCTTTTTCATTTGGGCTTTTACTAATTCCCCTTGTAAGTTTACCTCCCCAATATCATATCCCTGGGCAGCTTCCACCACCACCAATTGGCCTTTATGCATTTCAATATTGCCGGTGTTGCGGTAAAACCCCTTACGGGCGCCTTTTTTAAAGCTTACCTCAACTATATTAAAGTTCTCGTTAAACGAAATAGGCATTTCGGCAAACCAATTGAACACGTTCATGCGGTTACACCCGCCTGATGAACAGCCCCCTTTACTTTGGCAGCCCGAAACTGCGCCGTCTTTTCCCGTTGAACACGTTCCACAACCCATATCACAAATATATTTAAAACACGGTTTTCCCTTAAATGGACGAATCTAATCTAAAAATCGAAAATGAAGGGCAGTGGCGGCATTGCGCCCCTGCCACTTTTCCCTAAATAATGCTTAAACGGAGCCTTTACCATACAAAACGGCTTGCCTTTTCCGTTTACAAATAGAATTTGCAATTTGCGCCATAAATTTACACTGATGCTCAAATACCTGGCTTTCGCCCTTTTTCTCGCTGCTTCATTAACCGGTTTTACCCAACCTCCCAGCGGGGATGGCACTAAAATGAGCCCCGAGGAATGGGAAAAGTTGAGCAAACCTGCCCAGGATTCTATTAAAAAGAGCATTTCTCAAAACTATTTAAACGAGGTAAAAAATAATCAGTCTTTGTTAGGCGCAGAAGCCCGCCAAAAGCTGGATAACGCATTAAACAACGTTTCGGGCACCACTTCTATTGCGTTTAATTCATACCCTACCGATAAGTTTAGTGACGACCTTACTAAACTAAGCAACCTTGAATCTTTTACATGCACCAAGTGCCGCACGCTTGATTTGGACAACCTTTTCAACCAGCTAAGCAAACTGCCGAAGCTGAAGAAAGTAAGCCTTGAAGGAGGCGCCTATAAAACTATTCCAAACAGCATTAAAAAGCTACAGGGATTAGAGGAGTTAAATTTGAAGGACAACAACATGGCTGCGCTGCCCGATTCTTTTTCAGCGCTCAAAAAACTGAAAATTTTAAGCCTTGAACACTGCGCCTATTTATATGATGACAATGTTTATAGCCTGATGAAAACAATGAATGTGGAAGAACTGAATTTTTCTTCTGCCGGCTTTTTCGAAATCAATGATAAAATAGGAGGTGTAACAAGCCTTAAAAAGCTGGACCTATCGGTTAACGATATTAAAGTGCTGCCGCCTTCGTTTACGCAGCTTACCGGCTTACAGCAATTAAATTTAAGCCAAAACCTCCACCTTAACCTAACCACTGTTATCCCGGCGCTGGGGGCTTTGCCGGCCCTGCAAGGCTTAAGCCTTGCACAAAGCGACATTACCGCCCTGCCTGTGGAGATAAGCAAGCTAACTACACTTAAACGCCTTGATTTAAAAGGCAACCGCCTAACAGCCCTTCCACTCACCTTCAGCGGGCTTACAAACCTTGAGTACTTAGACCTTGGTTATTTTGAAATGGGCGCGCGCATGAACAAAATTACAGACCTGGGCCCCACCTTCGGCAACCTTAAAAAATTAAAATTCCTGAACCTGGCGGGTAATCAATTGCAATCTTTGCCAGATGGTTTTGGGGGGTTAAGCGAATTGGAAAACCTAAACCTTAGCCTTAATAAACTACCTGGCTTTCCTGCATCGGTTACGCAACTTACCAAATTGAAATGGCTGGATTTAAGTTTGAATGATGGAGAATCCATGCCTGCATCTATCGGCGCACTTACTTTGCTTGAATCGCTTAAACTCGATGGCAATTTCTTTACAAAGAAGGATAAGAAGCTCAGTTCTTTGCCCAATGAAATTTGCCAGCTGAAAAATTTGAAGGTATTAACCATGAAAGATAACGTGGTGGAACAGCTGCCCGATTGCATTGGTGGCCTTATTGCGTTAGAGAAACTTGATTTGCGCGATAATAACATCACCACGCTGCCTGCTTCATTTACTCAATTAAAAAACCTTCAGTGGCTCGATTTAAAAACAAACGACATTACAACCCTGCCGGCAGATTTTAGTTCGCTAAGTGGTTTAAAGGAGTTGAATATCTCTATGAACCTGCACCTTGATTTTAATGCCTTGCAAAACCAGTTAATGAAAATGAAGTCGTTAACCGCCTTAGACCTTGGCTACAATAACTTTACCAACGAGCAGATAGTGCCTTTACAAACTGCACTACCCAATTGCAAAATTACCAATACTGATTACGGCAACCACCCACTGCCAAGAAACAAAGAGTAAGGTACTAGATAGGTGCGATTTCTTGGGCATCGTTTATTCCATCCAAAGTTATCCTATAAACAAGCCCGTGGAGGGTTTTATGTCACCCCTTCGGGGTTACGCTAATTCTGACGTGTTTGCTATAGTAATACCACCCCTACGGGGTTCAAAACAACGCATAAAGCCCGAAGGGCTGATATTATTGTAGCCGGTAAGTTGAGCGTTAACCAAACCCCGAAGGGGTGTCATTATATTTCGAATTCTCAGCGCAATGTCAATCCAATGATTTCACAAACGCTCCCTGCAAACCGACATCCCAACACCTTATGCCTAAATGGGTAAAAGCCTGTTTTGCTTTTTTAAGCGCCCACGGTTTGTTTGATGAGTCAAATATTACTTCATCAAAATCATAGTTGCAAACCAAATCATCAATATGGGTTACCGAGCTGTGCGATATAACAACCCAATCAACTTTCAACCGTTCATTAGCTGCTACGTGCTTAAAGGTGTAGCTAGAATCAACCAATAAAACCCTTTTATCCCCCAGTTGCACTAAACAACCCAAAGGCAGCCGCGAAGAAGGAAGTGGTGATTGCGTTTTAATACCACGCTCAATCCAATGGGGTAAAATATAAAAGCCCATTATTTTCTTATTCGCTATCAGGTTGCTATCGAAGTTTTGACACACGGTTGCGCCATTAAGAAATGCTATAGCGCTTTGCCTTGGCACGTCATAAACCGCAAATATTTTTTGGCCGCGATGCTCTATATACTTATATGTATTAGCCAAACAAAAGGCTAACAATAAAACCAGTGAAGCCACTACTGCCCGTGGCTTTAAGCCTTCGCTTACATAAGCCCAAACGCCCAATAAGGCACACAACAAAACCATTTCAAGCACGCCAAAACTAATGCTGTTAATAAGCGCAAAGGGCAATGAGTTTATCCAGAAAATAAATTTATCTAACCCAAACAACAGCCATTTAAAAACAAACCCAGCAGCAGTATTTAAATAAGGAATAGAACCTAAAATAAAAAGCGCAGTGCCTGCAAACAGCACAAGGTTACTGAGCGGTATTACCACCAGGTTTGTTAACAGGAATAGCACTGGAAACTGATGGAAATAATACAGCGTTACAGGCAGGGTAGCTATCTGCGCAGCAATAGATGCGGCGCACAATTGCCATGCAGCATCGGGAATGGAGAAAAGGAGCCACCCTAAATCATACCTTATAAAATAGAGGGGTTTCAAATACCATTTTGCATTGGCACTTACCCGGTTATATGGGTTCCTTACCACGACCCATGCAGCTATTTTTGGTTGTAGAAATATAATACCGGCAACAGCAATGTAACTAAGTTGAAACCCCGTTTCAGTAATTATAAATGGGTTCAACAGCATTAAAAGCAGGGCACTTGCAGCCAATATATTATAGGTATTCGCATTGCGGAACATTAACCTACCCGCCTGTAGCATACTGAACATAAGTGCGGAACGCAACACAGGCGAACTAAGCCCCGTAAGGCAGGCATAAAACCATATAAACAGGATAATAAAAACCGCCTTGCCTATTTGCCATTTGCGCCCTTTTTTATCAAGCCCGCCCAACAAAAAGTTAAGCATAATAAAAACTATACCCACATGCAGCCCGCTAACACTTAACACATGCAAAACGCCTGATGAAGCATAAGCCTGCATCAAATCACGCGAAACGTAATCGTTAAAGCCCAGCATAATGGCAGAGGCCACGCCAAAATCATTTTCATCCTTTACGTAATCTGTTATCAGCGATAAAAAGTAACTTCTAACCCTGTAAACATTCCGCATTAAAAAACTGCCTTTACCACGCTCTATCAGTTTCCATTCGCCCTGTTTCAAATATGCCGTGTGGTAAATGTTTTGAAATTGCAGGTAGCGCTTATAATCAAACTGGCTGGGATTATGCGGCGGTTCTGGTTCCATAACCCTGCTGTTAAACGCAATTACATCGCCGTATTTAATATCAAGCACTGAATCGCTCCTGCTAATATTCAGCAGAATTTTGCCTTCAGTATTAAAAACGCTATCCCTGCGGTTAACCTCTTCTACCACCGCTACAATATTTATCACTTTTCCCTTCTGCACCGGCGGTTCCGTTACCCGTGCAACAACCGTGCTTTGGCCCGATAGCTGGTTTGCAAAGTAAGAAGCCTTGTTGCGCCCAACGTGGAAGAAGGCTAAAAGAAAAGCCAGGCATGCAATACATAAATAAATGGCCACCCCGTTCAGCACCCTGTATTTATATTGCAGGGTGATATTAAAAAGGCCAAAAGCCAGCATTACCGCTATACTTAATAGTGCAATGGCCGGTGTTGCTACTAATAACAGAATATTAAAATTGGAAAACGGTGCCGTATAAATTTGAAGCAGTACCCCGGCAATAAAAGCCAGGGTAACTCTAAGCATCGGAATTTTACTCCAAAAACTTCGCATAATGGCGATTGATTTATAAGTTTAAGCAATAAAACCGAAAGCTTTGCTTCCTCACATCAACCCTTTTAATTTAATTTTTATTGATATTGAAACTGTTCCCGGGCAGCCCTCGTACCAGGCGCTTAGCCCCGCTATGCAGCAGTTATGGTCTGCCAAGCATGGCTACCTGCATAAAGAACCCGAAACTGCGGAAGAGGGTTATTTAACAAGGGCAGGCGTATTTGCTGAGTTTGCCAAAATTGTATGCATCAGCACGGGTTATTTCTATTTCGATAAGCAAACGCAAAAACGCCTTTTCAGGGTAAAATCATTTTATGGCGATGATGAAGCCGCCTTGCTGAAAGATTTTCTGCAACTGATAAGGACTGCCTTTAGCGATACCGACCGCTTCCGTTTTTGCGGCCATAATATCCGCGAGTTTGACATACCCTTTATTTGCCGCAGAACACTTGTGAATTGGCTGGAATTACCCGACCTGCTTGATATATCAGGCAAGCGCCCGTGGGACTCATATGATGTGGACACGCTGCAGCTATGGAAGTTTGGCGATTTTAAAGCTTATACTTCAATAAAATTGCTGACAGAAATTTTAGGTATACCTACGCCCAAGGATGATATTGATGGCAAGGATGTTTGCCGCGTTTACTGGAAGGAAAATAACCTGCCACGCATTGTTGAATACTGCCAAAAGGATGTGGTAACCGTTGCCCGCCTGCTGCTCCGCTTTAAAGGCGATGAAAAAATACTGAACGACGAAGATGTAGTAATAGTAAAGTAACCGAATGCTGACTACCGCCAAAGAATATTTTAGCGATTTCATCAACCTGTTTTACCCGCACATCTGCATTTCATGTTCCGAAGCACTTTTAAAAAATGAAGCCATACTTTGCCGAACGTGCGAAAGCGGCTTACCTGAAACAGGTTACTGGAAAGACGCTGAAAACCCCTTAATGAAACGCCTTTGGGGCCGCGTAGATGTACAGGGTGCAGCAGCTTTCTATGGTTTCAGAAAAGGCTCAGAAGTGCAGGAACTACTTCACCAACTTAAATACCGGGGTAGGAAGGATATTGGAGAATACATAGGCAAAAAATTCGGGCACAGTTTATCTGCCGAAAACTCCATTATTAAAGGCTTTGATTTGATAGTACCCGTTCCGCTGCATTATAAAAAACTGAAACAGCGGGGCTATAACCAATGCTCACCTTTTGCACAAGGTTTATCAGAAACGCTGGACATTCCGTGGACGGAAAATGCATTAGAACGCATCCACGAAAATATTTCTCAAACCGGTAAATCAAGATTGGATAGATGGGGGAATGTATCAGGCATTTTTGGGGTAAAAGATGAAGCACTATTAAAAGGCAGGCATATTTTACTTGTAGATGATGTAGTTACAACGGGGGCTACCGCCGAGGCCTGCCTGCATACTATTCTTACTGTGCCGGGCGCTAAAGTGAGTTTTTGCGCTATTGCAATGGCATTAACTGGCTAACAGGGTGGAAACATTTACCCAAAGCCGGATTCCTTTAGTAACTCTAAAACTTTAGCTTTAACTTGCACCCTCCAATAAATTGCCGGTTCGGCAAAAGGGGCCAGTATGAACTTTGAATTAACTACAAAATACCAACCATCGGGCGATCAGCCTACGGCTATTAAAGAGCTGGTGCAGGGCCTTAACGAGGGCGATAAGCACCAGGTATTGCTGGGTGTTACGGGCAGTGGTAAAACTTTTACCATGGCCAATGTTATACAACAGGTGCAAAGGCCTACCTTAATACTTACGCATAACAAAACGCTGGTATCGCAGCTATACGGAGAGTTTAAACAGTTTTTCCCCAATAATGCGGTAGAGTATTTTGTATCGTACTACGATTACTATCAGCCGGAGGCCTATATTGTTTCGTCAGGCACTTATATAGAGAAAGACCTTTCCATTAACGAGGAAATAGACAAGCTGCGTTTAAGTACAACAGCTTCCCTCCTTTCGGGCCGCAGGGATATTATTGTGGTGGCTTCAGTGTCGTGCATTTATGGTATGGGCAACCCCGTTGATTACGAAAACGGTATCATCCGGATTCGGCAGAATCAAATTATGCCGCGCAATACTTTTCTGCATTACCTGGTAGATAGCCTCTACTCGCGCAGCGATAACGAATTGCACCGTGGCACCTTCCGCGTAAAAGGCGATGTAGTAGAAATTGCACTGCCTTACGTTGACTACGCATACCGCGTTACTTTTTTTGGCGATGAGCTGGAAGAGATTGAAAGCTTTGAGCCCTCTACTGGCCGCACTATGGGCAAATTGAATACCGTGGCCATCTTCCCCGCCAACCTGTATGTTACCTCCAAAGATGTTATGATGCAGGTATTGGATGAGATACGTTTGGAAATGGAGGAACAGATTGCCTACTTTAAAAGCGTGGGCAAGCACATTGAAGCCGCCCGTTTAAAGGAACGCGTAGAATTTGATGTAGAGATGATGCGCGAATTAGGGTACTGCTCAGGTATTGAAAACTATTCGCGTTTTCTTGACAGGCGTGCTAAAGGCACAAGGCCCTATTGCCTGCTGGATTATTTTCCTGATGACTTTCTTTTGGTAGTGGATGAAAGCCACGTAACCATACCGCAGGTAGGTGGCATGTACGGCGGCGACCGCAGTCGTAAAATGAATTTGGTAGAATACGGTTTCCGTTTGCCATCTGCGCTGGATAACCGCCCACTTAATTTCCACGAGTTTGAGGGCGTTATCAACCAAACCGTTTTTGTTAGCGCCACACCCGGCGATTATGAAATGGAGAAAACTGGTGGCTCGTTTGTTGAACAGGTAGTCCGCCCTACCGGCCTGTTAGACCCACCTATTGAAGTACGCCCAAGCATTAACCAGATGGACGACCTGATGGAGGAAATTGACGAGCGCGTTAAAAAAGGCGAGCGCTGCCTGGTTACCACGCTTACCAAACGAATGGCTGAGGAGCTAAACAAATTCTTTGGCCGCGTGGGCATCCGTTGCCGTTACATACACAGCGAAGTAGACACGCTTGACAGAATTGAAATTATCCGCGACTTACGGCTCGGTAAATTTGATGTGCTGATAGGTGTTAACTTATTGCGCGAAGGCCTTGATTTGCCCGAAGTATCGTTGGTAGCTATACTGGATGCCGATAAAGAAGGCTTTTTACGCAACCGCCGCAGCCTTATACAGGTATCGGGGCGCGCTGCGCGTAACAGCAATGGCAAGGTTATTATGTATGCCGATAAAATAACCAACAGCATGCAGCTTACCATCGACGAAACCGACCGCCGCCGCGAGAAGCAGATGAAATACAATGAAGAAAACGGCATAACCCCAATAACAGTATTTAAGAGCAGGGATGAGATTATGAAACAAACATCCGTGCTCGATGTCCGCCGCATTTCGCCTGATTCTTATGTTGAACTGGAAGACACCGTAAGCATGGTGGCCGAACCGGTTATAAAACTAATGAGCGCCGACCAGTTGCACAAAGCCATTGAAGACAGCCGCAAAAAGATGCTCGAAGCTTCCAAAGCCACAGACTTCCTTTCAGCCGCCAAATACCGCGATGAAATGCAGAGCATGCAGAAGTTGCTGAAAGAGAAATTTGCTGGAGAATAAAAATTGCCACTAAGGCACGAAGACACAAAGGTTGGTAATCGCACCTAGAACTCATTTTTCTTGGTGCCTTGGAGCCTTAGTGGCGAAAAAAAAATAAAATAGAAATCCCGGCATGTTACCGTCGCAACAGCCGGGATTATCTGAACATGAGGAAATCTTCGTCGTTTATTTTAACATGGTGATGGTGCCTTTAAATGCACGGTTGGTTTTACCATCCACCATTACAGTTTTCATTACATACAGGTAAACAGATGATTGAAGTTTTTCGCCTTTGTAAGTGCCATCCCAGTTAAAAGAGGCATCATTGGTTTCAAAAACTTTCTCACCCCAACGGTCGAAAATCAACAGTTGGAAATATTTAATGCTGGCCAGGTTGCCATACAATTGCAGTATATCGTTATTGCCGTCGCCGTTAGGTGTAAAGGCGTTAGGTAAAAATAGGTTTGTTTCGTCGCTAACGTCAATGCGTACTGTGTCGGTAGCAACACATCCGTTGGTATCTGTAGCTACTACGGTATAAATAGTTTCCTGTACTGGTGTTACAGTAACATCTTTGCAGGTAACGCAGGATACACCGGGAGTCCAGCTATAAGTTACCATATCAGAACCGGTGCTTACAGCATGCAGTTCGGCAGGCTGTCCTATTGTTACCGGCGAGTTTGAAGTAGCAGTTACGCTGAATGAATTGTTAGCAGTTACTACGAATGATGTATCAAATGAACAGTTGTGCACATCCCTGATGGTTACAGTATAAGTACCCGCAGTAGCATCACGAATATCTTCTGAAGTTGCACCATTGTTCCACTGGAACGAATAAGGTGCAGTACCGTTAGCAACAGTTACATCAATAGTGCCTTGCTGGCCTGAGCAAGCCAAGGTCGGAACATTTGCACCAACACTTAAAGAGGCACCGGCATGAACCTGTGCTGAAGAAGTTTGAGTACAGCCCCTGCCATCAGTAACAGTTACTGAATAGTTACCGGGTGCTACGTTTGAAATATTTTGAGATGAAGAACCATTGCTCCAGATATAAGTTATTGGTGCAGTACCGCCAATCATAGCCAGTTCAACTTTACCATTATTATTACCGGCACAAGCCACATCCGTAGCCTGGGCCGTAACCTGTATGGGTGATGGCTGTGTAAGCGTAACGTTATTTAAGAAAGCCTGGCAACCTGCAGCATCGCTAACAGTTAATGAATAGTTGCCTGCAGCTAAGCCTGATGCAACTGCTGAAGTATTGCCGTTGTTCCACCTGAAATCATAAGATGGTGTACCTCCGGTTGCCGTAACATGAATGCTGCCACTATTGGGGCTTATGCAATTAGGGTTATTATGTGTTTCAGCCAATTGAATAGGGCTTGACTGAACAAGTGTTGTTGAAGCACCCATTGTGCAGCCTGCTTCATCAGTAACAGTTACAGCGTAGTTGCCGGCGGCAAGGCCTGTAAGGCTTTGAGCCGATGCACCGTTATTCCAAAGATATTCTACAGCACCGTTTGAACCTGATACTGAAACATTAATCCTTCCGTTAGTTGTACTTCCACAGGCAGGGTTAACCGTACTAAGGTTTACCACTATTGGGGCAGGTTGAACGATATTGATATCTTTTGTTGTTGTGCAACTGTTGGCATCAGTAACCACTACATGGTAGAAACCGGCAGCAATGTTTGCGCGGTTAGGGGTAGTTATACCGTCATTCCACAAGTAAGCATAAGGCGAGTTGCCGCCATTTACTGAAACCTGGATATTACCATTATTAGATTGGTAACAAGTAGCGTTATTGTGTGTTTCGTTAGCAGTTATAGCAGCAGGCTCAGTAATATTTACAGTTACCACCGCGTTGCAACCGTTTACATCATTTGCAGTTACAGTATAGCTGCCCGGTGCAAGTGAATTTAAATCAGGCGTAGTAAGGCCGTTGCTCCATATAAAGTTATAAGGAGTAACACCACCGTTAACCGATAAGTGGATACCACCATTACCGGCACCGTTACAAGTAACGTTAGTATGTGTTTCATTAACGTTCAATCCTGATGACTGAGTAATTGAAGTATTAAAGCTTGAAGTACAAGAATGTTGGTCGGTAACAGTAACTGCAAAGTTACCTGCATTCAGGTTATTCCTGTTTTGCAATGGGCTGTTATCGTTCCATACAAAAGTGTAAGGCGATAAACCGGCTGTAACATTTAATAGAATAGAGCCTGTTCCGCTATTGCCACAACTTGGGTTATTAACCGTTGCTGCAATCTGCGGCTGAGGGAATATGGTAATTGTTTTAGTAACAGTATCAGAGCAGTAGCCATTTGTTACAATGTGTACCACCTGGTAAGTACCCGGGGCAGTGTAAGTAGCCGGTGGGTCGGCAAGCGCAAGTGAATGGTCGCCATTGCCAAAATCCCAGTAGCTGTTGGTTGGGTTAACCGAATCAGCCGGGGTGTATTCAATAGTAGTAACCGGCCCGCAGAAATTGCCTGAGTAGCTAAAGTCAGCTGATAAGTTATTACCGGTAACACCAATGTTACCCTGCGCCATAACTGAGCATCCATTGGCATCAGTAACAGTAACAATAATATTGCCCGGCGCTACATTGCTTACAGAAGCATTGTGAGCATTTACATCATTAGACCAGCTATAGTTATAAGGTAAAGAACCATTGTTTGCATTCACAGTAGCACCACCGGTAGCCGAAGTACAAGAGCTGTTAACAGTGCTTAAAGAAGCAGTTAAAGAAGTAGCCTGGGTAACAGATGTAGTATTTGAAGATGTACAACCATTAGCATCAGTAACCACAACAGTATATGTACCGCTGCCAATTGAAGTGCGGTTTTGGTTAGTGTTATTATCGTTCCAAACGTAGCCGTAAGGTGCAACACCACCTGTAACAGTAATATTGATAGTACCATTGCTGCCGTTGTTACAGCTTACATTGCTATGGGTTGATGAAATATTAATAGCTGAAGGCTCAGTTACATTTACAGTATTAGAAGTACCGCAGCCCGAAGCATCATTTACAGTATAAGCATAGTTACCTGCGCTTAAGCCGCCTAAAGTTGAACCGGTAGAATTATCGTTCCAATGGTAAGTGTAAGGTGTATTACCTCCGCTTACATTTAATTGAATTTGCCCGTTGGTGCCGCCATTGCAGCTTACCTGTGTAACTACAGCATTTGCGCTTACTGAGCTGGCCGCCTGCGTTACACTATAAGTATGTGTAACTGAACAACCGATATTATTGGTTACAGTAACTGTGTAGCTGCCCGCTGCCAGGTTCGAAATATCTTCGCTGGTGGCGCTATTGCTCCAAAGGTAAGTATAAGGGCTATCATTGCCGTTTACAGCAATATCAATGCTGCCGTTATTTACGCCTGAACATGCAGCAGTAATAAAAGGGGCATTTAAACTTACGCTTGATATAACCACGTTAGCTGAAGCAGTTGAGCTGCATCCGCTCGGGTCAGAAACGGTAACGGTATAAGTACCGCTTGTTGTTGCGTTGAATGTAGCACCCGAAACGTTATTAGGCCATTGGTAAATAGCCTGGCTTCCGCCGTTAGCTGTTAATTGAACCGGCCCACCGTTACAGTTGCTTAAAGAAGGCGAAGCAGCAATAGAAACCGCAGCACCACCTACTGTAATAGCAGCAGTACCTGTTTTATTACAACTGCCCCACGAAATATTAGCAGTATAAGTTGTATTAGATGATGGTGTTGCTATTGGGTTTGATGCATTAGCATTGTCAAGCCCTAATACCGGGGTCCAGGTATAAGCTGTACCACCAGTTGCCAAAAGTTGAACCGGTTGCCCGGGGCACGAAGTTGATTGAGCAGGAGTAACCGAAGCCGGAACATCATCCTGTATCATGATAGTAGAAGTAGAAAGTGTTAAGCCCGAGCAAGGAGCTACTGTTGAAATAGTAATGCTCTCTGGTGATTCTGCAATATGGTCTTCGTAAGGCAATATAGTAAGGGTTGTGCTGCTTTGGCCTGCTGGTATGGTAATGGTTGCAGGTATGGTTGGGTAGTCAACACCGTTGGTGGCTGTACCGGTTACCTGAATATTAGCAACAACATCAGCAGGCTGTGGAGCAGGCAATGAAAATTTAAACTTGGCGCTAACGCAACCTTCGTAAGCTGAATTATAACCCAAAGAATCTAATTGCGATTCAGATGTAATAGCAATGCTGGTTGAAGAAATAGAGTTAGCCTCCAGCATTACCCCTGAATCATAAATGCGGTCCGATACATCGGCAACCGCAAGTTTAAGGTGGTAAGTTTGGCAAGGCACTACAGAAATCATGGCTGTAAGTGGCACCGTCATACCATCAAACACAATATCATTATTTACTGTAGGGCTCAAATTATTGCGAAATAATGAAGAATAACCAAGCGACTGGCAATTGGCTGATGAGCCATAGGCGCCGGGCGTTCCCTGGTTAATAGTATTAATTGAAACCGGAAGGCCGGTGTTGCCGATAGTAGCGATTGAAGTGCTGGCATAGTTTCCACCGCCCGGGTTTGGGCCTGTAATAAAGAAACCGAATACATCGTTAAACTGGGTACAAACCCACTCAGGATATTCTTCTGAAGCAAATACGTAGTTAAACTGAAGTACGTTGCCCTGTGGGGTTATATCAAATTCAAGAACGCTCTTGTCATATATATAGCCGGTGGTTAAGGTTTGAAGTTGGGCATCGCCGCTGCCTGAAAAAGAGTTAGACGCAAAATTATTTGCGCTTTGTGCAATGTTTTGAACTTTTCCAGTTGTAAGGATTACACCTGCCGAAAGGCCAATGTTAGTACCGTTGTTTGTAAAGGTACCCGATGAATTAGGGTCGCCTGTACGGCTGTAGTTGGTAATAGTTACGCCGCTTCCTGCTAATGTTTGGGCAAGGTTTTGCGCGTTAGCACTGGCAGTTACGCTCAGCTGCGCATCAAGCTTTGAAAAAGCAGTAATGAAAACCGCGAGCATCATCATTGCCCGAAGTTTTGCGGTGCAATAGCACCTTAAAAGTGGCACGTTTGCGCCTCCTTTTATTATATCGTCCAGTTTCCTCATGTCCGATTTTTTTAATGGTTTACGGAAACGGGACGGAAATGTTCGATTTTACTTTAAAATGACGCTTTACAGAGGAGAAAACGACGTGTGAAACCCCGCAAATTCAATCAAATTGGCTGAAAATGGAGGAAATTGCCTTTAAAACGAAAGCCCGCAAGGGCACGCCTATTTGCCAATAAACTCCCTCATGGCTTCCTGGGCATCTTTATTAAGGCCCGGTACTAAGGGCAGGGGGTAAAGCTCGTTATCTATAAACATCTTCAGCTTTATGCCATAAGGAATAAAGTAGAACATAAGGCTGGTTACCGCATTATCCTTCGTTATTTTTTTGCGCGCTTTGTTCTTTTCAAAACGGGGGATAAAATAGGAGTACATTTTATTGCGGATTGCAACTCCGTTAGCACTGTTCATTAAAGCCGTAGCCGGTTTTCCGTTCAACAACATCTTGTCGAATTTCATTTCGCTGTAAAACAGGGTAACATCGGGCAGCCAAACTTCGGTAAAGCCTTCGCTTTCCCTTACCCGACAAAAACGGTCTTTGGCCAGTATGCCATATCGCGTGTAACAAGGCACGTCAATAGATACTGTATCTGTTTTTGAATCCGCTTTCAGGTAATTAAATAAAACAGAATCGTCCTTTGCTGTAAGGTTTACCACCAAAGCACTGTCGAAATCGGTGGTGGTACCCTGCACTAAGTTTTTAACGTTATAGAAATTCGCTGTAAGCCCGTCTTTCATTTTTCCAACTCCCATCATTAATCCAAAAAGAAAGGCGCCGCCAATAATTGCCGCAAAAACAAGCGAAAACAATACAAACCTTAAGATTTTCATAAACAGCGTATTTGTAGGCTAACTTAATGTATATCAATTAAATTTCCTGATGCATTTGTTATCGGCCTGTAATCTTTGGCCAGCAGGCATATTATTCCACAGTTTCCGCCGTTCTAAATTTATTAAATGTTGCCACATGGATAAGCGAGAAACCAATATGTATAGGTGGGTGATTATTGTATTGGGAATAATATTCCTGGTTAGCCTGATGGCCCTGGTGCATAACAGTACAAAAAATGCATCGGCACCGGCCAATACTGAATCGAAGCCTTAGGCCTAAAAAAGGCCGGCTTGAAGCACCGTTTTTTATTTCAAAAAGCGCGTTTGAAGGTTTAACTTTTTTCTAATTTTTGCTGAAACTCATTTCTTCCTTTTCGCGTTGGAAATCAGCCTAATGATAATCTAATTTTCCATTCGCAAACCGTAAATAGCCTTGCCGTGAAGCGTTTACAAAAAAAGGTGCAAAACTCCTTTTAAAATAGAGTTCCCTTAATAGAACTTTTGAATACCTAATGCGTAGTGTCATTGTAGGAGAGGTAATGACATGAAACAGAGTTCTACGTATGATGATTTAGTATGCCCACCCACCAACAACTACAGCAACCGTAGCATTTTAAAATATGCTGCCCTTGCGTTCTTATTCTTTTTTTCAATCCAAATAACATACAGCCAAATTGCGGTAACACAAAATGCAAACACACAAAGCCTTGCCCAATTGTTGGCCGGCCAGGGTGTAACCATTAGCAACTATACCAAAACCTGCGATAACAACGGCTCGGGCACTTTTGTAAATACCAACAGCAACCTTGGTTTAACACAGGGGGTAGTATTGGCCAGCGGCAGGGTGCAAAATATTCCACAGGCCGCTAATAATTTTGCTTCAACCCAGTTTACAAACAATGGCGATGCCCAGCTAAGTACACTAACCACCGGTACCATTTACGACAAATGCGTTTTAGAATTTGATATTGTGCCGCAAGGTAACCAGTTGCAATTCCAGTATGTATTCGCATCAGAAGAGTATCCGGAATTTGTGTGTTCGCCTTACAATGATGTTTTCGGCTTTTTCATTTCAGGGCCCAAACCCGGTGGCGGCAATTATACCAACCAGGATATTGCTACAATCCCAAACACTACTACGCCGGTTTTTATTAATTCAGTTAATCCGGGTATTTCAGGAACTTTCAACGGCAACACCTGGAATTCCAGCAATTGTACGTCGTTAAGCAATACTTCGTACTATGTAAATAACCAAATGCCCATCAATCCACGGATAGTGTATGACGGTATGACCGTTGTTTTAACTGCGCAGGCCGCCGTAACCCCCTGCCAGGTTTACCATTTAAAACTGGCCATTGCCGATGTGGGCGACCGCATTTATGATTCAGGGGTTTTTCTTGAAGCATACTCATTTACTTCATCAGCAGTAACAGTTTCAGCTTCAGCCCAATTAAACGCTTCAGGTTATACATCCGCATACGAAGGGTGTGTGGGAGGTACCTACACCGTTAGTTTATCGCAACCACAAGCTACTGATGACACCATCAGTTTATTAGTTTCAGGAACTGCCACTAACGGGGTTGACTATAATAATATCCCATCATGGGTAGTAATTCCGGCGGGCCAAACTTCAGCTACCATCGCAATGAACCCTTTACAAGATGGTGTATTGGAAGGAGCAGAAACAGTAACCGTAGCGGTAATTAACCCATGCAGCGGCGTTCCTTCATCAAGCGCCAGCCTAACCATTGAAGACAATTTGCCAGGCACCATAAATATTAACGACAGCACATTATGCCCCGGGCAATCGGCACAACTTACACTTACTGGTGGGTTCAGCTACTCATGGTCGCCAACTGCGGGCTTAAGCAACCCCAATATTGCTAACCCAATTGCTACACCCAATAATACTACTACTTATATAGGCAGCATTAACTGGGGTACCTGTACACAAACACTGCCTATTACGGTGCATGTAAGCCATCCCCTGCTCAGTTTATCAGCCAGCCCCGGCGATACCATTTGCAATAATTCAACAGCCACCCTGTCTTCAGTAGCCAGCGGTGGCGTTGCGCCTTATATATATGTATGGAGCAATGCAGCCAGCACAAGTTCAATAAACGTTTCAACTTCGGGCACGTACTCTTTAACCATAACCGATAGTTATGGTTGCACAGCAAACGCTGCCAAAAGCCTGGCCATTTCCAACCTTATCGCAACAGCTACACCAACCAATATACTCTGCAATGGTGCAAGTACCGGCTCTATTACAACCACAGCTACAGGTGGTTCTGCTCCTTACCAATATAATTGGGGAAGCAGTATTATTACCCAGAACCGCACCAACCTTGTAGCAGGTACTTACATTGAAACAGTTACCGATGGCTATGGCTGTTCGGTAAGCGTCTCGGCCGTTATTACCCAACCTGCCGCAGTGGCGCCGGTAACAACAGTTACCAATGTACTTTGCCGCGGTGGAAATACGGGCACCATCAACGTTACAGTTACGGGTGGAACTTCGCCCTATACATTTAATTGGGGTACTGTTACCACGCAAAACCGAACCAACTTAGCGGCGGGCAATTATTCCGTTACTGTAACTGATGCCAACGGATGCACGGGAGTTGCGAATGCAACTGTTACCGAACCGGCGGCTGCATTAGGCGCCACAACCGCTACTAACAGCGTTTCGTGCTTTGGCGGAAACAATGGTGCTATTACCCTTACGGCCAGCGGAGGCACTGCGCCTTACTCTTATTTATGGAATGACAACATAACTACGCAAAACCGGAGCAACTTAAGTGCCGGAAATTACAGCGTAACAATAACCGATGCACATGCGTGTTCAACAATAAGCTCAGCTACAATTAACCAACCTGCAGCTGCTTTAAATTTAACAGCTTTGCCCAGCAATGTAAGTTGTTACGGCGGCAATAATGGTTCTATTACGTTAACGGCCGGTAATGGCACCAGCCCTTATACTTTTTTATGGAACGATAATACAACCACACAAAATAGAAGCAACCTGGCAGCGGGAACCTATACCGTAACAGGTACTGATGCACACGGCTGTTCGGCAACAACAACGGCAACCGTTACACAACCGTCAGCAGCCTTAAGCGCAACAACCACTACTAATAATATTTCCTGCTTTAACGGTAGTGATGGCTCCATAACACTTTCAGTTACCTGGGGCACTGCGCCTTATGGCTACATATGGAACGATAACATAACCACACAAAACAGAACTAACCTGGCGGCCGGTAATTACAGCGTTACTATAACCGATGCGCTGGGGTGCTCGACTATTGCAAGCGCTGTTTTAACCCAACCGGCTGCTGCGCTTTCGGCGGTTCCAACAGCAAATAATGTGTCATGTTATAATGGCAGCAATGGATCAATTTCATTAGCAGTTAGTGGCGGCACTCCAACATATAGTTTCCATTGGAATGATAACGTATTAACACAAAACAGAACTAACCTGCCCAGTGGTACATATACAGTTACTGTAACTGATGCGCATTTGTGTACGGCATCAGCCAGCAGCGTGGTATTGCAACCGGCCGCAGCGCTAAGCGTTACGCCTACCGTAAGCAACGTATCATGTTACAATGGCAATAACGGCAGCATCAATACAACCACAGCCGGAGGAACTACTCCATATACTTATTTATGGAACGATAATGCCACAACACAAAACAGAACCAACCTGGCCAGTGGCACTTATATCATAACCACTACCGATGCACACGGATGTTCAGCTACCGCAAGCGCAACTATTTCGCAACCGGTTGCTGCACTTAACGCCACTACATCCACCGGCAATGTATCCTGCTATAACGGTGCCAACGGTTCTATAACACTTTCGGTTGCGGGAGGCACTACAACTTATGGCTATTTGTGGAGTGATAATACAACAACACAAAACAGAACTAATCTCGCAGCAGGTACTTACAGTGTTACAATAACCGATGCACATGGTTGTTCAACGGTTGCTTCAGCTACCTTAACTCAACCGGCTGCGGCCTTATCTGCTACTCCAACTATCAATAATGCTTCATGCTACAATAGTGCTAATGGCTCAATTTCACTAGCAGTTAGCGGCGGCACCGTAGCATATAGCTTCCATTGGAACGATAATATTATAACGCAAAACAGGACAAACCTTGCCAGTGGCAATTATTCAGTTACTGTTACTGATGCACATTCATGTACCGCGTTGGCGAGCGCTACTATATCGCAGCCAGGCGCGGCGCTTAGCACCACTCCTACCGTAAATAACGTATCGTGCTTCAATGGCAATAACGGTACAATTAACACAGCCACAACCGGAGGAACAACTCCATACACTTATTTATGGAATGATAATACAACAACTCAAAACTGCGCTAACCTTACCAGCGGCACATATACCTTAACAGCCACCGATGCGCATGGATGCTCAGCTACGGCAAGCGCAACTATTACACAGCCCGCAGCTGCACTTAGTACTACTGCATCTACCGGCAACGTATCATGCTATAATGGTAGCAACGGCTCTATAACCCTTTCAGTTAGCGGCGGCTCAACAGCTTATAGCTACTTATGGAATGATAATGCAATTACTCAAAACAGGGCCAACCTGGCTGCAGGTACTTACAGTGTTACAATAACCGATGCGCATGGTTGTTCAACGGTTGCTACAGCCACCTTAACACAGCCTACGGCTGCTTTAACTGCGGTGCCAACGCCAAATAACGTATCATGTTATGGGGGTAATAATGGTTCAATATCCTTAACCGTTGGTGGCGGTACTATTCCGTACGCTTACCATTGGAACGACAACGTTACTACTGATGGCAGGACAAACGTGGCAAACGGCGCCTACTCGGTAACCGTTACGGATGCGCATGCCTGCACTACTTCCGCCACCACAACTATTACACAGCCCTTGGCAGCTTTAAACGTAGTGCCCGCAACCAGCAGCGTATCATGTTATAGCGGTAACAACGGCGCCATCAATATTACCACAACCGGCGGTACTATACCTTACGGTTATTTATGGAGCGACAACGCAACCGACCAAAACAGGGCCAACCTGCCAAGCGGCATCTACACCGTAACCGCAACTGATGCGCACGGATGTTCTTCCACAGCAAGTGCAACTATCGCGCAGCCGGCAGCGGCATTAAATATTACTCCTTCAACAGGTAGCGTGTCCTGCTATAACGGCAATAACGGCACTGTTAATATAATAGCCACCGGTGGTACTGCGCCTTATGGCTATTTATGGAATGATAACGCAACTACGCAAAACCGAACCAATCTTACCAGCGGAACTTATTCAGTTACGGCAACAGATGCACACGGCTGTTCTACAAGTGCAAATGCAAGTGTTGCGCAGCCCGCAGCAGCCGTATCAGTTACCACAACTGTTACCAATGCCCGGTGCTTTGGTTCCTCAACGGGTTCTATTCAAACAACTGTAAGCGGTGGAACTGCCAACTACACTTATCACTGGAACACCAACTCAACAGCTTCATCGTTGGCAAATGTACCGTCGGGCAACTATTCAGTTACAGTTACAGATGCCCATGGATGTTCAACAACAACAAGTGCATCAGTTCAACAACCTGCGGCGGCTTTGCAAAGCAGCATTGCACCAACGAATGTTTCATGCAGAAATGCGGCAGATGGCTCTGCCAACCTAACCGTAACAGGTGGTACACCGGGATATACATTCAATTGGGGGGCCAATATAATAACGCAAAACAGGGTTAACCTGGCTCCCGGCACTTACCATGTTACTATAACCGATAACAATCTTTGTACTGCCACTAACGCAGTAACTATTACACAGCCGGCCGCACTGGGCTCAGCCCTGGCGCACACAAACGTAACCTGCAAAGGCGGCAGCACCGGCACCATTACACAAACCACCAGCGGCGGAACAGCACCTTATACCTATGTATGGAATGATGGCGACACAGCGCAAAACAGAACCGGCCTTGCGGCAGGAACATACACTGTTACCATAACTGACGCGCATTCATGTACAGCACCGGCAAGTGTTAACATTGCACAGCCTCTTGCGCTTGCTGCCAGCACCGCTATTGCCAACGTAAGTTGCAATGGCGGCCATAATGGCAATATCAATTTAACCGTAAGCGGCGGTACACCACCCTATTTTTATGTATGGGATGGGGGCACCATTACACAGGATATCAGCAACCTGGGCGCCGGCACTTATACTGTAGCAATTCACGACTTAAACAATTGCCCCGATACAATAACAGCAATTGTTACTGAACCGGCCCCGATAATACTTTCAACCACACACACCGATGTTTCATGCTTTAGCGGCAGCAACGGTACCATTACATTGAATGTAACCGGCGGTACACCTAACTACACTTACAACTGGGGGCAAAATATTTATGTACATAACCGTACTAACTTAACTGAGGGATTATACGCCGTTACAGTAACCGATGCACATGCCTGTTCCGCTTCTACAACTGAGCAGGTGAGCCAACCCGCATCAGCCATTAATATTAACAGCGAGATAAACAATGTGCTTTGCCGTGGGGGGAATTCAGGGCTTATTGATATTACCGTTGCCGGTGGCACTTCGCCATACACCTATAACTGGGGTAATAATATTGTAACTGAAGATAGAAGCAACCTTGTTGCCGGTAATTACCGTGTTACCGTTACCGATGCGCACGGCTGTACTGCTTTAGGCCTTCCGGTTATTACGCAACCCGCAGCTGCCCTGAGCTATTCCGTTGCCACTACAAACGTATCCTGTAATGGTGGAACTAACGGTGCTATTGCTTTAAATGCTGCCGGAGGTACATCACCTTACGGTTTTGTTTGGAGCAATAATGCAACTACTCAAAGTATTTCAAACATCGGTGCGGGTACCTATAGTGTAACCATCACTGATAACAATTTATGCTCAATCTCGGCAAATGTCAATATCCAGCAGCCACTTTCTTCATTGGCAGCATCAATTTTAACAACGGATGTTAGCTGCTATGGCGGCGGCAACGGCACTATGCATTTAACTGCCAGCGGAGGCACTGCCCCTTATGGTTATATGTGGAACGACAGTGTTACCACTCAAAACCGCGCCAACCTTTCGGCGGGTACCTATACTGCCCTTGTAACAGATGCCCACGGATGCTCAACCACAGCTACTGCAACCATTAGCCAACCTGCCGCGGCATTAAGTGTTGCATCAGCGGTGACAAACCTGGCATGCTTTAATAACCACAGCGGGGCCATAAACTTAAATGTAAGCGGGGGCACTTCTCCTTACACATATTATTGGACAGGAAATATTACCACCCAAAACAGAACTAACCTTGTTGCGGGCACATACCATGTTACAGTATCTGATGCGCACCATTGCACAGCAATTGATAACCCTGTTGTAACACAACCCGCAGCGGCATTAAGCGGCACCGCTTCGGTTGTTAACGCATCATGCTTTGGCAGCAGCAATGGAGGGGTTAACTTAATTGTTACCGGTGGCACGGCCCCTTATGGTTATTTATGGAGCAATAACGCAACCACGCAGAACCTGCAAAGCCAACCTGCCGGTAATTACACCGTAACTATTACTGATGGCAACCTTTGCTCAGCCACAGCCACCGCACATATTGGCCAACCGGTTGCAGCACTAAACTCAACTATTACCACCAACAACGTAAGTTGTTATGGCGGAAACAACGGCTTTGCGCATATAGTGGCCAGCGGAGGTACCGCCCCTTATGGTTACTTATGGAATAACAACAGCCACGCTCAAAACCTTGATAACTTAATGGCCGGCAATTATGCTGTTACTGTAACCGATAGCCACGGTTGCACAGCAACGGCCACTATCACTATAGCGCAACCGGTTGCAGCATTAAGTATTACTGATAGCGTAAATAACGTAGCCTGCTTTGGCAGCCACAATGGCAGTATAAACTTAAATGTATCAGGTGGTACCACACCTTATACTTATAACTGGGCAGGTAATATTAATACCCAAAACAGAAGCAACCTGTATGCCGGTACGTATCATGTTACCGTAACAGATGCACACAATTGCACAGCAATAGATAATCCGGTTGTTACACAGCCTGCAGTTGCGTTATCAATACATCCATCAGTATCTGCCGTTGGTTGCTATGGTGGAACAACCGGTTCAGTTAATATGTCCGTTTCGGGTGGTACTGCCCCTTACGGATATTTATGGAACACTAATGCAACAACACAAAACCTTAACAATGCCCCGTCAGGAAGTTATACCATTACTGTTACTGACGGGCACCAGTGCACTGCTACAGCAAGTGCAGTAATTAGCCAGCCTTCAAACCCGTTAAACGCAACAGCACAGGTAAATAACGTGGCTTGCTTTGGAAACAACACAGGCTCAGTTCGTATTTCGACTACAGGCGGCACCGCACCTTATGGCTATTTATGGAATGATAACACCACAACACAAAACCGCAATAACCTTTTAGCAGGCACTTATTCAGTAACAATTACTGATGCGCATGGCTGTTCATTTGTTTCTTCATCAACCATTACCCAACCAACCGCAGCACTATCAGTAAGTGCCACGGCCAATAACGTAGCGTGCTTTGGGCAAAACACCGGCTCAGTTAACCTTTCGGTTGCGGGTGGTTCAACACCATATACCTATAATTGGGGTGGAAATATTATAACCCAAAACAGGAATAACCTTACAGCAGGTACATACCATGTTACAATTACTGATGCGCACGGCTGTTTAACTACTGCAACACCGGTAATAACCCAACCAATAGCTGCTATTCACGCTTCAGCAACTCCTTCGCAAATCAGTTGCTATGGAAATAATAGCGGGGCGGTTAACTTAAATGTTACAGGTGGTACTACACCTTATAACTTTACCTGGAGCAACAATGCCACCACACAAAACCTTTCAGGGCTTGGTACCGGAACCTATAATGTAACTATAACTGACGCTAACCAATGTACTGCGGTAGCAGGAGCCTCTATTACGCAACCTTCGGCCGCATTAAATGCGACGGCGCAGGCAACTGATATAGCCTGCTTTGGCAACCATACAGGTTCCGTTTCATTAATTGTTACCGGTGGCACTATGCCATACGGATATATGTGGAACGATAACGCCACCACTCAAAACCGCGCCAACTTAGCCGCCGGGTTGTATTCGGTTACCATTACTGATGCGCATGGTTGTTCATTCGTTTCTTCATCAACTTTAATTGAGCCAGGTGCGGCGCTGAACACCAATACCGTTACAAACAATGTTGGTTGTTATGGGCAAAACACAGGTTCAGTTAGCCTGGTAGTAACCGGAGGCACCGCACCTTATGGCTATTTGTGGAGCAACAGCAGCACAACACAAAACCAAAACAACGTTCAGGCAGGTAATTACCATGTTACAGTTACTGATGCACATGGCTGCACCGCTGTGGCAAACGCAAATATTACACAGCCATCTGCTGCGCTTAGTGCATCGGTTAGTTCAAACAATGTATCGTGCCACAACGGCAATAACGGCAACGTTAACCTGGTTATGAATGGCGGTACTGCACCTTACGGCTATTTGTGGAATAATAATTCAACAACACAAAGCCTGCAGAACATTCCTGCCGGTACTTACGCGGTAACTATTACTGACGCTAATTCATGTACAGCAACGGCAAATGCATCCATTACACAGCCTTCAGCCTCGTTAACCGTTAGCATTTCATCAACCAACATTAACTGCTATGGTGGCAATACAGGCGCAGCCAGCATAGTAACCAGCGGAGGGACGGCACCGATGGGTTACCTATGGAGCAACAACGGCACCACTCAAAACCTCAGCCAGTTAACAGCAGGTAATTACTCAGTAACCGTTACTGATGCCAATGGATGCACTACTTCAACATCTACTACTGTTACACAACCCGGAGCTGGCTTAAATGTTAACCTAACCGGCGATAACGTTAAATGCTTTGGCGGCCATACAGGCTCTATTACACCAAATACCAATGGAGGTACTGGCCCTTATTCATATAATTGGAGTAACAATATGACTACACCTGGCCAGGTTAACCTGCCATCGGGTTATTACCAGGTAACGGTTACCGATGCCCACCACTGTACAGCGGTGGCCAATACAAACATTATTGAACCCGCCCTATTAACAATAACCGGCCATCCCGACAATGTAACTTGCTACGGTGGAAGCAATGGTAAAATAAATATTAGTGTTAGCGGTGGTACAACCCCATACGCCTACCATTGGAATAATAACAACAGTACGCCATCTAACCTTTACCTGCCAGCGGGCCAGTATGCAGTAACCGTTCAGGATGCCCATAACTGCCTTGCTTCCGATTCCTTTAACGTAGCACAGCCATCGCAAATGCAGCTGGCCGGTTATGCTACCAACGTTCATTGCAATGGCGATAGCACCGGGGCAGTACATACTATTGTTACGGGAGGTTCGTCAGGCTACCATTATATATGGAGCACTACCGACACAACTGCTAATATTTTAAATGTGCCGGCCAGTAGTTATGAGGTTACTGTTACCGATGCCAATGCATGTTCAGGAACGCTTACACGTACCATTACCCAACCAAGCCCAATTAATATTAATGCCACCTATACCAATGAACCCTGCCGTGGTTACCACGAAGGAAGTATTGATATTACCGCAACGGGCGGTGCAGGTAATTACCAATATAGCTGGAGCAATGCCTCGGCCAGTGAAGACCAATTTGGCATTGCGGCAGGGTTCTACACTGTAACTGTTACCGATGCTATTGGCTGTACAACTGCTAAAACAATAATGATAAGCCAACCTGCTGCTATAACTTTAACTGAAACGCATATAGCACCTTTATGCAACGGCTCAAAGGACGGAAGCATTACCATATCAACTGAAGGTGGAACGCCTTACTTCCAGTTTGTATGGGGAGATGGTACTACCGGCAATGTACATAATAACTTAGCAGCCGGAACTTACACCGTAACTGCTGTTGATGCTAATGGTTGCAGTAATAGTATAGCTGCCATTATTGTAAGCGAACCAACGGCAATGGATGCTAACACTTCAACAACTGATGTTGCATGCGCAAATGGCAGCACCGGCTCAGTTGATTTAACGCCCGTGGGTGGAACTGCACCTTATACTTACCACTGGAGCAACAACAGCACTTTTGAGGATTTAGCCCATGCACCGGCAGGCAATTATGAAGTTACCATTACCGATGCGCATGGCTGCGTATTTACAAGCGCCGCTACTATTGTGCAATTACCACCGGTAGGCGCCATAGGCCTTCCCGACCAACTACCATGTGCCAATGCAGAAGGTGGCATACAATTAATTGCTAACAGCGGTACACCACCATACACTTTCCATTGGAGCAACGGAGCTAATACGGAAGATTTATCAAATGTGCATCCGGGCATTTACCATGTTACCGTACAGGATGCCAACGGCTGTACTTTCGATACCACATTTACTATTGTTAACCTGAATACCTTTACCGTTACTGCAAGCGGCGGTGGTACAGTTACCTTAGGCGAAAGCGTAGAATTGCACGCAACTTCTACCGGCTCTAACCAAACAACTTATACATGGACTCCGGCAACGGGCCTTAGCTGCGTTGAATGTGCGAATACAGTAAGCCGCCCGGGCCAGTACACTTTATATACAGTTATTGGTATAGATAGCAATGGATGTAAAGCAGAGGACACAGTATCTGTAGATGTTATACAAGACCACACTTTCTTTACGCCAAATGCTTTTACGCCAAACGGCGACGGCAATAATGATTTCTTCCAGCTTTACGGCAACCTGGCAGGCATTGCAAAAATTGATGTAATGATTTTTGACCGTTGGGGCGAAAAAGTTTTTGAAGCTGAAGAACCCACGTTCCAATGGGATGGAATTTACAGGGGCCAACCATTGCCCCCGGGTGTTTATGTGTATTCAATTAAGATTACACACCTTGATGGCAAATCAGGCCCTATACATAAAGGAAGTATAACGCTGATGAGATAGGGCTACTCTTCCACCCATTTACCCGCTTTATCGGGACATGTTACGGGATTTACCCTGCCGGCGTGTTTACCATCCCACTGCACCGTAAAATTGCTGAACCTTAAATCGGGTTTGTAATAATCGGTGCTGGTTATTTGCGCGCCGCTTTTAAAAGCAGCTTCTTTCATCGTGTTATCGTTATTGCGCGATTCCATCGTTTCAACATCAGAGCGGGTGCGGACAATGTAGCCCTGCTTAACCAGTGCCGGAATATCGGTTGCGCCCCGTATAGGGTCATCCTGCATTATAAAAGCGCACTCAGCTTTGCCCGGGTGGCTATAAGCACAAACAGCCCTGCCCTGCAATGATGGGTGGTTTTCCAAATACAGGTGTTTGGCATCGCCCAGCATAATAAATATAACCTTGCCCCGGCAATCGTTCAGCAATGGCCATCCATTGCTTTTTGCCATTTCTTCCAGTGTTGCATATTTACCGCGCAGCTTATCGGGGGTTAATACACCGTTCAAATCGTTGCCAAACACATCCTTAATCTCAGCATCTATAGAATCGCAGGCCGTGGCATCATAAGGTACAGTGCGCTTAAAGCCTAAGCCGCGCAAAAGTTTGCTGTAATCGGCAGGGCCCTTGGTTTTGGTTTCAAGGTTTATAAAAATGGGCAGGTGTTTAGGATGCCCATCACTCCAGTTTTTTACGGCCGTTAAGGCGTCTTTAAAGGTGTAATAATTGGTTTGAAAATCGACATCCTTTATATGCAACACCTTAAAGCCCGGCTTTTTCAAGGCCTCAACGCCCGATGCCTGTTTAACGCCATGTACAAAAGCATTAACCCTCCTTTTATAATAAACGCCTCCTTTGGGGTCGTTATAAATATCAATCTCCAGCCCCCGCACGTTGTAATCAGAAAACTGCGAATCAATAGGCAGGTGGGCATAGTCAATGCGCAAAGGGTTAAGCTTTTCGCCCAGCTGCTTTCTGTGCTTCATCAAAAAATGCATCAGGTGGGGGTCGGGTAGCTTTTTATAGCTATTGTGGCTACCTATCACCTGAACCTGGTTTAAGCGCAAACCGTCTAAATCCTGGCCGCTAATTGCAGTGGCCACAGCAATAGAAATGAGCAAACAAAGTATTCTAAACATGGCGCGAAGAAAACCTATTCTGAAAAGAGAATCTGTTAAATCATTAGCAAGGACAGGTTAACTTTTCAGTTCGAACCAAAAGGTGCTCCCCTTACCCGGCTCACTTTCAACCCCGATGGTGCCGTTTTGCCGCTCAATTATCTCCCTTGATATAGCCAGCCCCATGCCGCTGCCACCTGAAACTGAACCGGGTACCTGGAAGAACTTTTCGAATATTTGAGCATGGTATTCCTTATTAATACCCTTGCCAAAATCCTGCACCGAAAACAAAACCGAACCGCTTTTCGGCTCAGCCTTTATTATAACTTTTGAATTTTCGGAGGAATGTTTAATAGCATTGCTGAGAAAGTTCAATAACACCCAACTGGTTTTATCCATATCAGCCGTAATTGCAGGCAGGCCTTCCTTCACTTGCTTCTCAATGGTGATGTTCTTTTGAGCAGCTAAAGACAGCACCGCATCAACCGCCTGGTTTATAATTTGCCCGGGGTTTGCTGCCACCACTTCCAGATGTATATTACCACTTTCAACCTGGGCCATATCCAACAGTTCTCCTGTAATTTTTAATAACCTTTGGCTATCGCCCTTAATATTGCCCAACAATTTCTTCTGCTCTTCGTTCAACGAACCAATACGCTCATCTTCCAATAATTTCAAACTCATTTTAATGGATGAGATAGGCGTTTTAAACTCATGCGATATAGTGGCAATAAAGTTGGTTTTGGCCACGTCCAGTTCCTGAAACTTTGTAACATTTCGCAAAATTATCACCTCCCCTATTTTTTGCTGCGCGTTGCTTATCTCCAGCATATCCTTGGTAAAGTAGCTTTCCTTGCCATCAGCAAATATTTTTAGGGGCTTATCCTTGGTATCTCTTTGCAAAAGGTTTCGCAACAGGTCGTTATGCAGCGCCACATCGGGTGCGTACTTTCCTATAATATCTTTTTCATAAATGCCCAACAATTGAATAGCTACCGTATTGGCAAAGAGCACACGCTTCGTTTCATCAAAACCAATAATAGCATCGCGCATATTATTGATAATAGTTTCAATCCGCTTTTTTTCGAACATTAATTTATTAAGGTTACTGCTCTCGTATTCATCAAGCCGCTGCGCCATTGTATTAAAGGCGGTGGCCAGTTCGCCAAATTCATCATGAGAGGTAAAATTTACGCGCTCCTTATAATTTTTGTTGGCGATCTCCCTTATACTGCTGGTAAGTACAGCAATAGGGTTAGCTATCAACCCTGGGAAATTAAGCACAAAGGTAAAGCTTAGCAGAAAGCACGCTGTGCCAAGGATAGTAATGTATGCAAACACTTTTTTTGTTGCCCTTCCGGCCTCATCGCTTTTTCGCACAATCGCCTTCATGTTTAATTCCTGTATCAGCAATATGGTTTTTCGAAGTTCCTTATTTGTTGTTTCGTCCCGCTTACCCATTTTATAATCTTCAAAAAGCCTGCGCGCCTTTTGTGTAGCCTGCGCCTCGCCGGGTTCAGTAATGTTATTTTCCTGCTTTACCATATTCTGCTCAAAGAAACTCAGGGCCGTAACTTCATCCGCACTATCCATTGCCTGAATCATATTTTTGGTATACTCCAGGGTTTCGTAGTTGTTGCGCAGGGTGGTGGACGAAATATCGGCCAGCTTATTGATATAATAGCTACCCGTAACCGCCAGGGTTATAATAATGGCCAGCAGGAATATGAGCCCCAGCCGTATTTTGGTTTTAATTTTCATACACTATATTTTAAAGCCAATCACGATAAAATAACCAAATCAATATCTGATTCGCTTAGTTTGTTTAATAGTTGGTTAAAAACGTTAGTTGCCAAAATTATTTGCAACAGTTTCATATGAGGTTTGCCGATGCAAATAGTAGTAATATGGTTTTGCTCAGCAGCCTCTATAATAGCTTTAGCTATATGCTCGCTTTTTACCTGCAACACTTCCGCGCCCAACTCGGTTGCCAGCTTAAAATTGTTTATCAAGTGCCGCTGGGTATCAAGGGGAATATTGTCCGTGTTTTCTTTTGGTGTTTGTACATACAGCACATACCAGTTACTATTATAGTATGAAGCCAGGCGCGAAGTTTTGCGTATTATTTTTCGCGCTGTTTCATGGCTGCTACTGATGCAGGCTAAAAAGCGTTCGCGCTTGGCAGCTACATTGGCGGGTAGTTCGGTTTCAATTTTACGCTCCACCTGGCTGGCTACTTCCTTTAAAGCCAGTTCGCGCAACTGCAGGATTTTGTCAGCCTGAAAAAAGTTGCGCAACGCAGTTTCAATTTTTGCCTTATCGTAAATCTTGCCCTCTTTCAGGCGGGCAATTAATTCATCGGCTGTTAAGTCAATGTTTACCACTTCATCAGCCATGCGCAAAACCTGGTCGGGCACCCGTTCAGCTATTTCAATACCGGTTATTTGCTTCATTTCCTCATTCAGGCTTTCAATATGCTGAATGTTAACTGCGCTGATAACGCTTATTCCGGCATCCAATATCTCCACCACATCCTGCCACCGTTTTTCGTTTTTGCTTCCCTCCACGTTGGTGTGGGCAAGTTCATCAACTATTACAATTTCGGGATGGGCGTTTACAATAGCCTGCACGTCCATCTCCTCCAGCTCCTTGCCTTTGTAAAATATTTTTCGGCGGGGTATTACCGGAAGGCCCGCAAGCAATGCATGCGTTTCAACGCGCATGTGGGTTTCAACATAGCCTATCTTTACATCAACCCCGTTTTTAAGCAAGGTATGCGCTTCCTGCAGCATGCGGTAAGTTTTTCCTACACCGGCGCTCATGCCTATGTAAAGCTTAAACTTACCCCGCTTCGACCTCTTAATAAGGTCAAGAAACTGTTCTGCTGATTTGCGCTGTTCCTCCATGCAGTTTTAATTTATTGGTGCGTATCAAGTAAAGGTGGTGCATAGCCAAATGACAAGGCAAAAGTAACACCAACAAACGGGTCAAGCCTGGTTGTAGAGCCATCATGCTTGGTAAAAATTTCATCCTGCCTGCTTTGCAGTAATCTTCCTTCCAAACGAATCATGGCAAATGATGCCGGGGTTACATCTAAATTAAGGGAATAACCAAAAGCCCCAAAACCGTTTGGTGTACCGGTTGCAATAATTACACCGTTTTTATCATTGTAATATTCGAAACGCGCTGAAGCTGCAATTTGATCGCAGAAGGCATAACGGGCAATTAACACCGGCGAGTACCAGAAATTATATTCCTTACTGCCTTTTGCCTTTTGTTCCATGCCCGCATCGAAACCAAGGATAAACCCGAGTTTAGAGGTAGCCGTAAAGGTAGCATAGAAGTTATGGAAGTAACGCATTTGCCTAACGGTATCCGGTTTATCGTTGCCAATGAAAGAGGAAGAATTGAGCATAATTTTATCATTGGGTTTACCCTGTATCTGCCAACCGAAGGCAGGTAAGGAATTGCCATCCACCCGTTGAATACGTTGCCAGCCATTTAAGATTAAACCGCTTACTAAAAATTTACCGTTATCGCTGCTGTAAGTAAGCTTCACGCCGCTTTCATAATAGGGCGAGTTATCGGCCAGTATGCTTCTGGTCATATTCCAGCAATCGGCACCACGGGCACTTTCAAAACCGATATGCGAGGCAAATATGCCGGCATCCAGCCACAACTGCTTTTTCTTCGATAGGTTAATTCCCGCGTTTGCTTCTAAAATATTTTTTAGTACGCCCGGCTCCGAAGCCAGGTTGGCATTGGCATAGGTGCCCGCCATCAGGGCCACATTAGCGTGCAGCCTTGGGGCTATATAAGATATTTTAGCATAAGCCAGGTTTACATTAAACTCGTTATGCCGGTTGTCACTGTACACAAATGATGGCCTTGTGTGGTTAGCCGGGTTATTGAAATCATAGATGTAATAAGCCTCCACATAACCCCCAAATTCAACATGGCCTTTCCATTGGTTGTCCTTTGCCTGCTTAACACTATCGGCCTTTGAAAGGACGGCCGTTGGTGCACCTTTTAAAGAATCGAGGATTTCCTGCCTTAATTCCTTAATAATAGCGGCCCTATCAGCAGGCGATAAAGTTTGCTGTGTAAACCCGTTTATTGAAAAACCGAGTAAGAGTAAAAAGAATATAATATTGGTTTTCATCTTTTATTTTTTTTCTATTTTTTCAAATTATCAAGCGCTATGTTAAGTTTCAAAACATTTACGCGCGAAGTTCCGAATAAGCCTAATAATGGTTTTTGGGTATTTTGATTAACCAAGCCGGCCAGCTGCTCTTCGCCAATCCCCCTTACTTTAGCAATACGGGATACCTGTACCATTGCCGCAACAGGCGAAATGTCAGGGTCGAGCCCCGCACCGGATGCAGTAACCAACTCCGACGGAATATCTGATTTTTTCACACCGGGGTTATGTACCATAAAGGTATCAATGCGCCCCTGCACCTGTGCCAGGTAATCAGGATTGCTGGGCCCTTTGTTACTGCCGCCTGCGCCTGCTGCATTATAATCAACGGCGGATGGCCTGCTATAAAAGTATTTGTCATCGGTAAACTTTTGGCCCACCAGGGCATATCCAACTACCCTGCCATTAACGCTAACAGTTTCACCTTCGCCATGGTTAGGAGCCAATTGCGCAAAACCAAAAATGATAGCTGTGTAAATGCCTGAGAAAAAAAGCAGGCAAACTATGGTAAGCCTTATGGCCGGAAATAAATTCGTTTTCATTTTCTTATACGTTTTAAATAAACAATGCAATGAACAAATCAATTAATTTAATGCCCACAAATGGCACTATTACACCACCAAGGCCATATATAAACAGGTTCCTTCTCAGCAGCGCACTTGCCCCAATTGGTTTGTAAGCCACACCACGCAATGCCAGCGGTATTAATGCCGGAATAATAATGGCGTTGAAGATAACGGCCGAGAGAATGGCACTTTCAGGCGAATGCAGGCGCATAATATTTAATCCCTGCAAGGCCGGAATAGCAGCGATAAAGAGGGCAGGAACGATAGCAAAATATTTAGCCACGTCATTGGCTATAGAGAACGTTGTAAGTGTTCCACGGGTCATTAATAACTGCTTGCCTATTTCAACTATCTCAATCAATTTGGTTGGGTCGTTATCTAAATCAACCATGTTGCCGGCTTCTTTGGCAGCCTGGGTGCCACTATTCATGGCTACGCCAACATCCGCCTGCGCAAGTGCGGGCGCATCGTTCGTACCATCGCCCATCATAGCTACTAACTTACCGGAGGCCTGTTCCTTGCGGATGTAGTTCATTTTATCCTCGGGCTTGGCCTCGGCAATAAAATCATCCACCCCGGCCTTTTCGGCAATATACCTTGCGGTTAAAGGGTTATCGCCGGTAACCATTACCGTTTTTACACCCATTTTGCGCAAGCGGTCGAAACGCTCACTGATGCCGGGTTTAATGATATCCTGCAACTCAATTACGCCAATTACTTTTTCGTTTTCACTTACCACCAAAGGAGTACCACCGTTAGAGGAAATAACTTTTACCTTTTCAGTAGTTTCAGCCGGAAAGGCATTTCCCGCACTTTCCGAAATTCTTTTAATGGCATCGAAGGCGCCTTTTCTTATGCGGCGGCCATTAGCCAAATCAACTCCGCTGCTTCTTGTTTCTGCAGTAAATTTTATAAGCGTTGCCCCTTCTATTGAAAGTTGCTTTGCAACATCGCGCCCTGAAAGTTCTATGATTGATTTTCCTTCAGGAGTATCATCAGCTAAAGATGACAACACACAGGCCTCTACGAAATGTTCTGCCTGCACGTTGTTAGCAGGATAAAAATTGGTGGCCTTGCGGTTACCAATAGTGATGGTGCCGGTTTTATCCAATAACAATGTATCAATATCACCGGCAGTTTCAACAGCCTTACCTGATTTGGTAATTACATTAGCACGCAATGCGCGGTCCATACCTGCAATGCCGATGGCCGAAAGCAAACCGCCGATGGTGGTAGGGATTAAACACACGAACAAAGAAATGAAAGCCGCAATATTGATAGTGGCGTGCGCATACAAAGCCATAGGATGAAGCGTTACGCACACAATTACAAATATTAATGTGAAGCCTGCCAGCAAAATTGTAAGTGCAATTTCGTTCGGTGTTTTTTGGCGCGATGCACCTTCAACCAATGCAATCATTTTATCGAGGAACGACTCGCCGGGTTGGGTAGTAACCAATACCTTAATTCTATCAGACAGCACTTTTGTTCCGCCGGTAACGCTGCTTTTATCACCACCTGCCTCGCGAATAACCGGAGCTGATTCGCCGGTTATGGCAGATTCATCAATGGTAGCAATACCCTCAATTATTTCGCCATCGGTTGGAATAATGTCGCCCGTTTCGCAAAGGAATATATGCCCCTTCTTTAATTGCGAGGAAACAGTGCCGGCGGTTTTTACCTCAAACCCGGGCACATTATTAACTACCAGCTTGGCCTTGGTTTCCTCACGCGTTTTGCGCAATGAATCTGCCTGTGCTTTTCCCCTTGCCTCGGCAATTGCCTCAGCAAAGTTGGCAAACAAGAGGGTAAAAAACAGTACCAGGAAAATGGCCAGGTTATAACCGAAAGCCCCCTGGGTTTTATCGCCACTGAAAGCAACATAAGCAGTTACCACCAGCATAATGGCTGTTCCAATCTCCACCGTAAACATAACGGGGTTACGGAACATGGTTTTGGGGTTAAGTTTGGTAAAAGAGTGCTTTATAGCTTCTATTACCTGCTCCTTAGGAAACAAGGATGTATTTTTAGTTGTCATTATCTTCGTTTTATATCATTGAAAAATATTCGGCAATAGGGCCTAATGCCAAGGCCTGAAAAAATGCCAGTGCGGCAATAATGAATATTACCCCAAACACCATTAAGCCAAAGGTTGCAGTATCGGTTTTAAGTGTACCAGCACTTTCGGGTATATGTTTTTTACCCGCAAGAATACCTGCAATAGCCACAGGGCCTATTATAGGCAAGAACCGGGCTAACAACATTACCAGGCCGCAACTGATGTTCCACCATCTTGTATTATCGCCAAGGCCTTCGAACCCACTACCATTGTTGGCAGCAGATGAGGTGTACTCGTACAGCATTTCAGAAAAACCGTGATAGCCAGGGTTATTTAACCAACCCGCGTGGCTAACAGGGTTATGCACAAATATGTATGAGGACATAGCAGTACCGGCCAGTATTAATAGCGGGTGCAGTAAGGCAATCATGGCAGCTATCTTAATTTCCTTAGCCTCAATTTTTTTACCTAAAAACTCAGGCGTTCTGCCAACCATCAGGCCACTTATGAATACTGCCAGAATAATGAAGATGTAGAAATTAAGAAAGCCAACACCTACGCCTCCATATAAGCAGTTAGCCATCATTCCTAACATGGTGTTCATGCCGGTTAATGGTGTCATACTATCATGCATAGCATTAACCGAACCGTTGGAAGTTACCGTGGTATTAATAGCCCAATAAGCCGATGCGGCGGGCCCAAAGCGTACTTCTTTACCTTCCATGCTGCCAAGGTTCTGCGTAATGCCCATTTTTGCAATTGCAGAGTTTCCCTGCATTTCGTTATATACTGATGGTATAAGCAGGCAGAAGAAACCGACTGTCATAACTCCAAATATTGTCCATGCAAGCTTTTTGCGTTTCAGCACGTAGCCCATGGCAAAAACCATAGCCATTGGAATTAAAATGATGCTTACCGTTTCAACTATGTTGGTTAAGTAGTTAGGGTTTTCGAGCGGGTGGGCAGAGTTAGGGCCAAAGTAGCCACCACCATTGGTACCAAGTTGTTTAATGGCTACCATACCGGCAACGGGGCCACGGCTAACCTGCACCGTATCGCCCTGGAGGGTAACTACACTTTCTTTGCCTTTAAACGTTTGTGGGGTGCCACTAAATAAAAGAATAAGGGCCACTACAAAAGACAACGGCAGCAAAATGCGGGTACATGATTTTACCAGCAAATTCCAGAAATTACCCAACGCCGTGGTTGTACGTTCCTTCATAGCAATAAAAACAACAGCGCAAATAGCAATACCTGTACCGGCACTTATAAATTGCCATAACATAAGTATTAACTGGCCCAGGTATGAAAGGCCGGTTTCGCCTGAATAGTGTTGCAGGTTTGTATTAGTAACAAAACTTGTTGAAGTATTGAATGCAAGGTCAGCGCTCATGGATGGATTGCCATCCGGGTTAAGCGGCAACCAGGCCATATTCATTAATATGAACATTGACAAAAGGAACCAAACTATATTGATAGTAAGCAAGGCAACCAGGTGCTGCTTCCAATTCATTTCTTTAGAAGGGTCGGCCCCTGTCAATTTAAAAAACACCTTATCGATAGGATTGAATAACCAATCGAGCCAGGTTTTATCGCCGTTAAAAACCTTGCCTATGTACCGGCCCAGCGGTATAGCCAAAGCCACCAAAACGGCATACATTAAGGTAATTCCAAGGATTTCAGTGTTCATTGTTTAAAATTTTTCAGGTTTAATAAGCACATACACTAAGTATGCAAACACGAGTAACGAGATGACGAATAAGGCTATCATGGTTTTAGATTTTATCGAAAAAATAAATGGATAAGAAAAAGAGTGCAAAGCAAACGAGCCCGGCAACTATAAGAAGTACTGTAAGCATTGTTTTTTATTTTATATATTTTACAAATGTGAATTCTTAAACAGATAATTTAGCTGACCTTACCCAAACCGGATGTTGACATCTATCAATGCTCCGTTTTAAGTAAAGGTTAAGGAAGGTGCCTTTTTATTTGAGCCTCGTACTCATTTTTAAAGAATTTGAGAAACAAACTTTTTGATTTTTGGGAAACAAAAAATGAGGCCTCCAACCAATGGCTAACGCTGAATACAAAAACATTTTGTACCGCAAGTTTGGCCAGGTTGCTACCATGGTTCATAATATCATAAGCCACGGTAAAACAGCGCTCTACTTCCTTATCATTTTGCTCAGCCAGTTGCTTTTTAGCATACTCAGCCAGCTTTTGAACTGCAGCAAATAGTTGCAAGGGCCTATCAATTTTTGCCTGAAAGGTTAATGCAGGAAACTGGCTGTTTATCATCTGCATGGCATTAAACTCAGTGCTCATACTATGGGTTTTGCAGGGGTATGCCAAAGGAAATGCCATTCAATAGCCCGATGTGCAAAGAGATTATACTTCGCCTATTATCAACCAGTTAAATCTTTTGAAGGCGGTTTTATTTTGCGCGCACAAGTTCAAAACCCTCCCAAAATGAAAGGGCCTATTCTCAAAAGAGGAGAGTTACTCCAGGCCGTAATCCTGGATTTTTCGGTATAGGGTTGAAACAGCAATGTTCATTAAGCGGGCAGCTTCGGTTTTATTGCCTTTGCTGAACTGCAGTACACGTTGTATGTGTTGTTTTTCAGCTTCAGCTAAATCAAACACAAACTGGTGGGAATTTAAGGAAGTAAAATCGAAAGGGAGCGAGGAAACCTGTAGTTCATCGTCAGATAAAATAACAGCCCTTTCAATTACATTCTTCAGCTCGCGTATGTTGCCTTTCCAGATGTGCTTTTGCAAAGCATCTAAAAAGGCCGCATTCATTTTAGGTATGGGCTTATTCATTTTATCGGCAAATACCCTTATAAAGTGGGTAGCGAACAGTTCAATATCACCGGGGCGCTCGTTTAAGGATGGCAATTGAATTTGAAATACAGATAAGCGATAAAATAAATCGGGCCTAAAATTTCCATTATCGCTTTCCGTTTTAAGGTTGCGGTTGGTAGCCGCTATAATGCGCACGTTTACCTTTTGCGGCTTGGTATCGCCCACTTTATAAAATTCTCCCGACTCCAGCACGCGCAGCAGTTTTGCCTGCAGGTCGATATGCATCTCTCCTATCTCGTCTAAAAAAACAGTTCCTTCGTTGGCTTCTTCAAGCAGGCCGCGCTTGTCTTTAATGGCGCCCGTAAAGGCACCGGCCTTGTGCCCAAACAACTCGCTTTCCAGTATTTCTTTACCCAAAGCGCTGCAGTTAACAGCCACAAAGGGTTTCAACCGCCGCGGGCTTGCTTCATGTATAGATTGCGCAAAAACCTCTTTGCCCGTGCCAGTTTCGCCAAGCAGCAAAACGGTAGTATCAGTAATAGCTACTTTTGAAGCCAATTCCTTTGCCTGTAGAATTGCCTTTGAAGAACCTAAAATATTTTCGAAGCTTAATTTTTCTGCAACCTTTTTTTCTAACTGGCTAATGCGGAATTGTAATTTGGCCTTCTCCGCGGCTTTACTCAATAAAGGGATTATCTTTTCGTTATCATCACCTTTCATCAGGTAATCGAAAGCGCCGTTTTTAATAGCCTTTACACCATCGGCAATAGTGCCAAAGGCGGTAAGTACAATCACCTCTGTATTTGGGTACTTCGTTTTTATTTGAGCGCTAAGGTCAACGCCATTGCCATCAGGCAGTTTAACATCGCTTAAAACCACGTGCACGTCCGCTTTTTCCAGAATTTTCATGCCCGATTTTACATCGCCTGCCTCTAAAACCTGGAAACCTTCCAAAGAAATAATGCGGGATAATAATTCGCGCAGCTTTACTTCGTCGTCTATAATCAACACCGTTGCTTTCATGTGGGGGCAAATATCTGTAAAATACTTGGTAGTAAGCCTATGCTACCAATGCAGCAGCGCCAAAAACACCGGCACTATCGCCCAGCGATGGTTTTAGGATGGGCACCTCAACCGAATCGTTAAAGATGAATTGTTTTAAAGCCGCCAGCCCATCAGTGTAAATGGCATCTATATTACCAACGCCTCCGCCAACTACAATTACATCGGGGTCGAGGATGTTGGTTACAACTGATAGGGATTTACCGAAGTAGTGGCCCAGGCGGCCTATGGTTTCAACTGCGTGTTTATCTGTTCCAAGTTTTGCTGCAATTGTAATTTCTTTCAGGCTTAATTTATTTCCACTGATGCCTGCATAGTACTTTTCGAGTGCGGGGCCGCTTATTACTGTTTCAACACAACCCGTTTTACCGCAGTAACAGGTTCCGCCTGATTCATCTAAAAAATTGTGGCCCCATTCGCCCGCAATACCATGGGCACCGTTCCATACCTTTCCGTCAATTACAATGCCGCCACCAACACCTGTACCCATAATAATGCCAAAGACTGTGCGCGCAAATGGAAGCCTCTCCTTTACCACACCCCAGTGTGTTTCAGCCAGCGCAAAGCAATTGGCATCGTTTGCCAATGTGCATGGCAACTGCAGCAACTTCTCAAGGTTCTTTTTTAAGGGTTTACCGTTTAATGCAGTGGTGTTGCAGTTTTTCATACGCAGCTGTTGCGGATCTAATACGCCTGGCGTGCCAAACCCGATGGCGGCGGGCAACAGGCCGGATTGCTGTTTCATTTCTTCAACCAGCGCCTGTACTTGGCCCAGTATGTGCTGATAACCCTTGTCAGCCTCCGTATTAATGCGCGTGCGCACAATTGGGTTAGGGTTGTTTAATGAGGGCAGTATAACTCCTTCAATTTTTGTTCCCCCTAAATCAATACCCCAAAGTGGTTGATGCATATACTAACATTTATTAAGGCTTTACTTCCGTAACGGGCACATCGCTTACTCCACTGCCCCATTTTTTGTTGGGCGCGGCGCCCATGGTAAAATTCAGCGCGCCGCCCTTTATTAAATCTTCATAATTAATATAGCACTTACTATAAGGCGAATTATTCAACGTAGCGGAGTTAACGTAAACATTATTCGCGGCATTACCTGCTACGGTAATCGTGAAACTCTCCCCGTTTTCAAAATGGATAACAGCTTTATCAACCAAAGGCGAGCCAATGGCATATTGATTGGAACCCGGGCAAACAGGATAAAAACCAAGCGCGCTGAAAACATACCATGCACTCATTTGCCCGCAATCTTCGTTACCCGAAAGGCCATCAGGTTGGGGCCGGTACATTTCATTCATAATTCTGCGAACCATAGCCTGTGTTTTCCATGGCTGGTTAACATAGCAGTATTCATAGGCAATTTGGTGGCTGGGCTCGTTGCCATGTGCGTATTGGCCAATGAGGCCTGTCATGTCGTGATGCGGAAGGCCGGTCGCTTTTTTAGTGGTATTAAACAAAGAATCGAGCATGGCAACCAGCCTTTGTTTGCCACCTATGCCATTCATTTGCCCGGTTAAATCATGCGGCACATAAAAACTGTATTGCCATGCATTAGCCTCGGTATAATGAAGTGTTACAGCATATGGGTTAAATGGCTTTATAAAATGCTTTTGGCGTGGGCGGATAAAACCTGTAACCGAATCGAGGATGTTTTTATAATTGAGCGAGCGTTTAATAAAGAAATTGTAATCATCCACCTGCCCCATTTTTTTTGCCATTTGCGCAATGCACCAGTCATCGTATGAGAACTCCAGCGTTTTTGAAACGCTTTCAATTGCACGGCGGCAGCGCATATAGCCGCGTTGCTGATAATCTTTCCAACCAATGGCATATCTGAAAAATGAACCCATGGTTACTATTGGCCCGTATTTAAAATATTTCCAAAGGGCCTTACTGCTTATGGTGGCGCTGTGTTTCATTGCCTGCAATGCCTCTGCAGTATCAAACCCGCGAATACCTTTTTGGTAGGCATCGTTAATAACAGAAACTGAGTGGTAACCAATCATACCCCAAACTTCGTTGCTATATAAATCCCAAACGGGCAGCAGGCCCCGTTGCTGGTATTTGGCAAGAAAAGAATTAACCACATCAGCAGTTGTTTTTCTGTCAATTAATGTGAGCAAGGGATGCACGGCGCGGTAAGTATCCCATAAGGAGCAGCCGGTGTAATAATTAAAATTGGTGGCTTTGTGTATATTAAAATCGCTGCCACGGTAGTTGCTGTCAACATCGCTGTTTAAAAGGGGCGGAATAAAAACATGGTAAAGGCAGGTGTAAAAGTTGCGCAGTACATTGGTATCGCTGCTTTCAATTTCAATTTTGCCAAGGCTGCTGTTCCATTCGTTGCGTGCATCTTGTTTTACTTTATCAAAATCCCAGCCGGCTTGTTCAGCCTCCAGGTTTTTAATGGCCCCTTCAACGCTAACCATTGAAATGCCAACTTTGGCGTAAATAGTATCGCCGGGGTTAACATCAAAATTTACGTAGGCCTTCAGGTGCCTGCCCCATGCCCGCCGGGGGTTAGATTGAAAGCGGCCATGTTCGTAACGCCCTAATTGTTCGAAATTACCCCAGTTAACAATTACATTGTTTTTTGCCCACTTACCATTCGCCTCATACTTTTTAAGCAACCCATTTTTTTTAATGCCAGAAGTTCTAAAAGGTTTTGAAAAACGAATAACGAAATAGACATACTGGCTATCAGCCCACATACTGCTTAAACGCATGCCGGTAATTTCATTATCGCCATTGATACTTACGTAACCGGCTTTTAACCTGTCGCGGTGGTTTAAATCGAGTATTACGTTGGCCTTGCCCCCTTTTGTAAAAATATACTTGTGCAGCCCGGTGCGTTTGGTGGTTGTTAGTTCGACACCAATATTGCCTTTATCCAACACAACCGAATAAAAACCGGGTGAGGCACATTCATTGGCATGAGAAAAAGATGAAGCATATTTATTTTTGTTTAACTGAGGCCTGCCCATAGTTGGCATCATCATTACATCGCCTAAATCCCAACAACCCGTGCCGCTAAGATGGGTGTGCGAAAAACCATAAATCTTTTTATCGGAATAGTGGTACCCTGAACAGCCGTCCCAGCCGCCCTGCCGTGTATCGGGGCTTAGTTGCACCATGCCAAACGGCACCACCGCACCCGGAAAGGTATGGCCATGGCCACCGGTGCCCACCATAGGGTTTACGTATTGGGCATAATCATAAGGGTTATGCCAACCAAAAACACACTGGCCTTTGGAGGTAGAAATTTTATAGGGGGTATTAGCTGCAATTGGGAAATCGAAATGTTTGGAAGAATCAACAGAAGTTTGCCCCATCAATTGCGAAAAAACAAATAAGAGAGCAGTTAAAAGGTTAAAGCGCATACCATTGGGTGTTCAGGCTTTAAACATCATCAATTTAGGCTAACTTTTCAAGAAAAGGCCCCAGAACCCCGCCAAGGGCACCTTTTTAAAATAAAATACCGCACAGTTGAACTGCAGGGCATTGCTAAAAACGGCCAGAAAATAAATTACGGCCATTCCGGCAACATCAAGATAAACGTTGACAAAAAAACCTTCAGCACATTTTACAAAACCTTGTATCCAACGCCATAAAATTTCCGCCTGAAGGGAAAGCAATAAATATTTCTACAAATATAAAGGGGGAACTCGCTCACCTTAGCAGTAAAGGACAGCGGGTTGGGAATTTCAAAAGAGGATCAAAAACACCTTTTTGAACGTTTTTTCCGCGGTGGCAATGTAACAAACATACAGGGCACAGGGCTTGGCTTAAACATTGTTGCCAATTATGTAAAAATTTGTGGCGGCACTATTATAGGAGAAAGCAACCTCGGCAAAGGCACCACCTTTACAGTAAAACTGCCCGCTGGCAAAACCAGCTGAGTCTTTTTATTATTGGCATTCCAACAAAGTTGTGGGGCGCTTTTCTTTATTAGCAAATTCTTTGCATACACCAACCAGTTGCCCAAAACCTATAACATTGTTTTCAACCGCTGTTTCAACCTCTTTTAAAGATGAATTAACCGGCAGGCCGAGGAATTGTTTCAACGCATAAACTTTAAAAACATAGCGGTGCTTTTGCGCAAAAGGCCTGGGCCCAACATACCCATATTGGTTAAAAACATTCAGGCCTTTTATGCCCAAGCTGGTATTTTCACCAATTTCATTAGTAACCGGAATATCCCACACAAGCCAATGCACCTGCCTCTGTTTCCATGCATCCAGGTCCTCCATTATTAATGCAAGGCTTTGCGAGCCATCCGGAACCTTTTCAAGGTACAAGGGAGGGTTCGTATTTCCATTATCATAAATATACTTTGATGGTATAAGGCTTTCGTTATCAAAAGCTGTACTCCTTACCGGTATATAAGTTATTGCATATTGCTTGGGTGCAATAAAATCCGTTGGAAACGGAAATGGGTCATTCATTTTAAGCATAGCCAGGTGTTTTATTCGCTACTAACTTATCCACTCCACCCACCCACGGCAATGTTTAAGCGCATTGTTGAAATTGATTAAAATCAATTGCGCACTTGATTCAAGACTTTTGAGTGCGAAATCCGCATTATTAAAATTGGACCTATAAATTTTGCATCGGCATAAGTGTTTAAACCTGCAGGCCCGTTCGGTTGATTAGCATTAACAGTTTCATTTAATTCCCCAAAAAAAATTCTGGGCCAGTTTTTTTGATGTCAATCATTTTTGCTGTTGATGCGCATCAATAGGTACGCGGGGGCCCGAACCTAACTTTGCGGTACAATTTCAAAATAACTACAGCGGTTTACTATGTACAAAAATTTCAACCTACACCAGGCGAAAAAATCAATTTTGCTTACCTTTATACTTGCTATTTTTTCATACAGCAGTTTTGCGCAAAACGCCATCGTTGCGGAGAACGCACTTACCGGTACGCCTTCCTCAATTTGGGACATTAACGGCGCCGGTGATTTATCTATACAGGGCTTTGCAACAGACATCAGTGTCAATAAAGGTGAAACAGTCCATTTTAAAATAAACACGGATGCCAATGCTTATACCATTACTATTTACCGCCTGGGATATTACCAGGGCAATGGTGCGCGCATGGTGGGAACCGGCATTATTACCGCTGCGTTGCCACAAGTGCAGCCAACAGAATTATATGATGTAGTTACCGGCAAAACCGATTGCGGCAATTGGAATGAATCTGCTCACTGGGATGTTCCGGCCTCGGCTGTATCAGGGGTGTATATAGCAAAGTTAGTACGCACCGATAACGGCGGTGCCAGCCATATAGTATTTATTGTACGCGATGACGCGGGAACTTCGGATTTCCTTTTTAAAACATCTGATGCCACCTGGCAAGCATATAATAATTATGGTGGCAATAGCCTTTATGTAAATGGCTCCGGTACCGAGGTGGTTGGGTTTAACCATGCTACTAAGGTTAGTTACAACAGGCCATTTTATACACGCAATGGTGGTGGTGGCGGCGGAGCCGAAGAAGATTGGCTTTTTAACGCCGAGTATCCCATGATTCGTTTTATGGAGAGAAACGGATACAACGTAAGCTACACCACCGACCTTGATATGGACCGAAGCAACACCGCAATAACGCCTTCAAAACATAAAATTTTAATAACCGTAGGCCATGATGAATATTGGTCGCTGGCACAAAGAACAAATTTCGAAAATGCGCGCGCTGCAGGTGTTCACATCGCCTTTTTTGATGGCAATGAATTGTACTGGAAAACGCGTTGGGAAGATAACCACCGCACCTTGGTTTGTTACAAGGAAGGTACGTTAGGAGAAAATATTTGCGGCGATAAATGTGACCCCGAACCAAATGTGTGGACAGGTTTATGGCGCGATGGTTGCGCGGCCGGTTACGGGCCAAACGATGGATGCAGGCCAGAAAATGCTTTAACCGGGCAGATAAGCTGGGACGGAACACAAAGCGCAATTGTGGTTCCTGACACTTATAAGAATTTAAGGTTTTGGCGCAATACAGGCATTGCTAATTTGGCTGCCGGCCAATCAGCTACCCTTCCTGATGGTACTTTAGGATACGAATGGGATTGGGACCAGTATTCACAAACCTACCCACCGGGCAGAATTACACTTTCAAAAACAGAATTAAACGGGCGCATACATAAGTTGTCTTTATACCGCCATAGCAGTGGTGCATGGGTTTTTGGCGCGGGCACGGTACAATGGGCCTGGGGGCTTGATAGCAATCATGACCGCGGCAATGAGCCTGAGGATATTAATATGCAACAGGCAACCGTAAATCTTTTTGCGGATATGGGGGTACAACCGGCAACGCTTATGCCCGGTTTAGTACCTGCAAGTGCTTCCACTGATTTAGTGGCGCCAACCACTGTAATTACAGCACCCGCCCCGGGCGCCTTATTGCCAAACGGTAGCCGTGTAACCATAACCGGCACTGCCAACGATAATGTTTTGGTGGCAGGTGTCGATGTTTCAGTTGACGGTGGCGCAACATGGATTGCAGCCACCGGCACCACTAACTGGGCCTTTACCTTTACCCCCACTACCCAGGGCCCTATTGTAATTAAAAGCCGGGGCTTCGATGATTCAGGCAATATGGAGGCAGAAGGCACTGCCCCCTCAAGCAATGCAGTTATTGACACTGTTTCAGGTGCACTGCCTGTAGTTTGCCCTTGCACAATTTTTCAACCAACCGATGTGCCGGCTGTTCCGTTAGCTAACGATAACCACTCCATTGAACTTGGCGTAAAATTCAGGGCTAATGAAGATGGGTATATTACCGGCCTTCGATTTTATAAAGGCATAGGATTTACCGGAACGCACATAGGGCATTTATGGACAAGTACCGGCGCCTTATTAGCTGAAGCTACTTTTACAAACGAAAGCGCATCAGGTTGGCAGGAAGTTACCTTGGGAACGCCGGTTGCAATCACCGCAGGTACTACTTATGTAGCATCATATTTCAGTACTTCGGGTGATTACACTTTTACAGATAATGGCCTCGCTGATTCCGTTCCTAATGGCCCGCTTCAGGCTTTGGCCAATGGAGTAGATGGCGCCAATGGTGTTTACAAATACAACGGCGATCCGATTTTCCCAACTGATTCTTACCAGGCCAGTAATTATTGGGTGGATGTAGTTTTCAATACCTATGTTGGGCTCGATACTACTTCGCCAACGGTTGTGTCAGTTTGACCTACGGCCAACGCCACCGCTGTAAACGTTACCTCAGACATTACAGCAACCTTTAATGAAGATATTGACCCGGCAACATTAAACGGGGCTTCCTTTCTTCTTTATGATTCATCTAATGCCTTAGTGCCTGCAGTAGTCTCTTATAATCCTGCAACTCATAAAGCGCTTCTGAATCCCTCATCTGCGCTTGCTTATTCTTCAACTTACCATGTGGTGGTGAAAGGAGGGACAGGATACCAAAGAATAAAAGACCTTGCAGGTAATGCCTTGCTCACTGATTTCATTTGGGGCTTTACAACTTCTGCAGCACCTGCGCCTCCACCAAACGAAGGCCCCGGTGGCCCAATTTTAGTAATAAGTGCAGCATCAAACCCTTTTAGCCGCTACCCGGTTGAAATACTACGCGCCGAAGGGTTTAATGAGTTTACGGCAATGGATATTACCCATGTTGATGCATCAGTACTTAATAACTACGATGTGGTTATAGTGGGCGAAATGCCCCTGTCACCAGGCAATGTAACCATGCTTACTAACTGGGCTAATGCCGGTGGTACATTGATTACGCTTCGTCCCGACGCACAACTTGCCCCGCTATTGGGATTAACCCCTGTTGCCGGAACGCTTGACGATAAGTATTTACTGGTAAATGCGGCTTCCGGCCCCGGAGTTGGAATTGTAAACCAAACTATCCAGTTTCATAGCAGCGCCGACCTCTATACTTTAAACGGTGCAACAAGCATTGCTACACTTTATTCAAACGCAACAACAGCTACAACTTATCCGGCAGTTACTTCACGCAACGTAGGCAGTAACGGCGGCCAGGTTTTTGCATTCACATATGACCTTGCACGTTCAATAGTTTACACCCGCCAGGGAAACCCATTATGGGCAGCGCAAAAGCGCGATGGGCAAATTGACCCTATCCGCTCAGACGATATGTTCTTTCCTGACTGGATTGATTTTAATAAAGTAGCCATACCCCAGGCCGATGAACAACAACATCTTTTATCCAATATTATTCTTAAAAGCAACCTTCACCGCAAGCCATTACCAAAATTCTGGTTCCTCCCTAAAGGATTAAAAGCTGCCATTGTTCAAACCGGCGATGACCACGGAGATGCGGGCATGCAACCCCGGTTCGATATTGATATTGCTGCCAGTACGCCCGGTTGCTCTGTTGAAAATTGGGATTGTATCCGCTCAACAGGCTACCTGTATGTAGGCTCTACATTTAATGATTCAATGGCCAGGCATTACAATGATTTAGGTTTTGAAGTGGCATTGCACGTCCTTACGGATTGTAATAATTATACCGGGCCTGAACTTCAGAATTTTATTACCAACCAGATGTCGGTTTTCAATTCTACATTCCCCGGTATACCTACTCCTACCACTAACCGCAACCACTGTATTGCATGGAGCGATTTTAGCATGCCGGCTGAGGTAGAAGCCGCCAATGGGATAAGGCTGGATGTTAACTATTACTACTGGCCGTCAACATGGATACAGGACCGCCCGGGTATGTTTACGGGTTCAGGTATGCCTATGCGTTTTGCAAAAGCTGATGGTACCCTTATTGATTGTTACCAGGCAGTTACACAAATGCCTGACGAATCTGGAGAGTCATTCCCACAATTTTGCGATGCACTTCTTGATAAGGCAATAGGGCCCGAAGGTTACTATGGTGTATTTACAACCAATATGCACTTTGATAACCCCAACCACCCTGGTGCAAACGCCATTGTTGCATCAGCCCAGGCCCGTGGTATTCCGGTTGTAACCGCTAAACAAATGCTTGACTGGTTAGATGGGCGTAATGGTTCTTCGTTCGGTTCAATGGCCTGGAATAATAATGCTTTAAGTTTTACAGTGGCGCAGGCTGCAGGCTCGCGCAATTTGAAGGGCATGCTTCCGCTTTACGCAGCCCAAGGCCAATTAACCGGAATTACCTACAACGGAACAGCGGCAAACTATACTACGCAAACTATCAAAGGTATTGTGTACGCATTTTTCGATGCATCGGCAGGAAGTTACGTAGCTACTTATTCCACCATTGATACAACCGCCCCTCATATAACAAATATTGTAGCAACCCCGCATAGCGATGGTACGGCTACTATAACATGGACAACTGATGAAGTATCAACTTCAAACGTAGATTATGCAGCAGCACCTAATGCACTTATTTCTAATGCAAGCGATGCTAGCCTCGTTACAAGCCATAGTATTACGCTTACCGGCCTTAGCCAGGGCGTAACTTACAACTTCCGGGTTACCTCCGCCGATGCATACAGCAACAGCACTACAAGCCCTGTACCATCCGACTCCTTAAACTTTACTATGCCAACCGGCCCTTGTATAAATGAGCAAACAACCGCCGGTTTTAACCTTGGAATTGTTGATGCCAATACTTTAGTTATTACAGAAGGAGACGGTGCAGTTATTCTTAAGCCTTCTTTGCTTGAAGAATTTTCCGGTACCTCAACCCCGGCCGGTTGGGCGGAAGATGTGTGGGATGGCCAGGCAGGAACAACTACAACATACAACGCAGGGCAGGTAACAGTAAACGGAACCCACCTTAGTTCAAATAGTACCTATTCAGCAGGGACATCACTTGAATTCATGGCCACTTTTACTGCGGGTAATTTTCAAAATGTAGGATTTACGGCGGATGCAGCATTTAATGCCCCATGGATTGTAATTGGCAGGGGAAATGCTGGAGATAATAACATATATGCGCGCACTTCGGATGGCCATACTGATGTGCTTGGGACTAACCTGCTTGGAACTGCACACAAATACCGCATTCAATGGAATGCTTCGAATACTTTCTCATTTTATGTTGATGGCAACCTTATTGCCACACCTGATATAACTTTAACCGGTGCATCGAATATGCCTGTGCAGATTAGCGATTATCCGGCTGGCGGAGCTGGATTAACCGTTGATTGGTTAAGAATTTCGCCATACTCAACTTCAGGAAGTTTTACATCGCAGGTATTTGATGGCGGGGCATTAAAAACCTGGGGCGCCGCCAATTGGAACGCCGATGCTCCTGCGGGCACAGCTATTTCAATATATGTACGCAAAGGCAACACACCAACTCCTGATGGAACATGGACCTCTTTCACTCCGGTTTTATCATCAGGTGCAGCCGTAGGGGGAGTTTCCCGTTACATTCAATACCGCACTGATTTAACAAGTACTGATAATACCACTACCCCTGTATTTAAAGATTTATCCATTGATTGCTCTAACGCAGGCGGCGATACCAGCGCCCCTGTTATAACCAACATTATTGCAACACCACATACTGATGGTACTGCAACCATAACATGGTTAACCAATGAAGGAGCTACTTCATCGGTTGATTATGGAGCATCTCCGCTTGTTTCAAATTCCGGCAATACTTCCGTTGTTACAAGCCACAGCATTACATTAACCGGGTTAGTACAAGGCCTCACTTACTATTTCCGCGTATCATCAACTGATACAGCGGGTAATGGCGTAAGCAGCCCAATACCTCCCGATTCCCTTAGCTTCACGATGCCAATAGTGCCTTGTGTTAGCGACCAAACTGCAGCAGATTTTAACCTTGGCACCATTGATGCCAATACCGTAATTACATCTACCGCAGACGGCGGTATTGCGCTGAAACCTTTATTAAATGAAGAATTCTCCGGCAACTCAACGCCTATAGGGTGGAGCGATGGTATTTGGGATGGCCAATCCGGTGCCGCAACTACTTATTCAGGCGGCCAGGTTACCGTTGATGGCTCCCATGCATTTACCACCGCATCTTTTGGCCCCGGCTCCTCATTGGAGTTTGTTGCAACCTTTACAGCAGGTAATTTTCAAAATATCGGTTTTACAGGTGATGCAGGTTTTAATAATCCATGGATAGTAATTGGCAGAGGAAACCCCGGTGATAATAATTTATATGTAAGGACATCAGATGCTCAACAGGCATCTTTAGGCGCGCTGTTAGGGGCGCCACACCAATATCGTATTAAATGGAACTTAACCAATGATTTTGAATTTTACGTTGATGGCAACCTTATTACAACGCCAGGCATAACGCAAACAGTCAGCACCAACATGCTAGTACAAATAAGCGATTATCCCGCCGGCGGCGTAGCACTTAGCGTAGATTGGATAAAGGCCACACCTTATTCAACATCCGGTAGTTTTACTTCAAAAGTATTTGATGCAGGAACTACCAAATCATGGGGCATTGCTGTGTGGGCAGCCGATGAACCTGTAAACACAAGCATTACCCTTTTTGCCAGGAAAGGCGATACGCCGGTTCCTGATGGAACATGGTCTTCATTCGCCCCAATTGCGTCATCCGGCTCAGTTGTTGGTGGAACATCACGGTACATCCAATACCGCGCTACCCTGTCAACTACTGATAATAGTTTGACCCCGGAATTTAAAGGCATTTCAATTGGATGTGCTGATGGTGGTGATATAACACCTCCGGTAATAACAAACATTGCTGCAGCCCCTCATCTCGATGGAACCTGCGGTATTACCTGGGTAACCAATGAGAACGCAACATCAAGTGTGGATTATGCTGCAAGTCCAAACGCACTTACATCTAATGCAAATAATTCGGGCCTAGTAATAAATCATACCATTACGTTAACCGGCCTTACACTAGGTACTATATATCATTTCCGCGTCTCATCGGCTGATTCTTCAGGAAATAGTGCAACCAGCCCCATCCCGCCGGATTCGCTAAGTTTTACAATGCCTTTAGCAGTAACTCCATGTTTTGAAGATAGCACGTTAGCTGATTTTTCAGCAGGAAATACCAATAATTCAACTTACATAACGCAGGCTGGCGATGTGATATTAAAACCCGCAGCTGCGGCTGAATTCAGCGTGCTGCCCGCCACAACGGAGTGGAATAGTTTTGCATGGACAGGTGGCACATCTACTGTTTCTGGCGGAGTGCTGTCAGTTAATGGGTCCAGGTATAATACGGAACCGGCCACCAGCACCTTTGGGCCCGGCAGAAGTTTGGAATTTGTGGCCACATTTGGAGCAGCAGGTTTTCAGCACGTTGGTTTTGGTGGAGGCACCGATGTAATAGGCACCGGCGGAATTTACAATGGCGATTCTCCATGGGCCATGTTCAGCACGCATAATACTACCAATACGGTTAAAGCACGTACATACCTTAATTCAGGAACATACAGTGATGCCATTATCAGCGGCATAAGCAACCTGATAGGCAGCCCGCATAAATACCGGATTGACTGGAAAGCCGATGGAACTTTTGCTTATTATGTTGATGATAACCTGGTGTGGACAGAACCACTTGCAATTACTACAAGTATGCGGCCAGCCATCAGCGATTACAATAACGATGGTACACCAATTACCGTAGATTGGATAAAGATGACGCCTTACTTAAATGCCGGTACATTTGAATCGCGGGTTTATGATGCAGGTGCCCTGCGTAAATGGGATAGTGCCACATGGATATCTGCCCTTCCATCGGGGACGGGCCTAACGCTTTCGGTACGCAAAGGGAATACACCTGTTCCGGATGGAACATGGGCTTCTTATGCTCCGTTAACGTCGCCTGGCGATACTATTGACGGTGTTTCAAGGTATATTCAATACCAAGCCAGCCTTTTAAGTGCAGATAGTAATGCAACACCTGTACTAAATAGTGTTTCAATTTATTGTTCAAACACCAGCGAAACCGCGCCTACAGTTTCAGGGCAACCATCTGCACAGTCTGTTTGTGCCGGTTCTAATGTTACCTTTATATCTAAGGCCAACGCTTCACCTGCACCAACAGTTCAATGGCAGGTAAGCATTGATAACGGCGGAACCTGGAATAATATTAACGGGGCCATTTCTGATACACTTAGGTTTTCAGCAGTTATCGGGGATAATAACAAGCAATACCGTGCGGTTTGGAGCAATGTGGTTGGCAGTGTAAACTCCCAGCCAGCAGTGCTAACGGTTAACCCCGCACCAACCGCAATTATTTCCGCGATAGGCACAAATATTTGCAGCACTGATTCCATACAACTGCAATTAAGTTCTGCTACAGGCCAACCGCCTTATAATTTGGTGGTAAATGGAACAAGCTATAATGAGGTTGCCGTTGGCCAAACTTTTGCCACTATCAGCCCTGCTCCAGTAAGTATTTGGGGCAATACAGCAATCCCGGCTAATCCAAGTGTTACTGACAATCAACCTATCGAAATTGGCACCAAATTCCGTTCATCAGTGGCAGGTTATATAACCGGCGTAAAGTTTTACAAAGGTGTAACCAATACCGGTACTCACGTAGGTTCGCTATGGACGACCGCAGGTGCGCAATTAGCTACGGCTACGTTTACTTCCGAAACTGCCAGTGGCTGGCAAGAGGTGCGTTTTGCAACACCGGTAGCTATACAGGCAAATACAACGTATATAGCCTCTTACTTTTCGCAAGATGGATATTTTGCCATCAATTCCGGTTTCTTTGCCGGTAGTGGCGTAACCAACGGGCCGTTAACAGCACTGCAGGCCGGTGTTGATGGGCCAAACGGCGTGTATAAATACGGCGGCGGTTTCCCTAACGGCGGCAATACTGCTAACTACTGGGTAGATGTATTATTCTCTCAAATTACTCCGGGTTCATCAATTACGTACCAGTTAACTTCAATTACAGATAACGGCGGGTGCTCAAGTACCGGAAACCCGTTAAGCAGTACAACTGTCGCCATCAACCCTGCCCCAGCCGGTAGTATTACCGCCCTAACAGCATGTAATGGCGATAGTTTGAACCTTATTTACAATGCAGCACAGGGAACGGGCCCGTTCACATTAGCAATAAATGGAAATAATTATACCAGCGTTGTAAATGGCGTTCCATTCTATGTTGGCCCCGCAGAATTAACAGCCCCTTCAAGCAGCATTTGGGATGCAAACACAATTGGCGGCGAGCCAACAGTAACTGATGCCGATAATATTGAGGTGGGTGTAAAATTCCGCTCTTCGATTGGGGGGCAAATTACCGGTGTGCGCTTTTATAAACGTGCAGCTAACACGGGTACTCATACCGGTACATTGTGGTCGGCAACCGGAACACAATTGGCAACTGCCACCTTTGTTAATGAAACAGCCAGCGGTTGGCAGCAGGTAAACTTTTCTACGCCGGTTACCATATTGCCAAATGTAACCTACGTTGCATCATACCATGCACCCAATGGCAACTACGCATATAATGCAAACTATTTTACATCAACCGGTTCTGCAAATGGGCCTTTAACTGCGCTTCAAAGCGGGGTTGATGGCAACAATGGCGTTTATCTATACGGCGCAGGAACTATCTTCCCTAACCAATCATACAACAACGCTAATTATTGGGTGGATGTGGTGTTTACTACAGGGCTAAGTAATATTTATTCCCTAACACAAATTATTGATGCAAATGGTTGCTCTACCACCGGAAACCCAATTAGCGTAGATACTGCCCACGTAACACAGGTTACCGCAACTATTGATTCTGTAATGAATGTAATTTGTTACAACCAACCCACCGGTTACATTAAGGCCAGTGCTAACGGCGGCACCGCACCTTATACTTTTAGTACTGGAACTTCCAGCAACCAAACAGGTATTTTTAGCGGCCTGGCAGCTGGTAATTACGAAATAACTGTTACTGATGCTACGGGGTGCTCTACAACAACCTCCACAAACCTTACTCAACCATCATCAGCACTTAATATTACCGAAAGCCAGATAAACGTTTCGTGTTTTGGTGGCAATAATGGTTCTATAAATATTACCGTAAGCGGGGGTGTATCACCGTATATTTATAACTGGAGCAATAGCCAAACAAGTGAAGATTTAAGTTCGCTTCAGGCAGGTGTTTATGCTGTTACGGTTAATGCAGCTAATGGCTGTGCACAAACCGCCAACTATGAAATCACTCAACCAGGCGCCATAAGCACTTCGCAAACTATTACAATTTGTGCGGGAAGTTCTATAACGGTTGGTAGCCATACATATACCAGCACAGGCAATTATACCGATATATTGGCTGCATCTAATGGTTGTGATAGCACAGTAAATACACATTTAACAGTTAATCCAGTATTCATTACTCCTATAGCCGCAAGCATCTGCCAGGGTTCTTCATACAGCTTTAACGGGCAGGCCTTAACCCAAAGCGGAGTTTACCGTGATACACTTTCAACCGTATCCGGCTGCGATAGCTTTATAGTGCTGACCTTGAATG
>JADMIO011270891.1_pt1 | contig 56317 bp, 55 predicted proteins | sample 8958161 | NCBI WGS metagenome assembly JADMIO01 (sample SAMN16585339, study PRJNA669376) | soil metagenome | isolation source: Crop rotation soil | place: USA: Cullars Rotation, Alabama | collected 2011
CGCGACAACTTGTCCACGTGGAATTCTAAGCTTAGGATCCCAATGTGCTGGAAAGGCGCTCCTCCACGTCGATGGACCCGCCGCCGTCCTCACCCTCCACGTCGGGGTCGACGTCGCACACGACCACCCGGTAGGCCCGGCCCAGGGTGTCGAAGGCGGCCTCGAAGGCCTGCGGGCGCAGGGCGGGCCAGAAGCGGGGCCGGCGCAGCCCGAGCAGCAGGTGGTACCGGCGCTCGTCGACCGCCCACGCCAGGCCCCGCGCCGCGTCGATCGATGGCTGACCGCCCCGGTGGGCCTCCACCAGCTCCTGGAGCCCGGGTGCCACGTCGCGGACGTCGTGGAGCATGGCCAGCTCGGCGTTGAGACGCAGGTCGGCCAGCAGGACCGTGCCCAGCGCCTTGTCGTCGTCGCCCAGGGCCTGGGCCAGGGCCATGGCCGCGGTTGAGACGCCGGTGCCGCCCGGCCCGGTGACGGCGGCGACCGTCCCCCGCCACGACGGCAGCGACGGGCGGGCCAACAGGTCGGCCGCGGGGGTCTCGCCCCGCCGGATGGTGCGGGCGCAGGCGGACAGGGCGGTGACGAGCTCCTCCCGGGTGAACAACGGTGACAGCACCCGGGCCGCGCCCAGCGCCTGCCAGTCCCGGATGGCACGCCCGTCGTCGACGACGAGGACTGCGCATTCGGCGGCGGCCGCTGCGGCCAGCAGGTCGCGGTCGACCGCGGGCAGGCCGGCGTCGGCGACCAGGGCCGAGAACGGCCGTCCCGACGCCAGCCGGGCCCGGACCTCCTCGGCCGAGACGCACTTGAGGAACTCGGCCGGCAGGGCGCCGGACGTGGCCCACACGCCGACCGACCGGAACCAGGCGGTGCGGGGCGGGGCCAGCCCCAGCACCACGAACCGCTCGCCCGGGATCACGGCGCCGGAGCCCGGTAGGTGGCGCCGGTGCCGTCGGATGGCGTGGCCCCGGTGGTGCGGACGACGGTGAGCTTGGCCACCTGGGCCGCGTGGCTGAGGGCGAGCTCGCCGGCAGCGTCGGCGACGGCCACCGTCACGAAGACGGGACTGGTCTCGCCCACGCCGACCCGGGTGCGGTCGACGGTGATGACGGGCAGGTCCCGGCCGGCGACGAGGGTGTAGGCCTCATTGCCCGTGCCGTAGGTGGCGAGCAGGTCGATGCGTTCCCCGTCGCGGATGGTGGCGCCCATGCGACCCCGCTCGACCGTGAACGTGAGCTCCCGGCTGCCGGCACTGGTGCCGCTGGCGATGACGGCGCTGACCTGGAGCAGCTCGCCCTCGCCGACCGGCGCCAGCAGGGTGGCGCCGGCCAGCAATCCGGGGTCGTCGAAGGCGCGGGCCCGCAGCGTGGGTGGCAGCTCCACCTGGGCCAGGGCCAGGTCGCCGGGCTCGAGCCGGGTGCCGGCGGTGAGCGCCCGCTGGGCGACCACGTACGGGTGGCCCGGCTGGCGACCGGCGGTGGTGGCGGCGGAGAACAGGCCGACGCCCGCCGCCGCCACCAGAACCCCCCCGACCACCGCCCGGCTACCGGGAAGCCCCCGCCGCCGCCGGACGCTGCGGCCGCCCTCGGTGCGGTCGGCCCCGCCTGCGCCGTTCGCAGACGAGCCTCGTCTGACTCCATTTGCCGTCCGAACCGCCACCCCGCCTCCCCCTGGCGCCCAAGTGCCGTGTGGCCCGTTGCGTGAACCGGGCCCAAGGATATGAAAGACCATGGAAGGTGACAAGTGGAAAGGCTGAGGATTTTTCCCTGGAAAACCTGTGGATGAGCGCGAAGTGGTCCACCGGCGGGCTCTCGGCGGTCGCAGCCGGCGCCGATGGGCGACCCGACGTGTGAAAGCTCATGAGATCCCACAAATGCGGGAGGGAGCACGGTACGATCAGGACATGCCTGATGACGACATCCGCTGGATGAGCACGGCCGCGGCAGCCCGCCGACTCGGGGTCACCGTGCGCACCCTCTACCGCCTCATCAACGAATCCGAGTTGCCGGCCTACAAGTTCGGGCGGGTCATCCGCCTCAAGCAGGACGAGGTCGACACGTTCATCCAGGCGTCCCGGATCGCCCCCGGGTCGCTCGAGCACCTCTACCCCGAGTCGAAGAGGGAAACCTCCGACACCGAGGCCAACGTCACGTAAGTCAACCCCGCCGGCTCCCCGTCGGTGCGGACAGTGAGCACGTCGGTGCCAAAGGCCCGGAGCTCGCCCACCACGGTGACGGCGCCGAGGACCACCGCCACCCGGGGTCGGGTGGCCACCGCCTGGGCCAGTACTTCGGCCAGGGTCACGCCGAGGGGTTCGCGCCCGCTGCTCGCGGCCGGAGGGCGCCGGTTCCCACCGCCGCCCGCCCGCACCTCGGCCGTCGCCGCCATCGCCACCAGCACGAGCCGGCCCTCGGGCCCGCCGATGGCCACGAAGTCGGTACCCACGGCGGCGATGGGACCGTGGTGGCGGCGGCCGGCCGTCGTCGTCACCGACACCGGCCAGCCGTCCTCGGCCAGGTCGACAAGAAGCCCGGCGAACGACGCCTCCTCCTCGGCTGCCTGCCGCAGCCAACGCTCGCGGACCCGTGCCTCGGCCGCCTCCTGCGCCCGAGCCCCCGCCGCCCACCGCTCGAGATCGTCGAGCACGGCCGAACGCTACCCGCCCACCCCGCAGCCCGTCCTTGTCGCAAAAGGGGCGCCACCCGCCCCCTACCCGACAAGGACCCTCGTCGGCGGCCCGTCGTTGTCGCGAAAGGGGCGCCACCAGCCCCAATCGCGACAAGGACCCTCGGGTCTAGTTGCCCGTCGTTGTCGCGAAAGGGGCGCCACCCGCCCCCTACGCGACAAGGACCCTCGTCGGGCGGCCGTCCTGGTCGCGCAAGGGGCGCCACCCGCGCCCTACGCGACACGGACCCTGGGTCAGGCCGTCCTTGTCGGGCAACGGGCGCCACCCGCCCCAGCGCGACACGGTTAGGCTGTCCTTGTCGCGTAAGGTTCGCCACTCGCCCCCTAAACACCCTGGGTCAGGCAGTCCTTGTCGCATAAGGGGCGCCACCCGCCCCCTACGCGACAAAGACCCTCGGTCGGCCTTCCTCCATGTTGCGAAGGGGCGCCACCCGCCCCCCTACGCGACCAGGACCCTCGGTAGGCGGCCCGTCCTTGTCGCGAAAGGGGCGGCACCCGCCCCCCTACGCGGCAATGACCTCGGTCGGCGGCCGTCGTTGTCGCGAAAGGGGCGCCAGCCGCCCCTAGCGCGACAAAGACCCGTGGGCGAGACCGGCGCGCGCCTCTAGCGTGGCGTTCATGGCCAGCGATTGCGTCTTCTGTCGGATCATCTCGGGCGACATCCCGTCCGACCCCGTCGCCTCGTCGGAGTTGTCGTACGCCTTCCGCGACATCCAGCCGGCCATGCCCGTGCACGTGCTCGTCGTGCCCCGCCGCCACATCACGTCGGCCGACACCATCGACGCGGGCGACGCCGAGGTCCTCGTCGACATGCTCCTCACCGCCCAGGAGGTGGCCCGCCGGGAGGACGTCGCCGAGCGTGGCTACCGGCTCGTGTTCAACGTCGGCGAGGACGCCCTCAACTCGGTGGGGCACCTCCACCTGCACGTCCTGGGGGGCCAGACGATGGGATGGCCCCCGGGCTGACCGCAGGCCGGTACCCTTGACCCCAACACCCGTGTCCCCCACCCAAGTCAAGATCCTCGTCCCCGGGAACCACCTCATGGTGGAGCTGCTCGGCCACCGTGACCAGTTGTTGCGGTTGGTGGAGGACGCGTTCGACGCCGACGTGCTCGTCCGCGGCAACGAGATCAGCATCAGCGGGGCCGACGCCGACCGGGTGGGTCGCCTCTTCGACGAGCTCGTCGTCCTTCTCGGCCGGGGCCAGCGCCTCGACGCGGCCGACGTGAGCCGCACCATCGAGATGGTCAAGGCCGACGAGAAGCCGTCCGAGGTCATGTCGGCCGAGGTCCTCCGCTCGGCGAGGGGCCGCAGCGTGCGCCCCAAGACCAGCGGCCAGAAGCGCTACGCCGACGCCATCGCCGGCAACGTCATCACCTTCGCCATCGGCCCCGCTGGCACCGGCAAGTCGTACCTGGCGGTGGCCCAGGCGGTGCAGGCCCTCCAGGCCAAGCAGGTCAGCCGCATCATCCTCACCCGCCCCGCCGTCGAAGCCGGCGAGAGGCTGGGCTTCCTCCCCGGCGACATGCTGGCCAAGGTCGACCCCTACCTGCGCCCCCTCTACGACGCCCTCTACGACATGCTCGGCCCCGAGGGCGCCAAGCGCCTCCTCGACGGGGAGACCATCGAGGTCGCCCCCCTCGCCTACATGCGGGGGCGGACGCTCAACGACAGCTTCCTCATCCTGGACGAGGCCCAGAACACCACCCCCGAGCAGATGAAGATGTTCCTCACCCGCATCGGCTTCGGCTCCAAGGCCGTCGTCACCGGCGACGTCACCCAGGTCGACCTGGCCGCCGGGCGCAGCGGCCTGCTCGGCCTGGAGAAGGTCCTCACCGGCATCGACGGCCTCGCCTTCGTCAATCTCACGTCGAAGGACGTCGTCCGCCACCGCATCGTCCAGGACATCGTCGACGCCTACGAGCGGGCCACGCCCGCATGAGCCCACTGGAGGTCTTCGCCGCCGACGAGCAGTCTGACGAGCCGGTCGACGCCATCCGGTGGATGGGGTTGGCCAAGTCGGTCCTCCAGGCCCAGGGGGTGCGGGGCGACACTGAGGTCTCCCTACTGTTCGTCGACCAGCCGGCCATGGCCGAGCTCAACCTGCGCTTCCTCGACAAGGAAGGGCCCACCGACGTCCTCGCCTTTCCCATCGACGAGGAGGAGGCGGCCGAGTCCGGCCCCGCCGGCCCCCGCTCCCCCGACTCCCTCGGCCCCGGGCCCGTCGACGATCCCGAGCTGGGCGACGTCCCCCGCCTGCTGGGCGACGTGGTCGTCTGCCCCGCCGTCGCCCGCCGCAACGCCCCCGGCCACGCCGGCACCTACGACGACGAGATGGCGCTGCTCATCGTCCATGGCGTGCTGCATCTCTTGGGTATGGACCACGAAGACGCCCAGGAGGCAGCCCACATGGAGCAACGGGAGCAGGACATGCTCGACCGATTCCACCGAAAAGCGGTGACCCAGCCGTGACCGCCCGGCCGGGGGTGAGCGACCGGCCTGCACCTCCACGGGGCGGGGGTCGGGGCACCGGGAAGAGCACACGATGAGCGCCGACCTCATCATGGTCATCGTCGTGATCGCCCTCATCGGGCTGGCCGCCATCCTGGCCATGGCCGAAACCGCCCTCACCCGCACCAGCCGCATCCGGGCCCTCACCCTGACCGAGGAGGGCAAGAAGGGCGCCGGCTCGCTGTTGAAGCTGGTCGAGCACCCCGAGCGCTTCCTGAACCCGCTCCTGCTCCTCCTGCTCCTCTGCCACCTGGGGGCGGCCAGCATCGTCAGCCTCCTGGCCGAGCAGTGGGCGGGGGCCCTGGGCGTGGCCGTCGGCATCCTGTTCGAGGTGGTGGTCATCTTCGTGCTGGCCGAGGCCATCCCCAAGACGTTCGCCGTCCAGCATCCCGACCGGGCCGCCCTCCGGGTGGCCCCGTTCGTGTCCGCCATCATCAAGTTCCCCCTGGTGCGGCTGCTCTCGTGGGTCCTGATCGGGCTGGCCAACGTGCTCGTCCCCGGCAAGGGCCTCAAGACGGGCCCCTTCGTCTCCGAGTCGGAGCTGCTGGCCACGGTCGACGTGGCCACCGAGGGCGAGGTCATCGAGCGGGAGGAACGCCGCCTCATCCACTCGATCATCGAGTTCGGCGACACCGTCGTGCGCGAGGTCATGGTCCCCCGGCCCGACATGGTGGCGGTGGAGGCCCGGGCGTCGGTGCAGGACGCGCTCGAGGTCGCCCTGGCTGCCGGCTACAGCCGCATCCCGGTCTACGAGCAGGGCATCGACGACATCGTCGGCATCCTCTACACCAAGGATCTCATCCGGGCCTCCCACGACGGCAAGGGCGACGAGCCGATACGCGAGTTGGTGCGGGCGGCCAACTTCGTGCCCGAGACCAAGCGGGTGGCCGAGCTGCTCCCGGAGATGCAGAAGCAGAAGCAGCACATGGCGATCGTGGTCGACGAGCACGGCGGGGTGGCCGGGCTCGTCACCCTGGAGGACCTCATCGAGGAGCTGGTGGGCGAGATCGTCGACGAGTACGACGTGGAGGAGGCCCAGGTCGAGGACCTGGGCGACGGCGAGTACCGGGTCAACGCCCGCATGCCCATCGACGAGCTGGAGGACCTGATCCACGTCGACCTGCCCGAGGGCGGCTACGACACCGTCGGCGGTCTCCTGCTCGACCTGCTGGGCCACGTCCCGGCCGAGGGCGAGAGCGTGAACTTCGACGGCCATCGTCTCACCGCGGAGAAGGTGCAGGGCCGGCGCATCGGCCGGGTCCGCATCTCGCCCCTCCTTCCGGCCTCGGCGCCGGCGCTGGCCTCGGCCGGTACCGCCGACGGCGACGGCGCCCAGACGGACGAGGGATGAGGTCGGGGTTCGCCACCCTCGTGGGGCGACCCAACGTCGGCAAGTCCACTCTGCTCAACGCCATCCTCGGCACCAAGGTGACGATCACCGCCACCGCCCCCCAGACCACCCGCACCGAGGTGCGGGGCGTGCTCAACCGGCCCGACGTGCAGGTGGTGTTCGTCGACACGCCCGGCATCCACAAGCCCAAGTCGGTGATGGGGGAGCGGCTCAACGCCACCGCCACCGGCGCCCTGTCCGAGGTCGACGTGCCGGTGCTGGTCATCGACGCCACCGCCCCCCTGGGCAAGGGCGACCGCTTCGTGGCCTCCCGCCTGCCTGCGGGGGCGATCTGCGTGGTCAACAAGATCGACGCCGCGTCGCAGCACGAGGTGCTGTCCCAGCTCACCAAGGCGGGCGAGCTGGAGCTGTCGGCCTACTACCCGGTGTCGGCCCGCACCGGCGACGGGGTCGAAGCCCTGGTCGGCGCCATCATCGAGCGCATGCCCGAGGGACCGCAGTACTACCCGGACGGGATGATCACCGACGCCGGCGACGGCTTCTGGGTGTCGGAGCTGGTGCGGGAGGAGCTGCTGAAGGTGGTGCGGGAGGAGATGCCCCACTCCATCGCGTGCCGGGTGACGGAGTGGGAATGGCCCCGGATCCGCTGCGAGATCCTGGTCGAGCGGGAGTCGCAGAAGGGCATCGTCATCGGCCGGGGCGGGCTCGTGCTCAAGCAGGTCGGGCAGGCGGTGCGGGCCCAGCTCGAGCCGGGGGCGTACCTGGAGCTGGTGGTCAAGGTCGACAAGGACTGGCAGCGCCGGCCCCAGGCCCTCGACCGCCTGGGCTACTGACGCTCGCCCATGGCCCCGCCCGCCGGGTGGCGGCCCGGCCGAAGGGTGTCCTGAAGGCCCGGCGGGTCGAGGGCGCCGGCGGATAGGGTGGCCGGGCGGAACGGTCACCGAGCACCGGAGAACGGGCGGACGCGCCCACGGCGGTCCGATGGCCCGCCCTCGACGGTCTTCGGGGCTGCGCGGTGGTGGCGATCCTGCTCGTCCACACCAACCTGGGCCAGTTCCGCGACGGCTTCATCGGGGTCGACGTCTTCTTCGTCCTGAGCGGGTTTCTCATCACCAGCCTCCTGCTCCGCGAGCACCGCCTGACCGGCGGCATCGGCTTCAAGCGGTTCTACGTCCGGCGGGTGCTCCGGTTGTATCCGGCCCTGGTGGTGGCTGCGCTCGGCATCGTCGCCCTCGCGTGGCTGGCGCACGCAGAGGAGCCCGATCGCCTGGCCGTGTCCGCCGTCGCGTCGCTCGTCTACGTCGGGAACATGGCCTACTACAGCGGGCACGGCACGGCCCTGTTCTCGCACACATGGTCGCTTGCTCTCGAGGAGCAGTTCTACCTGGTCTGGCCGGCGATGGTGTTGTTGCTCGTCAACGCCCGGCGACCGCTCCGGATCGTCCTGGTGAGCGCCATCGCCTCGTTCTGGATCGTCCTCGCCCTCGTGCTCCCGATGCCGGAGCATGCCGGGATCAACTCGGTGCTCCACACCTACGTCCGGGCCGTCGGGCTGCCCGTCGGCGCCGTGCTGGCCTTCGCCCTGGCCCGGCCGGGCTGGTCGGATCGGCTCCCCCGGGCCCTCATCCGGGCCTCGGCCGCGGTGGCGGCCACGCTCCTGGCCGCGATCGTCCTGTGGCCGATCGCGCCCGCGGGGCTGTTCGACGACGCCGATCTCAGCCTGGCCGCGCTCCTCGCCCTGCCGGTCGTCGCCGGGGCGGTCGTCGAGACCAACTCCCGTCTGGCGCAGCTGCTCTCTCACCGCGTGCTGCGGTATCTCGGATCGCGCTCCTATGCGATCTACCTGTGGCACTTCCCTCTGGTGAGCCTGTCCGAGCGGCTGGTGGACGTGCCTCGTGGAATCCGAGTGGCCGGGGCCTACGCCGTCACGCTCCTGCTCGCCGAGGTGAGTTGGCGCGTCGTCGAGACACCGTTCCTGAGGCTCAAGGCCCGTTTCGCCTCCAGCGCGGGAGTCCGCCGCCAGCCCGAGGTGGCCCTGCCCCGGGCGCCGGCCCTCGAGTCCTGACTCCCCATCGGGAAGGGCCGCGCGCGACCTACTCGGGGTCCGGCTTGCCCCGGAGGCGTTTGCGTTCGGACGTCCTGCGCTTGGAATCGAGGCGGCGGATCGTGGCGCCCTTCGAGGGCCGGGTGGCCACGCGGGGGCGTTCCACTTTGAGGGCCTCGTGCAGGCGGGCGGCCAGGCGCTGGAGGGCCAGTTCCCGGTTGCGCAGCTGCGAGCGCTCGTCGTCGGCCACCACCCGCACCACCGGGCCCAGCTTCTCCAGCAGGCGGGCCCGCTGCCGGGGCCCCAGGGAGGGCGAGTTGGCGACGTCGAAGCGGACCTCGGCCCGGGTGTTCGACGTGTTGGCGTGCTGGCCGCCGGGGCCGCCGGAGGACGAGAAGCGCCACTCCAGCTCGTCGAGGGGGATCTGGCAGCTCCGGCTGACGACGAGCATGGGGACTCGACCGTACCGGCTGGTACCATGTGGCCAGCGCTTGGGCGACTGCCAGGCGCGTCCGCAATCGGCTCGTGCCCCCGGGTGAATCCCTGGGCGCCCGGCCGGGGACGAGGAAGAACACAGCACCCGTATGCCCGACAAAACCGCCACCATCGGCGAGTACCGGCTCCACGACACCGACACCGGCTCGCCCGAGGTCCAGATCGCGCTCCTCACCGAACGCATCACCCACCTCACCGGGCACCTGCGAGACCACAAGAAGGACCATCACGGTCGCCGGGGTCTCCTGCTCATGGTCGGACGCCGCCGTCGCCTCCTCGATTACGTGAAGGCGAACGACGTCGAGCGCTACCGGGCCCTCATAGCCCGGCTCGGACTGCGCCGGTAACGCCCGAGAGCGGCCCCCGCACGGGCGGCCGCTCTCACTTCTTCACCCAGACAGAACCACCAGACAGAACCAGTAGGGGCGACAGAGTCAGCTGCCAGTCGCCAGCTCCCCGGGCCGAGACCGATGCTCGGGTGGCTGACAACTGGGAACTGGCCGTGGCTCCGACACACACCCTCGAACGACGAGGGACAAAGGAGCGACACCCATGACGGAACCTGTTTCCGTGGCGTCCCCCATCAGCGGGACCGACAAGACCATGTCCTTCCAGGCCGGCAAGCTGGCGCAGCTGGCCGACGGGGCGGTCCTCGCCCAGTTGGGCAACACCATGGTGCTCTGCACCGCCACCGCCTCCCGCAGCGTGCGGGAAGGGGTTGACTTCTTCCCCCTCACCGTCGACATCGAGGAGCGGATGTACGCCGCCGGCAAGATCCCCGGCTCGTTCTTCCGCCGGGAGGGTCGGGCCACCGACCAGGCCATCCTCACCTGCCGCCTGCTCGACCGGCCCCTGCGCCCCTCGTTCCCCGAGGGCTTCCGCAACGAGGTCCACATCGTGGGCACCATCCTCGGGGCCGACCAGGAGAACCCCCACGACGTGCTGGCCATCAACGGGGCCTCCGCCGCCCTGATGATCTCCGGCATCCCGTTCAACGGCCCCATCGGGGCGGTCCGGGTTGCCTTCACCGCCGAGGGCGAGTGGATCCCCCACCCCACCTACCAGGACGGCGACGACTCCACCTTCGAGCTGGTCGTGGCCGGCCGGGCGTTGGACGACGGCGACATCGCCATCATGATGGTCGAGGCCGGTGGTACCGAGGACGCCTGGCGCATCTACCAGGACGGCGCCCCCAAGGTGACCGAGGAGGTCATCGCCCAGGGCCTGGAGGCGGCCAAGACCTGGATCCGGGAGTCGATCGACGCCCAGAACGACCTGGTGTCGAAGTTCGGCCAGAAGCCGCCGGTGCCCTACGTGGCCCAGGTCGACTACGCCGACGACGTGTTCGCCCGGGTGGCCGAGGTCGGCACCGAGCGCATCACCGAGGCCAGCGCCATCTCCGGCAAGGCCGAGCGCAACCTGGCCACCGACGCCGCCATCGCCGCCATCAAGGACGAGCTCAAGGTCGAGCTCGAGGGCCGCGACAAGGAGATCAAGGCCGCGGTGCGGTCCCTCCAGAAGAAGATCGTGCGCAAGCGCATCGTCGACGAGGGCAAGCGCATCGACGGTCGGGGCCCCACCGACATCCGGCCCCTCTCGGCCGAGATCGGCCTCATCCCGACGGCCCACGGTTCGGGCCTGTTCCAGCGGGGTGAGACCCAGGTACTGTCCGTCGCCACCCTGGGCATGCCCCGCATGGAGCAGATGCTCGACACCATCGGCATCGACGACTCCAAGCGCTACATGCACCACTACAACATGGCCCCCTTCGCCACCGGCGAGACCGGCTTCATGCGGGGTCCGAAGCGCCGGGAGATCGGCCACGGCCTGCTGGCCGAGCGGGCGCTGCTGCCCGTCGTGCCCCCGATCGAGGAGTTTCCCTACACCCTGCGGGTCGTGTCCGACTGCATGTCGTCCAACGGCTCGACGTCGATGGCGTCGGTGTGCGGCTCCACCCTGTCGCTGATGGACGCCGGTGTGCCCATCAAGTCGCCGGTGGCCGGCATCGCCATGGGCCTCGTCTTCGCCGAGGGCAAGTACACGACCCTCACCGACATCCTCGGGGCCGAGGACGCCTTCGGCGACATGGACTTCAAGGTGGCGGGCACGGCCGACTTCGTGACCGCCCTCCAGCTCGACACCAAGATCGCCGGCATCCCCGCCGACGTGCTGGGCGCCGCCCTGCAGCAGGCCTACACCGCCCGCATGCAGGTCCTCGACGTCATGCTCGGCGCCATCGCCGAGCCCCGGGCCGAGGTCAACGAGACCGCCCCCAAGATCATCAGCTTCGAGATCCCGATGGACAAGATCGGCGAGGTCATCGGGCCCAAGGGCAAGGTCATCAACGCCATGCAGCAGGAGACCGGCGCCGACATCAATGTCGACGACGACGGCCAGGTGGGCACGGTCACCATCGGCTCGCGCGACGGCGCCGCCGTCACCGAGGCCCGTCGCCGCATCGAGCTGATCCTCGACCCGCCCCGCGCCAACGTGGGCGACGTCTACACCGGCAAGGTGGTCAACATCACCAAGTTCGGCGCCTTCGTCAACATCCTCCCCGGCCGCGACGGCCTGGTCCACATCTCCAAGCTGGGCCGGGGCAAGCGGGTGGAGCGGGTGGAAGACGTCGTCTCCCTCGGGGACGACATCATCGTGCGGGTCGACGACGTCGACCCCCAGGGCAAGGTCGCCCTCTCGCCGGTGGGCGAGGACGGCGAGGTCGCTCCCTCCAACGGCGACGACCGCCCGCCCCGCGCCGAGCGCGACCGGGGCGACCGGGGCGACCGGGGCGACCGGGGCGACCGTGAGCGGGCTCCCCGCGAGGAGCGGCCGGCGGTCGACTCGTCGGGCCGGGAGTTCGTCTCCTTCGAGGAGGCGTTCGAGGGCGAGGCCAAGACGAAGTTCGGCGACCTGGGCCCGGCCGAGGTGGCCACCGGCGGCGGTGGCGGTGGCGACGGCGGGGGTCCCCGCCGCAACCGTGACCGCGACCGCGACCGGCGTCCCGGCCGGAGCGGCGGCGGTGGCGGCGGCGGTCGGCGGTAGTCGCTTGATCCGTACCTCCCGTCTCGACAGCGGCCTGCAGGTCGTCACCGAGGCCATGCCCGACTCGCACTCCGTCACGCTGGGGTTCTGGGTCGACGCCGGGTCCCGGGACGAGACGCCGGTCGAGGCGGGAGCGTCGCACTTCCTCGAACACCTGCTGTTCAAGGGCACCGACACCCGCAGCGCCAAGGACATCGCCGAGTCCATCGAGGCGGTGGGGGGCGACATGAACGCCTTCACCACCAAGGAGTACACCGCGTACTACACCCGACTGCTCGACGAGGACGTCGAGCTCGGGCTCGACATCCTGTGCGACATCATGGACTCGCCCGCCTTCCGGGGCGAGGAGGTCGACGCCGAGCGCCAGGTGATCCTCGAAGAGATCAACATGAACGACGACGAGCCGTCCGACCTCGTCCACGAGGTGTTCCACCAGACGGTGTTCCCCGACCACCCGCTCGGGCGGGAGGTGCTGGGGGAGCGGTCGACGATCACGGCCATGGCGCCGGAGCAGATCCGGTCGTACTTCAACACCCGCTACCGGCCGCCCCGGATGGTGCTGGCCGCGGCCGGCAACGTCGACCACGACCTAGTGGTGGCGGGCATCGACCGTCGCTTCGGGGGCCGTCCCGGCGATGCCCCGGCCCGGGTCGTCCCCGGCCTGGTCCCCGCCCGCCGGCTGGGGGTCGTCACCCGGAGCACGGAGCAGGCCCACATCATCGTGGGGATGCGCTCGATCGACCGCGACGACGACGATCGCTACGCGCTGGCGGTGCTCAACCAGATCGTCGGCGGGGGCATGTCGAGCCGGCTGTTCCAGGAGATCCGCGAGAAGCGGGGCCTGGTGTACTCGGTGTACTCGTACCGGGCCGCCTACCTGGAGACGGGTGCGTTCGCCATCTACGCCGGCACCGGCCCCGAGCGGGCGGGCCAGGTCATCGACCTCATCGACCTCGAGCTCGACAAGCTGCTGGCCGACGGGATCACCGACCGCGAGCTCACCGTGGCCAAGGGTCACCTCAAGGGGTCGTTGGCGCTGTCGCTGGAGGACTCCGCCGGGCGCATGAACCGCATCGGGCGCAGCCAGCTGCTGCACGGCGAGGTGGTGCCGTTCTCCGAGCTGGTGGCCCGCACCGAAGCCGTCGGCCACGACGACGTCCGCCGGGTGATCGACCGGGTGTTGGGGAACGACCGGGTCCTCGCCGTCGTCGGCCCCTTCTCCGAGGCCGACTTCGCCGACCGCGTGGCCTGACCCGACCCCGAACCGACAGAACTAGGGTCGCCTCCGTGACGATCAAGGTCGGTGTGTTCGGGGCCGGGGGACGGATGGGGTCCACCGTGTGCCGGGCGGTCGTCGGCGACCACGACTTGGAACTGGTGGCCGGGGTCGACCCGTTGCACGCCGGCATCGACCTGCGCAAGGTCACCGGCGCCCCGGTCGGCGGGCTGCAGATGTCGCCCGCCGCCGACGCCATCCTCCAGGCAGGGGCCACCGTTGCCGTCGACTTCACCCACGTCGACGCGGCGCGGGAGAACCTCACTTGGTGCGCCGAGAACGGGATCCACGCCGTGGTCGGCACCACCGGGTGGCTACCCGACGACCTCGAGCGGCTGGCGGAGATGTTCACCAAGAGCAATTGCTTCGTGGCGCCCAACTTCGCCATCGGGGCGGTGCTCATGATGCGCTTCGCCGAGATCGCCGCCCCCTGGTTCGAGTCGGCCGAGATCATCGAGCTGCACCACGACCAGAAGGTCGACGCCCCGTCGGGGACCGCCATCCTCACCGCCGAGCGCATGGCGGCCCGGTCGTCCGACTGGGCGGCCGACCCCACCGAGCGCACCGTGGTCGAGGGCGCCCGGGGCGGGGCCGGGCCGGCGGGCATCCGGGTTCACTCGGTCCGGCTGCGGGGACTGGTCGCCCACCAGGAGGTCCTCCTGGGCACCACCGGCCAGAGCCTGTCGATCCGCCACGACTCCTACGACCGGGACTCGTTCATGCCCGGCGTGCTGCTGGCCATCAAGGCGGTGGCCGACCACCCCGGCCTCACCGTCGGCCTCGACACCCTGCTCGATCTCTAGCCGGCCAGGTGGTGGAGGGCGACGGCGGCGGCCGTGGCCACGTTCAACGAGTCGACCCCCGGCGCCATCGTGATCCGGACCCGGCGGTCGGCCGCAGCCAGGGCGGCCGACGACAGGCCCGGGCCCTCGGCGCCCACGAGCAGCGCCCACCGCCTGCCGGGAGCCAGCGCGCGCAGGTCGTCGGCCGCCGCTGACGGGGTGAGGGCCACGACCTCGAAGCCCTGCGCCTGGAGGCCGGCGATCGCCGGACCCGGCCAGTCCGTCATGCGGGCGAAGGGGATGTGGAGGACGTGGCCGGACGAGACCCGGACCGACCGGCGGTAGAGGGGGTCGGCGGTGGTGGGGTCGAGGAGGACGCCGTCGACCCCGAAGGCGGCCGCGTTGCGGAACAGGGCACCCAGGTTCTCGTTGTCGCTGACCGCCTCCACCAGCAGCAGGCGGTTGGCGCCGGCCACCACCTCGGCCGGCTCGGCGGCCACGCCCCGGTCGGCCGCGGCCATCGCCCCCCGGTGGAAGTTGAAGCCGGTGATCGCCTCCATCATCTCCTGGGTGGCCAGGTAGACGGGCGCGCCGACCTCGGCTGTCGCCGCGCCCACCGCCCGCAGCCCGTGCTCGGTGACGAGGAACGACCGCACCCGGTAGCGCGAGCGCACGAGCTGCCCGATGACCAGCGCCCCCTCGGCCACGAAGATCCCGCCGTCGTGGCGGCGGCGGGCCTCGGCGTCGGACAGCCCGACGTAGTCCGCCACCAGTGGATCGGCCGGGTCGAGGATCGGCTGATAGGTCATTCGAACCAGTTTCACAACCCTTTCGCAACTGCCGCTACAGGCCTCTTGACGATGAGCCGATCAGTTACGCATAACGCAGATCAGTAACGATCTACTTAATCGAGAGCGAGGCGAGATGTCTGTCGGTGCGAAGCAGGGCATGGGGTGGCTGGGCTGGGCGACGGGGGCGTTGATGACCCTCGCCGTCGCCGCCGGCGGCAGCGTCGTGGTCCCCAATCTGATCAACGCGGAGGAGCCGCCCGCCGCCGCCAGCAGTACCTCCGTCGAGGCCGCGTCCGTCGCCGCTCCGGTCGCCGAGGTGGCGGCCGAGGTCGCCGCCCCCGCCCCCGAGGTCGCCCCCGAGGTCGTCCCCGAGGTCGAGGCCGAGGTCGAGGTGACGCCGGTCACGACGCCCAAGGTCAAGGCCGCTCCGGTCGCGATCGAGCAGGCGCCGGTCGTCACCGTCCCGCCGGTCACCCTCCCGCCGGTCACCGTGCCCGCCCTCGCCCCCCGCACCGTGCCCAGCGCGGCCCAGGTGCAGTCGGCCATCGCCGGCATCAGCAGCATGGTGCAGCTGCCCTTCTTCTTCTCGATCACGCCCGCCAACGTGGCCCAGGTCGGCAACCAGGTGTGCACCGCCTTCGACCAGGGCCAGTCGTTCGCCCAGGTCAAGGCCACCGGCCTCTCCATGGTGTCGGCCTACGTGACCGTCAGCCCGGCGGCCGCCGACTACGCGGTGCGTACCGCCGTCGCCCTGTACTGCCCGGCCTACGCATCCAAGCTCGTCTGAGACTCTGAGACCAGGAGCCGATCCCATGACAATGCTTCTCACCGCCCCCCTGCTTGCCGACACCACGTCGGAAGCAGCTCCGGACAGCCGCCCCGCGGCCCGGGTGGTCGACGCCACCAAGGTCTACGGCCGCCACGGCAACTCGGTGCGAGCCCTCGACGGGGTCGACCTGGAGATCGGCCGGGGCGAGTTCACGGCGATCATGGGACCCTCCGGCTCCGGCAAGTCCACCCTCCTGCATTGCCTGGCCGGCCTCGACAACCTCACCTTCGGACGGGTCTACATCGGCGAGACCGAGCTCGGCTCGCTCGACGACAAGCGCCTCACCCGGCTGCGCCGGGACCGCATCGGGTTCGTCTTCCAGGCCTTCAACCTGCTGCCCACCCTCACCGCGGCCGAGAACATCACCCTCCCCCTCGCCCTCGCCGGCAAGAAGGCGGACAAGGAGTGGTTCGACCGCATCGTCGACGTCATCGGCCTCCGTGACCGCCTCCACCACCGGCCCTCCGAGCTCTCGGGCGGCCAGCAGCAGCGGGTGGCGGCGGCTCGGGCGCTGGTGACCCGGCCCGAGATCATCTTCGCCGACGAGCCCACGGGCAACCTCGACTCGCAGTCGGGCGCCGACCTGCTCGCCTTCCTCCGCCTGGCGGTGGACGAGTTCGGCCAGACGATCGTCATGGTCACCCACGACCCGGCGGCGGCGGCCGTGTCCGACCGGATCGTGTTCCTCAAGGACGGACGGGTGGTCGACGAGATGCTCGATCCCACCGCCGACCGGGCCATCGACCACATGAAGCGCCTCGGCGCCTGAGCTGACCATGGGTTGCCCGTTCCTCACCGGACGGCGGCCCGCACCCACAGCACCACCGACCGGGGGAAACGGGACATGTGGAGCGTACTGAAGGGCCTCCTGGCCCATCGCAGCCGGTTGCTGCGCACGGCGACGGCGGTGGCCCTGGCCGTCAGCCTGGTGTCGGGGACCTTCGTCCTCACCGACACCATCGACGCCGCCTTCGACCGGGCGTCGACCTCGTCGGCCCAGGTCGACGTGGTGGTGCGGGCCAGCGCCCAGTTCACCGCCCAGGCCACCACCCTCCCCGAGCGGGAGACGCTGCCGGAGTCGCTCCTCGACACCATCGCCGCCATCCCCGGCGTCCAGAAGGTGTGGGGCCAGGTCATGGGCTTCGCCGGGCTGGTCGACAAGGACGGCAAGGCCATCAACCCGTCGGGCCTGCCGACCGTCGGCACCTCGTTCTCGCCGGGTGACACCCTCGTCGCCGGCCGGGCGCCGGCGGGCCCGGACGAGGTCGTCATCGACGACGTCACCGCGGCCAAGGACGGGTTCCAGCTGGGGGACCAGATCAAGATCCTGTTCCAGGGACTGGTGCGGGAGTTCACCATCGCCGGGGTGCGCAAGGTCAACGACCTGCTCGCCTCGACCACGGCCAGCTTCGACCTGCAGACGGCCCAGCAGCTGCTGGGGGAGGCCGGCACCCTCGACGCCATCCCGGTGAAGGCGGAGCCGGGCGTGTCCCCCGAGCTCATGCGGGCCCGCATCGGCGCCGTCCTCCCCGACCGCTACGAGGTGGTCACCTACGACCAGGCGGCCCGGGAGGCCCAGGAGTCGTGGACCAAGGCCCTCGGGTTCCTCACCACCGCCCTGCTCATGTTCGCGGCGGTGGCGCTCCTCGTCGGCGCCTTCATCATCTTCAACACCTTCTCGATCCTCGTCGCCCAGCGGACCCGGGAGCTGGGCCTGCTGCGGGCGGTCGGCGCCAGCCGTCGCCACCTGGTGACGTCGGTGCTGGCCGAGGCCCTGCTGGTGGGCGTGGTGGCCTCGAGCGCCGGCATCGTCCTCGGCCTGGGCGCGGCCCACGGGCTGCTCGCCATCATGCGCATGATCGGCTTCGAGCTGCCATCGGCGCCGGTGGTGTTCCGGGGTCGCACCGCCGCCCTCGGCCTGGTCGCAGGCGTGGTCGTCACCGTGGTGGCCGCCATCATCCCTGCCCGGCGGGCCACCAAGGTGTCGCCCATGGCCGCCATCCTGGGTCGCACCGCCGAGGAGCCGGGCGGGATCGCCCGCCGCATGGGCGCCGGTGTGAGCGTCACCGCCATCGGCCTGGGCGCCCTCTTCATCGGCCTGTTCGGACGGGTCCAGACGCCGCTGCTGGCCATCGGCCTCGGCTCGGCCGGCGTTCTCGTCGGCATCGCCATGCTCACCCCGCTCATCGCCCGCCCCGCGGCCCGGGTGCTCGGTGCCCCCCTCGTCCGGATCTTCGGCCAACCCGCCGTCCTCGGCCGGGAGAACGCCATGCGCAACCCCCGCCGCACGTCGGCCACCGCCGCCGCCCTCATGATCGGGATCACCCTGGTGGGGGTGGTCGCCATCCTCGCCGCGTCCATCAAGAGCTCGGCCAGCCACACCATCCGGGACACCCTCCGGGCCGACTTCGTGGTGACCCCCCGCACCGTCGCCGGCGCCCAGGGCGGCGTCCCGCCCGCGGTCGGCGACGCCCTGCGCCATACCGACGGGGTGGCCAAGGTGTCGGAGATCCGGTCCGGGCAGTGGGGCCTCGAGGGCCGGACCCGCACCCTGGTCGCGGTCGACCCCAGGACCGTCACCGACGCCTACGAGCTCGACGCCGCCGCCGACGCCGCCCTCCGCCGCCTCGACGACGACACCGTGCTGGTGCGGGCGAGCGTGGCCGACAGCCACGGGTGGAAGGTGGGCGACGAGGTGCCCATGACCTTCGCCCGCACCGGCACCAGGGCCATGGTCCTGGCCGACACCTTCACGTCGACCGCGGTGCGCAGCGACTACGTGATCTCGCTGGGAGCGTTCAAGGAGAACTTCAAGCAGCAGCTCAGCCTCGAAGTCGACGTCCGCCTCGTCCCCGGCGTCACCCCCGAGGCCGGCCGCCGGGCGGTGGAGGAGGCGCTGGTCGATTTCCCCAACGTGGAGGTGCGTGACCGCACCCAGGTGCTGGCGGCCCAGGAGGCGCAGGTCAACCAGCTGCTGGTGCCGGTGACGGCCCTGCTGGCCCTGTCGGTGGTGATCGCCCTGCTCGGGATCGTGAACACCCTGGCCCTGTCGATCCACGAGCGGACCCGGGAGCTGGGCCTGCTGCGGGCGGTCGGCATGGCCCGCAGCCAGCTGCGGTCGATGGTGCGGTCGGAGGCGGTGATCATCGCCGGCCTGGGCTCGGTCCTCGGCGTGGTGGTGGCGGTGTTCTTCGGTTGGGCCCTGGTCGGGGCCATGAAGGACCTCGGCGTCACCCAACTGGTCGTGCCCGTCCGCCAGCTGCTGGGACTGGTGGCCGCCGCCACCGGTGCCGGGCTGGTGGCCGGCGTGCTCCCCGCCCGCCGGGCCGCCCGTATGCCGATTCTCGACGCCATCAGCGGGAAGTAGTCGCCCCGCCGCCGGGGACTGGACGGGCGGCCGGGCGCCGCTCGTCAGCGGCGGTGAGATCGGAGCCCGAGGGCCACCGCCGCGCCCACACCCACCACGACCGTCGCCACCATGGCGATGATCCCGACCGGCACCGATCCGTGCTCGTCGGGGTCGGGATCGACGGGCGGCGTGACGGTGGTCGGTGGCGCGACCGCGCGGTCGACCCGCAGCCGGCCCCGGCAGCCGTCGCCACAGGGCGACTGGTCGAGCGTGGCCAGGAGCCGGTCGACGGCCGCCTGCTGCCCGAGCCCCTGGGCGAGGATGAGGGCGAGGGCGCCGCTCACGTGGGGGACGGCCAGCGACGTGCCTGCGAGCCACTCGTAGTCGCCACCGAGCTCGGTGGACAAGACGTCCTCGCCGGGGCCCTTGCCGTTGCCGCCGGGGGCCACCAGTCCCCACTTGGCGTTGCCCAGGGGGGTTGAGTAGAAGGCGACGGCGCCGGAGCGGTCGGTGGCGCCGACGACGAGGGCGTTGAGGTTGCCGTAGCCGGCCGACCCCACGCCGAGGACGCCGGGGTTGTAGTTGCCGGCCGCCTGCACGGGGATCGCGCCCCGGCTCCAGGCGTACTGGATGGCCGGCTCGAGGGAGTTCCCGGCCCGGCTGAAGATGGCGTCCGGGTCGCCCAGGCTGAGGCTGACCACCTCGGCCCCGTGGTCGACCACCCACCGGATCCCGCGGCTGATGTCCTCCGGGTCGCCCTGGCCGTCGTCGTCGAGGACCCGGGCCACGACGAGCCTGGCGTCGGGCGCCACGCCGGCGATCCCGACCCCGTTGCCGGTGGCGGCCGCGGCCACCCCCGACACGGCGGTGCCGTGGCCGAAGCCGTCGGGTGCGACGCCCTCCCGGCAGGGACCGTCGACGCAATCGGCCTGGAGGGCGATCTTGGCCGCCAGGTCGGGATGGCCGGCGTCGATCCCGGAGTCGACGATGCCGATGCTCACGCCCTCGCCGGTGGACGTGGCCCACGCCTCGGCGGCGCCGATCTGGGTCAGGTTCCACTGCTGGTCGACGAGGGTGTCGTCGACCGCACCGAGGGCGGGGACAGCGGTGAGCAGCAGCCAACAGGCTGCTGCCCCCGCCATCCTCCAACCGATGCTGCGTTGTGGGTCAGAACCCAAAGTTGGAGCCGCAGGACCCGAGGCCGTAGGCGTCCCACTTGGCGTCGGCGGCCGTGACCAGGGTGGTGAGCTGCCGGTCGAGGGCGTCCATGCGGTCGAAGTCCTCGTCGGCGGCGGCGTCCTCGAACTCACGGTTCTTGGCCTGGGCCTTGTCCTGGGCCGCGAACAGCTCGGCCAGGACGGCCTCGTCGCCCGGAGGGACGGGCAGGGCCTTGACGTCGGCCAGCAGCTGGTCGAAGACGTCGTTGCCGTGGGTGATGAAAGCCAGGAAGGCGGCGTCGTCCTCGTAGGCGGCCTCGAGGTCGACGTCGTAGATGTCGTCGGCCGCCCGCCGGCAGAGCACGTCGGCCTGGGCGATGAACCCGGCCTTCATGACCGACTGGGTGCCGCCGTAGACGGCGTCGACCCCGGTCTGCATGCCGACGGAGCAGGCCGCGAAGCCGGTGGTGGCGGCCTTGGTCCGGGCCTCGGTGGCTGCCGTCGCCATGTCCTTGGTGGCGGCGATGGAGGCGGCGTCGTCCTGCCGACCGGCCGCCTCCTTCAGCCGGCTGGCGGCTGCGCTGGTGCCCTCGAGGGACGTGAAGACACCCGCGACATCGGCCTTGGCCGACCCGCCGGGCTGCTTCAGGGCCCGCAGCTGGCCCAGCTGGGCGTCGATGGTGGTGTTCAGCGTCCCGGCCGCGGTGGCCAGCTCGGGGTAGCTGGTGGGCTTGACGATGGCGGCGATGGGCCCGTTCGCGGGCCGGCAGACGTCGTCGGCCTGGGCCACGAACTCGGCCCGGGAGGGCGCGCCGCCCTTGAGCAGCAGCACACCACCGACACCACCGCCTCCGAGGACCAGGACGCCGGCGACGATGGCCGCGATCATGCCGCCACCCATCTTCCGCTTGGCCGGCGTCGGGGCGTAGGGGCTGTAGCCGGACGCGGGCGCGGGCCGGCTGGGCGGAGGCGTGTAGGCCCGGGCCGGGGGGCGGAAGGTGTCGACCTCGTCGTCCCAGTCACGGGGCGACGGGGGCGGCGGCGGGGTGTAGCTCCGGGCCGCGGGGGCCGGTCGCACCGCCTGGCGCACGGGGGTGGCGGCCGCGGCGGCCGCAGGGGCGCCTGACACCCGGCGGAACTTGGAGACGGGCGCCTCCTCGACGGGTGCTCCGTCGAGCTCGGCCTCGTCGATGGCGCCGTTGGTGAGCCCCGCCTGGCGGCGGCGATCAGCGGCGTGCTCGAGAATCCAGGGGATCTCTTCCGACATGGGTAGTTCCTCCTCGTGGCCGCGCCGCGATGGGCCGGGCCTTCGTTGCCGCCGCTGGAACGTTCATCGGCTCTTGCCATGGCTATCGGCGGGTCGACGGAAGACTTGAGCGCGAACCCACCGGTGGCACCGGGCGGCGGGAGCCGCGAACTAGGTTGGCCAGGATGGCCAGGGGCAAGCGGCGGCGCACGATCACGGTCGACCCGACCGTCACCGACGTCCTCGGCGACGACGACGAGCTCCTGTCGGCGGCGGTCAACGAGGTCCTGCAGAACGAGGTCGAACGTCGGCAGCGGGGGGCGGCGCTGGCCCGCCTGCTGCGCATCCTGGCGTCGGAACGGGGCCCGGTGGACTCGGCCGAGGTGGAGGAGTTCCGGCGGGTCGGCGAGGTGAAAGCCCTGGTCCTCGACTCGGAGGCCGTCGCCGCCCTGGCCCGGGGGGGCGAGCAGGAGCGCACGGTGCGGGCCGCCCTCACCGCCGCCGCCGACACGTCCACCGAGGTGGTCGTGCCCGCCGCCGCCCTGGCCGAGCTCTACCGGGGCGTGGCCGGCGACCAGGCCATCGACGCCTGCCTGGGGTCGGAGGGCGGCATCGCGGTGATCCCCACCGACCGTCCCCTCGCCCGCCGCATCGGCAAGATCCTGGCCGACGCCGGCCGGGCCACCGAGGACCACGCCGACGGCAGCGTGGTGGCCGTCTGCGCCGCCGCCGGCGGCGGCCTCATCCTCACCGGCGACCCCCGCAAGGTCACCGAGCTGTGCGGGCGCACGCCCACCATCGTGGTGCGGGGCATCGGGGCCAAGTGGCGCCCGGCCCTCTTCGGCAGCCCGGTCGGCTCGTAGCCGGCCGGCTCCCGAGGGCCTCCGTCGGCCCCGCTAGCCCTTGACCGCGCCCATGGTGAAGCCGGCCACGAACCGCTTCAGGAACAGGTTGAAGACCAGGGCGATGGGCACCGCCACCAGGACCGTCGCCGCCTGGAGCGACTGCCAGAAGAACACGTCGCCCCGAACCAGCTCGGTGGGAACCCCCACCGCGATCGTCTTCTGGCTCGTCCGGGACACGAACGCCAGGGCGTAGATGAACTCGCTGGCCGAGAGGGTGGCGGAGAACACGACCACGGCGATGATCCCGGGGAACGCCAGGGGCAGGACGGTGCGCACGAACGCCCCCAGCCGGCTGTAGCCGTCGACCATGGCCTGCTCCTCCATGTCGCGGGGGATCGACTTGAAGAACCCGATGAGCAGCCACACCGACACCGGGATGGTGATGGTGGGGTAGACGACCACCAGCGCCCATTTCGAGTCCTGCAGTCCGAGTTGCGACACGACCCGGGACAGCGAGATGAACAGCACCGACGGCGGGACCAGGTAGACGAAGAAGATGGCGATCCCCATGGCCCCGCCCCAGCGCAGGTTGAGGCGGGCCAGGCTGTAGGCGGCGGGGATGCTGGCCAGCAGGGTGATGCCCACCACCAGCACCGCCACCACCACCGTGTTGGACACGAACGTGGCGAACGGGGTGCCGTCGAGGAGCAGGCGCACGTGCTCGAAGGTGGGCTTGAAGTTGTAGAGGAACGGGTTGTTGTCGCGGCTGTACAGGTCCTGGTTGGCCTTGAAGGCGGTGATCGTCCCCCAGATGAACGGGAAGGCGGCGAACAACGTGAGCAGGCCGACGATGACGTAGAGGCCGACTCGCCCCCACCGCCGCCGGCGCCGGTACCGGGCGGCCAGGGGGTGCACGCCGGTGGTCACATCGTCTCCATCTTGCGGACGGACCGCAGGATGAGCACGGCCATGGCCACCAGGAGGGGGAGGAGGAACAGGGCCACCGCCGCCCCCTGGGCCAGGTCGCCACCCTGGATGCCCCGGAAGAAGGCCCAGGTGGGGAGGGTCTGGGTGGCGTCGATGGGACCGCCCCGGGTGAGCACGTAGACCACGCTGAGGTCGGTGAACACGAGGATGGCCCCGAACAGGGTGGCCACCGCCATCACCGGCGCGGTCAAGGGGATGGTGACCTGGAACAGCTTGCGCCAGAAGCCGGCCCCATCGATCTCGGCCGCGTCGTTGATGTCCTGGGGGATGGCGATGAGCCCGGCGCTGATGATCACCGCGGCCAGGGGGACGATCCGCCACACCTGCACCGCGATGACCGACGCCATGGCCAGGGTGTCGTTGCCCAGCCAGTGAAGGTTGCCCTCCAGCAGCCCCAGCCGGCGCAGGACCCAGTCGATGGGGCTGAACAGGGAGTCGAGCAGCCACAGCCAGGCGATGGTGGCCAGGGAGACCGGCGTCGTCCATGGCAGCAGGACCAGGAAGCGCACCAGCCACTTGCCCCGGAAGTCCTTGACCAGGACCAGGGCCAGCACCTTGCCCAGGACCAGGACGAACAGCATGGTGACGACGGTGATGAACAGGCTGTTGCGCAGCGCCTTGAGGAAGACGGGGTCGTCGAGTACCGCCCGGAAGTTGCGCAGCCCGACGTAGTCGAAGCTGGGGTCGCCGACGGTGACGTCGCTGAGGCTGAAGCCGATGGCCAGGAAGAACGGGACGGCCACCAGGGCCAGGATGTAGACGACCGCCGGCAGGAGCAGGAGCGGCCCGAGGAAGCCTTCCCGGTCGAGGAGGTACCGGGGCCGCCGCTCCGAGGTGGTGGAGGTGGTGGCTGCCGGCGCCGGTGCGGTCACGGCCGGCGCCGGGGCAGCCGGAGGCCGGTCCCCTTGTCGAAGAAGCGGAGGTCGGCGCCCCGGACCACGAACTCCGACGTCTCGCCCGCCGGCACCGGGATGGACACGTTCGCCGGCAGCAGGGCGATGGCCCGGGCGGCCGGACCCAGGCCCTCGACCGTCCCGACCACCTGCCGCTCCGCCCCCAGGTACTCCACCCGGGAGACGGCGAAGGCGACGCTGACCGCCTCCGCGTCGGCGTCGACCACGCCTTTGGGCAGCAGGGCCTCCGGCCGGAAGCCGACGATGGTGTCCTCCCGTTCCACCATGTTCATCGGCGGCGACCCCAGGAACGTGGCCACGAACGTGTCCGCGGGGTCGTCGTAGACCTCGAAGGGCGTGCCCAGCTGGCGGATGCGACCGTCGGCCATCACCGCGATCCGGTCGCCCAGGCCCATGGCCTCGACCTGGTCGTGGGTGACGTAGATCGTGGTGGTGTCCACCCGGTCCTGGAACTGCTTGAGGTCGTCGCGGGCGGTGGCCCGCAGCTTGGCGTCGAGGTTGGAGAGGGGCTCGTCGAGCAGGAACACGTCGGGCTCGCGCACGAGCGCCCGGGCCAGGGCCACCCGTTGGCGCTCGCCGCCGGAGAGGTGGCGGGGGCGGCGGTCGAGCAGGCGGGTGATCCCCAGCAGCTCGGCCGCCCATGCGATCTTCCGGGCCCGCTCCGCCGGCGCCATCCCCGCCGCCTTCAGGGGGAAGTCGATGTTCTTGCGGGCCGTCTTGTGGGGGTAGAGGGCATAGCTCTGGAAGACCATGGCGATCTTGCGGGCCCGCGGCGGCAGCCCCACCATCGGCTCCCCGCCGATGTAGACCTCACCCGCGGTGGGCTGCTCGAGGCCGGCGATGAGGCGGAGCAGGGTGGTCTTGCCGCACCCCGACGGTCCGAGCAGCACCAGGTACTCGCCCTCCCCCGTGGCCAGGTCGAGGTCGTCGACCGCGGGCGTGGCGTTGCCGGGGAACTGCTTGGTGAGGTGCCTGACCTCGACCGTGGCCACGTCGACTGCTTTGGCTCGGGACTACGACGTCCCGCCGACCAGCCCCTCCGCCCGCCACTTGGCGTAGACCCGCTTGACCTCGACCTCGGCCTCGGCCACCGCGTCCTTGGCGCTCAGCTCGCCCCGGGCCGCCCGCGCCATCATCTTGGGGATCACGAAGGTGTCGAACACCTCGCCGTAGGCGGCGTTGGCCGGCCCGGGGTGGCCGATGTTGGTGCTCCACTTCTCGGCGTCCTTGAGCAGGGCCAGCTTGTTGGCCGGCTGGGAGCCGTAGGGGTCGTTGTCGAGCCAGGCCGGGAGCTGCGGCACCGTCGACGGGAAGGCGGGGAAGTCGTACAGCTCGCTCTGGTTCGTGCCCTGGGCGTAGTTGGCCACCAGGTGAAGGATGAACTCCTGGGCCGCGTCGACATTCTTGGCGTGGTTGGGGATGACGTAGACGAGGATGGCGTGCTCGCTGGCCAGAGCCGTCTCCGGCCCCCGCAGGGGGGACGTGAAGAACACGTCGGCTGCCACCGCCGGGTTGTTGGTCTGGGCCGAGCGGTAGGCGGAGATGGAGTTGAGGATGTACGACAGGCTGCCGGCGATGAGGCCCTGGTTGTTGGACGCCGCGCCCCAGCCGAAGACCTCGTCGGTCATGGCCGTCTTGAACAGCCGGGCCATGTAGTCGACCGCCTCCACGGTGCGCTCGGAGTTGAGGACGACGTTCATGTCCTTGTCCTGGATCGACGCCCCGTAGGACCACAGGAGGGCCCGGGCGGCCATGTTGGAGTCGATCTCGTTGGACATGCCGATCCCGAGCTGGATGCCCTGCTCGGCCTTGATTTGGGTGCCGCCGTCGAGCAGCTCCTGGTAGGAGCTGGGGCCGTTGGCCAACCCCACCTTCTCCCACAGGGTCTTGCGGTAGTCGCCGGGGTCGGGGGCCCACCCGTGGCAGAACCCGAAGTACTTGTTGGTGGTGGGGTTGAACGTGCTGCGGGTGCAGAGCCCCACCTGCGGGCCGAAGCGCTTCACCGCCTCGTCCTGGAGGTCGGCCAGGTTGCGCACGCTCTTCTCCAGCGACGCCGGGGGGAAGATGAACTCGATCAGGTCGTGGCCCTCGCCGGCGGCGATCTCGGACGCGGCCCGGGTCAGGATCTCGGCCTGGTTGATGTGGTCGACGCTCACGTTGACGCCCACCTGGCTGCCCCAGTCCTTGGCGAAGGGGTCGAACCAGGTGTCGTGGCGGGGCACGAAGTGGCTCCACTGGAGGATCTTCAGGTCGCCCGACAGCTTGGTTGCCGGCTGGACGAGCGTGGACGTGACGTCGGTGGCGATCGACGACGACGTGGTGGTGGACGTGCTGTCCTTGCCACAGGCGGCCAGCACGGTGAGGCCGGCCGCGCCTTGGATGAACCGACGTCGCGTGATGCCGCGATACGGCCAGTCGTCCACGTTTCCTCCTCAGTTCGAGCTCCGGGGTCCTGGGGGCTGCGATGCGAAGGTGCGCCCGCAACCGTATCCCGGTGCCCCGCAGATGAGAAGGACTCAGTTACGGCGCGGGCGGTCCCGAGGCGGTGTCGTCCTCCAGCTCCTCGAGGTCGGGGTCGAGCTTGCCCTGGACCTTGTTGAGGAACAGGGACAGGATCACCAGGGCCACGCTGACGACGGTGGTCGCGACCAGGTGGCGGTCGAAGAAGCGGACGACGGCGTCGACCGGGCTGGAGATGGCGTCGCTGAAGATGCGGATCAGGATGAGCGAGGTGATGGTGCCGCTGACGTTGCAGGCGGCGAAGGCCCACGCCTTCATCTTGGTGGCGCCGGCCAGGGCGCACACGATGGCACCCGGGAAGAGGAAGACCATGAGGTAGGACGCCTTCTGGAACCACCCCTCGGTGATGGTCACCAGGGCCCCGCCCCCTCCCTTCTTCTCCAGCCAGCGGATGGCCCGGTCGCCGTAGAGCATGCCCAGGATGTAGAAGAGGGGGTCGCTGAGGGTGCGGCGGAGGAAGCCCACCACGAAGAACCACACCGGGTCGACTTCGCGGGCCAGGACCAGCATGCGGTTGCGGGCGTCGAGGGTGATGAGCAGCAGCGGGTGGCGGGCGGCGAGGGCGGGGATGAAGGCGGAGGCGATGGTGCCCGCCGCCGACAGGATGATGATGGGCGTGACCAGGAGGATCAGCGTCCGGCGGGACGGCTTGGGCAGCTCGTCGGGGGACATCTCGTCTGCCGGGGGCGACTGGGGGTCACCGGGAGTGACGCCCGGCGCCGGCGGGGAAGCCGGCTCGGGCGGGTGGACGTCGGCTGGCGGGGGCGCCTGCGGGTTGGCGGGCTGGGCGTCGTCCACCCCCTGACGCTACGCGGTCGGGGGCCGGGCCACGACGCAGGCGGCGGCCATGTGTTCGACCAGGGTGGCGAACGACGTCGCCGCGTTGAGCCCGCTGGTCGACGGTATGACGTAGGCGGGCACGCCGGCGAAGGGGGCGTCCTGCAGGCCGGGCCGGGCCCGGCGGTCGACCGCCGCCCGCCAGCCGGCCAGGCCGACGAACAGGACCAGGCGGGGTTGGAGCCACTCGACGAGCCGCCGCACCCGCTCCGCTCCCGCCACGTACTCGATCCGGGCCAGGGCCGCGGCCGCAGGCGTGGCCCGTTTGACCAGGTCGGTCATGCCCACCCGGTCGTAGTGGAGGGCGTGGAGCGGGTCCCTGGCCCGGCTGACCAGGCCCGATTCCAGCGCCGCCCGCCAGAACCGGTTGGTGGGCCCGGCGAAGCCGAAGCCGGCGTCGGCCGACACCACGCTCGGGTTGAGGCCGCACACCAGCACGTCCATGTCGGGCCCGACCGTGTCGGCCAGGGTGCGGGCCCGGCGGGCCTCGACCCACACGCCGTCGCCCGGCGCGGCCACGTCCTCCACGTCGAAGCCGGCCCCCGTCACCACCGCCGCCACCTCGTCCGGCTGCCACCGGGCGAAGAAGCGGCCGGGGAGGTCCTCGTCCTCGTCGGCGCCGAGGATGCCCTCGCCGTCGCCCCGCCACAGGCTCATGGTCAAGGGGGCACCCACCTCCATCGCCCACTGGAGGCGGGCCAGGGCCTCCGGCAGGCGGTGTCGGGGCAGGTGGAGATGGCTGTGGCGGGACCACGCCCCGCCCAGCGAGCGGTGGCGGAAGGGCAGGGCGGCCAGGTCGGCCCGCACCGGGAGGCGGGCGCCAGCCTCGCGGGCCAGGGCGAGCATCGCCGCCGACAGGTCGAGCGCCACCGCGTCGGCGCCCAGCTCGGCCGCATAGCTCCCCGGCCCGCAGCCGGCGTCGAGGACCAGCCGACCGGGCAGGGATCGGGCCACGAGGGCGGCAGCCCGGTCCTGGTGGCGGGGGGGACGCAGCCGCTGGTAGTCGCCCGCCCGGCGCTGGTAGACGTCGGCGGTACCCGGGTCGGTCGTCAGCCCACCTCGTGGGATCGGGCCACCACCGCCGGGGGGACGGCGGCTGCCGCCGCCGCCAGCGACGCCGGCTGACGGGTGGCGACAGTGGCCCCGAACGGCAGGGCCGCCTTGAAGGCCCGGGTCACCCACGCCAGGACCAGCGGGCCGTGACGGGCGTCGGCACCGGTGTCGACCGGGACCCCCGTCGCCAGCTGGACCGCGGCCCGCCGCACCCGCTCCGGGTCGGGCTCCATCCCCCCGGCCCGAGCCCGGTGGACGAGGTGGGACGCCAGCAGGCCGATCTCGTCCGAGCCCCGGGTGACCGACGCGTAGAGGGCGGGGCCGACGGCGGCGATGACCCACATGGGCGTGCGCCGGGCAAAGAACTTCAGCCGGCCGAAACGCTGGGCCACCTTGGCCGCCAGGGCGGTGGCGGCGGCGCTGCCGATGGCCGGTGTGCCGGGGCGCTCGGCCAGGAGCCGGGCCAGCGACTTCTCGTCGGCGACGGCCCGGGGGGCGGCCACCGCGCTCTCCGCCGCCCGCCGGGTGAGGGCCCGGACGGGCACGTCGACCGCCTCGGTGATGCCCGTCGCAGTGATGCTCCCGGCCTTGCCCAGGGCCGCCTTGAGCCCGTTGACGACCGCCTTGACGGTGGTGTCCTCCTGCTCCGGCGCCCTCACCCTTGGCCCCCTACCCCCGCCGGTTTGAGGTCACGCTGGGGAAGCAGGTAGAGCACGGCCAGGGCGCCGTTGATGGCCAAGCTCAGGGGCACGCTCCAGATGGCGGCCAGCGTGGCGGCCAGGTAGCTGGGCACGCCGAATCGGTAGCGGCGGGTCACGACCTCCGCCGCCGCCTCCGAGCCCGGCCGGATGAGCCGGTTCCCGGTGGCCGCCACCCGCCACATGAGGTTGAAGAACAGGGCGGTCACCACGAATGCGCCGCTGTAGAAGAGGGCTGCGGTCGTCTGGTCGGCACCGGCGTGGCGCAGCTCCTCGGCCAGGATCTTGGTGGGGAAGGGGACGAACGAGACGCACAGCAGCAACAGGAGGTTGGCCACGACCAGCCCGTGGGTGCACCGTTCGATGAGATGGAAGTTGCCGTGGTGGTTGGCCCACATGATCCCGATGACGAGGAAGCTGAGCACGAAGGCGATGTAGCCGGGCCACGCCTCGGTCAGGCGGCGGGAGAGCGGGTCCCCGTTTTCCGGGGGCAGGCGAACCTCCAGGATGAGCAGGGTGATGGCGATGGCGAACACCCCGTCGCTGAAGGCCTCGATGCGCTGCGTCGTCACGCCGGCCACGGTACGGGGTGCGAGCATTGGGCCCGAGAAAGTGTCGCGCGAGAACGGTCGCAGGGAAGGGGGGCGGCATGGGCCGAGAGATCCACAACCCGGTCACCGGCGAGCGCTACGTGGAGGTGACGCGGGGCTCGGCCACGGGCGGGGCCTACGTCGAGGGCAAGGGGTTCCTGCCCGTCGGCACCCGACCACCGGGAGTCCACCGCCACCCCAACCAGGACGAGCTGGTCACGGTGGTCAAGGGCCGCATCTGCGCTCGGATCGGGAAGGAGGAGCGCGAGTTCGGGCCGGGGGAGTCGGCGATCCTGCCCCGGGGCCAGTGGCACGACTTCTGGGTGGTCGGTGACGAGCCGGCGGAGACCATCGCCCGGGCCACGCCCGCCCTCGGTATCGAGATGATCCTGGCCACCCTGACCGGCCTGGCCATCGAGGGCAAGACCGACAAGAAGGGTCGACCCCGGCCGCTCCAGGGGGCGGTGATCGGCCAGTTCTACCGGGAGGTGGCCGAGTTCAAGACCCCGCCCCCGGCGATCCAGCACCTGCTGCTCCCCGTGCTCGCCGCCGTCGGCCGCCGGCGGGGGCTGCGGCCGTACTACGACCGCCACTTCGAGCCGGGCGAGGTGGAGGAGATCCTCACCCACTGGGCCGCCCACCGACCCTGGGACGGCAACCGGCGCCCGACGTTCTAGACGCCGGGCGCCGGTTTGCCTGGGCTGGGTGGACCGACAGCCCGTCAGGTGACGGTGAACGTCGCCTTCTCGACCGGGTCGTCGGGCGGGTTGTCGACGTCGGTGTCCTGGGCGTCGATGCCGTAGGTGCCGGCGGTGAAGTCGGCCCCCACATAGACGGTGGAGGCGTCGCCGAAGTCGAACACTCCCGCCACCAGCTGGCCGGGGATCGTGGCCGCGGCGTTGACCGGGAGCACGAAGTTCTCGCCCTGCTCGAAGACGCCGAAGGCCTTGTTGATGTCGACGATGGTCTTGCCCGGGTCGAGCTTGGCCAGGCCCGGTTCCAGCTCGCTGACGTCGCCCACGCCTTCGAACTTGAGCACGTGCTTGCCGGCAGTGAGGGTGGCGGGACCGCTCACGGCCTTGCCCGCCTCCACCTTGAAGGTGGCGTCGGCGGTCGGCTCGTCCGCCTTGTCACCGGCCACGGTGAGCTGGCCGACCATGCCCTTGGCGGCGTGCGGAGTCATGTCCGCGTCCCCCTCGACGGGGAGGAAGCAGATCATGGCGTAGGTGCCCTCGGCCAGGTCGGGGACGGTGATGTCGGCCTTCTGGCCCGGCCCCATGATGGTGCCGGGGGCGCCGACCTCGTCGGCGATCTCGGCGAAGGGGTCCCCCTCCTCCTCGCCGCCGCCGGCCACGGTGGTGCCCGTGTCCCCGGCCGCGGTCGTGGTGGTGGCACCCGCACCGGCGCCGGCGGTGGTGGACGGCTCCTCCGGCGGCCCCTGCGCCAGCTGCTGCAGGAGGGTCGTGACGTCGGCGATCGTCTTGCCTTCCTTGAGCTTGGCCAGGCCCATCATGTGGAACTGGGTGCCCTGGTTGCTGAGGCGGATGGTGCCGCCCGGCTTCAGGTCGCCGCTGATCGTGTAGGCGTACTCCCTCATGGTGATGTCGACGGCGTCGGCGCCGCTGGCGGCTGCGGTCGTCGCCGTGGTGGAGGCCGTGGTGGCCTCGTCGTCCTTGTCGTCACCACACGCGGCCAGCCCGCCCGTCAAGGCGATGGCGATGAAGACGGCCGCGGGTCGTCGGAGACTTCGCATGCTCCCTCCCAGCTCAAAGTGGATGGGCATTCTCTGCCCGCCACCAGCACCGGTCAACCCCTCCCTGCCGTCGGATGAACCCGTCCGTGACCGGGGGTTGGTTGCGGGCTAGCTTCCGGGCATCCTCGGACCTCGGGAAGGGGGCGACGATGACGGAGGCGCGGACGGCAGTTCCCGACAGCCAGGCCAACGCGGCGGCGGCCAGGCCGGGCACGATGGGGATCTGCCTGTCGGGGGGCGGGATCCGGGCCGCCGCCTTCGGCCTGGGGGCGCTGCAGTCGATGCAGGAGCACGGCATCCTCACCGGCCCGCACAAGGCCGACTACCTGGCCGCGGTCTCCGGGGGGTCGTACATCGCCACCGCCGTCAACCTCGTGGCCCGGGGCGGGCTGCCGGGGGAGCCGGGCGGGGAGAACGCGGTGGCCGCCGCCGATCCCTTCGCCCGGGGCACGCCCGAGGAGCAGTACCTCCGGGACCACACCACCTACCTGGTCCACGGTCCCGGTGGCCGCCTGGTCTATGCGGGGCGGGTGGTCGGCGGGATCCTGCTGAACGTCCTGTTCCTGGCCCTGCTCCTCCACCTCCTGTTCCGGCCCGCGGGATGGGTCTACGGCGCGATGTTCGAGAGCCTGCGACGGGGCTACCCCGGCGACGACGTCAGGATCCACCTTTCGACGCTGGCCTGGCTGGTGCCGCTGGTGCTCATCGGCTCGGGCCTCCTGCTGGGGCTGGTGCAGATCGCGGTGCGGTGGAGCTCCGACGCCGTCCGCCGGCAGATCGTGATCTGGTGCTCCCGCCTGCTCAAGGTCGGGATCGTGGCCGCCATCGTTGTCGTCGGCATACCCAACCTGTTGGAGCTGATCCGCGACGTCTTCGCCCACGTCGGCGGCGCGGGCGGGGAGTCGGCCACTCAGGCCCAGGCCGCGGTGCGCTCGACCGAGCGCCTGGGAGTCGCCACCGGCGGCGGGCTGGTGGGCGCGGTGGCCACCGCCCTGTGGGCGCTCCGGGCCCGGGCCACCTCGGCGTCGACCGTGGAGAGCACCGGGCGGTGGCTGGCCAAGAAGGGCCGGGTCCTCGCCCTGAGGTTCCGGGTCTACCTGCAGAACCTGATGGCCACCATCTTCGGACCCCTGCTCCTGCTCTCCCTGGCCGTGTTCTTCCTGAACCTGGGGGCGGCCAACTCCGTCGCCGCCTCCAGCCACCGCACCTCCGAGATCGTCTGGGTGGTGGGGTTGGCCGTGCTGCTGGGGGCGCTCTACTACTTCGCCGACCTGGTGTCGTGGTCGATCCAACCGCTGTACAAGCGCCGCTTGTCGGCCTCGTTCGCCCTGCGCCGGGTGTGTGGGCCCGACGGCAGGCTCACCGCCGAGGCGCGGCCGTTCTCCGCCCTGTACAAGCTGTCCGACTCGCAGCCGGCCCACCTGCCGAAGTTCCTCATCTGCGCCGCGGTCAACGTGTCCGACTACGGGGCCACCGCCACCGGTTCGAACGTGGGCGGCTTCGTGTTCGGGGCGGACGAGATCGGGGGGCCGGTCACCTATCCGATGCCGACCACGATGTACGAGTCCGCTGTCGGCCGGCGGGCCGGGGACTTCACCCTCCCCGCGGCCATGAGCATCAGCGGGGCGGCCATCTCCCCGTCGATGGGCAAGATGTCCCGCCCGCCGCTGCGATTCCTCCTGGCCCTCTTGAACGTGCGCCTCGGCGTGTGGATTCCCAACCCCCGGCGGATCTGGCTGGCCAACGAGATCGGCGACCGCTACGACCGCCAGCTGGCCGACGACGGCAAGCGCCAGGCCTTCCCCATCAACCCCCGGCCGAGCTACCTGCTGCGGGAGCTGTTCGGCCGCAACCACGTCGACGCCCGCTTCATCTACGTGAGCGACGGCGGCCACTACGAGAACCTGGGCCTGGTCGAGTTGCTGCGCCGGGGGTGCACCACCATCTGGTGCGTCGACGCGTCGGGGGAGTCGATCGACTCGTTCGGCACCATCGCCGACGCGGTGGCCATCGCCCGGTCGGAGCTGGCGGTCGACATCGACATCGACCCCCGGGTGATGGCCCCCGACCCCAAGGCCACGGGGGGCGCGGCCCGCTTCGTCCGCCGCACCCACGTGGTCTGCCCCATCCGCTACCACGACGGGACGGTGGGGACGTTGGTGCTCATCAAGGCCGGCGTGCCCGAGGACGCTCCGGTCGACGTGCTCCAGGCCCACCGCCGGTGGAAGTCGTTCCCGTGCGACCCGACGTCGAACCAGCTCTACACCGCCCAGCGCTTCGACGCCTACCGCAGCCTGGGCCACTTCTCCACCGCCCGGGCCTTCGCCGACCCGGCCGCGGCGGGGGCCTGGCCCAGCCCTCCCGCCTAGGGACGTCTGCCGGGGGTGGGGCGGGCGCGGCCGCGGGGCCGTGTCATCGGCGTCGGCTGCGAGCGACGACAATGGGCCCATGACTCCGGACGACGTGATCCAGGCCTTGACCAGCGGCGACACCGACAGCATCGAGGCTGCGATCAAGCCCGAGCTGCGGGAGCTGGTCCCGGCGGCGGCCCTGGCCCAACTGTGGTCGGAGGCCTCCGAGCACCTCGGCCCCTTCGTCGAGTCGGGCGAGAAGGTCGTGATGCACGACCAGACGTTGGTCTTCGAGAAGGGCATCGCCCACCTGCAGGTGGTCTACATCGGCGATCAGATCACCGGCGTCACCATGGCCCCCGGCCACCCGAGCGCCCGCTACGGCGAGTGAGGCCGGGTCGCCGGGGCCGCAGTTGACACCCCCGGCACCTTCGGGGGAGGGCGGCGGCGACCAGGGCGCAGGCGAAGTCCATCGCCCCCGAGTGCGGCCCGGCCGAGCAACGCAGCAGGCGAAGCGTCACGATGCCTGGCTGTCCGGGTTCCTCCTGGGAGGTCAGGCGGACTTGCGGAAGGCGGGCCCGAGGAGGGTGCGGAGGTAGTCGAGGACCACCGGGGCCAGGGAGTTCTCGTGGCCCCGAGGGCAGCGGGACCGGTAGAGGCCGTCGCCCGGCGGGGGTGGGATGAGGTCGGCCAACACCCAGCAGGTGGCGCAGGGGATGACCTCGTCGTCGGGCGACATCACGCGGCCTCGACGTAGGTCGGTTCGACGAAGAGATCGAAGGGGAAGGTGGCGTCGACCGCCGCCCCGCTGAGGACGGTCTCGATGATCTGGTTGGGCGACCCGCCGATGATGATGCTCAGGGCGAGAGCCAGGCCTGCGACCTGCCCCGCTTCCCAACCGTCGCCGTACCCGGCGAGGTAGTCGGCGGTGGGCGCCGGAGGGGCAACCTTGGAGACGGCCCACTGGCGGGCGGCTGCGTTCTGGAGAAACCCTCGGCACAACGCCTCCGCGGGGTCCACCGCTACCTCCTCTCCGGTTCTCTTTTCCTTGTCTCTCAGAACCCCGGAACGGGGCACTGATACAGGGAACCGGGCAGACAGCGGCGACGGGGCCCCTTGTGCGGGCGGGACACCGCTCCTACGGTTGCCCACGCAACCAAGGGCAGGGGGACTCCGGGGGCATGGTCGTGGGGGCACATCACGGGTCTTCCCGGTCGACCGGGCGCCCTGCCGGGTTCCCGACGCCCCGGCTGGGGTTCGTCCGAGGCCTCGTCCTCGTGGTCGCCCTGATGCTCGTGGGCGAGGCGTGCGGGTCCCGCCGAAGCTACGACGAGCTGCTGGCGGGCGAGGCCGCTCCCGTCCCCACGACGGCACCCGCCGGGAGTAGCGGCAACCCCACCCTTGGATCGGGCGACGCCGCCGGGACCACCATCGACCCCGGCGCCCCCACCACGACGGCCGCCCTCGGTGCCGCCGCCCCGACCACCGTCGCACCGGGGTCCGGCGCCACGGGCACCGGCCCGGCGAACGCGGCCGGGGCCGGCCCCCAGGCCTGCACCGCGTCGAAGGCGCCGATCGTCATCGGCTCGGTGGGGACCCAGACGGGTGTGGTCGGCGGCGCCATCTCGCCCGGAACCACGGGGGTCAAGGCGTGGGCAGCCGCGGTCAACGCCCAGGGCGGCATCCGGTGCCATCCGATCAAATACGTCGTCGCCGACGACGGCGGGGACCCGGCGCGCCATCAGGCCCTGGTCCGCCAGCTGGTCGAGCAGACCAAGGTGGTCGCGTTCGTGCAGATGGACGCCCCCCTGACGGGCCAGGCGTCGGTCGCCTACCTCAGCGGGAAGCAGATCCCCGTCGTCGGCCACGAGGGCGGTTCGCCCTGGTTCTACGACAACCCGACCTATTTCGCGGCCACCAGCTCGGGTGACGTGAGCCTCGAGGGCGTCTACGCGGTGGTCGCGGACGCGGCCAAGCAGGCCAACAAGACCAAGATCGCGACCATCAGCTGCGTCGAGGCCGCCATCTGCTCGCGCTTCAACGACGTCGTGCCCGGGTTCGCCCCGAAGTACGGCGGTCAGATCGTCTACCGGGCCCAGGCGTCGCTGGTGCAGCCCGACTACACCGCGGCGTGCCGGGCGGCCAAGGACGCGGGGGCCGAGGTGCTCGTGATCTTCCTCGACGGGAGCAGCGTGCAGCGGGCGGCCCGCTCCTGCGGGAGCGTCGACTTCCACCCGCAGATCGTCGTGCCCGCCCTGTCGATGATCCCCGCCCTCCAGTCGGACCCGAACCTCGAAGGCGCGGTGGGAGCGATCATCACCGCGCCGTGGACCCTGGGCGCCGTCCCCGCCGTGGCCGAGCACCTGCGAGCCATGGCCCAGTACGCGCCCGGTGCCCCGCCGGGGGCGGAGAGCATCGCCGGCTGGACGTCGGCCAAGCTCTTCGAGGCGGCCCTGGCCAACGTTCCCGAGCCCATCACCTCCCAGGGCATCCTCGAAGGCCTGTGGGGCATCAACGGGAACGACCTGGGCGGCCTCACCTACCCGGTGGCGTTCAGCAAGGGCCAGACCATGGCCAAGCGGTACTGCGTCTGGGCCGTCGTCCTCCACGGCGGCAAATACTCGAGCGCGGGCCTGGAAACGCGGAAGTGCGCCGCACTCTGACGGTCGTCGCCCGGGGCGCGGCGGCGCTCGCCCTCGCCGCGACCGCGACCGTCGGCGGGCTGTCGACCCCGCCGGCGTCGGGGTCGGGATCGGGCGTCCAGGGCACGCCGGCACCCTTCACCGCGACCGCCTCCGCCATGGGGACCCGGATCAAGGTCACCATCCCGGGGGGGCCACTGAGCGACACGCCCGTCGACTCGGGCGGTCCCACGGCCCAGGCCACGCTCGACTCCCTGGGCACCAGCCAGGGCTTCGCCGCCTTCCCCGACCCCGGGGCCTTCGTCCTCTCCGTCCCGGGCCTGGTCGCGGGGGTGCTGGCGGCCGGCCCGGCCGGCATCCCGCCCCTCCCGTTGCCGGCCCTCCCGGCCTACCCGCTGTTCGTGGCCAGCGACGCCGTGCTCAACCCCACGGCCTCGGTCGGCGCCGGCCCGTACCAGCTCACCGCCCGCAGCGACGACCACTCCTCGCAGGCCGAGGCCACGGCTGGCCTGCGCAGCTCCGCGTTCGGCTCGGTGGCCGCCCTGCACTCCGAGGCGTCGGTCGTGGCCGCCGCCGACGGCAGCGTCACCGCCCACGCCGCCACCGAGGTGGAGGGCCTCACCCTGGGGCCCCTGAGCATCGGGGTGGTGCGGTCGTCGGCGTCCATCGCCCGAGCGAATGATGGCACCGTCACGCCGGTGACCTCCCTGACGATCGACGTCCTGCGGGTGGGCGGCATCGCGGTGAAGCTGGCGACGTCCGGCCCGGACGGCTCCCTCGCCCTCGACGTGGCCGGCATCCCGGTCCCCCTTCCCATCGACGCCTTCCTCCAGGGCTTGCTCAGCGCGGCCGGCATCACGCTCGAGGTGCTGCCGCAGCGGCCGCTCCAGGACGGGGTCAGCGCCGCCGCCCTGCGGATCTCGACGCCGCTCGAGCTGGCGGGGATCGGGAACGGACCGGGGGAGGTCACCATCGAGCTCGGGTCGGCGACGGCCCGCCTCTCGGGCAGCACGTTCGAGGAGGAGCCACCCCCGACCGATCTCGAAGTCCCGACCGAGCCACCGATCCTCGTCGGCGGCTTCGACGGCGGTGGGGCCGGTGGGGGCCTCGGGCTCGACACGCCCCTGCCCGACGTCCCCGTGGTGGCCCCGCCCGCCGGGCCGGCCGAAGTCCCGACAGTCGAACAACCGGTCATGACCCCCGTGGAGTCCCGGCTCGCCTTCGACATCAGGAGCCTGTACCTGATGGTGGCGCTGCTCGCCTGCGGGGTCCTGATCACCAGCCAGATCATCCGTCTCCTGGGAGTGAGGGCGCCATGGACGTCAAGCGTTGGGTGAGGCACCAGTGGGACCGGGCGGCCGCGGTCGTGATCGCGTGCGGCGGGCTGGGAGTGCTCGGCCTCGGGCTGGCGGGCGTGAACCGGTCCCGCCTCGCCACCCAGCAGATCCCGTACCTGGCCTCGGGCGGGCTCCTGGGCCTCTTCCTGCTGGGGATCGCAGCCACGCTGTGGCTGTCGGCCGACTTGCGGGACGAGTGGCGCAAGCTCGACGAGATCCACCGTGACCTGCGGGTGGCAAGAGATGAAGGCGAGCCCGCGGCCGGCGACGGCCCGGGCCGGTCGGCCGGCAGCCGGCGCCGATGAGCCCGACGCCCTCCACTCGGCGCCCCGCCCCGTCCGCCGGTCCGACGCTCTCTCCCCAGCTCCTGCGGGAGCGGTGGTGGCCCCGCAACCCGATCGGCGGGTCGGCGTCGATCGCGCCCTGGAGCCCGGAGGGCCTGGCCCGGCTCCTGCTGACCAACGGCGCCGGCCTCGTCGTCCTCGCCCTGGGCTGGTACCAGGCCAGCGGGCAGGTCACGGTGCGGGGCCAGCTCACCTGGCTCAACGTGAGCCTGGTCGGCCTCGGGGTGAGCGGGGTCGCCAACGGCGCCTGGCTCGTCCGCGGCCGCCAAGCGGTGGGCATGGCCCGCTCCGCCCTGCTCCAGGACCGGGCCGAGGTGTGGCCTCCTCCGCAGCCGGGACCGGACGATAGGCCTGTGACCGGTCCCGGGATGACCCGCTTCCACCGGGCAGCATGCCCGCTGGCGGCAGGCAAGGTCGTCTCGCCGGCACGGCGGGCCGAGCACGAGCGGCGGGGCCTGGTGCCCTGCGAGGTGTGCGCCCCGTGACCGCGAGCGCGTCCGCTACCCGTCGATGAAGGAGCTGCTCCCCTTCATCATCGTCGGGATCGCCTCGGGATCCGTCTACGGGCTGGCCGGAGTGGGGCTGGTGCTCACCTTCCGGACGTCGGGCGTGCTCAACTTCGCCCACGGCGCCACCGCCGCGGCCGGGGCGTTCCTCTTCTACTGGCTCCACGTGGAGCACGGCCTGGCGTGGCCCCTGGCGTGCGTGGTCACGCTCGTGGTGTTCGGCGTGGTGGGCGGCCTGGCCCTGGAGCGTCTCACCCGCAGCCTCAACCGGGCCTCACCGGTCGCGGTCGTCGTCCTCACCGTCGGCCTCCTGCTCGCCACCCAGGGCTTCCTCGCCCTCCGCTTCGGCGACGCCATCCGCTACTTCCCCGCCTTCCTGCCCACCAGCGGGTTCCATCTGGCCGGCGTCGGCGTCGGGTGGGACCAGGTCATCGGGGCCGCCGTCGCCCTGGCCGGTGCCGCCGGGCTCTACGCCTTCCTCCGCCTGTCCCACACCGGCCGGAGCATGCGGGCGGTGGTGGAGAACCCGACCCTCGTGCAACTGACGGGCCAGCGGCCGGCCACCACGGCCCGGATCGCCTGGGCCATCGGCACCTCCTTCGCGGCGCTGTCGGGGCTGCTCCTCGCGCCCACCCTCGGGCTCGACGCCACCCTCCTCACCTTCCTCGTCGTCCAGTCCTTCGGCGCCTGTGCCATCGGCCTGTTCAAGAGCCTCCCCCTCACCTACGTGGGTGGGCTGGTGGTAGGGGTGGCGGCGTCGCTGGCGACGAAGTACATCACGGTGCGGCCGTGGACCGGCCTGCCGTCGGCGGTGCCGTTCCTGATCCTCATCGTGGTCCTGGTGGCCGTGTCGAACACCAAGCTCCCCGACGCGGGCGGCCGGATCATCGTGGCCGACCGGCGTCCTCCCCGTCCGGCGTGGCGGACGGTGGCGGTCACGGTCATAGGGGGCGGGGCGCTGGTGGCCCTCCCCTTCCTGGTCGGCACCTACCTCCCCCTCTGGACCAACGCCCTCAGCCTGGTCGTCATCGTCGGCTCGCTGGCGCTCCTGCTGTGGACTTCGGGCCAGCTGTCGCTCTGCCACCTGTCCTTCGCCGCCCTGGGGGCGACGACGGTCGGCCACCTCACCGGCTCCGGCGTGCCGTGGTTCCTCGCCCTGGTGGCGGGCGGTCTCGTGGCGGTGCCGGTGGGCGCCCTCGTCGCCATCCCCGCCATCCGTCTCTCCGGCATCTACCTGGGCTTGGTGACGCTGGGGTTCGCCATCCTGATGCAGAACGTGGTCTTCCAATCGGGGTTCATGTTCGGCACCGAGACGGCGGTATCGACGCACCGGCCGGTGCTCGGCTTCGTCGACGGCCGCAGCGACACCTGGTTCTACTTCGTGGTCCTGGCCGTCGCCGCGGTGGTCGTGTTGTCCCTCCTGGCCATCCAACGGGCGCAGCTGGGCCGGCTGCTGCGGGCGATGGCCGAGAGCCCGGTGATGCTGGCCACCAGCGGGCTCGACGTGAGCACCACCAAGGTGCTCGTGTTCTGCGCGTCGTCGTTCTTCGCCGCCATCGGCGGTGGGCTCCTCGTCACCCAGTACGGGTCGATCGCGGGGCTGGCGTTCAGTCCCCTCCAGTCGCTGCTGCTCGTCGCCGTGCTCGGCATCTGCGGCACCGCCCTGGTGCGGTCCTCGGTCCTCGCCGCCGTGCTCATCGCCGTGCTCCCCGGGTACGTGCACGCCCTCGACACCAACACCCAGCAGTTCGTCTTCGGCGTGGCCGCGGTGGTGGCCGGGCTGGCGCTGGCCAACCGGCCCGCGCTGGCCGCCTGGTTCGCCCGGTCCGCGGCCGAGACCGAGGACCGGGTGCAGCGGGGGCCGATCCCCGAGCGGGTGCGGGCAGCTCGGCGGGGGGACCGGGACGCCCGCGGGCGGCGGCGGCCGGTGTTCGCCGGGCGGGGCGCCCGGTGAGGACGTCACCGTCGATCGGGCGCCGGACCGGTGCGCCGGGCATCGAAGTCGAGCGGTTGCGGGTCACGTTCGGCGGGAACGTGGCCGTCGCCGACGCGTCCCTGGCGGCGCCGGTCGGCCAGATCACGGGCTTGATCGGTCCCAATGGCGCGGGCAAGACCACGACGCTCAACGCCTGTACCGGCCTGGTGCGGCCCACGGCCGGGCGGATCCTGCTCTTCGGGGCCGACGTGACCGGTAGCCGCACGTCCGCCCGCGCCCGGGCCGGCCTCGGTCGCACGTTCCAGACGCCCGAGGTCTGCGCCGCCATGACGGTGCGGGAGAACGTGGCCATGGGTCTCGAGGCCCGCTGGTCGGGCGCCAACCCCCTGCGCCAGCTGGTGGCGGGCCCGGGCCGGCGCCGGGCGGTGGCCGACGAGGTCGACGAGGCCCTGCGGGCCTGCGGCATCGCCGAGATCGCCGACCGGGCCGCCGCCGTCCTCAGCGCCGGCCAGCAGCGGCTGGTCGAACTGGCCCGGGCCGTCGCCGGCGGCTTCGAGCTCCTGCTGCTCGACGAGCCTTCGTCCGGCCTCGACGAGGGCGAGACGGTGCAGTTCGGGCGCATCCTCGGCCGGATCGTCGCCGGGGGCCGGCGCGGCATCCTCCTGGTCGAGCACGACATCAGCCTGGTGATGGCGGTCTGCGACTACATCTACGTCCTCGACTTCGGCGAGATGATCTTCGCCGGCACTCCGGACGAGACCCGGGCCAGCCCGGTCGTCCGGACCGCGTACCTCGGCCCCGACCGGGACGAGACTGTGGGGCGGCGGCGGTGAGGCTGGAGCTGGCCCACGTCACCGCCGGCTACGGCGCGGCCACGGTGCTGCGCGACGTCAGCCTGGTGGTGCCATCGGGGTCGGTCGTCGCCCTCCTCGGTCCCAACGGCGCCGGCAAGACGACGCTCCTGCGGGTGACGTCGAACCTCCTGGCCCCCCGCTCGGGACGGGTGCTGGTCGACGGCTACGACGTCGCCGACGTGGCCCCGGAACGGCTGGCGGCCGCCGGCGTCTGCCACGTCACCGGTGGCAGCGGCGTCTTCCGGTCGCTGACCGTGGAGGAGAACCTCCGGCTGTTCGCCCACCGCGCCGGGAAGGGCGACGCGGTCGAGCGGGCGGTACGGGTGTTCCCCCGGCTCGGTGATCGCCTGGGCCAGACCGCGGGCACCATGAGCGGCGGCGAGCAGCAGATGCTGGCGATGGCCCGGGCCCAAGTCCTGCAGGCGCCGCTGGTACTGGTCGACGAGCCGTCGCTCGGGCTCGCCCCCATCGTGGTCGACCAGATCTTCGCCTTCCTCGCCACCATCGCCGGCACCGGCTCGAGCGTCCTGCTCGTCGAGCAGTACGTCGCCCGCGCCCTCGACCTGGCCGACATGGTCTACGTCCTCGTCCGGGGCCGCATCGTCTTCGCCGGCGAGCCGTCCGAGGTCGCCGGCTCCGACGTCCTGACCCGCTACCTCGGCCCCGCCGCCGCCCCGACCGCGTCGTAACTCTGAATGTCAGTTGGTCACGGATGGTCCCTGACGCGGGGTTCTGGCCCGTTCACCGATCATCTTCACGGTCTCGGCACCAGCGATCGGAAGAGCGACGGGTGCCACATACCGGACAGGCCACAGAAGTCCTCACGCAACAACTCGATTATCCCAGAGACATGGGCAGAGATTCCGGCTGGTCGTCATCGTCCCGTCGTCGGCGCGTGGTCATGGCGATAATTTGACTTGCCTTGGCGACGCCTGATTTGGCGACGAACCAACTACTATCCCTCCATCGAATCAAACCGCTCCAGAGTGATTCGACGAATCGTATTTCCTTCGGCGAGTACATCAATTCCGGTCCGCTTGGTGGCAAGACCTCGGAACGGCAGGGCGAGCTGACATTCACGAATACCGCCGAAGTAGCGGGCGCACGTCACCTCCGCATCCTCACCGATTAGGTTTGTACCTTCAACCCAGAATTCACGCCAGGACGTTAGTCCTATTAGCCGGCCACTGTCGGTGACGAGCGTGAGGCCCTCGTCTTCTAGGTCGGTCCAAATCACCCCAAAATGTGACTCACTCGGTGAATCTGATGGGATCAGGGACGGATCGATGATCTCACCGACGAGATATGGCCCTAGACCGAACTCGCCGTTCCATACAAGTAAGTCGCCGCTCATATTTTTTCTCGCCGGGAACGCGTTTCTGCAGCAGCGGATTTCTGGCCCTCTATCTGGAGGTGACGTAGCTTGGTCCTGATCTTAGCCTTTTCTTGTCGGGAGTCTCAGGGCGGTGGGGTCTGCTCTGCGCCGCTTCGCACTCTCGCCCGTGGCCGCTGAGAGGGGGTGTGATCAGTCGTTCGGGTAGACAGGGAGGACCGTTGCCGTATCCAGAAACCAGAATACTGGCCGGCCCGTGGGATCGATTGAATTGAGAGGATTCTGGCTTGCATAGCCATAGGAATCTGCCGTTGGAGAGTCCGGCACCGTCATGGCGTTGTTCGGCGCCATGCTCGTCGGCGCAGCTCGGACCCCTCCAGCGTCAGCGAGTACGCGCCCAGACTCGCGCGCCTAGTGGGATTTCGATGATCTACTCCGCCTAGATCTGCTCGGTCGCCGCGACGCCTCGGTCGAGCGGGCAGTCGCAATCGCGATAGACAGGATAAACAGACCAGTATAGCCAAAGACTAGAGCTCCAATTAGCTCTTTTGCGAACACGGTGATCAGGAGAAATATCGCCGAAAGGCACGAAAACGTTAGAAGGCGTCGACGCCTATTCCTAATCTCTGGGGCGGCTCCGTAGAGAGCAACCAGGAGGCACGCGGGGATCGCTACAAGGCTGAAGGAGATAGCAATACCGACCGATTCGGAGACACCTGCCCGGATCAGCAATCCAGGGAGCACAAAGAGGCTGCCGCCAATGGTCGCCAAGAAGACAACAGGCCGCCTGATGGCTACCAACCAGGATGGAATTCGACCTTCTCCCATGACCATTCGACCTAGACCGGCGCGAGCCGGGGCGTATCACCGTCGTTCTGCTCACCACGGTTGGAACGTCAAGTTCTGGTGGAGGTGGAGGGATTCGAACCCTCGTCCCCCGGACCCTCCATGGGACTTCTCCGAGCGCAGCCGACGGCTTGTCTCGGGCGGTCGCTCGTCGCCGGCACTCGGCGACCGCCCCAGTCAAGGGAGATGTCCCCTACCGGCCCCCTGACGCAGCCGATCGGGTAAGCCCCGCTAGATGACGTCCGGTTCCGGTCCGCAGGGCTGAGACCGGGAGAACGTCGCTGCTAGTTAGGCAGCGAGTGCCAGATGAGGCTTGGCGTTTGTTGTTTTTTCCGGCTCTTTTACGTGGCTCCGGAGACCACGGCTCGCTTCTCCCACTTCGTCGCCCGAGGTCGAAACCATGCACCCCCGTTGACTTGCAGACTGTCAGTCTACAGAACGCCCCCGGGTGCCCCGACCTTCCCGCTCCCCCGACCCCCGGGTGTTGATGGCCCGCTCGATGTCGCGGTTGGCGTCGCGCTCGGCCATGGCCGCCCGCTTGTCGTACGACTTGCGGCCCCGGGCCAGGGCCAGCTCCACTTTGGCCTTGCCGTCCTTGAAGTAGACGGACAGGGGGACGAGCGACAGCGCCTCCCGCTGGGTGCGCCCGCCCAGCTCGTCGATCTCGTCCCGGTGGAGGAGCAGCTTGCGGGGCCGCTCGGGCTCGTGGCCGCCGAAGCCGTCGGCCTGCTCGTAGGGGGACACGTGCACGCCGACCAACCACAGCTCGTTGCCCTCCAGCCGGGCGTAGGAGTCCTTGAGCTGGACTTTTCCCTCCCGGAACGACTTCACCTCGGTGCCCACGAGGGCGATGCCGGCCTCGACCACGTCGAGGATCTCGTAGTCGTGCCGGGCCCGGCGGTTGCTGGCCACCAGCTTGGTCCCCTTGGGTATCGCAGGCGCAGCCATCGTGGTTCGAGGCTACAGCCAGGCTTCCGGCAGCCAGGGGTCCGGCAGATAGCCTCGACGGACCATGCTCCGACTTCCCGCCGACCAGCGCCAGGCCATGATCGACCACGCCGTCCGCGACCTGCCCAACGAGGCCTGCGGGTTGGTGGCGGGCCCGTTCGACGCGGATGTGGTGGCCACCGTCCACCCCTGCGGCAACGACGACGCCTCGCCGATGATCTACACACTCAACTCCCTCGACTTCCTGCGGGCCGACCGGGCGGCCCAGGCCGAGGGGATGGAGATCGTGGGCGTCTACCACTCCCACACCCACACCGAGGCCTACCCGTCGCCCACCGACGTGGGCAAGGCGCCCGACCCCGGCTGGCACTACGTGCTGGTCTCGTTGAAATACGACCCGCCGGTGGTCCGCTCCTACCGCATCGTCGACGGCGAGATCACCGAGGAAGAGGTTGTCGTCGAGGACGCCTAGGATTTGGCCGTCCGCCAGTACGCGTTTTCGCAGGAGGCCCGAGTCGTGCCCGTCGAAGTCCGCCTGCCCACCGTCCTCCGCCAGCACGCCGGCGGCCAGTCGTCGGTGAAGGCCAACGGCTCCACCATCGGCGAGGTGTTCGACGACATCGTGCGCCAGTTCCCCCTGCTGAGCGGCCAGGTCGTCACCACCGAGGGGGCGCTGCACAAGTTCGTCAACGTCTACCGCAACGACGAGGACGTGCGGTTCATCGGGGCCCTGTCGGCGCCCGTGGCCGACAACGACGTGATCAGCATCCTCCCTGCCGTCGCCGGGGGGTAACCCCCCACCATGCCGGTCCACGCGTCGGTCCTCGACCTGATCGGCAACACGCCGCTGGTCGAGGTGAGCCAGCTGAGCCCCGCACCGGGCGTGCGCATCGTGGCCAAGCTCGAGGGTCAGAACCCGGGCGGGTCGATCAAGGACCGCATCGCCAAGGCCATGGTGGAGGCGGCCGAGGCCGACGGCACGCTGAAGCCGGGTCAGACCCTCCTCGAACCGTCGTCGGGGAACACCGGCATCGGGCTCGCCATGGTGTGCCTGCTCAAGGGCTACCCGCTCAAGATCGTCCTGCCCGAGAACGTCTCGCCCGAGCGGCGGCAGCTGCTGGAGATCTTCGGGGCCTCGATCATCACCTCGCCCGGGGCGGAGGGATCGAACGGGGCGGTGCGGATGGCGCAGCGACTGGCGGCGGAGGACCCGAGCGTGGCCTTCCTCTATCAGTACGGCAACCCGGCCAACCCCCGGGCTCACTACGAGACGACCGGGCCCGAGATCCTCCGGGACTGCCCCGAGGTCACCCACCTGGTGGCCGGCCTGGGCACCGCGGGCACGCTCATGGGCACGGGACGGTTCTTCCGGGAGCACAAGCCGGCGGTGGAGATGTGGGCCGTCGAGCCGCCGGCGGGGGAGTTGGTGGAGGGGCTGCGGAACCTGGACGACGGGTTCGTGCCGCCCGTCTACGACCCCGCCTTCATCGACCGGCGGATCATCGTCCGGCCCCGGGAGTCGATCGAGTGGACCCGCCGGCTGACGGCCGAGGCCGGGATCTTCGGCGGGATCTCGGCCGGCGCGGCCATGGCCGGCGCGGCCAAGGCCGCGGCCCAACTGGCGGCCGACGGGAAGGCGGAGGGCGTGATCGTGGTGGTCCTGGCCGACGGCGGCTGGAAGTACCTGTCCACCGGCGCCTGGACCGACCCCATCGACGAGGTCGTCGAAAAGGCCAAGAAGATCATCTACTTCTGATTGGTCGCCGGGCGGAGCTAGCCGCTCTCGCAGCCGATGCCGTCGCCGTCGGCGTCGAAGCGGTGGGGATCGGCGCCCACCACTGAGAAGCGGCGGTAGGGCACGTCGGCGCAGTCGAGGTCGGGTGGCCCCGGCGGGATGCAGACGCCGGGATACGACGGGTCGCAGGCGGCCGCGGGTGTCTCGTCGACGGGCGGTGCGACCGGCACCGTCGGGAGGATGAGGGGGGGCGTTGTCGTCGCCGGGGCCCGAGGGGCCGGCGGGGAGGTGACGGGCTCGACCTCGGTGGTGGCGACGGCCGGGATCGTCGGTGGGGGACCGGTGACCTCACTCGTCGTCGGGGGGAGCGCGGGCGCCTCGATCGGTGCGCCAACGGTCGGGCCCGCGGCCACGGGAGTGGGGGCGGTCCCGCCGCAGCCCCCCAAGGCCCACGCCAGCACGAGCAGAAGAGCCGCCGGTCGCCGATGCATGCTTCTCCCTTCGGCGTCGTCGGGGCCCGGCTGTAGCTCGGCCTAGCCTGCGGGCGTGACCGACGGACAGATGGAGACGCCCGGGCTGCGGGTCACCGTGCTCGGGTGTTGCGGGTCGTTCCCGGGGGCGGGTGGGGCGTGCAGCGGGTACCTGGTCGACGACGGGACCACCCGGCTGTGGCTCGACGCCGGGTCGGGCACCATGGCCAACCTCCAGCGGCACGTGGCCCTGGCCGACGTCGACGCCCTCGTGCTCAGCCACGAGCACCCCGACCACTGGCAGGACCTGGAAGGACTGGTGATCGCCCTGCAACACCACGTGAAGCGCAGGGACTTCCCGGTCTACGCGCCGGCCGGGCTCCGGGCGCAGACGTATCACCCGACCGAGCCGTGGTTCGCCTGGCACGACGTGACCGACGGCGACCGGGTCGGCGTGGGCGGTTTGGCCCTCACGTTCTCCCGTACCGACCACGGGCCGGAGACGCTGGCGGTCCGGATCGACTGCGGGTCGGGTTCGGTCGGCTACTCGGCCGACACCGGGCCGGGGTGGTCGCTGGAAGCGCTCGGCGCCGGCCTCGACCTGGCCCTGTGCGAAGCCACCGTCCCCTTGGCCTCGGAGGGCAGGCTGCAGCACCTGAGCGCCCGCCAGGCGGGGGCGTCGGCCCGGGCCGCCGGGGTGCGCCACCTCGTCCTCACCCATCTGTGGCCCACGCTCGATCCCGAGCAGTCCCGGGCCGACGGGGCGGGCGCCTTCGGGGCGGCGGTCGACGTGGCGTCAACCGGCACGACGTACGCGGTGGCCTCATGACCGTCCGGGCCGACGGCCGGGGTCCCGAGGACCTGCGACCCCTGACGTTCGAGCGGGACTTCACCGAGATGGCGCTCGGCAGTGTCCTCGTCTCCATGGGCAAGACCCGGGTGCTGTGCACCGCGTCGGTCGACGAGCGGGTGCCGCCGTGGATGCGGGGCAAGGGCACCGGCTGGGTGACGGCCGAGTACTCGATGCTGCCCGGCTCCACGCCCGACCGCAGCGACCGCGAGGTCAACCGGGGCAAGCCGTCGGGGCGGACCCAGGAGATCCAGCGCCTCATCGGGCGCTCGTTGCGGTCGGTCACCGACATGGCCGTGCTGGGCGAGCGCCAGGTCGTGCTCGACTGCGACGTCCTCCAGGCCGACGGCGGCACCCGCACCGCGTCCATCAGCGGGGCTTACGTGGCCCTCCACGACGCCTTCACCCGGCTGGTGATGGCCGGCCGCATCCGAGCCAACCCCCTGATCGCGGCGTGCGCGGCGGTGTCGGTGGGCATCGTCGACGCTGTCGCCCTGCTCGACCTCGATTACTCGGAGGATGTGCGGGCCCAGGTCGACATGAACGTGGTGATGACGTCGACTGGGCGGTTCGTGGAGGTGCAGGGGACAGCGGAGGGGCTGGCCTTCTCCCGGTCGGAGCTCGACGACCTCCTCGGACTGGGGGAGAGCGGCATCGCCGAGATCCTCGACGCCCAGACCGCGGCCCTGCTCACCCCGCCGGCGCCCCGGGTCAAGCACTGACGCAGCCGACGGTGCGGCTCCTGCTGGCGACGGCCAACCCCCACAAGGCGGTCGAGATCGCGGGGCTGCTGCCCGGTTTCGACCTGGTCGCCCGGCCGGAGGCGGTCGGCGACGTGGACGAGACGGAGGACACCCTCGAGGGCAACGCCCGGCTGAAGGCGCGGGCGGTGGCGGCGGTGGCGGGCGAGCCGGCGGTGGCGGACGACACCGGCCTGGAGGTCGACGCCCTCGGCGGCCGCCCGGGCGTGTTCGCGGCCCGGTACGCGGGGGCGGACGCCACCTACGCCGACAACGTGGCCAAGCTGTTGGAGGAGCTGGCCGGCGTGGTCGACCCGGCCGATCGCACGGCCCGGTTCCGGACCGTCGCCCTGGTGGCGTGGCCCGACGGGCGGGAGGTGGCGGCCCATGGCGTGGTCGAGGGCCACATCGCCGCTGCGCCCCGGGGGACGAGGGGGTTCGGCTACGACCCCGTCTTCGTGCCCGACGACGGCGACGGGCGCACGTTCGCGGAGATGACGGTCGACGAGAAGGCCGCTGTCTCCCACCGGGCCCGGGCCTTCGCCGCCCTTGTGGCGGCCCTCGGCGGGTAGCGTTTTCTCGAGGGACATGGCCGGCCTCGACGTTCGACTGCGGGTGACGTCCCCCGAGTTCCTGGCCCTCCCGTGGTCGGAGCCCCTCTCCCGGTGGGACGCCACCACCGTGCCCATCCGCGACGTCCCCGTCGGCCCCAGCCGCCACCTGGTCCGGTTCGTGGAGGTCGACGGGCGGATGTGGGCGCTCAAGGAGCTTCCCCTGCGGATCGCCCGCCGGGAGTACGAGAACCTGCGGGAGATGGAGGAGCGGTCGCTGCCCGCGGTGCGGCCGGCGGGCATCGTGGTCCAGCCCTTCGCCGACACCGCCATCCTCGCCACCCGCTACCTCGACGCCTCCTGGCAGTACCGCCGCCTGCTCATGCGGCTGCCGTCGCCGATGCGCAAGCACCGGGAGCGGCTGTTCGACGCCATGGCCGGCCTCCTCGTCGACCTTCACCGCAACGGCGTCTATTGGGGCGACTGCTCGCTGGCCAACACCCTGTTCAAACGGGACGGCCAGCGCCTCCAGGCGTGGTTGGTCGACGCCGAGACGTCGGCCGTCCACCCGTCGCTCTCCGACGGGCAGCGGGCCATGGACCTCGACATCCTGGTGGAGAACGTGGCCGGCGGCCTCCTCGACCTGGCCGCCCGCATGGAGGAGCCGCCCGAGGTGTCGGCCCGACTGTTCGCCGAGGTTGAGGGCGTGCGCCAGCGCTACTGCGAGCTGTGGGATGTGCTCCACGACGAGCCCACCGTCCGCCTCGGCGACCGCCACGAGATCGAGGCCCGTCTCCGTCGGCTCAACGACCTCGGGTTCGCGGTGGAGGAGGTGCGCCTGGTCGGCGACAGTCCGGATGCGGAGACGCTCCGGCTGCACTTCGCGGTGGCGGAGCGGGGGTTCCACGCCGAGGAGCTGCGGAAGCGGACGGGAATGGCGGTGGGCGAGGGCCAGGCCACGATCCTGCTCAACGACCTGCGGGCGTTCCACGGCCACGTCCAGCAACAGCAGCAGGAGCCGGTCTCGGACGAGGAGGCTGTTCGGCGATGGCTGGACGAGGTGTTCCGGCCGGGGATGGCCGCGGCTCACGCCGCTGTGGGCCGCGCCGGCGATCCCATCCAGGCCTACTGCGACCTGCTCGAGGTGCGCTGGCTGCTGAGCGAGCGGGCCGGCGCCGACGTGGGTGACGGGCCCGCGCTGGCCGCGTTGGCGGCGCGGACGGTGCCGTCGGAGTCGGCTGCCGAGCTGGCCGTCGCCGACGCCGACACCGGCGAGATGCCCGCCCTGTCGTCCGAGCAGCTCCGGATCCGGTCGCCCGACCCCGACGACGACGTGGACTGGTAGGAGCCGCGGCCCACCCGTCGGTGCGTACCGGGCGCGTGCCGCCCCGTCCGCAACGAGGATGGCCCGGACTGGTTTGCCGCGCTCTCGTTGTCGCGTTAGGGGCGCCTGCCGCCCCGTCCGCGACAACGAGGGTCCGGACTGAGGTCCTGCCGCGCCCTCGTTGTCGCGTTAGGGGCGCCTGCCGCCCCCTCCGCGACAAAGACGGGTCCGGCCTGAGGTCTTGCCGCGCCCTCGTTGTCTCGTTAGGGGCGCCCGCGACAAACGGGGTCCGGACTGAGGTCTTGCCGCGCCTCGTTGTCGCGTTAGGGGCGCCTGCCACCCCCTCCGCGACAAAGACGGGTCCGGACTGAGGTCTTGCGCCCTCGTTGTCTCGTTAGGGGCGCCCGCGACAAAGACGGGGTCCGGACTGAGGTCTTGCCGCGCCTCGTTGTCGCGTTACGGGCGCCTGCCGGCCCCCTCCGCGACAAAGGGGGGTCCGGACTGAGGTCTTGCCGCGCGCTCGTTGTCGCGTTACGGGCGCCTGCCGCCCCCTCCGCGACAAAGAGGGCCCGGACTGAGGTAATGCCGCGCTCTTGTTGTCGCGTAAGGGGCGCCTGCCGCCCCCTCCGCGACAAAGAACGGCCGAGTTGGTCTGCCGGCGACTGCTTGTTGCGGCGGGGGCGTTGCCATTTCCGCAACCAACGACGGGCGGCGTGGGGCGAGCGGGCGCTTCGCCGGCCCCGCGCCGGCTCGCTTCGTGGCTCGCGTAGGGTGCAGGTCGGGCGATTCCTCGCCGCGGCGGCCCGCCGCTGCCCCCGGGGAGCACGTCCGTCGCCGCATTTGGAACCGTAACCCGGAAGATCGGGGTGCGCCGTTCCCCGGAAAGTGAGCCTCACCGTGACAGCCCAAGCCCCCGACGCCCCGACCCCTGAGGGCGCGCCCGTCGACGATGGCGACGGGTTCGCCGACCTCGGCCTGCGGCCCGAGCTGCTCAAGGCGCTCGCCGAGCTCGGCTACGAGGAGGCCACGCCGATCCAACGAGAGGCCATCCCCCGCCTCCTCGAGGGCCGCGACCTGCTCGGCCAGGCCGCCACCGGCACCGGCAAGACAGCCGCCTTCGCCCTCCCCGTCCTCCAGCGGATGGCGGCGCGGGCGACGAGGGGCCGCTACCCCATGGCCCTCGTGCTCGTACCCACCCGGGAGTTGGCCATCCAGGTGTCGGGGGCCATCCACCGGTACGGCCGGGAGCTGGGCGTGCGGGTGCTGCCGATCTACGGCGGGCAACCCATCGTCAGCCAGCTGCGCATGCTCGAGCGGGGGATCGACGTGGTGGTGGCCACACCGGGCCGGGCCCTCGACCACATCGGCCGGCGCACGCTCCACCTGGAGAACCTCCAGATCGTCATCCTCGACGAGGCCGACGAGATGCTCGACATGGGCTTTGCCGAAGACATCGAGGCCATCCTGGGCGACACGCCCACCACCCGGCAGACGATGCTCTTCTCCGCCACCCTGCCCCCCCGCATCGACGGGATGGCCCGCCGCCACCTCCAGGACCCCGTCCGCATCCAGATGGGGCGGGAGTCGACCGAGCCGGGCGAGGCACCCTTGGTGCGCCAGACGGCGTACGTGGTGCCCCGGGCCCACAAGCCGGCCGCCCTCGGGCGGGTGCTCGACGTGGAGGCGCCGGGCGCGGCCATCGTCTTCTGCCGGACGCGGGACGAAGTCGACACGCTCACCGAGCATCTCAACGGCCGGGGCTACCGGGCCGAGGGGCTGCACGGGGGGATGACCCAGGAGCAGCGGGAGCGGGTGATGGGCCGCTTGCGCAGCGGCACCGCCGACCTCCTCATCGCCACCGACGTCGCCGCCCGAGGGCTCGACATCGACCACCTCACCCACGTCGTGAACTACGACGTCCCGTCGGCGCCCGACTCCTACGTCCACCGCATCGGGCGGGTGGGCCGGGCCGGGCGGGAGGGCGTGGCCATCACCCTGGCCGAGCCCCGGGAGCACGGGATGCTCAAGACCATCGAGCGGGTCACCAGGCAGCGGATCACGGTGGAGAAGCTGCCCACCATCGCCGACATGCGGGCCCGGCGGCTGGAGCTGACCCGGGCCGCCCTCGAGGAGTCGATCCGGGAGGACGACCTCGAGCACTTCCGGGTGGTCGTGGAGTCGCTGTGCGACGAGTTCGACGTGATGGAGGTGGCGCTGGCGGCGGTGAAGCTGGCCCACGAGGCGAGCGGGGCGGCGGCCATCGAGGAGGAGATCCCCGACGTGGCCCCCCGGCCGGCGCGGGACAGTCGAGACGGAGCCGGCGGCTCGGGTGGGCCGAAGCGGGGTGGGGATCGGCGGGGCCGGGCGCCGGCGGCGGGCATGACCCGTCTGTTCATCGGGGCCGGGCGGGCGTCGGGCATCCGGCCCCAGGACCTGGTGGGGGCGTTCGCGGGCGAGACCAAGCTGAGCGGTCGCGACATCGGGGCCATCGAGATCGCCGACCGCTTCTCGCTGGTGGAGGTGCCGGAGGCGTCGGCCGACGAGGTCATCGCCGTTATGCGCAACGCCAGCATCAAGGGGAAGCGGACGACGGTTCGCCGCGAACGCGACGAGGTTCGTTAGAGGACCTCGGGGCCCTGGTCAGTCGGCGGCGAGTCGGTGTCCGGGGGGGACGCGGGTGGGGTGGCGCGGGGGGCGTTCACTCCCCGGGCGGGTCGGTGACGAAGTCGATGAGGCGCTCGACGGCGCCGACGAGGGCGGGCTCGAGGTCGGTGTAGGAGCGGACGGAGGCGAGGATGTGGCGCCACATTGTCGGGGGGTCGCCGACGCCCAGCCAGTCGCACACGCCCGTCTTCCAGTCGGTGCCGCGAGGGATGTCGGGCCAGGCGAGGATGCCGACGACGGCCGGCTTCACCGCCTCCCACACGTCGACGAAGGGGGTGCCGGTGACGAGGACGTGAGGGTGGCGGATCGTCTCTGCCAGCCGGGCTTCCTTGCTACCGGGGACGAGATGGTCGACGAGCACCCCCAGGCGGTTGCCGGGGCCGGGGCGGAAGTCGTCGACCACCTCGGGCAGGTGGTCGATGCCGTCGAGGCGCTCGACGACGATGCCCTCGACTCGGAGGTCGTCGCCCCAGACCTTCTCCACCAGCTCGGCGTCGTGCACGCCCTCCACCAGGATGCGGCTGGCCCGGGCGACCCGGGCTCGGTGGCCGGCGACGGCGAGGGAGCCGGAGGTGGTCGTCGCCGGCGCGGTCGAGCCGGCGGCAGCGGCGGTGGCGGCGACGGTCCGGGGTCGGACGAGGCTCACGGCCCGGCCTTCGACGTCGAAGGCGCCGGGCGTGGGCCGGAAGAGCCGTTCCTGGCCGGTCGTGCCTCGCACGACCAGGCCCTCGCCTTCCATGCCGACCACCACGCCGGTGAAGCCGCTGGCCCGGTGGCGGACGGGAAGGCCCGGGGTGGCTGCCACTTCGGGGTACGCGGCGCGGAGCCGGGCGGGACCGTCAACGGGGCCGCTGAGGATGCCCGCCCACGGGTCTCGACTGGTCACGGTGGGCGACGGTAAGGCGATCGGCCGCCGAAGACGGGGACCCCCCGCGGTGAAGCTGATCGGCGTGGCATTGGTGTCGAGGCCTTGTGAGGCCCGACCTCCTTCTGGATGCCGTCGGCAGTGCCCTGGCTGACGGACGTCAACGTGGCCGAGACCACCTCGAGCGGCCCCGATGCGCTGGGTGGTTAGGCTCGAGATGTCGCCTCAGGAACCATCGGAATGCATCGATACTGTCTCACGGTCATAGTAGTATCGAACGTATGGTCGGTTGTGCGGTGGGGGAGCTGGTGGCGGGGATGGAGGCGGTGCTCAGGGATCTCGACCCCGAGTCGTTGGGGGGGCCGGAGTCGTTGGCGTTGTTCGGGTTGTTCCACCGCATCGAGCGGCTGGGGGCGGCGGGCAAGGCGCTGTGCGCCCGGCAGATGGCGGCCTCCCAGGCCTGGTTCTCGGGGGGGCATCGCTCGCCCTGTCATCTCATGGCCGAGGTCACCGGCTCCTCCGTCCGCCACGCCGTCGACCTGTTGGAGGCGGCCGAGGCGATGAAGGCATTGCCGGCCACCGAGGCCAAGTTCCGCTCCGGGTCCCTGACCGAGGCCCAGGCCATCGAGGTGGCGTCGGCGGCGGTGGCCGATCCCGCCTCGGAGGCGGAGCTGCTGGCGCTGGCCGAGCTCGATTCCTTCCTCGAGCTGCAACGGGGGGCGGCCCGGGTGCGGGCGGCGGCCACCGATGACGACGAGCGACAGCGCCGGGCCCATCGCCGGCGTCAGTTCCGGCACTGGGTCGACGTCGAGGGATCGTTCCGCTTCTCCGGCAGCCTCACCCCCGAGGCGGGGGCGGTGCTCATGGCGGGCATGGAGCCCCACCGCCAGGCCCTGGCCCGGCGGGCGGCGGAGTCGGACAAGGGCAAGCGGCGGCGGCGGGACGGCGATGGGGCGGTGGCGGCTGACGCCCTGGTGGAGATGGCCCGCTGCGCAACCGGCTCCCAACCCGGCGACCCGCTGCGGCCGACGCCGGCGGCGGTCATCCACGTGCGGGTCGATCACGCCGCCCTGGTGCGGGGACACACGAAGCGGGGCGAGGTGTGCGAGGTGGCGGGGGTGGGACCGGTGACGGTGGGCTTCGTGCACCGCCTGGTGGGCGATGCGGTGGTGGCGGCGTTGTTGGTGGAGGACGGCCAGGTGCTCAAGGTCGCCCATCTGGGCCGGGTCATCCCGGCCCAGGTGCGCACCGCCCTGGTCGAGCGGGACCAGGTGTGCGTGGTGCCGGGCTGTGCCGTCGACGCCGACCTGGAGATCGACCACATCCGGCCCATCTCCGTCGGGGGGCGGAGCGAGTTGGCCAACCTGTGCCGGCTGTGCCGGTTCCACCACTACCTCAAGACCCACCACGGCTGGCGCATCGCCCGAGCGGGCAAGCGATGGCTGTGGGAGGGCCCCCACGGACCCCCGCCTGACCCCCACGCCCGCCAACCCGAGCTGGCGGCGGCCACGGCGAGCTAGGGGAGCACCGTGCCCTCGGGGAGGAGGCGCTCGCCGTAGTACACCTGCCAGCCGTGGTAGGCGAGGTAGGCGCGCTCGTCGGCCTCCATCTGCTGGGCGTAGACCGTCACCGCCCGCACGTAGCGGTCCGAGTGGTTGTAGGAGAAGAGGGCGCCGGCCATGTCGGTGAGGGCACCCTCGGCCCGCAAGAGGCGGGCGGCGGCGGCGATCGAGTCGGCGGTCGACTCGATGTCGCCCCCCTCGCCATAGGCCGCCCACGTCGACGGGATGAACTGCATCGGGCCCCGGGCGCCGGCCGAGCTGTCGCCCCGGATCCGGCCCATCCGCGTCTCCACCAGATGGATGGCGGCCAGGTACTCCCACGGGACGCCGACGGTGGCCTCCGCCTCCTTGTAGTGGTTCAGGAGCACGGCCGCCGGCTCGGGGGTGACGATGCGCCAGTGGGGGAGGGGACGGTCGGGGTCGACGGGGCCGGCGAGGGCGGTGAGGTCCTTGGCCGCGGCCAGGTGGGCGTCGGTGACGGCCCGGACCCGGTCGGGGAGCAGGCCCAGGGCCTCGGCCTCCAACTCGGGGTGGAAGAGCAGCTGACGGACCGCCGCCTGCTCGACCTGGCCCCACCTGTCCATGTCGGCCGGCGGGGTCGAGGGGTCGTGGATGGCGGTCTCGGCCGCGATCAGGTCGGCCGCCACTTGCACTTTCCAGCACAGTGGGATCCGAAGCTTGGAATTCACGTGACTTGAAGTCGCGGC
>JADMIO011260305.1_pt1 | contig 56316 bp, 28 predicted proteins | sample 8958161 | NCBI WGS metagenome assembly JADMIO01 (sample SAMN16585339, study PRJNA669376) | soil metagenome | isolation source: Crop rotation soil | place: USA: Cullars Rotation, Alabama | collected 2011
CGCGACAACTTGTCCACGTGGAATTCTAAGCTTAGGATCCCAATGTGCTGGAAAGAAACCCTTGTACCATAACCTGTTATACCCCGCCGCGGAGGATTATTGGGGTTCCCTCTCGCGAGCAAATAATGGGTGAAAAGTATGGCAAAGGGGAATGTGTTTTGCTTGGAATACACGCCGATATGCTGCAAACCAAATTCAGTCGCACCACAAAGCACCCCTTTGTCTGGGAAATTAATGGCCTTGGCCTGTTTTTAACTCTGTTATCGGGTCTCTTCTGGACCGGTCTGAGCACCGGATCTCTGGTAGCCGCAGCCGCAGAAGCCGACCTGGCCACCAACCGCGTATCAGACAATTCGGCTTGGCTTACCCAACCCATTTCCCTCGCGGATGCCATGCGCATTACACTCCTGCGCAATAGCAGTATTCTCAAGGCCCAAAGCGACCTCGAGGCCATCCACGGGGTGTCTGTCCAAACTCGTGCCGTCGCTCTGCCAACTCTCACCGCACAAGGCGGCTACACACACGACGAAGCAGTGGAGGAAAAGATCAACTTTGGCATACCTGGCGCATCACTCTTTAAGACTCCCAAAGACCAATGGTCCGGCAGCATCCGCCTCGAGCAACACATCTATGAAGGCGGAAGAATCCGCTCTTCCTTGCGGACAGCCCGTCTCCTTCGCGATCAGGCCCTGCTTCGCTACGAGAATACAGTCGCAGATACCCTCCGCGATGTTCGCACGGCCTATTACGATGTCCTTCAGGCAGGGCAACAAATCGTGGTGCGCGAAGCCTCCGTGAAGCTGCTTGGCCAGGAACTCACCAATACTACCCAGCGCTTTGATGCCGGCACTGTCCCTCGATTCGATGTGTTGCGAGGTGAAGTCGAAGTTGCCAATGCTCGCCCCAAACTCATTCGGGCCCAGAACGCCTACCGGAATGCGAAGACCGCCCTCGCTCTCGTGCTCGGATACAACGTTCCCCCTGGCACCACCGAGGACATCCCCCTGAACTTGACCGGAAAGCTGGAAGCCGAATCCTTCACCATGGACCTTGCCACAGCCATCGCCCAAGGCATGCAGAGCCGTCCAGATTTGGGAGTTGCCCGCATCGAGGAGAGTCTGCGAAAAGAAGCGGTCGTTTCCGCGAAGTCTGGCTATAAACCATCGCTGCTGGTTTTCGGAAAATATGGAGGCCGCAACTCGACTTTCATTGACGATTTCTTTGAACCCGTTTCCGGCCCCGGCGTGGGTGTTGAGATGCGGTGGAATATCTTTGACGGCTTCATGACCAAAGGAAAAGTAATGGAAGCCGAAGCCTACCGTGAGAAGAGCCACTTTGATCTCGAGGACGTGACACGCCAAGTCGAGCAGCAGGTTCGGAAAGCCTACTCAGATGTGGTCGAAGCTCGTGAAGTGTTGGCCTCGCAGCTCAAGGTCCAGGAACAGGCCGATGAAGCCCTCCGCCTTGCCCGAGCGCGCTATGAGGCCGGCACTGGCACTCAACTCGACGTCCTGAACGCTCAGACCTCTCTTACCGAAGCTCGTACCACTCAAATCGACGCGCTGCATGATTATGCGGTTGCATTGGCCCGCCTGGGCAGGGCCATCGGAACCGATGTTCCGCAAAAGCCCGGCGCTCCGCCGAGCAAATGATGAAGATCGCGCTGCCCACACTCAAAAGAGTCCTCTCAGCCTTTCTGCTGATTCTGGCTCTTGAGTTCGGCAGCCACTTCTCCCAGGCTGACGAATTCGACACCCTCCGCCTGCGCTGGAGGGATTCTCTCACCCTCGGCACGAACGCCAACGCGCTAAACCCCAACCATTCCAACTGGATCGCCTCGGCGTCCAGCTCGGCGCAGAAGTATTGGAACTCCCTCAATACCTCCCCTGCGCGCACCTGGCTTTGGAGCGACCTCAACCACCTCGCCACCGATTCCTCGGACATTTCCGGCAGCTACGCGCGTTTGCGCAGCATGGCGCTCGGCTATTCCATTCGCACCTCGCCCCTTGAGACCAACGCCGGCCTTCTGCTCGCGATCACCAACGCTCTGGATTGGCTTTACACCAATTATTACAACGAAGTCCGTGTCCAATACGATCGTTTCTTCGATTGGGAAATCTCCGCGCCGCAAAACCTGAACGATGCCACTGTTCTTCTCTACGACCGGCTCACACCCTCCCAGGTCGCGAACTACATGGCCGCGATCGAGCATTTCGCCCCCGTCCCGAACCTGACCGCCGCCAACAAAGTGTGGAAGGCCTCAGTCGTGGCACTTCGAGGTGCGATCGTGAAGGACAGCGCAAAGATCGCTTCCGCGGCCCAGGCACTTGTCGATAGCTTCCAGTACACCACTTCAGGGGACGGTTTCTATCCTGACGGTTCATTCATCTTCCACGTTTATTACCCCTACAACGCGGGCTATGGCTCACAGATGATCGAGACCTACAGCATGCTCCTGCCCTGGTTGAAGGGCTCCTCCTGGGAGATCACCGACCCCGCGCAAACCAACCTGTTCAACTGGGTTTACAACGCCTGCCAGCCTCTCATCTACAAGGGTGCCCTCATGCAGATGGCTTCTGGCCGGTACTACACCCGCACCGGGGATGATCACAGCGATGCTCACGATTTGATCGCGGCCATCCTGCAGCTTTGTCAGATCGCCCCCACCAATGATGCCAGCGCCTTGCGCAGCATGGCCAAGTCGTGGCTTCAGTCGGATACGTATCGCAATTTTGTCGCCACTCAGTTCCCTCCCTACAACCTGCTCGCTCAGACCCTCCTCACCAACATTTCCATCCAGCCCCGTCCGGAACTCATCAGGCATTATCAATTCCCGCAGATGGATCGCGCGGTTCATCTGCGACCAGGATGGGCCTTCGCCCTTTCCATGTCCTCGAGCCGCATCGGCAATTACGAATCGACCCAGGGCGAGAACTTCCGGGGCTGGTACACCGCTGACGGCATGACCTATGTGTACAACGGTGACCTTTCCCATTACGCCGATGGCTTTTGGCCCACTGTCAACCCCTATCGCCTCCCGGGCACAACCGTGAACTCTCAGCCCCGCGCCAACGGCTCCGGCTCCGGCTACCTCAGCCCCACCAACTGGACCGGTGGCGCGTCCTTGCAGGATTTGTACGGCGTCTCCGGCATGCAACTCAATGCGTGGAACAGTAGCCTGGCCGCCAAGAAATCCTGGTTCATGTTCGACAACGAAGTGGTCTGCCTCGGCGCTGCCATCACCAGCACAAACGAAGGACCCATCGAAACCACTATCGAGAACCGGCGTCTCGGCATCTACGGCGATAACGCATTCACCGTCAACGGCGTGGTTCAAAATGAACCCCTGAGCTGGTCCGCCACGCTCACGAACGTTTCCTGGGCGCACCTCGCTGGCAACACCCCGGCCTCCGACATCGGCTTGTATTTCCCTCAGCCCACCAACTTCAACGTCCTGCGGGAATCCCGTTCGGGTGCGCTGTCCGATCTGAACGCCAACGGATCGACCAATCGCCTCACGCGCAACTTCATGACGCTGTGGTTCGACCATGGCATCGCACCCTCCAACGGCGCATACGCTTACGTCCTCTTGCCCAACGCCTCCGCTTCGCAGGTGGCAGGCTACTCTGCCAACCCGGACATCCAGCTCCTCGGCAATTCCAGTACCGCTCAGGGCGTGAAAGAGAACGGCCTCGGCATCACCGCTGTCAACTTCTGGAAGGATGGCACCAACCGCCTCGGTGGCATCACCGTCGATAAGAAATCCTCGGTGATCGTCCGCAATGACGGCGCTTATCTTGAATTCGGACTCAGCGATCCCACGCAAGTGAACCCAGGTCTCATCAACCTGGAGATCAGTACCCCCGCCACCTCGCTCCTTTCAGCGGACCCCATGGTCTCAATTCAGCAGCTCACCCCCACCATCAAGGCCGCCATCAACGTCAATGGCGCGGCTGGGCAAACCTTCCGGGCACGGTTCTTCGTCGGAGCCATGGTGACGCTCACCAACTCCCCCATCGCCGATTCCTATGTGCAAAACGGCGATCAGACAAACAGCAACTTCGGCGGCCTCACCAAGCTCGAGGTCAAGGCCGCCGCCACCAGCCAGGGCCGCGAGACTTTTCTTAGGTTCGATCTCTCCCAAGTCGCCGGCAACATTCTCAGCGCCAATCTCCGTCTCCTCCCCTTCACCGTCAACGACCCCCTCTTTCACGCGGTCGCCTACGTCCCCGACAACTCGTGGACCGAAAACAGCCTCACCTGGACCAATAAGCCCGCTTCGAGCAACGAGTTCACTCGCTGGCAACTGGGCGCGGCCAACACACCCGTCCTCGTGCCAATCACCGCGCTCGCACAGCAGGCGGCCGCCGGCGATGGCAAGCTCTCGCTGCGCATCTACAGCACCGGCACCCCTGCCCCGACCAACGGGGGCTACACCGCCTATGCCTCACGCGAACACGGCACCACCAATAACCGCCCGCAACTTCTGGTGACCATGCTGCGCATCCCACCCACGATCTCTCTCCAGAACCTCTCGGCGGACTCCGTTCTGGACGCTCCCGCCGCGGTTTCACTTTCTGCCATCGCTTCGGACCTCGATGGCGGCATCACCAACGTCGTCTTCTTCCGAAATGCCAGCAAGGTTGGTCAACTCACCTCAGGCCCCTATAACCTCAACCTCTCCGGGCTTGGGGCTGGGCAGCACACCTTCACCGCCGTTGCTTTTGACAGCAGCGGTCTGACGGCCACCAGCGCGCCGGTGGTCATTACGGTGTACAATCCCGAACCGGCGGGCCGCGGCACAGGTCTGATCGCCGAGTTCTTCAACACAAAGAACTTAATCGGCCTCCAGGTCACACGCACCGATCCGGTCGTAAATACCAATTGGGGCACGGGTTCTCCGGATGGCGCGATCCCAGCCGAAAACTTTTCCGCCCGTTGGAGCGGCAAGTTGCAGGCGCGGCACGCTGGCTTGCACCAGTTTCACGTCGTCTCTGACGAAGGTGTTCGTCTCTGGCTTGGCGGCCTGCTCCTCATTGACAATTGGAACCCTCATGGACTCACTGAGGATACCTCCGCAGTTTCACTCGTCCCCGGGGAATATTACGATATTCAGTTGGAGTACTATGAAGGCAGCGGCACTGCGGCCGTCCAACTCCTCTGGACAGAGCCGTCCGGGTTCAAACAAGTCATCCCACAATCCCAGCTCTATCCGTCGGACAGTGGCTTGCGTGGCGCTTACTATGCCAGCACCAACCTCACTAAACTCGCCTTCTCCAGGGTTGACGATGTGGTCGATTTTTACTGGGGTAACTCAACCCCCGACGCCGCCCTCCTTCCACCAGGCTTCTCGGTGCAGTGGAAGGGTAAGGTCCGCGCCAATGCCACCGGCCTTTATACGTTCTATACCCTGAGCGATGACGCCATTAGGCTGGCCATCAACAACCAGACCATCATCAGCAACTGGGTCCCCCACAGCGTCATTGAGAACAGCGGCACGATCTCTCTCACCGCCGGTCAGTTCTACAATCTCACCATGGATTTCTTTGATGCGAACGGTAACGCAACGGCGGTGCTGATGTGGCAACCCCCAGGCGAGGCCAAACAACTTGTGCCGGTCACAAACCTGACCCCTCACCAAAACAATAACCCGCCACTACTTAACGCCCTGCCAAATGTGGCTCTCAACCCAGGGCGATCGCTTTCGTTCACAGCAGGAGCGACCGATCCAGATCTGCCTTACCAAACCTTGACCTTCTCTCTCGATCCGGATCCCCCTGCCGGAGTCTCGATCCATCCGATCACAGGCGCGTTCAATTGGTCACCTCCTTCCAACCAGGCGCCGGGCAACTATGAGATCACCGTCCGAGTAACTGACAACGGCAACCCCGTCATGAGCGATGCCCAGACGTTCGTCATCACCATCAGCAGCAATCTCACCACCACGTATCTCACCTTAAGTCCCACGGGTTCGCTCTGGCGGTGTCTCGATACGGGCGTGGAGCCAAGCTCGAATTGGCGGAATCTCGTTTTCAACGACACTGCCTGGAAGACCGCGCCAGCGATTCTAGGTTACGGCACAGGTGCCGAAACCACACCGGTTAGCTACGGTCCTAACGCCGCCAACAAGTTCCCCACCACCTATTTCCGCCGTCTCCTCTACATCCCCGACGCCACACGGGTCTTGAGCCTCGACGCCCGGCTTCTCCGTAACGACGGAGTTGCCGTCTATCTCAACGGTTCTGAAATCTGGCGCGATAATCTGCCCGCGGGCGCGATCAGCAACGGAACCTATGCCACCTCGCACGTGCTGGGTGCCGCAAGCTCTAACTATCTGACCAAAGCTTTAAACCCCGCGTTGCTGATTGATGGCACGAACGTGCTGGCCGTCGAGGTACATCAGTTCGCGCCGAACGGTGCTGACCTGGCCTTCGACCTCGATTTGAAAGGCTTTGCCACCATCCCAACCCAGACTCCCCTTCAAGTAAACCGTGCGGGCAACTCCATCGCATTGAGCTGGCCAGCCGATGCAACCTGGTTGCAACTGGTCGCCAGCACGAATCTGATCCCACCTGTCCTGTGGTTCCGGCCAACCAACCAGCCCGTCTGGTCCAACGGCCAATGGTTTCTCCAACTCCCGGTCGATCCCAACTCCAACCAGTTCTTCCGTCTCCAATCCCAGTGATCGGGCTCCGCGTGTGCACCGGACAGTACACGCGGCACTGACCACGTTCGTTTCCCGGTCGCAGTGGATCGCAGATTTCTGGTGCGATTTTGCGCGGCGGTGCACATTACCTTGATGAACGAACGATGAAGACCGACAACCAACTGCTCCAAACATATGCAGCTCAGCGCTCTGAATCTGCCTTTAGAGAATTGGTGGAACGGCACATCGGACTAGTGCATTCCGCGGCCTTGCGCGAATCCAAGGGCAATGTCTCCAGCGCCGAGGACACCACCCAGGCAGTATTCACCGAATTGGCCCGGCGCGCTGGCGAATTGGAGCGTCACCCCTCCATCGCGGGCTGGCTCTACACATGCGTGCGCCGCATGGCGGCCAACGTCCGGCGATCGGAACAACGGCGGCAAATCCGGGAACAGGAAGCGTTTACCATGAATCAATTGCTGAATCCTGACGCGTCGAATGAGCTCTGGCAGCAAGTGCGGCCCGTGCTGGACGACGTCATGCACGAACTGAGCGAGGAAGAGCGCACCGCGGTGGTGCTGCGATTTTTCGAGGGCAAAAGCCTCCGCGAGGTGGGGACGGCTCTCGGTTTGACTGAGAACGCGGCCCGCATGCGCGTGGAAAGGTGCCTTGCTAAGCTGGAGCATCTGCTCGCGCAACGCGGTGTCACCTCCACCCCCTCGACGCTGACAGCCGTGCTCGCAGCCGGTGCAGTCATGACGGTTCCATCCTCCCTCGTCGCCAGTGTGACCCGATCGGCGATCGCAAGCGCCGGTTCAACCGGCTCCATTTTGCTCGCCTTGAGAACACTCTGGAACACGGCCAAAGGCAAAGCCCTTGTTGCCGGTGTAATCACCGCATGCTTCCTCGGCGTGGTGCTCTGGCATCCTAACCAGTCAACCTCAGAGAACTCCCTCCTATCGACCCACACACCACCCGAGCAAATCCCGTCAGCCGATCGTGATGCTGGAGCCAAAACCCCGCAAACGCCGCCAGAAGCGAGCCCAACTCCGATCCAGTCCAACCCGTCTCAGATGCTTCTCCGCTTGGTGGACGCGGAGTCCGGCGAAACCTTGCCCGAGGCCCGGCTCCATCTGGCCTACCTCCTGCAAGATGGCCGGAGCAAGGGCGTGAAGCGAGTGGCGGATTTGGATGGCCAGGTCCAGGTGGATTTTATCCAGCCGCCCTATCGTAATCTGAACATGTTCGTTACGGCGGATGCCCATGTGCCGAAGGTCATCACCTGGGGACGTGGACACACGCCCATGCCAGCCGAATACACAATGAAACTCGCCCGAGGCGTAATGATCGGCGGAACCGTGATCGACGAAGCGGGAAAGCCCATCGCGGGAGCGCAACTGGAATTCGATGGCCCGGGCAATAACGCTGGGTTGCAGGAGAACATCCAATTCGGTCCCGATACCTTAACATTCGCCGACCCGGACGGCCGCTGGTCTTGCAACATGGTTCCGAGGGAGTACGAGGAGGTCACGGTAATCGCCACCCACGATGAACATGCGGAGACGAAGGCCTTCATCCGCCCTGGCTCCCTCGAAGCGACCAGTTTCGCCATTACGATGAAAGCAGGCTTCACCGTGGCGGGTGTCGTGCAGGATCTGAATGGCACTCCCGTTCCGGCGGCCAAAATTCGAACGGTACGAATGAACTCAGAAGGAGAAGTGAAAATGAAGACCGATGCTTCCGGCATCTTCGAGTTCAAAAGCATGAAAGCCGGTGAGCTGATACTCTCGGTCCAGGCCAAAGGTTTTGCCCCCGCGGTGCAAACTCTGCAAGTCACCGGCAGTGTAGCCGATGTCCAATTTCGGTTGAGTCCCGGCCAACTGTTGCGTGGTCGATTGGTCGATGAGGGAGGCAAGCCGATTGCGAACGCATGGGTGGAAACGACTCGCAGGGCGATCGATAAAGTGCAGTGGTCCGCAACCACGGACTCGGAAGGCCGCTTCGCATGGGATTCCGCCCCGGCGGAACCGCTTCTCTACTCCTGTCAGGTGGAAGGGTTTGCGCGTGTCTATGCGCTGGAGCTCCGCGCGGACGGCTCCGAACACACGATCAAAATGAGCCGGGAAAGTCCCGGAAAGGATATGTTCGAAGTCAGCGGCTCGGTGGTGGACGCCGATTCGGGCCAGCCACTCGACTCCTTCAAAGTCATGGTCGGCGACCTGACTCCGGATTGGGCGTTCCCGCTTCGGTTTGGTGCCCTCGGAAAAGAAGGACGATTTAGCCTCTCGTTGCGCGGGACCTCAAGCCATGATGCCTACAAGGTGTATGTGGAAAAGGATGGATTCCTCACGGGCGTATCCTCTGAGCTTGTGAAAAGGGATGGAAACCAAACCCTGGATTTTCGGCTCCAGAGGGGATCGGGTCCTGCGGGCGTTGTTTTGACGCCCGCCGGTGAACCCACCGCCAACGCCGCCGTTCTCTTGTGCACGGAGTTGGGGGGAGTCACCATGAACGGCCCAGCCCGTGTCGAAACCGGGCTCAACACATCGACCCTTCGCGTTCAGACGGACGCGAACGGGAGATTCGCGCTGCCGGCCGCGAACAACCCCCACGGCCTGATCGTAGTTCATGACCAAGGATTTGCCGAACTCTCTCCCGTCCAGTCTGATACGACCCTCCAAGTGACCCTGCAAGCCTGGGGACGCGTGGAAGGCCGCGTAGTGCTTGAGTCCAAGCCAATCGCGAATGAGCGGGTCGTGGCTTACAACCATACCGCGGCTTACTCGGAAGCTGGCCGGCGCTTCACCTATCTCACCTACCATTTCGAAACCACCACGGATTCTCAGGGACGTTTCTCATTTGAAAAAGTGCCACCCGGATCGTGCAAGGTTTTCCGGCAGAAGCTGATCTCGCGCACAGGGTTTGAGTCTCACGAAACACCCGTGGCGGTGAAAGCTGGGGCGACCGCCCAGGTCACGTTGGGCGGCACCGGCCGGCCCGTCATCGGGAAAGCCGTGTTGCCCGGGGTATCGACCCCGATCCCGTGGCAAACGGTGGCAGTGCGGTTGAGTTCGAAGCGTGACGGCGTACCGTCCGTGCGCCCGAACCGTGCCGATTTTACTTCAAGAGCTGCCTACATCGCAGCCGCGGAACAATTCTTCACCGCTGCCCAGGCCGCGCGCCGCTTCGGCGTCATGTGCGACGCCGATGGCGCATTTCGCCTTTCAGACGTTCCGTCTGGCACCTACGAACTCGCAATCTACGTCCGTGACTCACGTTCCAGCTCCGTTGTGCCCGACGACGTCGGCGGCCAAACCCCTCAACTCGGATCGCTCGTTCGAGAGATTACGATTCCAGAGGCCGTTGATGGGCAAGCGGGAGATGTTGTTGACTTAGGAGTGCTGAACCTGGAGTTGGCCACACAGCAGGCCAAGAGGGACTAACCAGATCTGGTCCCGCACACGCGGTTAACACTTAGTCGTCCACTTTGTCGGTTACTTCGTTGCCGCTTGTTCCCTCGGTGCACTCCCAACTCTGCCTCCCACATTTTCACACCTTCCGTAGGCCGTAGACACGGCAAAAAGCGTTGTTGGTTCTCGGTTCTCTGATCTGACAGGAGCCGAGCGGTTGACATGCGCTCGACCTCAGGCGCATTCTTGCTGTGGATGAAATCAAATGGGCTGCAAATCAGACAGTTTGGGCTAACCCGGACGAAGCCGACTTCCGGTTAGGCCGCCTAGGCGCCATGAGCACACCGGTGATTATCTTGTTATCAGTAATGGGCATCGGTGTGGTTTTGTTCTCAGCTGAAGGGCACCAGAAACGATTATTGAGCTTGAACGATGGTGAAATGACGTCAAATTGACTGCAATGAAAGTGTTGCCCAAAATGGAGATTAGTGACGAGCTTGAAGCTGGGATCAACGAGGGAATCAAGATCTCCGACTTGTGCAAAGCCGATGTGGTCCGCCAAGCGCTCCGTATCGGGCTGCCACAATTTGCCGCCCGATTTCGGCCAGCTCCCTTGTGGTTGGAAGCACGGAGTCGCGAGGCTCTTGCGGAACCGGCGGAGATTGCGACCCCCGCCCAATTCAAAAAGAGGATGAAAGCCATCCGCGATGGTCGCTAGATTACGGGTTCATCCCGCTTTCTATCGACGCTTGCGTCACGACTGTGATCCCCGCGACTGGCCGCCGTTCTATCGACCCCTGAAGCTTAACCCCCGACGGCACGCGATGTAGTGACATGAAAACCGAGGTTCACTTTCACAGCACCGCGTTCAATTGCACCGAACCGAAGGATTACTTCATCAACGACTGTTGCTTCGGCGACGACCTGGCGCGTTGGCTCATCAAGCAGTTGCGGCTGCAGGGCCTTCAGACGGCGGCCGAGCCGGGCCAGGAGGATTTTGGCTGGTTCTTTACCTTTCATACAGGCGGCGCCGAGCACTGTTTCGTGATTGGTTTCCAGCCCAACGACCCGGCCGCCGACGACCAGTGGCTCGGCTGGCTTGAGCGCCACACCGGCGTCCTCGGTTCGATCTTCGGTGGCCGCAAACGCGGCATTTTACCAGAGGCAATTCAAGCCGTCGACACTGCCCTCAAATCGTCTCCAGACATTCAGCGCGTCACCTGGCACGAACCCGGAGCAGACGATGAACCCCCAAGCGAACAACCCCGCATCACCTAACTTGCGTTGCACAGCGCCAGGGTGTCCTGCTTGTGTGACTACGGTGACCCGGCCTTCTTTGCGACCTTTGCGCTCTTGGCGTGAGATTTCCGGGTCCCTTCCTCACGCAAAGGACGCGAAGGGCGCAAAGGTTTACTGATGATGGCGCTGACGCGGATGGTAGTCCAGGTTGGTTGATTTGAGACGCGTGCCAGCGTTGACACAATGGGATGCGCAAAGGATATTTTGAGTGTAATGAAACTAAATGGGCGGAACCAGGCGCACCCGACTTCTGATTAGAGCACATGGTACGCCTGCGCGCAATCGTAGCGGTTCTCGTTCTGCTCGTTATCGGCATTTGGTTTTATCGAGGACGCAGTTCGGTGGACGCACGGACAGCGAAGCCATATGCACATCAGTTCGCACAGGAACTTCGGAAGGATTCTCGGTTTATGAATGTTGAGGTTGGAGTGTGGGAGCTCGGCAGCAAAGGGCCGGTTTACATTCGCGGCACTGTACCGACTGATTCAGACGTGGCAGAGTTGCGGCGAAAGTTCGCCGCGCTGGGTTGTCCAGTCGGCGTCAGTTGGCATGTCGCCGTGGTTACGAATCAGACAGGAGACAAGAGATGATAGGGTTATCAATGCGCTGCATCTCCCGGAGCCCTGTTCGTCGAGTTTTCAAGATCGTGATGCTGTTTATCAGGATTGTAATCCATGCTTCCCCCGGGCTAGGTCACCGCGTTAGCTGCAGGGAAGAATGAAATCAAGGATCATTCTCTCATTGATCGCTACCGCGCTGGTTGCTTCCATTGCGCTGCTCGCCGTTCGAGAAACTCCGCTTCCCAACGTCCCACAGTCTGAGAGATGTGCAGAGATGCTTCGCCGCAGAGATCGTGGTTCGATCGAGATCTCTCGCCATGCCTCCAAAAAAGAAGTCCGGCAGGTGCTTGGCGATCCTCAGAACAGCGATCAGGACGGAGAGGTTTGGCTGTGGCTTTTCGACTGGGAGCACTACCAACGAAGCGGCTCACCTTATGACTGGCTGACAATGTCTCACAACTCAGGTGGTCACGACGGACTATGGATTGGATTCGACACGAACGGCAGAGTCAGAACGCCATTGTGGTCCCTCTCTGCCGCAACGCCTCCGGCTGGCGATTACGGCTTGAATGCCAAAACCCCATGAATGGAAGTATCAATGCGCGGCAACCCCCATGGTGTCATGGTTGTGCGACCGCGGTGACCGGGGCCTTCTTTGCGACCTTTGCGCTCTTGGCGTGAGACGCCTGGACTTGTCCCTGTAGAGTTGACACAACAGGATGCGCGATGGATATTTTGAGCGTAATGAAAGTAAATGGGCTGCAGATCAGACAGTTTATCTGAACCGAGTGCAGCCGACCTCTGGCCACTCTACTTATGCCACGCGTCACCAAAATGCGGGTTGTGACTGTTGACCGAGACGGTAAAGAAATAGGCGAACCCGAGTGGGTCGATATTCCCGAGCCGGACAGTTTTGCTAAGGACGGATTTTCCCACATCGAGAGGTATGTCACTCGTCTGCTCGGTTCTACTGCGCGATTCACCTCGCTTGAGATCAGCACGCCTGACGAACAGGTTGCACTTGGGTTGTGGCAGCGCGGCGGCAGCCCAGAGTTTAGCCTGACAGTCGAGTGGCGGCAGAAGCCTGAGCGTGAGCCTTCAATTCGTCAGTTCTTCGCTGACCGGGGTTTTCCTTGCCGACAGGACTACCTCGCTGGAAACGGTGACGTTCCAGACGCCACGCGATGTTTGACGTACTCGGCACCGCCCGACAGTCGGGTTATCACACAGGCTGCCAGAGACATCTTGCATGACATTTATGGCCTCCGAGAGTCGGACGCCTTGGATTTTTCCTATGAGGAGCACACGCACGCGGCCTGACATTACCCTCGCAGTACCCTCCGTGATCTCCTTTTCCTTTTGTAAAACCTTCATTCCCTTGCCGGATTCCTCTCTGCGTTTCTCGCGTCTCGGCGGTTTCACCTCGGCTTCGCGGTTCCAAATTTGTGTCCATTCGACAACCGGGGCCTTCCTCTTTGCGACCTTTGCGCTCTTGGCGTGAGATTCCCGGGTCGCTACCTCTCCTAGGCTTAATCCAATTCGGTTTCAGCTCTGTGTGCTTGGCGCCTCTGTGGTTTCATCCGATCGGCTGTTCGGTTGCGGCTGCCTCTCCGTTTCTCGCGTCTCGGCGGTTTCACTTCGGCTTCGCGGTTCCAAATTTGTGTCCATTCGACAACCGGGGCCTTCCTCTTTGCGACCTTTGCGCTCTTCGCGTGAGATTCCCAGGTCGCTCAGCTCACCTTCGAGGCATCTTGGAGCACACCACTCGGAAATCCGTCAAATGAGTATGAAGCTCGCTGTCCTTCAAATCGCGAGGCCAGTCATTGTTCTCGCAGCACTTGGCATGTCTTACGTCCTTGGCATCCATGCTCAACAAACGCCCAACCACACGAGTTCCTCGTTGCTGAAGACGAACTGGACGGGATACCTGGTGGTTGGCAGAGACGAAACAATTGATCGCATGCCGCTGCGAGAGCCCTATCCGAAGGCTCTCACTGAGGTGGAAATCGGGTTGCGGAGCGACGGCGTGATGGTGTGGCGCAGCCGGTCAAAGACAAAGTGATTTCGTCCGCAAACAACACCTGTCCCGGGTCAAATACGCGATTCTCAGGCTGGCCCAACGAACGGGCCTGTACGACTTCGACAGACCTCCGTGGTTTATCGTGAGCCCAGAGCTTGAACGATGAGGTGTCCCCCTTCGTTTCCCTGCCGAATTCACCCGTTTCTCGTGTCTCCGCGGTTTCACTTCTACACTTCTACCCCTCTGCATCGGCCAACTTGACCCGGGTGCGGGCCTCGACAACAATCCTGCCACTATGACCTTTCGATACGCCACTCCCCTGCTCCGCCCCATCATGACACTCAGGCTGGCCGTCGCGGTCCTGATTGCACTGTGCCTGCTTGGAGCCGTATCCGGTCGTTCCGAGTTCATTTGGATCGAAGGCGAGAAGCCGGCCATCAACAAGATGAACCGTCATCCGTGGTGGTACGATCAGGTCAAAAAGGATCAGTTCTCGGGCGGCGATTTCGTCTCGAATTTTAATAAGGATAAGCCCGGCGAGGCTGAATATCATTTTAATGCCACGAAGTCGGGGGAGTATGAATTCTGGATTCGCGCAAATCCCCTGCAAGCCATCTTGAGTTACACGCTCAACGGCAGTGGAGCGGCGACCATCGATCTCACCAGTGACAAGCGTGATGAGATTAACGTCGCTGCCGATGACAAGCCGGATCTCCGCTTCCTCGCCTGGAGCAAGGTCGGAAAGGTTCCCTTGAAAGCGGGGGCGAATACCATCACCTTCAGAATGAACAGCGCGAATAACAATCACGGCTATCTGGATTGTTTCGTCTTCAGCACCGAGCCAATTCTGCCCAAAGGGGCGGCGAAGCCTGGCGCTACGCCTGGCAATCCTAAAGATCTCGCGGGGATCCCGAAAGGATGGCTGCCCTTCGATCCCAAGCCGGACAAGTTCACACCCGACGCGCTGCTGGATCTTCGGTTTCTGAATGAAAAATATGCTGGCGCGCACGGGTTCATCGCGGTCAGGAACGGCGAGTTTGTGCGCTCGGGGGATGGCCAGGCACTCCGGTTCTGGGCGGTGAACGGCCCCCCGCACGAATTAAAAGGCGAGGCCCTGAGAAATTGCGCGCGCATGCTCGCCAAACGCGGCGTGAACATGGTGCGAGTTCATAGCGGCTACTTTGATGGGAACGGGGAGGTGGATGAAAAGAAAGTCCGCCATGCGTTTGAGATCGTGGATGCGATGAAAGCCGAGGGGATCTATACGCATTTCTCGATCTACTTTCCGCTCTGGCTAAGTCCCAAAGCCACGTCCACGTGGCTGAAGGGTTACGATGGAACCAAACATCCGTTTGCCGCTCTACTCTTCAACCCGGATTTTCAGGCCCAATACCGCAAGTGGTGGACGGCATTGTTGACCACGCCCAACCCTTCGACGGGAAAGACCCTGGCAGAGGAGCCCGCCGTCTCGAGTGTGGAGTTGCAAAACGAGGATTCCTTCTTCTTTTGGACGTTCGATGAGAAGAACATTCCTGACCCTGAATTGCGCATCCTCGAACAAATCTATGGGTCCTGGCTGGCGGCAAAGTACGGCTCGCTTGAAACCGCCTTGCAAAAGTGGAATGGACAGAAAGCGAAGCGGGATGCTCCGCGGGAGGGCCGGATGGGCTTTCGTCCGCTCTGGAACATGTTCAATGAACGTTCGACGCGGGACCAGGATGCCGCGGAATTCCTGCTGCACGCGCAGATGAAGTTCTACACGGAGGCCAAGGCGTTTCTTCGCCAACTCGGTTTCAAAGGACCGATCACACCTTCGAATTGGACCACCGCAAGCGCCGAGGTGCTCGGACCCTTGGAGAAGCTTAGCTACACGACTGGCGATTTCATCGATCGGCACGGCTATTTTGATTGCAACCACAAGGGCCAGAACTCCGAATGGTCTATTCGCGCATCCCACACCTGGTCCGATCGGAGCGCCTACCGTTTCGATCCTGGAACACCCGGCAAACCCAAGCAGTTCCTTCATCCGGCGATGGATCCGCACTATGACAACCTGCCGTCCATGATCTCGGAGATCACCTGGAATCGCCCGAATCGGTTTCGTTCTGAGGCCCCGATCTACCTGGCGGCTTACGGCGCGCTTCAGCACAGCGACGGAATCGTGCATTTCGCGCTGGATGGCGGACAATGGTCCGTCAAACCAGGATTCTGGATGCAACCGTGGACCCTCATGTCGCCCACCATGATGGGCCAGTTCCCCGCGGCGGCGCTCATCTTTCGCAAGGGCCTCATCAGCGTGGGCGATCGCATGGCTGAGGTAGATCTGAACACGAACGACTTGATCCATCTCAAAGGGACTCCTCTGGCACAAGGGGCCGCGCTGGACGAATTGCGGCTCAAGGATGTGCCGCAGGGAACCGAGGTAAAGCCCGGCCAACAAATCAACCCTCTCATCCATTACGTGGGGCGCACGGATGTGCGCTTCGTTTCGACTCCAAGCGCCACGCGCTTGAAGGACTCCACGCAGTTCATCGATGTAGCGGGGCAAACAGTCTCCAGCAGCACCCGCGAACTGAAATTGGATTATGGCAAGGGCGTCCTGACCCTGGCCGCCGCCAAGGCGCAGGGCGTAAGCGGATTGATCGGCACACTCGGCAAAGTCGAGACTCCGGATCTCCTGATTGAATCTCAGATGGAATTGGGAAACATCCTCGCCGTGCCTCTCGATGACCAGCCCCTCGCTACTTCTGGGAAGATTCTTTTGCAGGCGATGTCCGAGGAGCGGGAATCGAAACGTCGGGAGGAGCAAGCCTCGCGAGCCACGAGCAAAATTACCACCCTCGGTTCCGATCCATGGTTGATCAAAGAGTTGCAAGGCATCGTGCGTTTCAAGCGGCCCGACGCCGCCAAATTGAAAGTCACGGCCTTGGACGCAAATGGTTATGGGCAAGCTCCGGCGGGCAACGCGTCAGAAATCAACTTGAGGCCCGATGTGCTCTATTACCTGATTACAAACTGAGCCGGAAGGTATCCTCAGGTCCATCGACTTTGTCCATGTGCCTGCCCACCTTCTGGAAGCCGAGCCTGGCTGCAAGCCTGCGCGAGGCTTCGTTTCCTGGATTGATGGATACCACGAAATCCTTTACTCCATGCGTTCCTCGTGCCCAGTCGATCAGGCCGAGAACGGCTTCGTAAGCGAAGCCTCTCCGTTGGAATTCCGGGAAGATGGTGTACCCTAATTCGATCGCGCCCGGGCACACCTCTTTCAGGTACTCGGGTTCTGGCCCGGTATGGAAGCCGACATATCCCACCATGCTCTTCTCCTCCCGACACGCAACCGCTCGAAGCAGCCAGGGTTGCAAAGCTGGATCGGTTTCGATTTGTTCCAATCGCAACGCCATCATATCCCGCGACGCGAACCATTCCTGCGGCACGCGCAGGCCCAGCAGCGCCTCGGCAGCTTCCTTTAGCCCATCCAGCGAGCAGCGCAAAAACTCAGGCCACAGCGGGATCAAGTCCAACCGCGAAGTCCTGATCGGCGTGGCTGTCATTTTCATGGTTTGCGCAGCGCCCGAATTTATGGCTTATTTAGGATTATGGCTGCAAAAGCAATCCCAGCGCGCAGGGCGGACGCTGTCACGCAATTCTCAATCTTCACTGCCAACCGGCTTGGCCAACTGCACGACCTGGTCCAACTTTTCAGCCGGCATAGCGTCCATATTCTCGGGCTCGCTGTCCTCGACTCCACGGAAAGCTCCATCATCCGTTGTCTGGTGGATGATCCCGAGCAAGCCCGCGATCTTCTGAAAGAACATGAGTTCGCGTTCACCGAGGCGCAACTGCTGGTCGTGGCTGTCAACTCCGCCACTGAACTCACCAATGTCATGTCCGCGCTGCTTGAAGCCGAGTTGAACATCAATTATCTCTATTCGTGCATTCCACACCCGCAGGGTCAATCGATGCTCGCTCTCAGCATGGAGGATAATGAAATAGCCGAGAAGGTCCTGCAACAACACCAGTTCAAAATCCTAAAGCAATCCGACATCTCGCGCTAAGCGCGAGACTTACGCCGGCGGTTCCGAGCCCGACTCCTGCTTTGCCCGGTTGGTGGTTTCCATGACTCGGGCCGCCAAAGCGCGGACCGCATCGAGGCGATCGCTGAGCAACGATTGCAATTCGCCTGGGGCGAGCTTCTTGGCTGCTTCCGGCGGCGTGGAAAGCAGTTGCATCGCTTCGACCGCTTTCTCATTCAGTTCGAGGAGTTCGCGCTCCTTGCCTCCGTGGCGCGTCAACGCCGCTTCGACGATCAGGGCGATCTGTTCCAGGCTTACGGTGCATCCCTCGAAATCGTCCCCGTAAATGGTGCGAAGGATCTCTTCAGCGGCCGCCTGCGCCAGGCGGCTCGACTCGGACTTTGAACTCATGGCATGGAAATGTGCCGCAGGAGCGGTTGTTTGCCTATAGGAATTTGCGCTACATCCGGTTTGATCTGGCGCAGTCCTCCCCTACCCTTTTGTGATCATCTCGTCGAGGTTCAACAAAACGTTGGCCACGACAGTCCATGCTGCCACTTCGGCGGCATCCGCATTCCCAAGTGGTGACACGTTCCCGGCGAGCTTTTCCGCCGCTTTAAGGTCGTCCTGGTAGGATTTCAGCTCTGTTTCGTAGAGGCTGACCAGGCGCTTCAACTCTTCTGGCTTCGGATCTCTGGAAAGGCACATTCTAAATGCGTAGCGCGCGCGTTCACCGTCGTCAGGCGTCGCCTGGGCGGTAATCCGCCGGGCCAGGGCCTGCGCCGCCTCGACAAAAACTGGATCGTTCAGGATGTTCAAAGCCTGCAAAGGCGTGTTCGACCGGGATCGTTTCAGGACACAGTACTCGCGGCTGGGCGCATCGAACGAGACAAGCATCGGATGCGGCGTGGTGCGACGCCAAAAGGTATAGAGGCCGCGCCGATACTTATCCTCGCCCGGGCTGGTCTTCCATTGATCGCCGCTGTAAACGACCTGCCAAAGGCCATCCGGCTGCGGGGGCATCACGCTCGGCCCGCCCACCTTCCGGCTGAGCAATCCACTCACGGCCAGCGCCTGATCCCGAATCAGCTCGGCTTCCAATCGCACGCGAGGGCCGCGCGCGAAGAGCCGGTTAAACGGATCTCGCGCCAGCAATTCCGGAGTTACGCGCGAGCTTTGCCGGTAGGCAGCCGAAGTCACGATCAACTTGTGCATTGCCTTCATGTCCCAACCCACCCGCATGAATTCGGTGGCGAGCCAATCGAGCAGTTCGGGATGTGATGGCGGTTCGCCTTGTTTGCCAAACTCCTCGACCGTCTCGACGATGCCCTTGCCGAAGTATTGCTCCCAAAAGCGGTTCATCATCACTCGCGCTGTCAGCGGATTATTCGTCGCCACCAGCCAACGGGCGAGTCCAAGCCGATTGGCGGGCAGCTCGTTGGAAAACGGTTGGAATGCCGCCGGCGTGCCGGCCGAGACTTCTTCCGCCAGACTCAGATACGCCCCCCGCAGATGGCGATGAGTCTTGCGCGGCTTTTCCAATTCCGCCAGCACGCTGGTGATGGGGATAGCGTCCAGGAAATCCTTTTCCGCCTTCTTGGCGGCTGCCATCGCTTCGCGCGCGGTTTTCAGTTCGGGAGCGATCCCGTAATAGTATTCTTTCAGGCGGCTCTTCTGTTTCGCGTCGCGGTTGCTGGAGGATGTAAGGAGAGCCTTTTGGACGTCCTCAGGAAGACCCGGCGCGGGGCCAACCTGGGGGCTAGTGGTGGAGGACAGACGGAACCGTTCGATATTCGCAAACGGGTGGCGATCGCTGTGCCGAAGCGTAAAGATGACCGTTTTCTCCTCCTCAAGATCCAGCGGTTGCTCGAGGGTGAAGTAGGCGTTCCTGCGTATGCGATTCTTCTTTTCGAATGTGGCGATTGCCCAGCCGTCGGCTTTGCCGCCCAGCACGCTCTCGATCGGGAAATCCTTTTGTGAGAAATCTGCGGTTGCCTTGGAGAATTTGACCGGCTTCTCCGAGCCTTCCACGCTGGCTTCGAACCGGCGCAGCACAAAGCCACCATTTGTGTGACGACCCAGCGTTTTTTCAGCGCCGTTTTCCAGAACTTCCAGCCGGACCCCTGAGATCCTGCCAGCGGGAAGAACAGCCTTCACCTCATAGGTATCGTTCGAAGGATTCGCGCCGCTGGCCTGGATCGATTTGCTGGCGGTCTTCGCCAACGTTGCGCCACCGATCGAAGTAAAGGTTGTTGGATCGATCACTGTCCAATTGGTTAGCGAAGCAGCCGAGGTGGTCTCCCATGCTTCCAACGCCTTCGCGATCTCCGGTTTGGCCGCTGCGGCCTGGTAGGCTTGATCCGCGGTCTTGGCGGCTTCGCGAAGTTTCCCGAGCTTTTGCTCCTGGCCGGGTTTGAACACCCGGATCGTCGGGTTTTCATCGTCGAGATCCGCATCCCGAGTGCTGTTGAGGAAAGCCATCAACTGATAATATTCCCTGGTCGTAATCGGATCGTATTTGTGGTTGTGGCATTGCGCACACCCGAACGTGGTCCCCATCCAGACGGCCATGGTGGTGTTCACACGATCGACCACGGCCTCGTATCGGAACTCCTCGTTGTCCGTGCCGCCTTCCGTGTTCGTCATCGTGTTGCGGTGAAACCCCGTCGCTACCTTCTGCTGCTGGGTGGCTTCCGGCAATAGATCACCGGCGAGTTGTTCGATGGTAAACTCGTCGAAGGACATGTTGTCATTCAACGCGCGGATCACCCAGTCGCGATATGGCCACATCGTGCGTCGATTGTCCTTCTCGTAGCCTTGCGTGTCCGCGTAGCGGGCGAGATCCAGCCAGGGGCGAGCCCACCGTTCCCCGTAATGTGGAGATTCCAACAGGCGTTCCACCGCTTTTTCGTAAGCATCCTTTCGTGAGTCCTTTAAGAAAAAATCGACCTCCTCAACCGTGGGCGGCAACCCGGTCAAATCGAGACTGGCTCGTCGCAGGAGCACGGCCTTCTCCGCTTCAGGAGAAGGTTTCAAGCCCTCCTTCTCCAGCCGTGCCAGCACGAAGTAGTCGATCGGATTGCGGCTCCAGCCTTTGCCCTTGGTCCTCGGCAGGGCGGCACGAACAGGCGGCGCGTAAGCCCAGTGCGGCTTTTCGCCGCCCCCGGCCAGGCTCTCGGGCATCACAGCGCCCTGATCGATCCAGGCCTTGAGCAGGGCGATCTCCTTCTCAGTCAACCGATCGCCTTTGGGAGGCATCATTTCGTCGGTATCCCTCGAGATTACTTTGAGGATGACCTGGCTCTCGGCGCTCTTGCCTGGCACTACCGCCGCTTTGCTGGAATCGCCGCCGCGCAGAAGGCTGGCGCGTTGATCCACCCGCAAAGTGGCTTTCTGCTTCTTCGGGCCGTGGCACTCGAGGCAGCGCTGCTCGAGAAGCGGCTGCACATCGCGAGCATAATCAACGGAGGCCGCTCCGGAGAGGAACGGCAGAAAGCCGACCAGCCCTATCAAGCCAAAAAATATCCAGCGCATGTGATGCGGGTATTGTCCCCTCTTCCTTGAAAGAAATCCAGCGGGACTTTTGAGGTCGGGAGCGGCCCAGAGTTACATCAAGAGAGCCCCTCTGGGCTCTCCCGCACTCGGCCTAATAGCACCGCTGGATGCCTTGCCCAAATGACGCCTTCGTCGATTTGGCGTTCTGTTCGCACGTGGTTTTTCGATTCGCCGGCAGGGTTTATGCCGTTGATGGTTGCTTGTCGGCTTCGATTGCGATCAGCGCTGGAGTGGTTGGAGAGTTGTGCGATAGAAGGCACGGAACGAGGGTGGCTCAACGTCCGTGAAACGCGCGACGCCATTGCCGTCGGGCACCAGGGTCCAGATATCGCTCCAGGCGTGAAAATCGTTGCATCGTTGCAGGAGATAGATAAAACCGGGCAAACCTTTGAATTCAATGGCCATGCCGTTGGTGCCATAGGTGAGCCTTTGGATCTGGCCACCCGCAGCCGCGGTGTTGGTGAGGCCGGTGATGTCCAGCGCCCAACTGAGAAACAGGTTGGTAACCGCGCTTCTCAAGTCAGCGATGGTTATAGTCCAGACCCCGTTTGGGTCCTTTCCCAGGAAAGAGTTAAGCAACGCAACCGGGGTGTCGGTGTCCAATACGAGGTTGGGATCGTTTGTGCGACCGTCCGGCACCCAGGTGCCCGTGAGCTGGCCCATGATTGGATTCTCGTTAGCGCCGCTCAGCACTAATCGATAATTGTGGATATCGCCTGCCGGCGCCGCATCCTCGAACGTAACATAGAGGCCTGCATCCACGTTGCCAATGGGATCGAAGGCTCTGCGACCAGGACGATTCAAAAGGACACAACGATCCGGGCCGTGACTGAGGAGACAGTAGAGATCCCCAAGAGAGTCACCCTGGGTTTTGAGGCGAACGGTGATACCGGTTATGAAACGAATCGGAGTGGCCAGAGTGCGGACATCAGTAAGACCGGAGAGTGTCCCGTCGGGAATGGGAAGGTTCACCGGAAAGTTGGTGAGCACATGCCCTGGATTCACGTTCGTCAGGGGGAGATCGAAGACGAGCAGCCGCGCACCCACGAAGTCGCTCACATAAAGGCGGCGACGCTCAGCGTCCCAATCCAAGCCGTGCGGAAGGCCGAAGCAAGTGAGTTCGGACTCGAAGTTGGTGGTGGTGAAGTTAGGCTGCCCAATGAGTTCAATCGGGTCCTCCGCGGGGGAAACTGCGCTAAAAATGGAGACGCGATTGTTTTTTTCCTCCGCCACGAAGATCAGCGCGCGGGCCTCGTCCACGACGACTCCGTAAGGGAAGCTGAGTTGGAAACCGGCGTTGGTGCCGAGGAGTCCCACCGGCTCAAAAGTGTCCAGGGTGCGAATGGCGACTCTATGATTCCAAGGCTCACTCACGTAGATGCGGTTGCGTGGCCGATCAATAGCCAATCCTCGAGGGGCGCTCGCGTAAACAACTCGGTCTGCTTCTTTGTCCCCCAATCCATGGATGTCGCCAGCGAGGCCGAAGGCCGAGAGGCGACCTCCTCCATCCTCGGACACATAAAGTGTTTTTGTTTGGTCGTCATAAGCGAGACCGATCGGGCCGGTCAGCCTCCCCGTAGCGCCCGTACCGAAATCGGTTTGACCCAGAACTGAGCTCGCGGCCATGCCGGTAAAGACTGACGCTGCATCGAATAACAGCACTCGATTGTTGTTGTAGTCGGCAACAAACAGGAGATCCCGGGCCGAATCGTAGGCCAACCCGACGGGATGCGCCAAACCTCCCGCGCCATTTGTTTCTCCAGAGCTGTGCCAGTCGGGCTGCCCGATAACGAAGTCCGGCAGCGGGTTGGTGATGTTGTTGCTTTCATCGAGTTGATAAACGACCACCCGGTTCAAGCTCTGGTCTCCGACATAGAGACGGTGGTGGCGCTTCTCAAGCAAGATGCCATTGATGCCGCCGAGTTGGTTCGTGAGGATGATGCTGGCGGGATAAAGTCCGGCGATGGCTGTGGAGGCGGCGAAACACAAGAGAAGAGGCAACACGCACCACCGAAGCAAGGGTTTCGCTGTTGTCGAGCTGAGACAGAAAGGTGTGTCACTGCTCATAGCTACCGGAGAGCTTTGATGATGGCGGAAATCAACGTAGGAGTCAAGAAAGGTTGCCTGGTGAGTATGATCGGAAGTGGCGGTCATTAGGGTCGTATCTCAGGCCTTGTCGGTGGGATGCAGGCAGGGATGCCTGCGACACAGCAGACTTGGAAGTCTGCGTTACGGTCAGTCCGCCAGTTTCAATCGCACCCTCCCCTGGTCACTTGTCCATGGCCACCGGAACGATCAATTTCACCGTGATGGTTACGCCACTGCCGCCGCCCGGCGCGATGTTGCTCGCGGTTTTGTTCGAGCGACTGGAGTTATGGTCCTGAGCCTTGGTGCTGGCAGTTTTGTTGGAACGGCTGGAACTATGATCCTGGGCCCTGGTGCTGGCAGTCTTATTCGAGCGGCTCGAATTGTGGTCCTGCGCCGCGGTCCTGTTCGAACGGCTCGAGTTATGATCCTGGGCCTTTGTGCTCGCGGTTTTGTTGGAGCGACTGGAGTTATGGTCCTGAGCCTTGGTGCTCGCAGTTTTGTTAGAACGGCTGGAATTATGATCCTGCGCCTTTGTGCTGGCTGTTTTGTTTGAGCGGCTCGAGTTGTGATCCTGGGCTCTCGTCTCTGCGCCACCTGACATTCTTCCAAACCCCTTGGCTTCATTAAAGAATTTTACCTTGCCTGTCTTCATCGCCTGGGGTGAGCCGCCAGACCATGGATTGTTCGCGAGCCGGAATTGGCCATGATATTCCTTGGCGACTTTCGGCGTGATCTTGGGCAGACCGATGCCACGCCCCGTGAGCGGGTCATAATAATTACCGCAAGTGTCCGTGTGCAGGCCGGTTTCCGAATCCAGGCGCAAACCGCCCCAACAATAAACATTACCCACAGCCGAGGAGGTCCCCCCGGTCGGAACGCCATCGCGCGTGAGGAACGTCACTTCGCCATAATCATCGTACTCGTAACGTTCAATCACGGCGCCACGCATATCCGTAAGGGCGACGGTATTGCCGAGGTCGTCATAGTGGTAATAGTGCGGCTCCCCAGCCTGAGTGAAGGCCACCAATACCTCGTCGTCAATCTCGGGATACACGTAACTGCGGGTCAAGGTTCCAGCCACCCGTTCTTCCAGCACAGTTCCTTCGGCGGAGACCGCGAAGTCGATCACCGTCTGCGCGGGGCCGGGATTCATGATCTTGCGGATGCGCCTGCCGAGCGCGTCGTAGGCATAGTCAGTAATCGTCATCGTTCCAGGTCCATCTGGCTTTGCCACTCGCACCAGCCGGTCGGCGTAATCGTACGAATAATCGGACGGGCCCACAGGCGTTGTTCGGACCACAAGGTTTCCGTTCTGATCGTGTTGCCGCGTATCAAAGGGAGTGCTCGTGTACAGATTCATCTGGAAATCCGCCGGCACCGGGAAAGTTCCATCCATGACGTAAGAGTATGGCACGGTGTTCTCCAGCACGGTTTGCCGGTTGCCGTTACCGTCCAGCAGGTACTGACGGACGACATCGTCCGGTGAGCCTGACACACGGACAAAGTTCGTCAAACGATCGAGCGCGTCATACTGCAAGGTAATAGTCTCACCCGGAATGGTTGGTCCCGGGGTGCGCACGCGTGACACCGTATTCTGGGCGCGGTCCCGCAGCATGGTCCGCTGGTCCACGATCGCGTTGGCGGCCCCCACGGCATGGGTGACGCGGCCGATTTTTTGCCAGCCCGAATCGCCAGCGGGATTGGGCGGGTTCACAACGCCATTCCACTGGATGCGAGTATTTGAAGTGTTTGCCCGGCTTACGCGTCCGACCCTGCCAGCCCCTTCGTAGAAATATTGCGCGAGCAAAGTTTGCTGCTGTCCCCCCGCGCCACTGCTCACACTTGCGATCTGGTCCAGTGCGTCGTAGGCGCAGCTCACCACGCGCCCTCCCGGATAGGTCCGGGAAAGGCAATTGCCGACGCCATCATAAATTGAGGAGGAAGCCAAACCGTCCTGGGTCGAGCGCACACATTGTTCCAACGAATCGTAAGCAAAAGTCACCAAAGAAACATCGTTGCTGGCAGCGACACACCGGGAGAAACCATCGTAGGCGAACATCTCGAATGTGGTGGTCGGAGCCACACTCCCGCCGGGAGTTATCACCCTCGATACGCAACGGTTCAGCAGGTCGTAACTGTTCGAAATGACCGTCCCGTTGGCATCCTGCTGCCGAAGCAGGTTGCTGCGCGGACTCCAAACCAACGTGCAGCGCGTTCCATCGGCCTGCGTCATCGTCACGCAACGATCGAGCGGGTCATAGTCATACCGGGTGGTGTTGCCGTTGCTATCCGTGGCGGCGGTGCGGCGGGAATTGCTATCATACTCCACGTGCGTGGTGCTGATGGTAATCCCCCGTTCCTTCCCCGCGTAATCGATGGCAGTCACACAGCGGCTCAAGCCATCGTATACCGCGAAGGTTTCATTCTCGCGCGGATCGAGGCTGCTCACCACGTTGTCGCGCGAGTCGTAACCGTAACGATGAGTGTTGCCCACATTGTCCGTTGTACTGGTAAGGCGGTTCAGCGCGTCGTAGGTGTGCGCGGTGGTGAACTGCTGCACGGCCTGGTTCACTTCCGAACGCTCGGTCGAGGTCACGCTCAACAGGTTGCCGCAAGCATCAAAAGTGCATTCGAGGACGTTTGTCTTCGGTCCGGTGACGGACGCCAGGCGATCCGCCGTGTCGTAGCCGAAGCGCGTGATCCGCCCGTTGTCGTCCGTCACGCTGGTGCAGGCACCGTTGGGCGCGTAAGTCAGAGTGGTCGCGGCCTGGCCGTCGCCCACCGGAACACCCGTCACCGTGTCGAAATGCGCATCGACTTTCTGCACGCAGCGATCGAACGCATCATAGCTGAGACGCGTTTCGGCCAGGAGCCTGTTGCTGGAGCTGCCGGGCAGGTCCTCGGTCTCGCCAAAATGCCGCACGACCTTGAGGTTGCCGTTCCGATCGTAGTGGCACGTCACCACGTTGCCCATCGGGTCGGTCATGCTGGCAAGCCGCACGGTGGTGTCCTTTTCCACGCATTGCTTGTTCCAAACGGTCTCGACCCATTGGAGCAATTCGCCCGCTCCGCTTGACTCCACTATCCACTCAGTCTTCAATCCGAAGACGGGGTGAACTTCATAGTTGTTCACCATCCAGGCCTTGGCCTTCTGCCCCATCACTCCTTGAGCTTTGCCTCCACCTCCCACGTACCTAAGACCTTGGTACTCGAGTGTGGTGATGCTCGGCCCGGACTCCAGTGCTTCGCTCATGCGCGTCAGGTTGCCCTGCCGGTCATAATCGTATTGCGTGCTGCTCTGCTCCGGGCTGCCTGGCGCGGCCACTTCACGGTAAAGGAGGCCTCGTTCGTCATGCTCGAACGTCACGGTGTTGTGCGGGTCCGCGCCGCTCACCGCCAGGGGTGAAAGTGCCCCCACCAGGTTGTCGTTGCCATTGTAAACAAAACGATTCGTTGCGTAGCGTCCCGGAGCGCCGCCCCCTTCGGCGATTTCTCGAACCACCTCGGTCAACCGGTCCCGCGCGTCGTATCCCAACGAGGCACTCCAATAGGGATTGAGAGGACTGAGCGCGGCAGTCTCATCCCGGTTTTCCGCATCGCACCGCACGAGGTTGTTATTCGCGTCAAAGAAATATTGGGTGGTTATCCGTTGCGGAGCCTGGCCATTTCCGCCACCGTAAGCGGCGGATTGGGAAAGAACGCACTGGTCGAGACTGTTATACGCGAAGATGGTGTTATTCCCTCGGGGGTCGATAACGTTAGTCACGTTGCCCCGCGGGTCATATTCAAACGCGGTGGCCAGCGCTAAACCGCCTGCCAGGCCGGCCGCAATCATCACCTCCACCATGCCGCGTTGCGAGCCACTGCCGTAGTAGCTGATCGTGTCCACTCGGCGATATCCATTCGCGTCAGGCGCGTTCGTGATGGCCGTCAACTGACCGTGGCTGTTGTAAACCCCGTCCACTTCGATGTGGAAATTTGAAACGGCATAATGCCCCTGCTTGATGCTTTTGGTGCAGTTGCCGTTGGAATCATACTCGGACGTCGCCAGGGTGCCGCGCCCGTCGATCGTGGACGTCACGAAGCCAAACCCTTTCGAACGGCCTGTCTCCCGGTCGGTGATCACCTTGGCACTCTCGACCTTGCCTGAGCCTTTGATCGTGCCGTCCCAACCGCTGCGCTCTCCCGCGTCGGTGACTGAAAACGGCAGATTGCCCACATACAACTTTTTGCCTCGGCAATTTGCGGGCGAACCGAAGCGGGGATCGTATTCAAAGTATGACGCCACGGCCGCTGTGTCCGGCGCGCCATCGCCGTCGCTGTCCACCGGACTGCTGGCCCGCTCCCGCAGCACACGGACGTCGCCGTCATGCCGGCGCGAGGCGGTTTTGTTGCTGCGGCTGGAATTGTGATCCTGCGCTCGTTGGTGGCTGATCTCGGTGCTGCTGCCGTCCGCCCGGATTTCGCGCATGCAAAGTGAATCCGCATTCCACTCCCAGCGCGTTTCAAAATACTCCGGATCTTCAGTCCGTAATTTTCCGGTGGGCCGATTCTCCGTGGCGGTCGTGGGCAAAGCAGGATTGGCGCGGCCCGTGAATTCGCGCAGGGACACACAACGTTGCCGGGAGTCAAACAGGCACTCCGACACGTTGCCAACGTAATCCCTCACGATGGTCTGGACCGTGGCGAACGAGTTGGCCGGTCGAGGGACTACCATGCCCCGCCGGATATCTTTCTTTTCGATCCCGCGCAGCACGCTGCTCACCGTGTCAAAGTCCAGGGAAGCCGGATTGTTCGTGGCGTGATAAATGAGCTGCAACGCGGTCTGGCCCTTTGGATCCACTATCGAAAGGAGGTTGTGATTCAACCGGTTGTCCACATGGCCCGTGGTGTAAGTGAATCGATTGGTTTTACCCCCAGGAAAATCATTTTTCGTGGGCGTTCCGATAACGCGTGGAGAAATGCACGCCACCAGGTCACCAGCGCCGTCGTATTCGTAGCGCACGCTGCGTCCTGAAAAATCCGTCACGGATGCGATCTGGCCAGCGGGAGTGTAAGCGACCGTGTTGGTGCGATCCAACGTGTCCACAATAAACGCCAGTCGTCCCGCACCGTCGTAATTCAATGTGATCGTGTTGCCGTTCCGATCAACTATCTTCCACAGCTTGCCGGCTTCGGGCAGCCCGGCTGGTTTGAACAACCACTTGCCGGTGTCGGCGAACAGCACATCGGGCATTCCATCACCATTCAGATCACGTATCTCGACGAAGTATTCGTCGCGCGTCCATCCATTGGTGCCGTCGGGATAGAAGGTATCGGCGCGGCCATTGCCAGGGCGCAACAGCACCGTGCCATCCGGTTGCTGAGAGAGGCTCACGTTGTAGCTGAAATCCCAACCCACGCCCTGGGCAGTCGTCGGCCCCGTCCGGGAGCGATAGGTGCACGTCCATTCAAAACTCAGGCCCCGGCCCCTGATCGCCAAGTCGGTGGATTGATATTGCAACTCGCCCGAATTCGGCGAGACCGCCGCCGCCGCCAGACTCTGGTAATAGTCATATCCCCTCTTGCTGATGTACGCGCGCTGGCTCGTTTCCACATACGGGTCCGTGGCATAATCCTTGTTGGGACGCGACCCGCCGCCCTTCGAGGGCTTGGCCGTTCTGGCGCGCTCCACTTTTTCCACCACAAACTCAATTTCCTCCACCGCATGGGTCTCGGGACGCGCTGGCGGTTCCTCGGCCGGGCCTTGCACTTGTTCCATCGGCATTGCCGTCCCATAGAATATGGAATTCTGAAGCGGAATCCTGGTCACCACGTTGCTGGCATTGTCCAGCACCAGGATGCTGCCGGTGATCGGGGTGCCAGGAGGCAAACCGTTTAGCGAAAGGGCCACCCAACTGCCCTCGGGATCGAACGAACTCACCGCGATATTCTGTCCGTTAACAACTACTGAGCCGTTGGTGGGCAGACATTGCCCGGACAAGTAAAGCAACGCCTGCGCGTCATCCGAATTGACGAACGCTGGTTCAACCGCAAACACCTCGGGCTGTGGCAGGATGAGCCGGTAATACTTCTGGGCACGCAGCGGCTCGGGCGCCAGCCATTGGATCGGCCCGGCCTTCGTGGCGCGCACAGGCTCCTCGGTCTTCCAGATCGTGTTCGACGAAAGATTCGTGCTGCTCTGGACGAGATAAGTTTTGGCCGCTTCAGCGCTCCATTGCAGCACCGCCTGGCGGTTGGACTCGTTGAAACTGGTGGACGACGTGAGGCTCACTTGCAGCGAGCTCCCTGCGGCGGGCAAAACCAGCGTCAGATAACAAAGCGCGCTGAGACAAGGCAACATGGAAGGACTTTTCATCATACAACACCGATTACTTCTGGGATTCGCGGAGGAATTGCGTATGGATGCATACATTCTTACCCCCGACACAACCCGTTTTCAAGGCAATCCTCGTGCCAGTGAGCAATAACATCGCCAAATCAGCCGATCAAGTTCCGGTCTCCAGAGGATCCGGCACCTTTTGCCGTAGCAGACCTCAAAAGCCTGAGAGCTGCCAGATTCGGGTGAGCGAGATGACCGGGCCTGCAAGTGAGGTTCCTCAAGCGGCGGCTGCGGGAGGTTCGTTGGTGCTGGGTGAGGGGCCGGTGTCCTGAAGTTTTTTTGCAGTGCTGGCACCGGGGCCGAGGATCATGCGGCGGTAGATATCTTCCAGCGTGGTTGAGCCCGTGTTGTTGCCATAGACTAGTTTAAGTTCCTCGACACGGCGTTCGTGGTGCTCGAGATCGTCCGCCTCCGGAACCGGGCATTCATCGACGAATAAGCCCTGCGTGTCCGAACTACGGTAGATGCCGGCTTCCGCCTGATGGTAAAGGCTGCAAAGATGCGCGACGTGAGCGAGGTCTTCGAGCGGCGGCGGGGGTGAGACGGCATCAAATTCCCGCTGGGCCAGATCGATCAGTTCCTGCCATTTCCGGTAGGCAACGTATTCGGCTTTGAGCGCGGCTCTCTGAGCCTCTGGCAGGCGGATGTAGGCCCACCGATCCAGCGGCGTGCCTTTGAGTTCGGGCTCGACTGTGCGCGACATGGCGCTGGTGAATTCAGCGAGTTCAGATGTGGCTTGGGGATCGTGTTCGGCGTAGATTTTCAGCCTGAGGAGATGGTCCTGGACTTTCCGCCGCTGAGCTTCGTCCTGGACATACTTGTTGGCGATGCCGCTCTCGCTAAAGATGTCGGGAGCAAGCTGAGTGAGGCGTTGCCTGGATTGCGTGGCTCGCTCTAGAGCGAGGCAGAGGCGGGCGAACGCCTTGGAAGCGCGGGTTGAGAATTGAAGAACCGACCGCCGGTCGGAACCGGTCAGTTTTCGGAGTTGGAGTGCTGTATTTTTCATCGTTTTTGCCTCTTTTTCTTAAATCTGTACCGTTTCACTACCATTTCCGACCGATTTGGAGAAATTTCCGACCGGTCGGAAAGCAGCCACCAAGGTGAGGACACCACCGAGCAACGGAGCCGAAGCCGAATGCAACCGCAGAGGCGCGAGACACGCAGAGATGAAACGAACGGGACCAGGAACGGGAGTGGGAATGAGAATGCGAATCATGGTTCAGCCTTTCCAGTCCAGGATTCCGGCGGGGATGGAGTTGTCCTGGCCGTCGTCACTGCCGACGAGGGGTTCGCTGAAGTGGAACCGGGCTTCTTCGCGGCTGATCTCAGCGCGAAGCGCCGCGGCGAGAGTAAACAGGCGAGCGGTGGAAACCTCCTGGAGGTTGCGCTTGGCAAGCTCCTGTTCCACCTGAGTCAGTTGCCAGCCGAGGGTTTTCCAGCGCTCGCGCGCCGGAAGGAAGGATTCCTCCTGAGCAGCCTCGGCGTGGATGGCCCTGAGGTTGTTAATCTCGAATTGGTGGACGCGGCTCCAGTCGATGAGGGTGGACTTGGAGACGCCGAGGGTTTCGGCGATCTTGCCGAAGCTCGTGCCTTCGGCGCGGAGCTGGATGAAACGTTGGATGATGGATTGATCGTGCATAATTAGTCATTAGTCAGTGGGCATTTGTCATTCGTCAGTGGTCATTCGTCATTCGTCGATGCTTGGCTCATGGTTGAAGTCTTTGCCGGCCTGGCGTTGGTTTCCATCCCTGGAATGAGATTCAATATTCATCATTCGGGAGCGAGTTTAACATAGGGGGTATGACATCGGTGAGTACACCCCACAAGATTTTTTAAAAATCTTGTGAGGTGTGGTTGAGAGTGGAGCCGCAGCCCCAGGCAGGGGCTGGGCTGCTGGTGCAAAGTTGAGAGAGCGGACCGGGGAGTGTCTCCTTTTGGGACAGAAAACAGGATCGGTGGAACCGCCGATACGCGAACAACGCAGAGAAACTGAGGGCGCGGGGTGGGGAAAGGCTCAAAATCCTTGGCGGCCTTGCGAACTAAACCTTCCCTGGATGATGATGTTCGGAGATTCACCATCCTGAGCTTTTTTACAGCATAGAAAGGGCCAAGGTTTGTCCTTGATCGGTGGTCCTTCGTCAGTGGTCCTTAGCCAGTGGTCCTTGGTCAGTGGTGAGTAGTTTGTGCTTGCGGTGCGGGTTGGACGTGGGACGCTTTTAGAGAAGGACGCGGACTATGAAGGTTTTGCAACTCGTGTGGATCGTGATTGGGGTGATCTGCGGCGGGGGCACGGGGTTGGCGGCGGAGAGGATGGGGCCGGATGAGTCGGAGGCGCTGTTTGTAGATGGGGCGGTCACGCGGCTGGAGGTCGAATTAAGCGAGCAGGCGCTGGCGGATTTGAAGCTGCATCCGCGTCAGTATGTGAAGGGAACAGTGCGGGAGGTGTTGGGGGAACCGCCTAAAGGCGGAACTCCAAACGTGGTACGAGTGTATACGAATGTGGGGGTGCATCTGAAAGGGAATTACGGAACCTTTCAGCACACGGAGGGCAAGCCATCGCTGACGCTGAATTTTGACAAGTTCGTGCGGAAGCAGAAGTTTCACGGGTTGACCAAGATTCATCTGAACAACTCCGGTCAGGATCCCACATTTCTAAATGAGATTATTGGTCGGAAACTCATGCACGAAGCGAATGTGCCGGTGGGAAGGGCCAGTCACGCGCTCCTGAAGCTGAACGGACGCGATGTGGGGCTTTATGTAATGGTCGAAGGCTACGACAAAACTTTCCTGAAGCGCTATTGGAAAGATGCGAGCGGGAATCTGTACGACAGCGAGTTCATGCATGACATCACCGATTCGTTGAAACGGGCATCCGGTTCGGATACAAACGATCACAAGGACCTGCATGCTCTCTTCGCGGCGGCGAGTGAACCTGATTTGGAAGCACGAATGCGGAAGCTTGAAACAGTGTTGAATGTCGATAGATTCATCTCCTTCCTCGCTGTTGAAATGATGGCACGGCATTTCGATGGCTATGCGATGTCGAAGAACAACTATTGGATCTACCACGATCCGGCCTCCGGGAAAATGACCTTCATTCCGCATGGGATGGATCAAGTGTTTTATGCACCACGCGCTTCGCTGTTTCCACCTTTGGAAGGGGAACTCGCCCAGGCGCTAATGGAGACCCGAACTGGGAAGGCGGGTTTCCGCGCCGTGTGCAACACCCTCCTCACCAACTCCATGCTAGGATTCACCAATTGGATTAGGAGCAGGCAGCAGGCGCTAGCGCCGATTATGGCAATCCAAGTTACCAATGTTATGCAACGCTGGTCTATCGGCGTGTCGGACCTAAATGCGCGGATTCCCGAGCGGGTGCAGCATATCCGAGAGTTTTTAATTGAAAACCCTCCTCTCTTGATCTCTCTTAAGCCAGGCCAGCAGATCCAATTGACCAATTGGATCGCAAACCGGGACGCCGGGGAATGCACCTTCCAGCGGGAAAAAGCCCCTGGAGGAGAGATCATATTAAAGTGCGACGCGCCACTTGCGGGTGGGTCGGGGAGTGGGTCGTGGCAGTGCACGCTTCTCCTAGGAAAGGGTCGTTACGCAGTCTTTGCCAGAGCGCGCACGGAACGTGACGTCTTTCTTGGCCCAACATCCCCAATAGCCATTAAGATTGCGAATCTCGCTAGGACACACTCTGAGACGCAGCGGATTTCGCCTAACGAACTTGAGTTGCTACTACTCTTCGCCAATGGGCGTGATGCCAGTGATGAGTTCCTTCTTGACGCCACCTTGACCGCTGTTAGGGAGGCTGGGACTTATCGCCTAGGTCCGATTCTGATCTCACAAGTGGAGTAGGAAAAGACTTTCTCCTTGTGAATACCATTCGGTGCTTCACGCCGGACGAACCCCGCTACCCAATCTTGAAACAGTTTAGCGCACTGCGACCCAAGGTGAAAAGTTTGTCGGCATCCACTTCTGGGCCCCCTTATGTCGCTCCTGAGTGCGGGCGGACCAGTAGACCTCGGATTCCCATTGAAATGACGCGATAACGTCGCTTCCTCTCATAATTGTCATGGTCTTGTTAGTCTCGTCAGCGATGATGTCAACCTTTCGCCAATAAAAGCTTTCGTGGTCGTAGTAAAACCATCCCCATGGAGCTCCAGGCTTACGGTAGTAAACAGAAGTGCTGAGAATATCGCCCGGACGCTGAACAACACACAACTGGACTCCACTTTCACTCTTAGCATATCCAATGACACGCGTTTGCCGCCAGTGCCCAAGAAATGCAATTGCCTCGTAAAGTAGAAGAATAATTAGGGCAGTAGGGAAGAGCAGCTTGGTTAGCAATTTGTGCCTCGGCTTCATGGCGTCAGGGTTCAGGCAGCGGGGGGTGTTGGGCGTCGGGATAAACCGGGGGGTTGACCGGCGGGGTGTTTACGCCACCTCCGCGATCAATGGGACTCCCATCCTGTGACTGCCCATCCCAAGCCGGACCAATGGGACCTACGCTTTCCCACCACCAGCCCCCTGGGTAAACCGTGCTGTAATCAAGATTGCCCGGGGCGTAAAAGACTCCTTCAAACCAAAACCCATCGATATCATCATGCCTACTTGTACATTGTCCCGGAGGGAGTGTAGACCAACCCCCGTCGCTCAAGACGACCATGTCGTGTGAACTTTCATTACATACGCGTACGCCCCCAAAGATCGGGCACCAAAATGGTATTTCCCCCAGTGGATCAACTAGGCTTATAGGATTGTTCTCTACGAACAGTGTAAGATTAACATCCTGTCGTGAAAAGGAGGTGCGTCTCGATTTCCCAAGTGCCATCCCGCGTCGCAATAATGCGAATCCCCGGTCACAAGCTGGGTCTGTGTTCAGCCATCTATGAAGCTGCTGGCTATAGTAGCGTGAAAGATAGTAGGTGACTCCAGAGGCGGTGTGCACTTCTTTACTAGAGAACCGGTACAAGTTCCCCTCCGCTAAAGGCCCGCTCGACGCCAATACGTTCCCAAAGGGGTCATAAACATATCGAGCCGCCAAAGCCTGATTTGAAGAAATCAAGCACGTCACATTCCCATTGCCGTCAGCATGGTAGAACGCATGCTGTACGGGTGCGGCCGTAGAGTAAGCCAGCAAACCCCCAATCCCCCCGGCACCTTGCAAGTCAGAGCTCAGATCCTTCCCCCGAGTATACGTTCTCAAAGGCAGGTTGCTTTCGTCCCGCTCCTGAACCACAAGAGCTCCATCATACACGTATGCCGTTCGGCTCATCAAGGTCCATCCGCCGCTCTGCCACACGTACTCATCCCTAACCCGGCGCCTCATTCTGCCGTCGTATCCGAACTCGCTCTTCCACGCATTCGTGGCCGTAATGCGAATCAGTTGGTTCTCATCATCGTAATCGAACCCTTTCACGCCATCCGACCTCATGTTCCCATTGGCGTCATAAGTGAACCAGTTCGTCGTCTGCAAATAGGCACTGGAAAGGTTCGTCCCGCTCCGCCCAGACGCGTCTCTGGCCACCGCCGTGAACGTGTTGGTACCATCGACCAAACCATGGTTCGTGGAGGCAAATGTTGAATCCGAATACATAACCGCGTTAGAGGTGTTGACCGTGACGTTCGTTGCCGCTCCGGTCGTTGTCCCTGCTACCGTCAATTTCCCCGACCGGGTACTGTAGGAAAGCTGGTTCAGCGAGTCAAGCGCGTAGGTCTGCACAAACTGGCTATTCGTCTGATTCGCTAGATTCCCAGCTGCGTCATAGAGATACCCCAACTGCTCATGAAGGCGAGGCGCACCCCCGGGCTCAAAACCATTCGCGGCTATAAGCTGACCGCCCTTATCGTAAGTGTAATTCACGATAGCTTCGGTCCTTCGGGTCACACTAATGCGCTGGTTGGCCGCATCGTATCCATAGCTGTGAGAATCTAAGAGTCCATTTGTGCTATTTCTGAGAACCGTGGCGGTAAGCCGACCAAGTCCGTCATGGCCATTTGTGGCGTAGGCGGCATTGGGCAGGGTCAACCTTCTTACAGCATGTTTGCACAGAGGGTCATAATCGTAGCTGAAGCACCCCGCCGGTGAAGTAGTCGCGGAGAGACGCTCCGCCGCATCGTAATCATAACTCTGCTCCCACGCAGATCCGTTCGGTTGTTGGAGTAAGATCTTGATGCGCGAACCGTTGGTGTTATAGTAATATGTTACGGTATCTGCCTCCCATGGTCCATCCTCGCTTGAGAGCGCCCCAAAAGCGGTATAAGCGAATACGGTTGTCCCGATTGCATCGACCATCTTTGTCAGCCGATTGTTCGCGTCATAAGTATAGTGGATGCTTGCTCCCGAAGGATACGAGACATTCGTCAGATTTCCAACAGCATCGTAACGATACACCGTGTTGCCTTTGGTTGCGCTCCACCGGTTTGTGAGGCGGCCGTTAGGATCGTATGCGTAACGAAGCGTTTCAAGTCCGCTGGCGTTTGTCGTCGAGGTTATTCGCCCATAATGATCGTAACCCCAGCTTCTCTCGTTGCCCTTGGCGTCGCGCACCTTCAGAAGATCCCCTGCCTGACTATAAGAATAAAGGATTACCTCGCCGTTCGCATTGGTTTCAGCGATCTTTCGGCCGGCGACGTCGTAGCCATAGAGCGTGGAATACCCGAGATGATTCGTCTGGCCGCTCAGCCCCAAGCTAGAGTAGCCGAAATACTCCACATCGTTGCTCGCGTTCACGAATTGCAGTTTTCGTCCGAGGTTGTCAAACACGAAATTGGCAGTGATGCCGCTCGCGCCCGTTACATTGGTCGCGCGATCCTCGGCATCATGAATCAGCCTCCGCATGCAACCGACTGCATTACTGCTGACACAGAGCAACCCCTGATTATTGTAGCAATTGGTGGTGTTGTTTCCCGCGCTGTCAATTCTGTTCGTTGCTCTGCCTAGAACGTCAAAATTGTTGGTGCTCGGACTGCTGCCGGGAGGCACAACTACCTGGCGGCGCCCTACTTGGTCATAAAGGAAAGTCGTTGTCTTCCCCAGCGGATCACTTAGGGAGTCCAGTGCTCCACAATTGCAATAAGTAAAGATATTTGACCCCCGGCGTGCATCGATGCTGAGAGTCCGTTGCCGGAATCCATTATAGCTGTAATGATTGGTCCAGTTGAAACGACCAATCGTCTGAATCAGGTCCAGATTGGTAAAACTGTTGATTACGCACGTGGCATCTGGATATGTGACACAGGTTAAGCGTCCCAAGGCATCCCAACCGTTGCTGATGCAAAGACCCCGAGCGTCCGTATAGCACTGGACGTTGCCGCCGGTGTAAGTCATTATATTAGTCCAACCGATCTGCGGCTTTGTTACCTCGCACAAGAAATTGGATGAGTTCCCGCTAGATCCGTAGCAATTGCTAACGATAAGTCCACCAGGTGTTGTCTTCGTTATCGTCTGCTGGTTAGGGTTGTACGTCCACACGGTGGCCTGGCTGAGAGCATCATAATTGGTCGTGACACGGTGGAAGCTGTTCCAAATATTGCTGATGGAAAGTTTAGAAGTGGAGCCGATGATTTGAATCTTGCTGACGAGATCAATATTGTTAGCTGCGTAGAGATAGCGGTTCGTGCGAACGCAGCACGCTCCGGCTGTCCCGGTATAGGTCTCGATCTTGTTCGTCATGTGTGCCAACTCATTTCGGTCCGAAATGGTAAACCGAGGCTCCCCGTTCGGCAACTTGTATCCATAAATGCGAGCTACGGGTATCAGACCTTCATTCTCGGATGAACCGCCTTCCTTGTTGTGGTAGTCGTACCACCGCACCAAGCCTTGGACGGTTCCGTCCGGGCTTGGGTCGCGCCGCAACGATATGGTGCGGCCGGCGTTGGTTTGCCCATAAGACTTTAACCAGTGTTTAAGCCTGGCGCGTATATAGTCGCTGCTGGTCAGGTTGCTGACATTGAAGCTTCCCGAACCCAGAGCAGTCCGCACAGAAGAGGTGATGTTTTCATACTGACGGGGATTCCAGTAAAAGCTATTCCGCTTGTCGCTATTTGCGGCATCGAAACTGTTGGTAAACGAGAAATTAGCGCCGTTTGTGGTGTTTGGACGGTAAGTCAGGTAGTCGCTGGGCACTTTTCCACCGTCCATTTTATCGTAATACAGGTAAAGGTGATTACGAATTCCATGCTCGTTCACATGAACGGCATTCATCAATCCAGGCTCGGAGTAATAGGCAAAAATGTTGGTGCCGTACGGCGTAATCAAGGTGGTGAGATTTGTGCTGCTGTAAACCATGCGGCTTTGGAGCCCGATCACATCTGTGATGTTTGTGAGGTTGCCAGAGGCATCGTAGGCCAAGACGTTTGTCAAGCCGTGGGGCCCCAAGACCTTCGTGATCATGTTGGAATATGGCCCGACGCTGACGTACTCGAAGGTGATGCTGCGATTATCGACATCCAGCACTTTTTCGAGGCGAACAGCGTTATTGGTAACGACGTATTGGAATTGCATAGGATTTCCGTTCGGATCCTCCCTCCGGGTCAAAAAGTATCGGTTGGTGCCTCCCATAGTATTGGTGAAGCCAAAGGTGTGGCGAGTTCCATTCGGAAGGTCCAAGACATAGTAGTTCCCGCTAACCGTCAACCTTGCACGATCCTGATAATCCAACACTCCCAGTGTGTATTTATGTGCTGTCCCTCCGCCATGGAACACCCAAAAATTAGTGGTTTCACCGGAAATCCCCTGGATATAAGAGCGCCAAGGCGTGTGCCACCTCGAACCTACACTGAAAATGGCGGGATTCCCTGAGTCGGCAGCGCCCTCCTGGCCGGTAAGGTTTTTGTAAAAGAGAGCGAAATGGACGGACCGACCGCGGCTGGCTTTATAGATGAAAGGGATATCTTTAAGCCAGAGGTTCGCCATCGGCTCGGTTACACGCCACGAGGCAAGACCAGCATGGTTTTGCAGCCAATCGCTATAGGAAATACCTAAAGAAGGGGTATATACAGGAGCGCCAGGGCTTTGGTTGCAGTCATTGCATTCCGCCGGCTTCTGGATGCAACTGACGCAGCCACCATCCGCGTTGCACGCAAGGTCGCCGTTTGCATTATTGTTTGTGCCGCCCGCGGGCCAAGCGGGTATACCTTGGCTCCCACAGGCAATAGGTATCCTCGCCATGACCGCGATAGCCACAACGAGGGCAAAAAGAATTGTTTTCATATGCGTGAGGTTTGTGGTTATGGAATAGTGCTGCCGTTGCGGGGACGGGTGATGAGGACTTTCAGACCCAGATCGTTGGGGTCCATCCAGTCCGTTTCCCCGGATTCGATGAGTCCGTTTCCGTTGCCGTCTTCGTAGTAGTCAGGCCACCCGTCCGCGTCGCCATCGAGTGGATTACCACTGGCGTCCGTGGCTACGTAGTGATTTCCGATGTTCAGCACTGAATTTGTTTCCTTCACATTGTTGGTTGTGGATGTAAAGTGCCACAATCCAATGAGCCCAGCGTTTGTGAGGGACCCTCGGTTTAGAAGTGGTGAATTCGTCGCTTGATAATACTTTCCAAGCGCTCCCGATTGGTAAACGAGCGAGACGAGATTGGTGTTTGACACTCCGGCAGTGAGATAGTTGGTGGTAGCGAAGTATGCGTTCCAGCCATTGCTGATGGAGTGGCTGTGGTCGAAGGAATCGGTGGTATCGAAGATATTATCCATGGCGGTGGACGTGTTGGTGAGGTTGTAAAGGTCCAAGCGGCTATTCCGGAACAGGTTGTTCCGGAGATGGATGAGCGAAGAGGTCCCTCCACTATCGAAGTTGAGTTGCGGCCACTCGATCACGTTATTGGTGAAACCGAACACCTGATTCCCATTATCCGCCACGACGATCCCAACCGGGTAATTCAGGACGGAATGGGTGATGTCAAATTTGGAGAAGTATTTGCCGGTATAGATGGAGTAGCCGTCCTCCGCCATTTGGGTAAGCTCCGTGAATCGCAAATGCACCTCGGAATTTCCGTGGCTTCCGCTGTCGCCTTTATCATAAAACAGGCTTCGCGTCCCCGGATTTCCGGTCGAATTCTCCTGAAGGCAATGCGCACGAAGTATACGGTTGGGAGCGTTCGGGGCGCCGCAGGACACAAGCTGCGCCGTGTCGAATATGAACCCCCACCCGCTGCTTCCATAGTCCACGGCCACCACCACGGAATTCGTCAAAGAGATCGTCACGTTTGTATTCAGTGAACATCCGCTTATGACGTAATCTATCGGGCTGTAGTGATATCCGTAGTCCGGCACATCGTAGTCTCTCTGAACCGTCGGTGACCAGGTTTGGGAGTAGTCGATTTGGTTGGTGAGAACTAAGGGCGGAGCGTAGGTAGTGAGTTGAGCGAGTTCGGTGCGCAATTGCGCCGTGATATTGGTATTAGCTGTATTACGCAAGCTCGTGTTGGTGGAGTTCAAATAGAGGTCGCCTCCGAGCACTGTTTGGAATGGCCAGGAGTCCAGGGAGACACTGTGGGAGTAGCCCCATATTCCGCCGCTAACAAATGGGTTGAAGGCCACGTAGTCCCCATAGGTCGGCGCTTCTCCTGCCAGGATGACATCGTAGAGGATGGAGTTTGTCATGTAGACCACGAAATCGCCTGTTGAGGACTCCGCCAAGTGGTTTATGGCCCTCCCCGTCAGATGGTGCACTTCGATGGTTGCATTGTTGCCTCCATAGAATAAGTTTCCTTCGATTGCATTCGCCAGTATGTTGTCGAAGCGCAGGATGCCACCGTCGAATTCGCATTGGGTTGCGTTGTTACACCGAACAAATTGTACATTGCTCACGCGGCCCGTTTGGTACCCCAGGAAACCGCAGTTCGCGTGTTTCATCTTTATGTCGTGAAAATCCCAAGGTACCGCAGAATAGGATGTAATCCCACCGTGATAATAGGGATTAGGATCGTCCCCAAGATAATCCCCCATTGATGCGTCTGTTGTCGCCGTCATGACTGCGGGATAGAAGGGCGATGTGTTGCAAACGAGCATAGTGTTACTCTCCATGAGGACCAACCCCGCGTTCTCGTCGCACTTCAGAACGGTTCCGCCAGACAAGTAATTCGTTTTGTACAACGGGACATTAGCGGATAGATAGTACGTATAGTCGCCTCTGAACGTATAGTTCGTTAGTCCAGAATTAAGTGTGACAATGAAATCCCATACCAAGCCATTTTGTTTCGTTGCGGCTTGAGCCGTCCTCACTTCCTTGCGCATTGCGTGGAGTTCCCCTGGCCGGGCGACATCAGGCCCTCGCGGAAGCAGATCGGCGAGGGCTCGGTCTTTGGCAAAAGCGCCGTTGATCCCAGGAACGCTGTTCCTGACTCCACTACCGCGTACCCTTAGGGTCCGTGCATAAATAACTTCCGAATAAAGAGCGGAATACGAACAATATCCAGTCCGGCACTTCCGTTAGATCCCCAGCTGTAAGCCTTCAAGAAACACTGCAAATAATGCTCAACGAGGTCCCCAGCCCGTCCGAGTGGTGATGTTTATAAATGTTAATATAACGCTATACAGTAAAACTAAAGGCGTTATTATTACATTATGAACATCGTTCGATACCCCTCTGACCGGCTCGTAAACCTTTTGCGGAACCAAACCGTCGCCACCATGCCCCAACTCAAAGCAGCCCTGGGCACTTCGGTCACCCTCACCGTTTTGCGCAAGCTGGCTCCTTTGGGCTACCGCAGCAGCTACTCCCATGGCGGCGCCTATTACACGTTGGATTCCATTGCTCAGTACGACCCACAGGGATTGTGGTCACACCGCGACATCCATTTTTCGCGGCACGGCACCCTGCTCCATACCGCCGAGGTCCTGGTCACCCAATCTGTGGCGGGCTTCTTGGTGGCCGAACTGGAAGCGGTGGTCCAGGTGGCGGCCAAGGATGCCTTGCGCCAACTGGTCCAAGCCGGGCGGCTCCATCGCCGGGTATGGGAAGGCCGTTATCTGTATGGTGCATCGGATCGAACGCGCCGGCAGGAACAGTGGACCGCACGCCAGGCTCAACAGCAGCCAGACGATGATCTCCAGGCGGCCAAAGCTTTGTTCTTTGGCCTGCTGGATGAACAACAGCGGCGACTTTTCGCCGGCTTGGAGAGCTTGCAGCGGGGGCATGGTGGGCAACAACATGTGGCGCAGGTGTTTGGTCTGGATGTGGACACTGTCGCCCGCGGTCAACGGGAGTTGCTCGGCGGCCAGGTCCTGCGCGGACGGGTGCGACAGAAGGGTGGCGGCCGCCCAGCCGTGGAAAAAAAACGCCGCAAATCCTGAGCCGGCTGCGGACCTTGCTGCAAGCCGACACCGCCGGAGACCCCATGGGCAAGCGCGGCTTGTGGACCGGAAAACGGTTGCGCGAGATCAGCGCCGAACTAGCCCGGTTGGGATTGCGAGTTTGTCCCAATACGGTCCGCCGCCTATTGCTCGAGATGGATTACGCATTGCACGCCAATCGCAAAAGCCTGTGCGCCCAAACCAGTCCGTTCCGCGATCAGCAATTTAGTCTGCTCAACCACCAACGAAAGGAATTCACCCGCAACGGCTATCCCATCATCAGTGTGGACACCAAGAAGAAAGAACTGGTGGGCCAGTTTAAGAACAACGGTCGCGTCTGGAGCCGCCAACCCATTCCAGTGCAAGATCATGATTTCCGCTCCCAAGCCAAGGGCATGGCCATTCCCTATGGGATCTACGACCTGCAGGCCAACCGAGGCAGAGTGGTGGTGGGCACCTCGCACGACACTCCGGCCTTCGCCGTGGAAGCCATTTGCCAGTGGTGGCGCCGGGAGGGCCGGCATCGTTATCCCAAAGCTCCCGAACTGCTGATCCTGGCCGACAGCGGAGGCAGTAATGGGGCACGGTGCCGGGCTTGGAAGCTGGCGCTACAAGAAAAGCTCGTCGATGCCTATCAACTGGGCGTGACGGTCTGCCATTATCCGACGGGAGCGTCCAAGTGGAATCCAGTGGAGCATCGCCTCTTCAGTGAGATCAGCAAGCACTGGAGCGGCCAACCCTTGAACGATTACGAAACCATCGTGCAACTGATTGGGCGCACTCGCACGCAAAGCGGATTGGTGGTCAATTGCCAATTAAACACCAAGCATTATCCCACGGACGTGAAAATTACGAACGATCAAATGGCTCAAATCGACTTGGTTACATCGCCCGAACTGCCGCAGTGGAACTACACTCTTATCCCGAGATCAAATCGGAATTAATTTTTGCACAGACCCTTAGTGCCGATGCGCCAGCCCCCTTCCCTGCCATGAGAACCTTGGCTGGATTTTTGCGCACCCCAGCCTGACGCCGTCCCAAGCGCGTCAAAGCCGGTTGAATAGCGGGCCATTCGATTGATTCCACGAGACACGTCCTTTTATCAGGAGTGGTAATGAGGGCTTTGCCAATAGGCACAGACGGGGGCACCCCCTGGATTCCAAAAGCCTTACCCCGAGTGAAGGTCAGACTGCCGACTTTGATGAGGGCGTCCGAGAACGCACCTAAAACCAGGCCCGGCTGATTTCTGGGAACGACTGATCTAACTGGCAGGCTTTTAGATGAGGCTTCTTGTGGCTGGATGATTTCAAAAAACAGTTCCAGTCTTGTCGTTGCTGGATCCATATTCAGATCTTGCGGCGTTACATCCAGCATTTCCAATATTGTTAGATCCTGTTCTACACCCCATGTGTGGTATTTATAAGTAAGGTCGCATTGTACTGAATCCATAATATCCCGGTAAGTTACTGACGACTCGGTTGCTATAATACCTTGGCTATTCTTAACCTCAGCTATCATGGCCGATTGACCGCTTGAGGCATCTGTCAGTGCGAGGCCAAGCAGGTGTCCAGTTATGGAAGTGTCATCCGTGGTAATCTGGAGCGCCCCACGCGTGCGCAGGTTGCTGGCCCAAGCGCACTTCACCTGACCCTGCCATGCAACGGCACCGTTCGGGTGAGGCTCGATAATGGCCTTGGAATCAAGAATTGCCCCAGTCTTTGGATCCCGGTAGCAAAGCCCAGCTCCGAGCTGCACGGTGAGACTCTTCACGCTCCGGATCTGTCCGTCGGGCAGGACGACAGATTTCGTTCGCTCCCAGTTTCGATGGTTTAATCCTCGCTCGACCAACTTTGTATCGTCCCGACGAGTCGGCTTGTTATCGGCAGCGCCCAGAGCAAAGTCCATCAGCAGGGATGCCATGGCGAGGGCAAGGAAGGGTTTCATATTCATAGGCTGCTTTGTTGGTTCTATTTTAGGCGGCGACCGAATGCGTCTCGCTTGGTTCGACCAGTGTAGTGGTGGGAGGTGAATTAGTGGTGTCATCGGCGACACCGAGTTCGGAGAGATAGCTGGAGAGGAGGTCAATCTCCGCAGCCATTCGTTTTGCTCTTTCTTTCAGGAAGAACCTTCGGCCCTCGCTAAACCATTTTTGTAGCTTAGTTTGTTTTCCTCGGCTACGGAGAGGGCGCCCAAGATACTCATCAAGAAGATCCCGGGCCTCCAGCTCTTTTAGCTTGGGCGAAATTCTCCCTGCACCGATGTAGCCCAAGAGTGCCGATCGATCCATGAGGGCAAGTTGGTGCAAGGTTCCCAAGGCGACGGGCAGATGAGTACGAACGTACTCATCTGGAAGGCCGCCCAAACTTTTGCCGATCGTGACAAGATCATCAGCGTTCTTTTTACACAGCGGGAACGTGGGCTGTGCAAGAAGCTTTGCCCAGCCGCCGTACGCCAGTTCCTCATGGGCGGCGAAGACAACTTGCGAGAGGATAATTACCTTATACTTCCCTCGGTTGTAGGCTGTGAGGATCTTTTCAGACCAGCAGCCAACCCCTCGCGGCATATCGCCATCGATGCACGGCTCATCAATTAGCGCAGGCTCAGGCACGACGGGACTGGCGCTACGCGTTAGTTTGATTCTGCGAACTGGCATGGTCGAAAGAGTAATCGATGGCTGGCAAGTGGTGCTACTTCTGGAATGGGTTCTTTCCGACGGCGATTGATCGGACCGCATCTGAGAACGAAACAGCAACATAATTCCCGTTTAGTTACAGGGGGGTTATCAATTTCGTTCCCTTGATGTCCATGAACGTTGGCGCACGAAACCATGCAACGATTTGCTTTATGGAGGTAACTAAAAAATAATTATCCCTTCCCGAATACCAGAAGACGGGCTTCGTTGGTGCAATCGATTTGTACCAAATTGCGATTGTTTCCTCGGTAGTGTGAGGTTTCTTCCGAGATCTGCGCACCTTTGTGATAGGGCAATGAAGGTCGGCGAAGTTATCAGATCACGTACGCAAAGCTTCTTCCGGAATCGGAACTTAAATTAATGTAAGTTAATGTAACCCCAGACAGCGTAGTCTCAGAGGAAAAGCTGCAGTGCAGTCAGAATCGGAGGATCGGTCAGGCGAGCCGGTCGAAGCGAAATGTTCGGAAGCTGGAACACAGAACGTCGATCCTTGAGGAAAAGGGATTGCCAAGCGAGTGAGCCCTCTGTAAGGGTTTGGAGCACTCCGGTCCTGCCCAGGCGATACTGATGGGACGCCCTGAGGATCGCCTTGTTGGTGCAGCAGAGCAATTCTGTGTCTGAACAATCCGACGGCAGACTGAACACGACCATGGTGAAAGCGGGCAGTGCCGGACAGCGGACAAGGAAACTATCTGCACTGTTTGCCAGGGTGGAAGAGAGCGGCAGACCCAAAGGAACGTGATCCTGGTATGTCCCCACGATCAAGTTCTTGAAGGGTTTCTCTGGGTCGTGCAGACGTCCGCGGAGTTGCGGCTCCGCAGTATTGTGTCGCGCAGATTGCCGGTGACCAATGCGGCTTCGGAAAGCCTCGAAATCGAACTCCATGGCTCGTTCTCGAAATTCCGTGGGTGAATAGCCCACGGAATCCTTAAATTTGGTGGAGAACGTACCGCCCGAGGAATATCCCAAATCGAAACAGATGTCCGTCACGGAGCAATCAGTGGTGAGCAGCCGGGACTTGGCCTCCTGTATTCGCAAGCAAAACTGAAAATGCCCTGGGCTTGTGCCTGTCAACTGTTTGAACACATCATGAAGTTGAGATTTCTCCATGCGAGCTTCCCTCGCAAGCTCCTCCACCGCTAGCCGCTCAGTCAGATTTGCTCGGATTCGGAGGATGACCCGCGTGATGGCTGCAAGGTGGTCTGCTGTTGTCTCTGGCCGATGGATGGGGGGAGCAGGCAGAGTCAGGTCGCGACACAACCATCCCCGTGCGACTCTCTTGGCCGCCGCCCGATTTTCCTCACTAGCATTGCCTTGCGCGACATCCATGGTTGCGGGAAGGCCCTAGGGCCTAGTCCAATTTCCGGCTCATCTGGCTGTGCTCTCCGTAAGCAGCAAAGTCAGGGCTACATGAGCCTCTACTAGTACAGGCGTAAAAAGTGCCGCTCGACCGCCAAATTTTTGCACATTCTTTCACGGGCACCCCGGATTTGAGAATGCCCTATCTATTATACGGACCGTTTGAGGGAGATCTTTCAAGAGACATGCAGAATTTTGTCAGGATTGTAACGCTCCAGATTATTTCGGGGCAATGGAGAGCGGCGACAGAGTGACCGACAAAGGGGCTCGGCCCGGAATTCGATGAGGTTCTCGATTAAGGCAATGCAGCCGCCTTCGGCGCCGGAAGATTAAGGTAACCGGGAAAAGGAGGACGTTTGCGACAAAGGCTGCCGACAGGGAGGCCATCGACCCGAGTTTACGACAAGGTTGTCGACCAAGGTTACTTGGAAGTTTACGACGAAGGAGGTGCAGGAATGTCCGAACCCCGGTCGTTGCCGGAGGTAGAGCGTGCTGGAGTGGGTTCGATCGGTGGGGGGGGGTGGCTGGCGGGGCGAAAGCGGCAGAGGACTGCCGCACTCCACGACGCTGGCGCGAGGTTCGAGAGGGCCGGTGGTTGGGGTTGGATCGTGGGGGACGAAGTGACCAACAAAGGGGATCGAGTGGAGAGGATCGAGGAAGTTCTCGATTAAGTTTTCGACTAAGCTTACTTGGAAAAGGGAGAGGCCGGACTTGCGTCCGGCCTCTTTGGCGATGGAATTGGGAGAAATCGCGTTACTGCACTCGGATGCGATAGAGGCGGATGACGCCGCCAGCCGGTGTGTCAGTGATGTGCTTGACGGTGCCGTCACCCGTGACGGTGGTCACGGTGGCCCAACTGCCGACGCCCACGCCGTTGCGGGATTCGACGACATAGGTGCAGCCGAGTTCGCTGGCGAAGTCAAACTGGAACGAGCCACCACTGTAAGAGAGGTTCGTCATCGTGGGCGTGACGGCCTTGAATACCACCACCTTGAAGGTGCAGATGTTGGTGTTGCCGTTGCCGTCGTCCGCTTTAATGGTGACGATGTTCGTGCCGAGCGGGAAGCTCGAGCCACTCGCGGCGCTGTAGGTGACCGTGATAGAGCCGGCGCAGGCGTCGAACGCCGTCGTGGTGAAGGTAGCAACGGCGCTGTTCGAGCTGGTGCAGATGCGCTGGTCAGCCGGACAGTTCAGGGTCGGCGCGATGGTATCGACCACGTTCACCGTGCGGGTGGCGGTGTTGGTGTTGCCATTGCCGTCATTCGCCGTGTAGGTGATGGTGTAGCTGCCAGGGACGTTCACATTGACCCCACCCGAGCTGCTCACGGAGACAGGGCCCGCGCAGGCATCCGAGGCCATTGCGCCCATGTCGGTGTAGCTGGTGTGGCATTCCACGGTGGCGGGATTCGCGCCCGAGATAGTGATCACAGGAGCGGCCGTGTCGCGGATGATGACGGTCCGGGTCTTGGTGGAGGTGTTGCCGTTGCCGTCCGCTGAGGTGTAGGTGACGATGTTCGTGCCAGGTTGATCCACATTCACGGTGCCGTTGGTTGTGACCGCGACTGCACCAGCGCAGGCATCATTGGCTGAAGCGCCCTGCTCCGTGTAGGCGGCATGGCATTCCAGTGTGATGGTCGCCGCGCCGTTGAGGGTGATCACCGGCCCAATAGTGTCCCGAACCATAACGGTGCGGTTCACGGTGGTGCTGTTGCCACTTGGGTCAGTGGCAGTATAGGTGAGCACGTTGGTGCTGGGCACATTCGGATTGACCGGCCCGCCACCGATTGTGACGGGGCGCGATCCGGCGCAACTGTCATTGGCGGTGGCCCCGGCCTCGGTGTAGGTGCCGTGGCATTCCACGATGACGGTGCTGGAGCCGCTAAGGGTCACGACCGGCGCGATGGTGTCGCGCACGATGACCGTGCGAGTGGTGCTGGAGCTGTTGCCGCTTGGGTCGGTGGCGGTGTAAGTGAGGGTGTAGGTCCCGGGCACATTCACATTGACGCTGCCGCTGACGGTGGCAGGAGCAAAGCCCGCGCAGGTATCCGTCACCCTTCCACCCGCTTCTGAATAGCTGGTGTGGCACTCGATGGTGGTCGGGTTATCCCCGTTCAGAGTGATGACCGGCGGAGTGGTATCCACCACGTTGACAGTGCGGACCTTGGTGCTGGTATTGCCCGCGGTATCCGTCGAGGTGTAGGTGATGGGGTAACTGCCCGGCGCGTTCACGTTGACCGAGCCAGAGGTGTTGACCGCCGTGGCAGTGTTCATACAGGCATCAAACGCCGTTGCGCCGGCATCCGAGTAGCTGGTGGTATGGCACTCGATTGTGATCACGAGCGGACCGTTAACGGTGATGACGGGCCCAAGGGTATCCGACACCTTGACGGTGCGAGTGGTTGTGGCCACGCCGCCCTGGGTATCCGTGGCGGTATAGGTGAGAACATAGGTCCCAACGGTGTTGGTATCCAGGCCGCCGGTCACGTTGACCGTCACGCCGGAGTCGCACGAATCCACGGCTACGCCCGGATCCGTAAACGCGGTGTGGCATTCATTTGTCATGGTCGCCGCACCGTTGAGCACGATGGCCGGAGCAGGACCGACGGTCTTGACCAGAGCAACCTCGGCCGCGCTGAGAGCGCGACGCCAGATGGCGACATTATCCACCGAGCCGGCGAAGAAATTGCCAGCCGCAGCGCGGACGAGAGCACCCACCGCGGTTGCGTTTGCGGTGAGAACTCCGCGGGTGTAGTTGAAATCAGCGATGTCCAGGACGCCGTCAATGTAAAGCTTGGCCTGGCCGTTATTGTCCACCCAAGCCACATGATGCCAGTTGCCATCCAAAGCGGTGTTCGTGGATTGCCTATGGTTCAGGACCGTAGTGCCGTTGTCATTGCGAATGAAGACGTCGATGGAGCCGTTGGTGAGGCCGTTACCCGTCCCCAAGTCGAAGATCGGGTTGTTCCCAAGCAGAGACGAGCCTTCCGCGAAGATGCGCCGATCGTTTTGGTTGGTCCCATTTCCCTTGACCCAGAAAGCCACCGTATAAGAGGGCGAACTGTAGGCTGGCAGGCCGACGCTGTTGCTGGCGTAACGAACGAGGTATTCATCGGTGCCGTTCAGGGTGAGGCCCTTGCCCGCGCATTGGGCGGCGGTCAGGTTGGATGCGTCCATGTTGGTGGGACCGAAGTGGTTGGCCGCGATAATGTCCGGAGTGGAAGCGCCGATGGTGTTGAGCGGCCAGTAGGAGGCCAGAGCGGTCCGGATGTTGGCGACCGGCAATACCGTGACCGTGGCCACGGAGCTGGTGACAGAGCCCAGGATGTTGCTGACGACGAAGGTGTAGTTACCGCCATCAGCCACCGCTACGTTCGTCATAGCCAAAACGGTGTTCGTGGCACCCGAGACCGCCGTGGTCCCTCGGTACCATTGATAGACGAACGGAGCTGTGCCACCGGCAGTGCTCGCCCGCAAGGCTGGCGGATTATCACCCGCATAGACCGTGCTGCCAACCGGCTGGGTTACGATGGACGGCAAGGTGGCAGGCGCAGTAACAACCTGGAGGGCGTTCAGGAAGACCGCAGGATCTGCCGCGGCGGTGGAGGAATCACGGCGGCCCTGGATCAGGATCTGGCCGCTGGGAGAAGCCACGGCAGAAAGGGTGAACCGGAACTGACTGTCGCTTGATGGCTGGTTGGTAGTGCCATCAAACATGTAGTTATCTAGGAGAAGGGTCCCGTTGGCAAACCAATCGGAGATTCGTGGGCGAACGCTACCCGTGTCGTAAGACCACACAGTGATAGTGTAAGTCCGGCCGGGTACCAGCCCATCCAGGGCCACATTCAAGCCCGCGTCAGTTCCAACGTTTTGCGAGAAGACGAAGTCCTGCAGGAGCTGAGCGGTGGTAAAGGTCGGGGGAGTATTCGTTGGAGTAAAGCGCCAGCGGTCCACATAGCCAGGATCGGTCGGACCGTTGCCGGTAAGCGTCACGGTGTAAGGGCCGTAGGTACGGACGCTGGCATTGGTTTGCTTGAGCACCGCGCCACCAACCACGCCGATTGTGAAGGAACTGAAGCCAGGCATGGTTGCCGCCGCGATATCGTTTGTGCGCGCGTTGATGTCCACGCTCAGGATGGTCACGTTCAGGGTAGCCGACGAGCTGGTTACGGAGCCGAGGAAGTTGCTGACGATGACGTCGTAACTGCCAACATTGGCTTCCTGGGCGTTCACGATGGACAAAGTAGCGTTGGTCTCGTTTAGGATGGCCACGCCGTTGAACCGCCACTGATAAACCACTGGGTTCACGCTGGAGACACCGACCGAGAAGGAAGCGGTTGCGCCTGCAGCCACGGTGGTGTTAACCGGTTGCGTGGCGATGCTCGGTGGCGGCACGACCAGGTAATCCTTGAACATGGCGGTGACGGTGTGGCCGTTGGTGTTGTCGTGAGAGGTGACCGCCATGCCGGCATAGAGGGTGGAAGTCAGCCCGATGGTGGCGTTGGTGGAGTAATTGGTCCAGTTGACGCCGTCGGAGCCATAGTAGGCGTTGAAGGTCGTACCGTTGCGGGTGATACGGAGCCAAGCGTTCGGATAGGGAACCGGGGTGAAGGTGCCGTAAGTGCCGGTCGAACCATCCCACCGCGTCGAGGTCCCGTTGACCGTGGCGCGCATGGTGGCCTGGAAGTTGTTCACACCGACCGCCCCCGGCGCATAGATCAGCGGCACGGCTGGAGGAGTGACCACATTCACCAGGCAGCGGCTTCCCGGATCGAGCGTTTCAGCTACCACGATGCCGGCCTTGCTGTTTTGGTTGCCCGGGTCGAGGCTCACGACGCGCACGCGCACGTCGAAGTTATTGTTCACCTGGCCGTAGGCGAAGGACATGGCATTGGAGTTGTTCCAGATATCCGAACCGCCCGCCGTGATCTGGAAGGTGTTGCTCGCGCAAACCACGATGCTGCCTTTGTTGATGGGATCAACGCCCGGCACTCCAACGTCGGTGAAGGTCAAGTGCTCCACGCGGCCCGTGGCCCTGACATCGAAGACGGTATTGCCAGCCACCGAAAGATCGGTGAGATGGCCGAACTTGATGGTGAAGATGTCAGGGAGGGACAGAGTATTCGTCAGGAACGCGGTCTTGCCATCCGCACTGAGTCCCGATGATCCGATGGTGAGGAAATCATCCGTCTCGCCATTGACGTAGATGTTGAAAGGATCGACGGACTCGGTGGTGACGGCCTCGGAGAAGCACACGTTGATTACTATGCCGTCCAGACTGCCGATGGAGATGATGGCTGGGGAAATCTCATCCGCTGTCACCGTCACGAGCGAGGGGTCGCTGGTGAGAAGGTACCCCGGGGCCTGCACAATAACGCGGAACAGGTAACCACCGTCGTTCGGCGACATTGGGATGGTCGTGTAAGCAGCCGCGGTTGCGCCCGCGATGTTGGTGTAGTCGCTCGCCACGCTGTTATAGCCCTGCCATTGGTAGAGGAGCTGGCCGAGCAGGTTGGTGGGGGTGACCGAGACGCCGACGCGCAACGTGGCGCGGTCGAATTCATTCACGTTGGTCATGGCAACCGGCTGGTTGGTGATCGCAACGCTGATGCCGGTCACGTCGGCATAGGTGGCCAGGTAAGCCAGCGGGATAGGCGGAAGCGCAGCCGTTGCGTTAGTCTCGCCAGGCACGCGAACCGCGATGTCCAAACCATCCCCGCCGATGCCTTCCTTGAAGATGCCTTCGATGTAATACGCCTGGCCGCCGTTCAAGCCAGCCACCGTAACGCCGGTAGCGTCGTTGAAGGGCGGGTTATTGCAGCACGGGCGGGCCATCACGTTCGTGGCGCTGGCCGGATCGACCCCGAAGCTGAGGGATGCATCATCATCGTTGAGCATGTAGAAGGTGTAGTTGCCACTCACCGGAGGCACGAAGTAGCCCGAGATGCGCTCGCCATAGTTGTCCAGTCCGCTCTGGCCGCAGCAGCGCGGCGAGGTGGCGAAGGAACCGCTGTAATCCACCACATCGGGGAAGAAGGGATACTTCGGCTGAGCAAAGAGATTCGTGAGCGTTTGAATCGCCGCCGGGATAGCGCCGAGGTACTGCTCGCGGATGACGAAGTTGGTCACGTAGGCCCAACTCGTCACATTCACTGTCGAGCTGACCAGGATGTTGGAGGCCACCGCGCGATCGGCAATGGTGGAAACCGTCAGCTCGTACACGGTGGCTGGCGTCATCGCAGCCGAGAAACTGAGGAAGACGTTCGATCCGCTCGGGCTGAGGAAGACCTGCGCGGGATTGCCGAAGCCGGTGACCAGATAGTTGGCCGGATTGGTGGCCGTGGCAGGTGCGACACGCTCGTTGAAAGCCAACTGGATGCCCTTGAGGCTCTGATGGCCGCGGGCGGACGCAATGCCGGGCGGCGTGACATCCGCAGCCACATGGAGCGTGGCGGGAGGCGTGCTGGTGATGGCGTTGTAGGCCACCAGGTAGAACACGGCATTGTTATCATTGGTGGTCAGGAGCGGAGTGGCGTAGGTCGCGCTGTTCGCGCCTGAGATGAGCACACCGTTCTTGTACCACTGAAGCGGCGGAGTGGGGAAGCCAGTCACGCCTGGGGCGAGAATGATGGAATCATTTTCATTGGCGAAGATGTCGCCCATGCCACCAATGGTGGTCGGGGTCGAGTTCGTGACGGTCGAGAGGCCGTCCGCAGTGATGGGCAGGGAATTGGTGGCCGGAACACCCGCGCCCGGGATCTGCCAGTTCACGCCGAGGTGATCAGAGCCGCCGCCTTCTTTCATGAGCGCTTCCACATAGTAACGCTTGCCCGCTTGCAAGGGGATGATGGCGGACTGATTGAAGAAACGGCCGGTGGCAGGATTGACGGTGCGGCGGCCACTGGCATTGCTCGCCCAGTCGCGCGGACCGCTCCACTGCTCTTCCCGAGCCAGCAGGACCTTGTTGACCGGATTCTCATCCGTGCTGAGGTACAATTCGCCGTTATCGTCCGAGCACATGTAGAAGATGTAATTGCCGGTGAGAGGAGGAATGACATAGCCCTGGAAGCGTGCGCCGTAGTTGTCCGGGGCCACTCCGTTATTAAACGGTTGCTCGAAGATGGTGCGGAGTTCGGCAAAGTCCGGCTGATCGTTGACGAAGCGAGGATCGGTCGTAAGGGCGCTGACCGCAGTGCCGCCGATGGTCGCGCCAGTGGTGCCATAAACTTTACGAGTGATGGCTCCCTGCGGAGTGTAGAACAGATAGCTGGTGCTGCTCGGGTTGTTCTTGGTGTCCAGCACGCCCGTAACGGTCAAGGTATGCGCAAGACCCGGCTGCATGAACGCGGTGGTCAAAATCACTGTGCGGCCATTTCCTTGCAGGGCAGCGGCAATGACGCTCACTGACGTGCTGGAACTATCCACCAGGGCATAATTGCCAGGCACGTTGGCGCTCGGCGCGACTACGGTCTCATTGAAGACCACAGTCACCTTGCGGTAGGTTGCGTCGCCGGCCGCGCCGACGATGACCGCCGGGAAGGTGTCCGGAATCACAGGTACAGTGACGGCATCGCTATAAACCTTGCGGCCGGGCACGCTGGCCACCAGGCGGTAAGTATCCGTGGAGCCGAGGACCAAAGGATCGGTGGTGAAGCTGGTGGAATTTGCTCCAATGATGTTAAGGCCGTTTTTCTGCCATTGGTACGAAACCGCCTGGCCGAGCGTGTTGGTGGCATCGCTGAAGAATGTGAACGTGCTGTTCTCAGCGGTGGGAGGAGCGTTGGTCGGCTGGGTGCGAATGCCGAGGCTATTGGTGACCGTGGCAGGATCCACACAGACAGCGATCAGTGACCCTCGCATCGAGAGGAGCGTGGAGGTAGGGGTGGTGTCACCTGGGACGCGCACCGCGAGGTGGAAGTAATCGCCACCGATGCCTTCCTTCATCAAGCCTTCGAAGTAGTAGGGCTGGCCGGCGGCCATGGAATTGGTGAAGGCGTTATTGTTGTCCGCATACCCGTTCTGCACGCCGGTCTGGTTGGTGATGACGTTGCGGATCTTGGCCTTGTCCCAATCCGGGCTCATGCGGAGCTGGCCTTCATCATCGTGTTGGATGTAGAAGATGTGCGTGCCCGTGTTGGTGGGCGTGACAAAGCCCGAGATGCGGACGGCGTAATTGTTATCGGCAGAGTCACCATTCGCGGACGAGCCATAGGCGGTCAGGTTGGTGAAATAGTTCAAGGTTGGCGTCGCGAAGCGCGGGTTGTTGAACAACTCGATGAGCGTCGTGGCGGCAGTGGTTTGGCCGTTAAACTGAGCCGTGACGGTGAAGATTGTGTTCCAGTATTCCACCCGAGCGTAACCCGGCGTGTAAACCCAGGCAAAGAAGTTACCGGTGCTGTTGGCTGCGATGGTATTCTGAGCCGCGGAGGTGTCCTTCACCCCGTTCACGGTCACCGTATAGAGCTGGCCTTCGACCTGAGCCGAGGTCCGCAAGACGACCTGCGAGCCAGTGGCGTCGAGCGTCGCGCTCAGAATGCTCAAGGATGGGCTGAAACCATAGTTTCCAGGGTTCAGAGCTGTGGCCGACGTAACCGGCTCCGAGTAAGTGATGATGACCCGGCTGAGCGAAGGATCGCCAACAACGGATGCGATGAGCGGGCCGTTGCCGTCAGGATTAACGGTCACGGTTGAACTGGCGGAATTGCTGCTGAAGGTGTTGAACACCGAGCAAAGGTAAACATCGCCATTGGCTGGCGTGACAGTCAGGAAACCAGCGGTAGCTCCTGGAATATCGACGCCGTTTTTCTTCCATTGATAAGTGATGGGCGAGCGACCGACGAAATCGACTGCAGCGAAAGTGACGTTGGAGCCTTCAACGATGGTCGGATCGACGGGAATAATGGCACCGGCGGAGACAGGACCATTCGGAACGGTGAACCAGGTTCCGCTGGCCACTTCGTTGGTCGGTGGATAGCTTGTGTCCGCAGAGGGCCTGAAGGTCATTTCGAAACCATCCGAGCCGCCACCCTCTTTCATGAGGCCTTCCATGTAGTATCTGCGACCCGCGACCATCTGGATCGGAGCGGAAATACGGATGCTGCCAGGAGTCGTGATCAGCGGATCACCATAGCCGCGAGTATTGGAATATTCCTTGTTCATCACCACGCCGTTGACGGCGAACTGGGAGTTATCATCGCTGCGGGCGAAGAAGCGATAGGTATCGTTGGTCAGGGGAGTAAAGAACCCCGTGATGCGCGCTCCATAATTCTCCTGGTTGGTGTTACCGGCAAAAATATTGGCGGTGCTGCCCACCAACGTCGGATTGTAACCAAAGATATTGGTATAAGTCACAGCCTCCACATAGTTGCTGATGTATTTGGAGGAATTCGTGAGATCGAAGACGGTGCCGCCTCCGATAGCGCCCCAGAATTCCAGCAGCACCGTGCCGCTAATCGCGGGATTCGCGACGCCAGCAAGGGTGAAGGCTCGATTGGTGGGGTTGGCCGAAATCGTATTCGGGATGGCGGCCCGATCCACAATATTGCTCACGATCACGTTGTAGGTCGCGTTGGTGAGCGGTGAGGCCATGCGGAGGATGACGTTGGTTGGATAGCGGAAGATGCCTGCGCTGGCGATCGGGAGCAACGCGCCGTCGCTGTTTGTGATGCCGAAGTTCGCCAGGTTGGCCGCAGAGGCTTCGCTGACAGGTTCAGAGAACCAGAGTGTGACGGCATCGGGCCCAAACGCATAAGCGTTAACGAGCGTGGGCGGAGCGGTGTCGTTGACGGTGCCGACGGTCATAACGGAACTGGTTAGAACGGCTGACCCAGGTGCATAGACCTGAACGCGCCACTGACTCCCGGAGTCCGCAGCCGTAAAAGGAGGCGTGGTGAAGACATTTAGAGTCCCGTTGGCGTTCGGCACGTTCTTTCCAGCACAGTGGGATCCGAAGCTTGGAATTCACGTGACTTGAAGTCGCG
>JADMIO012763238.1_pt1 | contig 56313 bp, 53 predicted proteins | sample 8958161 | NCBI WGS metagenome assembly JADMIO01 (sample SAMN16585339, study PRJNA669376) | soil metagenome | isolation source: Crop rotation soil | place: USA: Cullars Rotation, Alabama | collected 2011
GCCGCGACTTCAAGTCACGTGAATTCCAAGCTTCGGATCCCACTGTGCTGGAAAGGCGAGCGTCGCGAGCTCGGCCGCGTCCGCCGAGGTCGGGCGCATGCCCGCCGCGCGAAGCCTGTCTTCGAGAACGCGATCTCTGGAACCGACGAGCGTAACGGTAATCGCCAACCTTGAACCTCGCGGACGCTACCGCCGGCCGCCCCCGCCCGACCCCTTCTTCGCCGGCGCCGGCACCGCGTCGCACGGCGGCTTCGGACACGGCGGCAGGAACTTGTTCGGAATCGTCGGCAGCGGCGGCACTTCATCAGGGTTGAGCGCGCGCACCAGGTGCGGCGTCACCATCACCATCAGCTCCGTCCGCTCCTGATTGGTCGCCTTGCTCTTGAAGAGATAGCCGACGATCGGAATCGCGCTGAGCCACGGCACGGAGTCGTTCGTGTCCTGCGCGCTGTTGTTCAGCAGTCCGGCGATCGCGAACGACTGGCCATCGCGTAGCTCGACGTCCGTTTCCGCCTTACGCGTGATGAGCGCGGGCACACGGAACCCGGCCACCGACACGCCGTTGGCGAAGTCGAGCGTGCTCACTTCCGGTTTCACCTTCAGTCGAATCATGTCACCGGCGATGGTCGGCGTGAACTCGAGGCGCACGCCGAATTCCTTGTATTCGATCGTCACCTGGCCCGAGTTGCCCTGCACCATCGGCACCGGCAGCTCGCCGCCCGCTAGGAAACTGGCCTTCTGCCCGTTGTACGCAATCAGGTTCGGCTCGGCAAGGCTCTGCAGATTGCCCTTGGATTCCAGCGCCCGGATAACAACACCGATGTCGAGCTGCGTGCTGAACAGGAAAATGTTGAGCAGGTCGCTGAGCACCGTCGTGGCGCCGGCGCCGATGCCCGTCTGGCCGGTGGATCCGAACTGCTGCGTCGTCGATCGGCCGACCACGCCGTGCGATCCCTGCGCGCCGGAGAAAATGGTGACACCGAGCTCGCTGACGGCTTTCCGATTGACCTCCGCGATGCGCACCTGCAACAGCACCTGCTGGCTGCCGTTGCCGCCGGGCAGCTGCAGCAGATTGATGAGCTTCGCCTTGGGAAGCATCGCCGTTGCCAGCTCTCCAACGCGCAGCATCACTTCGTTGCTGGACGCATGGCCCGTGAGAATGACGGCGTCGGGCGTCTCGCTCGCGGTGATGTCTTCGCCGGGAAAAAGAATGAGGATCTGCCGCTGCAATCCCGACACGCCGGGATCGACGACGACGTCGTACTGCACGCGCGTGGTGGCGCCCCAGATGATGAGGCTGACGGTGCCGACGCCCTTGCCGTCGATGAGCAGCTCGCGCGGCTCAACCGGCGTCACGTCCGCGACCGCGGGATTCGTGATGGACACACGTGTGATGTCGAAGTCGGTCGTGATGATCGTGGACCGCCCGACGGTCAGGGTCACGCGCGGCATGTCCTGCGCGGCCGCGGCGGTCGTGGCCGACGCCGGCACCTGCGTGGTGGGCGGCGTCTGCGTGGGCGGAGTGGTCTGTCCCTGCAGCACCGCGACGCCGCACGCGATGGCGACGCCGAACAGTCCCGCGCGGATCAGGCGCAACTGGGTCACTTGATGATCTCCTTTTTGCCGACCACACCCGCGCGGATGACGTCGACCGTCTTGGGCGGCGGCGGGGGCGCAGGCGTCGGCGCGGGAGGCGGCGGCGCCACCCTGTGGACCGGCGCCGCGCCGGTCGTTGCGGGCTTGGGCGGCGCTGAATCGCCCGCGAGACGATTCGCGTACGTGCCCGTCGAGGGCGTCACCGAGGTGTCGAGTGGATTGCGCAGCGTCAGCATCAGCTGGCCTTCGATGGCAGCCAGTCCGACCAGCTCCGCATCCTGCGGGCTCACGAGCAGCGTCACGACCGAGGTGTTCGGCAGCGCCTTGCCTTCACGCGCCGCTTCCTGGTCGTAGCGCGTCCCGGCGGCCAGCACCTGCACGTTGCTGACGACCACGCGCGCGAGCGACTTGCTGCTGTCGCGCACGATGGCCATCACGTCCACGCGCGTGCCGGGCACGACGAAACCCGCGACGCCGATGACTTCATTGACCTTGACGGACACCGCGCGCATGCCGGGAGGAATCGTGGGCGGCAGGCCGACGCCCGCGTCCTTCGTCGCGATGTTGTTGCCGCTCAGCGGCTCGTTCTCGGCGACCGGCGCGATCACGCCGCGGTCGGCGACTTCTTCAATCGTCGTAAAGCCGCCGGGCACCGGATTGGCCGCCGGCCACGGCACGACTTTCACGTCAGCCGCCGTGACCCGCGAGCCGAGCGCGAGCGGATGCGCCGCGACAACGGCGTAGGCGTGCGCCACTTCGACTTCGACCGCCGGCCGGCTCTTGATGGCCCGGTAGACGAGGAACGTTGCGAGACCGGCCAGGCCGACTGCAATGGCAACAACGACGATGGTTCGAAGCGATCGATTCATGACTCTTGCCTTACTTCAGCCAGACCGCTGCGCATGTCCCCGCGGCGATTGCGACGCCATAGGCCAGTCGCGGACCCGGTGCGTCGTCGATCGTCAGGCCCGGCAGTGGCTGAATGCCTGCCGTCCTCCAGAACATCAATAAACCCCAGAGATTCGAGAGTGCTTTGCCGAGGTACCCGTGCATCGCGCCGACGATCAGGGCCAGCACGCCGCCGGCCAGCACCGAATAGAGACCGGCCCACAACACGCCCGCCGGTCCGAGCCATCCACCAACGGCGCCGAGCAACTTCACGTCGCCGGCACCCATTCCTCTCAGTAAGAACATCGGCAGGAACAGGCCTATGCCAGTAGCCCAACCGCCTGCGCTCAGTGCTAAACCATGCAATCCCGCCGTCCCGAGGGCATACAGCAGCGCGGCGGCGGCAGCGCCAAAGGTCAGCACGTTCGGAAGCCGATGCGTCCGGACGTCGATGATGGCGGCAACAACGACCACGCCGACCACGATCAGTCGACCGGCATCCATCACGAGCCGGCGCCCAGCTGCGCACCCAGGTTCGAAAACCCGGTGTTCAGGCCGCCGGCGACGGCTTGCAGGCCCAGCGTGACCATCAACGCGATGAAAATCGCGAGGAAGCAGTACTCCACCAGATCCTGGCCGGAGTCCTCGCGGATCAGCCGATCGAGCGTTATGTTCAACGGATTCCGCGTCGAAATCGGAAGTCCCTCCCAAAAAAACTGGCCCGTGGAAGTCGCCTCAGAGGCAGACGATCCACGGGCACGCACTGCGACACGTACACGGCCCGAAGGGCCCACGTCCAACCGGTTACGAACCGGTCGAGATCTGCGTACCGATATTACTCATCTGGGTGTTCACACCGGTAGCCACGGCCTGAAGGCCGAGCGTCACCGCCAGGCCGATGAAAATGGCCAGAAAGGCGTACTCGATGAGATCCTGCCCCTGGTCTTCGCGAACCAAGCGCGTCAACAGGCGTTTCATGACGGCTTTCTCCTTTGAGATTGCGGGCGACTGAACAAAGAAACAACCGAGGCGCCCGAATGGGCGCCATCGGTTGCGGCGTGACGGGAACTATGAACCGGAGACCTGGGTCCCGATGTTGCTCATCTGGGTATTGACGCCGGTCGCGACGGCCTGCAGGCCGAGCGTGACGGCCAACCCGATGAAAATCGCCAGAAACGCGTACTCGATCAGATCCTGGCCCTGATCTTCGTGGACGAAACGCTTCAGAAGGTTCTTCATGATTATGGCTCTCTCCTCATCAACAGCTACGGATGGGGGTAGAAGCCGGTCCCTAGAATGACCCTCTACCGCCAAAGTCCAGACCTTTGATCCTAGACAAGTCTGTCGGCTCCAGGTATGGCCTTCAGGAGGGGTTGAACGTGGCACTATGGTGCCGGTGCATATATGGAGAGCCGGTCGCCGGAGACGAGCCCGGATCGGTCGATCGAACCTTCAGCTAACTCCAATGCTGCGAAGGCTTTAACGGCGATCGCGACGCGCCATGGCTTCACGCGCCTGCACAGTTTGACCACCCGTCCATGGCGGTCCGTGAAGACCACGTCAATGGTGAAACGCATGAAAAACGTATGGATGGCATTGCAGGGGGCAATGATCATCACCGAGTCCGCCGTCAGTCCCGATCGGCCCAGGAGCCCGCGAGTCCGCGCTCTCGAGTCCTGCGCCAGCTCAATCACGCCGGCGACGACCTGACCCGTCCGCTCGAGCTGCAGCGCCGGCGACCGACCGGCGTTGGACGCGAGCAGCGGCTCGAGAAAATGCGGACGCGGGCTCATGCGCGCATTCTCACGACCATCGCCCGTCGGCCGGAGCCGGCGGCGCGCACCAGCATCACGAGCAGCAGCGCCAGTGCAACGACGGAAAGCTGAACGTGGGTGGCCTGGGGAATGAACCAGAGACCGGGCAGGTAGTAGACGAGATAGAGGACCGGCCACCAGACGCGTCCATCAGCGCCAGACGCCGGCATCCACGACGGGACGAGAAAGAACACCGGCACAATCAAAACGAGATCGTACGGGTTGACGTGCGGATTGGCGAGCACCATTGCGAGCAGCAGGACGCTGTACCGCACGTCGAGCGAAGCGCGCGATCGCCAGCAGTGCGCGGCCAGCACGACCACCACGGCTGCCGACAGCAGGTAGCCGATCAACGCCACGTTCGGCCAGGGCAGCAGCAGCGCAAAGAACGATCGCAGCGACTGCATCCGATCTGGAATCGGCTCGAGCACACCGGCAATCTGGGCGACGTGGGTGATCGCATCCACGTATTGGCGCAGCACGGATTCGCCGTAATACGCGGCGGCCGCACCAAGCTGCACGAGAACCGCCACTACGGCGCCGGCGATCATCCGCCATTCGCGGCCGTAGAGCATGACGAACGGCAGCGCGACTCCGAGCGACGGTTTGTAGATCAGTGACCCCAGCGCGAAGCCGGCGAGCCACGGGCGTTGCGCGCGTAACGCGAGGTACGCGCCGGTGACGCAGACGAGCGCGAGCACCGAGCTCTGACCGAACGCGACGAGCAGGTAGAACACCGGATACGCCGCCGCGAGCACGATCGCGAGCCAGCCGAACCGCCGCAACCGTGGATGCGCGCGCCAGAGCGCGAGGCAACAGCCCGCGTAGCCCACGGCCGTGATCCCAATCCAGAGACCCCAGGCCACCTCGTACGGCAGGCGCGCCAGCGGCGCAAACAGCAGCGAGAGCTGCGGCCCGTGAATCGGCGCAAACCGGTTTTCGTAATGGGAAACCAGGCGATCCATCAGCGCGCCCTGCGCCGTGAAGTCATAGAGATCGCCGGCGGCGTGTGCATTCGCGATGTCGCCCAGCACGTAGAAATGCGCGAAATCGTGTCCCTTGATGTGGCCCGATCGATCGAGCCGGCCCGCCGGGCTGATGTCGATCGCATACGCGATCCACGCGACCAGCAGCCAGCCGTAGATGGGAATGAGCGCGAGGTGAATCCGGATGAGCCGGTGCTGCGCCGGCGTGAGCGGCTGCGACAGACTCATGGGCCCGGAAAGCATCGCACGGCCGAAGAGGATGGGCCGGCGTCGAGAAATGGTCCCGCGCCCGTGCGCGCGTACACCGCGGACGCCGAATCGCTGAAGATCGCCGTCCAGCCGGCGTCGCCCAGCCGTGCGGTGATCGGCAACCGCGTGGGCAGCCAGATGTAATCGGGATTCAGATCGCGGAGGTACGACAACGCCGCGTCATCGGCGGCGTAAAAGCGCCGGTGTGCCTGAATGGTGGCCGCGCTGTAAACCGTTTCGCGGCGCCCGTCCATGGACACCCGCACGTCCGGCGCGAAGTGCCAGATCGCGTACTCGCCCCAATCGAACCACGTGAGCAGCCGCCCGTGCAGATGATTCCGCGCGATGAACCGCGCCGCGTCCGGCGCCGGCGTCCACGGTCCGCCGATTGGCAGACAGGTCGCGTAGTGACGAATCAGCGGCGCCGCCGGCCAGAGCATCGCGACGATCGCGATCGTGGTGATGACGATCACGCCGCCCCGCGGTGCACGCGTTCCACGCACCGCCGGCACCGGAGACAGTCGCACGACGGAGGAGAACAGTTCAGTCAACCCTTCCGTCAGCAACAGAACGACAGCCAGCGCGAAAAACGCATCCAGCCGGCTGACGCGGAACGACAACACGGCGAGGAGAAAGACGATGGCGATGCGGTCAGGGCGGCGGACTTGCGGCGATCGCCAAATGGCCGCGCCGGCGGCAGCCAGTGAGATCAGCCACGGCAAGCCCAGCGCCAGCGGATACGTGAGGACCGATCCCCACTCCTCGATGTCATCCCGGCCGAGCCGAACGGTCTCCGCGAGGAATGCCCACATCCTGACGCCATGAGGATTGAGCAGTGTCGCGGCCGCGGAGGCAAGGCCGATGACCACCAGCATCCACCGCGAACTCTGGAGCCCCGGGTCTTTAGACCCGGGGTCTGAAGACCCTGACCCGGGGTCTGAAGACCCCGGGCTCCATCGAATTCGTGTCGCAATCTGCGCGAGCGTCCACAACCCGAACACGCCCAGTCCGACGATCCATCCGCCGTGCAGATTCACCCACAGCGCAAACAGCGGCGGCACGACGAAGAGACTGCGCCGCCGGCCTTCGGACGCGCGCGTCATCGCCACGAGCAGTACGGCGAACAACAGGACGGAAAACAGCTGCGGCCTGACGGTGTGCGTGCGCCAGAACGTGCCGGCAAACGTGATCGTCAGGATAGCCAGTGCGGCGCCCGGCGGCGGCCGAAGCCTCCGCGCGTGCCGAAAGACCACGAACAAGATCGACCCAAGGACGACGAGCTTCAGGGCGACCAGCCCCGCCGATCCCGCGAGCCCGTACACGCCGGCGAATGACACTTCGCTCAGCCACTCGTGATTGATCCAGGGTCGATCGCTGGTAAACGAATACTGATCGATCTGGACGGCACGGCCGGTGGCGATGATGTCGCGGCCGAAGGTCAGGTGCCCCCAGAGATCGGCATCGGCCGGCGTGCCGAGCGCCGCGGTGAACAGCAGCAGCCCGAGGCCGGCGCGAATGAGCAGCCCGGGTCCGCTCATCCGGCGCCCGGCAGCCGCAGGTTCGCGAACTGGTCGAGTACGTCGAATCGCGTCCGGTAGCGCGCCGGATTCTCGCCGCGCTGCTCGATCCGCGCCTCATCGATGTGGCCGAGAAATGCCGAGGCCTGCGCCAGATACGAAATCTTCGCGGGGTCGAGGCCCATGATGCGCGCGCACGTCGCATCGACGGCGACGAGGTCGGATCCCATCGCTACAAAGCCGGTCTGCCGCGGCTTGCCCATGATCGGCCCGTCGCCTTCCATCGCGACCACGGCATCGACAATCGTCAGCCGCGGACGCACCGTCGCATTCAAGTCGAGAATGGAATTCTCGATGCCGTGGTAGTGCAGGATATTTTTCGGCCAGCCGTAAATCGCGCCGGGCACGACGCCGAACAGATTCTTCATGCTCGCCGTCATCGCGGCCCAGTGATGCGTTTTCAATTTCGCCATCGAGACGACGACGTCGGCGCGCAGCAGCTCGGTTGGCAGCGCCATGCGCCCGATCGCCGTGAAGCGGCTCCGCAACGGCACCATCTGCACATCGTCATGATTCAAGTCGACGAAGCGGATGCGCATCTCGCGCAGGTGGTCGGCGAGGCCCGTCGCGATCAACAGGTACTCGATGTCGCGCCGATGGCCCGGCGCTTCGCCGACGACGACGGAGCTCGCGCCCGCGCGGAGAAAGGCCGCCGCCGCGCCGGCCACGACGAGCGGATGCGTATTGATCACGGTGCCTGGCGCGTATTCCACCAGATTCGGTTTGAGCAGCACCGAACGGCCGCGGACATCAACCGCGAGATCGCTCAGACCGCGAAAGATGAGATCGCCAAAATCGACGTCGTACGAGGACGCGGGGAGCAGACTCACCGCCGCCCGCGCCGGCAGCACGAAATCGCGGCTCTCGTAGGGTTTGGCGCGACCGCACGAGGCGAGCAACGCCGCGGCGGGCAGCGCTTTCAGCAGATCGCGGCGGGTGATCTCAGAGCGTGAATGCATGCGAGCCCCCGGGCGGCGCCAGCGCACAAAGCGCCACCGCGATGCCGTGATAATTCCCGAACTGCAACGCGTTTTCCGTATGCGCGATGAGCTGCGCGGCGACCCCTTCCGCACGCCGATCGTACACGCCCAGGCAGATGCGCGATAAGCCCAGTGACACGGCGGAGAGTTCGTCGCTCCAGTGCGCTTCAAGCGACGCGAGGGCGCGATTGACGACGTCCGCGCCGCGCGCGTCCTGCATGGCGAGCAGGCCAAGTGCGGTCACCGGCATGTACGGGCGCAGATCCTGATCCATCACGACCGCATTGCCGAAGTTCCAGCCGCCGGCGCGGCACGCGCGATCGGCCAGCAGGCGCTCGCCGTCGCTCACGCGCGTTCGCGCGGCGTCGAAATTGATGCCCGCGGCACGCGCGGCGTCGGCAGACCGCGCGACGCCGGATTTCTTGAGCGCCAGCAGCGCCCAGCAGGTCGGCTCGACCCAGCTGAACGTCTGATCGATCCACGACCAGCCCTGCAGGCTGTTGTCCTGCGGCGTGCCGTCGGTTTTTGGCGCGGTGAGACCCTTGCTCGCGATGACGGATGCGAGCAGACGATTCGCGAGCTGTATTTGATCAGAGGCCGGCGACGGATGATCGTACAGCGTAAATGCGGTCAGCGCGTTGAACGCGATGTTGACGGGCCACTCCGGGCTCTCGAGCAGCCATCCAGTGGAGCGCTCGATGGCGGCCATCCACGCGTAGGCCGGATCGAACACATGTGGAGACGAGCCGTGCGCACGCAGCGCGAGCAAGGCCCAGCACGTGGGCTCGAGACGGCTCGTTTTGCCGGCGTAATATCCCCAGCCACCATCGGCATTGCGGCCGGCGAGCAATATCTGTGTCAGTTGATCTATCGCGTGCTGTCCATCGCGGCCAGCGCTCTTCGGTTGCGCTCGCGATGCACCGTCATAAGACACGACGGAAATATAACGCCGACGCGTGTCATCTTTTTTTCAGTGCGCATGGGGCCCCACCCCCATGCGCTGCTCGCGGCTCTTCGCCGCTCGCCCACGCTCGTGGCTCGCTACGCTCGCACCTCGCGTGGACTTTTCTTAATCGCTCGGCGCGCTCGCTTCGCGAGCGGCCTCGCAGTACGTGTTTTTTCTTGCTTGCGCACGCAGGACGCATGGCATGATTGCCAATCTCGGATTTGACAGCTTGTGAAACATTTCACATCATATAGGCGCCATACCGGGCCCCCGTCCCGGTTTGACGCGGTAGGTTCCCTCAGCCCTGTATGAGCCAGATCTTTCCCCGCAGCGCGAATGCGCTGGTCCGCTCGACCTTATTCGGTGTTCTCGCTCTCGCTGTCTTCGGGGGGTGGCTGATTTTCACCCTCATGCGCTCGTCGTGGGCGACCAAGCAGGACGAGTTCGTCGAACAGCCCCTGCAGTTCAGCCATGCCCACCACGTCGGGGGCGTCGGACTCGACTGCCGTTACTGTCATACGTCGGTTGAGAAGTCCTCGTTCGCCGGGATCCCCCCCACCAAGACGTGCATGAACTGCCACAGCCAGATCTGGACGAACGCTCCAATATTAGAGCCCGTTCGCGCCAGCTTCCGAACTGACACGCCTTTGAACTGGATTCGGGTTAACGACCTACCAGACTTCGTTTACTTCAGCCACCAGATTCACATCAAGCAGGGGGTCGGCTGCAACGTCTGCCACGGACCGGTAGACAAGATGCCGCTGATGTATCAGGCCCAGTCCCTCCTGATGGAGTTCTGCCTGGATTGCCACCGGGCCCCGGAGAAGTACATCCGGCCCAGGGCTGAAGTTTTCAACATGAATTACAAGGTCCCGGCCGAGACGACCCAGCTGGAGCAGGGCCTGCGGCTGAAGAAGGAATACGGCATTGCGAGCCCGGAGCACATGACGAGCTGCTCGATATGCCATCGCTAAGGCTGGGGCTGACACCGCTGGCTCCAAGGACACACGATGACCCTCGCTGATATCAGGACGCGACTCGACGGGCTGGAAGGCCGCACGTACTGGCGGAGCCTGGAAGAACTGGCCGATACCCCCGAATTCCGCGAGTATGTCGGCCGCGAATTCCCGGACCAGGCCTCCGAGTTCACCGACCCGGCGGGCCGCCGCCAGTTCCTCAAGTTAATGGGCGCCTCCCTCGCGCTCGCGGGCGTGAGCGCCTGCACCCGCCAGCCGGAAGAGCGCATCGTCCCCTACGTCCGGCAGCCCGAGGAAGTGGTGCCGGGCCGCCCCCTCTTCTACGCGACCGCCATGCCGCAGGGCGGCTTTGGCAGCGCGTTGCTGGCCGAAAACCACATGGGCCGGCCGACCAAGCTCGAAGGAAACCCGGACCACCCCGCCAGCAAGGGCGCCACCGACCTGTTTGGCCAGGCGGCCGTGCTGTCGGTCTACGACCCGGATCGGTCGCGCACTATCCTGAACCGCGGCGAAATCAAGACCTGGAACACGTTTCTCGTGTCCCTCCAGGCACTCGTGGCCTCGCAGCGCGGCCTCAAGGGCGCCGGACTGCGGCTGCTGACCGAACCCATCACCTCGCCGACGTTGACGGCGCAGATCAAAGAACTGCTCGAGAGCCTGCCTGAGGCCAAATGGCATCAGTGGGACGCCGTGTACGGCGTTCGCCAGGGCGGCGCGGCCGCCGCTCACGCCATCTACAAGGTCGACAAGGCCGACGTCGTTCTGGCGCTCGACGCTGACTTCCTTGGCTTCGGGCCGGGTTGCGTGCGCTACGCCAAGGATTTTGCGTCGCGGCGCCATGTGAACGCGGCGAATGCCGAGGAAATCAACCGCCTCTACGTCGTCGAGCCCGTTCCGACTGTCACGGGCTCGAACGCCGACCATCGCCTCTCGCTGAAGTCGCGCGACATCCACGCGTTCGCCGTCGCAGTGGCGCACGCTGCCGGCGCGCATGACGCCGGCTCCGCTCCGGGCGCGCTCTCCGCGGAAGCCTCGAAATGGGCCGCGTCGATCGGCGCGGACCTGGCGGCGAAGAAGGGCAAGTCGGTCGTGATCGCCGGCGATCATCAGCCGGCCGCCGTGCACGCGGTGGCGCGTGCCATCAACGATGCGCTCGGCAACACCGGCGCCACGGTGATTTACACGGCGCCGATCATCACGTCTGACGCCGACGGCATCGCATCGCTCTCGGCGCTCGTGGCCGATATGAACGCCGGCAAGGTTGACGCGCTGATCATTCTGGGCAACACGAACCCGGTGTTCACGGCGCCGGCCGATCTGAATTTCGCGGCAGCGCTGGGCAAGGTCACCGATCGCATCCATCTCGGCCTGTACAACGACGAAACCGCCGAGCTGTGCCACTGGCACGTGCCGGAAGCGCACTTCCTGGAATCGTGGGGCGACGTCCGCTCGTTCGACGGGACCGTGTCGCTGATTCAGCCGCTCATCGCGCCGCTCTACGACGGCCGCAGCGCGCTCGAAGTGCTCTCGGCGATGAACGGCGCGCCCGGCGTGGCTCCGATGGACATCGTCAAGGACTACTGGACGAAGGAGTTTGAAGGCGGCACGCGCAAATTCACCAGGACCGATGGCCAGGCGTTTGCCAACGCCGATTCGTTCTGGAAAAACGCGCTGCACGATGGATTCATCGCGGGCACTTCCCTGCTCGACGGTGCGGCGGCTTCGGCATCGGCGGCACCGGCCGCCAAGCCCGCTGCCGGCGCAGCGGCTGCGAAATCGGCCGACGCGGCGGCGGCAGCACCTGCCGCGATGCCACCGCCGCCGCCCATGACCGGCATGGAAATCGTCTTCCGTCCGGATCAGCACGTGCTCGACGGCCGCTTCGCGAACAATGCGTGGCTCCAGGAATTGCCGCGGCCGCTCTCCAAGATCACGTGGGACAACGTCGCCTACATCGGCGCGAAGATGGCCGACGCCCTGGGGATTCCCATTTTCCGTCCCGGCAACACGGGCGGCCAGCCGGTCCTCGAAATCACCTATCAAGGCAAGTCGGTGAGACTGCCCGCGTTCGTCCTGCCGGGCACCGCCGATGACACGGTCGTGGTGCACTTCGGCTACGGCCGTAAGCGTGCCGGCCGCGTGGGCAACGCCCTCGGCGTTGACGTGTTCCCGATCCGCACGTCGCGCGCGCCGTGGTTTGACGGCGGCGCGACGGTCGTGAAGACCACGGCCACGTATCCGGTCGCGTCGACCCAGAACCACTTCCTGATGGAAGGCCGCAATCCGGTGCGCGTCGTCGACGTCGAGAAGTTCAAGGCGGAGCCGAACGCGATTGCCGAAATGGGCCCGATGCGCCCGCCGAAGACGCTCGACTTGTATTACCCGGACCGCGAGCATCCGCACTCCCAGAGCGCCGCGCACAAGTGGGGCATGGCGATCGACCTGAACGCCTGTACGGGCTGCGGCGTCTGCATCGCGGCGTGCATCGCCGAGAACAACATCGCGGTCGTCGGCAAGTCGCAGGTCATGCGCACGCGCGAGATGCACTGGCTGCGGGTGGACACGTACTACGAGGGCGATCCGCACGCGCCGGCGGGCACGTTCAACCAGCCGGTGCCGTGCATGCAGTGCGAGAACGCGCCCTGCGAAGTGGTCTGCCCGGTGGCCGCCACGGTACACAGCGACGAAGGCCTGAACGACATGGTCTACAACCGCTGCGTTGGCACGCGCTACTGCTCGAACAACTGCCCGTACAAGGTGCGGCGCTTCAACTTCATGTTGTATTCGGATTTCGTGACGCCCGAGCTCTACGCGCAGCGCAATCCGGACGTGACGATCCGCAGCCGCGGCGTCATGGAAAAGTGCAACTACTGCGTCCAGCGCATCAACCACGCGCGGATCGACGCGAAGACGGACGGCGCGCCGATTGCGGACGGCGCGGTGCAGACCGCCTGCCAGCAGGCCTGCCCGTCGGACGCCATCGTGTTCGGCGACTTGAAGGACGCCGAGAGCCGTGTCGCGAAACTGAAGGCGCAGACGCGGAACTACGGACTGCTCGAGGACATCGGCACGCGCCCGCGAACGACGTATCTGGGCGTGGTGCGTAATCCGAACCCGGCGGTCGAACGATCGAGCCAGGGTTAACGACAGAGAGGTTTCGTGGACGACTCCCAATTCCCGAAGGGCGATTTCAGAGCGCCGGTCGCGGTCATCGCGCCGGGCCACAGCTATCGGACGATCACCGACAAGCTGACGAGCCTCGTGCTGACGAAGCACACGCCGAGGGTCTGGTTCGCGGTGATGGGCATCGGATTCCTGCTGGTGAACGGGCTGCTCATCGCCATCACCTACCTGCTCTTCAAAGGCATCGGGATCTGGGGCACGAACATCCCGGTCGGCTGGGCGTTTCCGATCATCAACTTCGTCTGGTGGATCGGCATCGGCCACGCCGGGACGCTGATCTCGGCGATTCTGCTGCTCTTCAAACAGGACTGGCGCACGTCGATCAACCGGTTCGCGGAAGCGATGACGCTGTTCGCCGTGCTCTGCGCGGCGATCTTCCCCGTCATCCACACCGGCCGTCCGTGGCTCGCGGCGTACTGGCTCTTCCCGTATCCCAACACCATGGGCCTGTGGCCGAACTTCCGCAGCCCGCTGATCTGGGACGTCTTCGCCGTCTCCACCTACGGCACGGTCTCGGCCGTGTTCTGGTTCACCGGCTTGATTCCCGACCTGGCGACGTTCCGCGACAAGACGACCAGCCCGATTCTCAAGAAGGTCTACGGCGTGATGGCCATGGGCTGGCGCGGCTCGGCGATGCACTGGGCGCGGTATGAGAAGGCGTACCTGCTGCTCGCCGGCCTCTCGACGCCGCTCGTGCTCTCCGTCCACACGGTGGTGAGCTTCGACTTCGCGGTCTCGGTCCTGCCGGGCTGGCACGCGACGATCTTCCCGCCCTACTTCGTCGCCGGCGCGATCTACGCCGGCTTCGCGATGGTGCTGACGCTCGCCATTCCGCTGCGCGCCATCTACAAGCTGCACGACTTCATCACGATGCGCCACATCGAGAACATGGCGAAGATCACGCTCGTCACGGGGCTGATCGTCGTCTATGGCTACGCGTGTGAGGCGTTCTTCGGCTGGTACAGCGGCAGCGAGTACGAGCGGTTCATGTTGAAGAACCGCATGTATTACGGGCCGATGGCGTGGTCCTACTGGCTGCTGCTCATCTGCAATTTCCTCGTGCCGCAGATTCTCTGGTCCAAGCGCCTGCGCCGCAACCTCACCGCCATCTTCATCGTGGTGATGTTCGTGAACGTGGGCATGTGGCTGGAGCGCTTCGTCATCATCGTGACGAGCCTCCACCGCGACTTCCTGCCGTCGTCGTGGGAAATGTATTACCCGACGTTCTGGGATTTCCTGACGCTGGCGGGCACCATCGGCTTGTTCCTGACGCTGATGTTCCTTTTCGTCCGCGTGCTGCCGCTGATTTCCGTGTTCGAGATGCGCACGCTGCTGCCTGACGCCAAGGTGACGCCGCCGCCCGGCGCGCCGCCGGCGACCTCACCGGTCAACGAGGGGGCGCACTGATGGCTCACACGACCACCACCGAGACGCCGTTCTACGGCCTGCTCGCGGAATTTGATTCCCCGCAGGCGTTGCTCGAGGCGGCCAACCACGTGCGGCTCGCCGGCTATACGCGCGCCGACGGGTTCTCGCCGTTTCCGATCCATGGCCTTGCCGAAGCGTTTGGGTTCAAAGAGCGCCTGGTTTCAAAGGTCGTGCTGACAGGCGCGATCACCGGCCTGCTGGCCGGCTGGGGCCTGGAGTACTGGACGCAGGTCATCGACTTTCCCATGAACATCGGCGGCCGGCCGTACAACGCGTGGGTCGCGTTCATTCCACCGGCGTTCGAAACGACGATTCTCTTTGCGTCACTGACCGCGGTGATCAGCATGCTCGCGATGAACGGGCTCCCGCAGCCCTACCATCCCGTGTTCAACGTGCCGAGTTTCGTGCGCGCGAGCCAGGACAAGTTCTTTCTCGCCATCGAGGCGAGCGACCCGAAATTCGACGCGCATGGAACCCGTTTGTTCCTGTCAGGACTCAAGGCGCGTGAGGTACATGACATTGAAAACTGACGCTGGCAAGTTTGAAGTCAGAAGTCAGAAGTCAGAAGCGAGGAACGCACTGACGCTGGCCAACGGATCTATTCATAAACAGATCGGCGCGAAGCGCCGCACCGCCATTGTTAGTTGTCAGTTGTTCGTTGTGAGTTTGGCCGTCTTCGTGTCTGCGTCTTGTCGTCAAGACATGCACGATGCACCAAGATACGATCCGTACGAGAAGAGCGCGATTCTGCCGAACAACAGCTCGGCGCAGCCGCTCGTCGCCGGCACGGTGCCGCGCACGGCCGCGGCGAACGCGCCGTTGAACGAAGACGAGCTGCTGCACACGGGCAAGGTCAACGGCCAGCTCGCGGACATGTTTCCGTTCGCCATCACGCGCGCGGACCTCGACCGCGGCGAGGAGCGCTACAACATCTACTGCTCGCCGTGCCACGGCCGCACCGGCGAAGGCAACGGCATGGTGGTGCAGCGCGGATACCGCCAGGCCGCGAACTATCACATCGAGCGGCTCCGGAAGATGCCGGTCGGGTACTTCGTCGACGTCATGACGAACGGCTTCGGCGCGATGCCCGACTACAGGATGCAGGTGCCGGTGGAAGACCGCTGGCGCATCGCGGCCTACGTGCGCGTGCTGCAGTTCAGCCACGCCGCCGCCGAATCCGACGTGCCGGCCGATGAGCTGAACCGCCTGAAAAACGGATTGCCGAAGGCGCCGGAAGCGGCCCCGGCCGGCCACGGGAGACAGCAGTAATGGCGGACTCGAACGTGCACGCAGCGGACCACGCATCCGCCCATCTCGACGAAGCGATGCTGATGGCCCGGCCGACGGCCGAGCTCAACCAGCTCGGGACGCGGGCCATGGGCATTGCGGCCATCGGGCTCGTGGCCGCAATCGGCGGCTATCTGGCGGTCGGCGAGAGCTTCTGGCAGTCGTACCTCATCGGGTACATCTTCTGGGTCGGCATTACGGTCGGCTCGCTCGCGGTGCTGATGGTGCAGCACCTGAGCGGCGGCGCCTGGACGATGATTTCGCGGCGCGTGCTCGAAGCCTCGACGCGGACGCTGCCGCTCATGGCCCTGCTCTTTCTCCCGATCTGGTTCAACATCGGGAAGCTTTATCCGTGGGCGAATCCCAGGCCCGGCGACGAAAAGATGCAGGAAGTGATTCACCTCAAGGGCGCGTACCTGAACGTGCCCTTCTTCGGCATCCGCGCGCTGCTCTATTTCGTGATCTGGGGCACGCTCGCCTTCTTCCTCAACAAGTGGTCCAAGGAACAGGACCAGGAGCCGGCGCTGCCGACGGGACCGAAGGACCGGCGCTCGCGCATGATTTCCGGCCCGGGCCTGGTGCTCTACGTCGCCACCGTCACGTTCATGAGCGTTGACTGGATCATGTCGCTCGATCCGCACTGGTACTCGACGATCTTCGGCATCCTGACGCTCGGCGGGCAGGGCCTGTCGACGATGGCGTTCACGATTCTGGTGATGGCGCTGCTCGTCAAGTTCAAGCCGATGTCCACGGTGGCCACGGCCAACCAGTTTCACGACCACGGCAAGCTGATGTTCGCGTTCGTGATGCTCTGGGCGTATTTCTCGGTCTCGCAGCTGCTGATCATCTGGTCGGCGAACCTGCCCGAGGAAATCCCGTTCTACCTCGAGCGCCTGCACGGCCCGTGGTATCCGATCAGCGTCGCGGTGCTGGTCGGCCAGTTCATGCTGCCGTTCACGCTGCTGCTCTCGCAGAGCTTCAAGCGCAACCCGAACGTGGTGAAGTGGATCGCGCTGTGGATCCTCGTGTTCCGCATCGTCGACATCACGTGGACGATCGGCCCGGTCTTCCGCCACGAGGGCTCGTCAATCAGCTGGGTGGATTTCGCCGCCGCGCTCGGCATCGGCGGCCTCTGGCTGGTGTTCTTCTTCCGGAACCTGGGCGCGCGCTCGCTGCTGGCCGCGCGGGATCCGTACTTCAAGGATGCGATCGCCAATGGCGGACACTAGAGCTACGCACACGGCGCCCCCCGTCGAGGGTGACGGCGTCAGCTATCGCGGCATCGTCTGGTTCGTCGTCATCCTGGCGCTGACGACGCTGGTCTGTCAGCTCCTGATGTGGGTGCTGTTGAAGACCATGAACCATCAGCGCGCCGCGGCGGATGCCGCCGCGCCACGCCCGCCGCTGGCCGCGCCCGTGGGCGAGCGATCGGCGCCCGAGGGCCGGGTATACCCGGACATGGTCGCAATCAGCTCGACGACGGGGCCGGCGCCCGCGCTGCTCGTGCGCGAGCCCGTGAACCTGGAGATTCTGCGCGCCCACGAGCACGAATCGCTGACGACCTACGGCTACGAAGACAAGAACGCGAACACGTACCGGATTCCGATCGAGCGCGCGAAGGATCTGGTGATCGAACGCAACGTGCTGCCGGTGCGCGGACAGGCGCCCGCGGCGGCACCCGAGAAGGGCAAAGGCAAGTGAGAAACTCCGCCCGCGTGACGGCCGTGGCCGCGCTGCTCGTGCTTGCGAGCGGTGTTCTGGCGCCGATCGGCGCGCAGCAGCGCAGCCGTCCTGAGCCTGGCATGGCCGCCGGCGAGCAGGTGCCGGCGCTGAAGGAAATCGGCATCGACCAGCACCCGAACGCACAGATCCCGCTCGACCTTGAGTTCAGCGACGAAAAAGGCGCGCCGGTGAAGCTCGGTGCGTTCTTCGGCGCGCGGCCGGTCGTGCTGGCGCTGGTCTATTACAGCTGCCCGATGCTGTGCACACAGGTGTTGAGCGGGCTCGCCGGATCGCTGCAGGGCATGTCGTTCACGGTCGGCAAGGAATACGAAGTCGTCGTGGTGAGCTTCGATCCGGGCGAAACACCGAAGCTGGCGTCCGAACGCAAGCCGCTGTTCGTGCACCGCTTCCTGTCGAAGGTGGACGACAGCCACATCCACTTCCTGACGGGCCGGCAGGAATCCATCAAGGCGCTGACGGGCGCGGTCGGGTTCCGCTACGTGTGGGACCAGCAGACGAACCAGTTCGCGCATCCGGCCGCGATTTCCGTGCTGACACCTGATGGCCGCATTTCGCGCTACCTCTACGGCGTGGAGTTTGCGCCGCGCGACCTGAAGCTCGCGATTGTCGAGGCCTCCGAAGGCCGCGTGGGCTCGGTCGTCGATCAGGCGATGCTGTATTGCTACCACTACGACCCCAACGCCGGCCGGTACGGCTTCGTCGTCATGAACATCGTCCGCGTGGCCGGCGCGCTCACGTTGGTGGTTCTGGTCGGATCGATTTTGATGTCCCTGCGCCGCGAGCGGCGGCAGGCCAGCGCGGTCACGCGAACCGCATCCACAGGAACTCGCTAGATGTCGACTCCCTTCCCTCTCTTTCCTCCGAGCGCGTCGACCGTCGCCGGCGAGATGGACCTGCTCTATCTGTTCATCTTCGGCGTGTGCGCGTTCTTCACGGTGCTGGTGGTCGCGCTCATCGCGTTCTTCACGATCAAGTACCGCCGCCGCAATCCGGATGACGTCGGCGCCGACATCCACGGATCGCTCTCGCTCGAGCTCGCCTGGACGTTCATCCCGTTCGTGCTCTCGATGGTGATGTTCGGCTGGGGCGCGGCCATGTTCTTCAAGCTCGCGTCCCCGCCCGCCAACGCGATGGAGCTCTTCGTCGTGGGCAAGCAGTGGATGTGGAAGGTGCAGCATCCCGAAGGCGTGCGCGAAATCAACGAAATGCACGTGCCCGTGGGCCGTCCGGTCCGCATCTCGCTCGGCTCCGAAGACGTGCTGCACGATTATTCGATTCCAGCCTTCCGCGTGAAGATGGACGCCGTCCCAGGGAAGGTCACGACGCTCTGGTTCGAAGCGACCGAAGTCGGGACGTACCACATCTTCTGCGCCGAGTACTGCGGCACGAAGCACTCGGGAATGATCGGCCAGGTCATCGTGATGTCGCCGACCGACTATGAAGCGTGGCTGGCGGGCGGACGATCGACCGGGACGGCGGTGCAGAACGGCGAGCGCCTCTTCACCGACCTCGCCTGCGTCACGTGCCACAAGCCGGACGCGAGCGGCCGCGGCCCGTCGCTGCTCGGCGTGTTCGGCAGCACCGTCACGCTGGCCGACGGCCGCAAGGTGGTCGCCGACGAGAACTACATCCGCGAGTCGATCATGAACTCGCAGGCGAAGATTGTGCAGGGCTATCAGGGCATCATGCCGACGTTCCAGGGCATGGTGACGGAAGAAAACCTGCTGCAGCTGATCGCCTACATCAAGACGCTGAAACCGGCCGCTCCTGAGGTCAAGAAGTGACCCTCAGAGCCAGAGGTTGACAGAGAGAATCATGGCTACCGAAATCGCGCACGTACGAAACAGCTACCTCGATGCGCCGCACGGCATTGCGTCGTGGCTCCTGACCAAGGACCACAAGCGCATCGCCATGCTCTATCTGATTTCCATCACGATCTTCTTCGCCATCGGCGGGCTGTTCGCGCTGGGCATCCGGCTCGAGCTCCTGACGCCGAAAGGCGATCTCGTCGCGTCCGACACCTACAACAAGCTCTTCACGCTGCACGGCGTGATCATGATCTTTTTCTTCCTGATCCCGTCGATTCCGGCGACGCTCGGGAACTTCCTGATTCCGATCATGGTGGGCGCCAAGGACCTGGCGTTCCCGCGCATCAACCTGCTGAGCTGGTACCTCTACGTGATTGGCGGCGTGATTGGCCTCGCCGCGGTGGCCACCGGCGGGCTCGACACCGGCTGGACGTTCTACACCCCCTACAGCACGACGGCGTCGCAGACGAACGTCACACTGGCGGCGATGGCTGCATTCACCGCCGGATTCTCGTCCATCCTCACCGGCTTCAACTTCATCGTGACCGTGCACCGCATGCGCGCGCCCGGCATGACGTGGTTCCGGCTGCCGCTCTTCGTGTGGGCACAGTACGCGACCAGCCTCGTCATGATTCTCGGCACGCCCGTCATCGCGATCACGCTGACGCTCGTCATGGCGGAACGCACGCTGCACCTGGCGGTGTTCGATCCGAAGCTCGGCGGCGACCCGATCCTGTTCCAGCATCTGTTCTGGTTCTATTCGCATCCGGCCGTCTACATCATGATCCTGCCGGGCATGGGCGTCGTCAGCGAGCTGGTCGCGTCGGTGTCGCGCAAGCAGGTGTTCGGCTATTCGTTCGTGGCGTTCTCGAGCCTGGCGATCGCCATCCTCGGCTTCCTCGTCTGGGGCCATCACCTGTTCGTGAGCAGCCAGTCGATTTACGCGGGCCTCGTGTTCTCGATCATCACGATGCTCGTCGCCGTGCCGTCCGCCGTGAAGACATTCAACTGGACGGCGACGATGTACAAGGGCGCGGTCACGTGGGAGTCGCCGACCTACTGGGTCATCGGCTTCATGGGCCTGTTCCTGATCGGCGGCCTCACGGGTCTCTTCCTCGCGACGCTCGGCCTCGACATTCACCTCACCGACACGTACTTCGTCGTCGCGCACTTCCACTACATCATGGTCGGCGGCGCGATCATGGCGTTCCTCGGCGGCCTGCACTTCTGGTGGCCGAAGATGACCGGACGCATGTATCCGGAAGCGCTCGCCAAGACGTCGGCGGTGCTCGTGTTCGTCGGCTTCAACCTCACGTTCGGCCCGCAGTTCATACTCGGCTACCTCGGGATGCCGCGCCGGTACCACGCGTATCCGGATGAATTCCAGGTGCTGAACGTCGCATCGACGCTGGGCGCCACGATTCTCGGCCTCGGCTACGGGCTGTGCCTCGTGTATCTGCTCTGGTCGCTGAAGAAGGGCAAGGTCGCGCCCGCGAATCCGTGGGGCGCGAAAGGCCTCGAATGGGAACGCACGGCATCGCCGCCGACGACGTTCAATTTCGACGAGGAAGTGATTGTGACCGAACCGGCCTACAACTACGCGGGCCCGAAGAAGGTGCACCATGGCTGATGCCGCGAGCTCCGTGGGATCGGTCGGCGCGACGGGCCACGCGATCGCGCACGACGTGCACGAGGCGCATCATCCGCGCCAGCAGCACCACTTCTACAGCATGGACCAGCAGCTCGAAGCGTCCACGCTGGGCATGTGGGTGTTCCTCGTCACGGAAATCATGTTCTTCGGCGGCCTGTTCATGGCCTACGTGCTGTACCGGTACTGGTATCCGGAAGCGTGGGCGGCGAGCAGCAATCACCTGAACGTCACGATGGGCGGCCTGAACACGGCCGTGCTGATCTGCAGCTCGCTGACGATGGCGCTGGCGGTGCGATCGGCCCAGGTGGGCTCGAGGATGGGTCAGATCGTCAATCTGATTCTGACGATCGCGTTCGGGTCGACCTTCCTTGTCGTCAAGTTTTTCGAGTACAAGGAAAAATTCGAGCACCACCTCGTGCCCGGGCCGAACTTTGCGCCCGCGAACTACGTGCTCGAGACCGGCCACCTCGTACACAGCCACGCGGCCGTCGGCAATCCCGAGCAGCTGTTCTTCTCGCTGTACTTCATCATGACGGGCATTCACGCCCTGCACATGGTCATCGGCATCGGCATCATGCTGGTGATGCTGACGTGGGCCATCCGCGGCCGTTTCGGCCCGAGCTATTACGCGCCGATCGAAGTGTCGGGCCTCTACTGGCACTTCGTGGACATCGTCTGGATTTTCCTGTTCCCGCTGCTGTACCTGCTTGGCGCTCACCTCGGCCACGCCGGAGCCTGATTCATGGATAACGCGCACGCCCGCCACGTCATCACGCCCGTCAGCACGTATGTCACGATTTTCGTGACGCTGCTGATTTTCACCGGCATCACCTACTGGGTGGCGCAGCACGACTTCGGCGCGATGAACACGCCGATCGCCCTTGGCATCGCGCTGTTCAAGGCCTCGCTCGTTGTCATCTACTTCATGGGCGTGCGGTACAACACGCCGCTCACGAAGGTCGTCGTGGTCGCCGGCTTGTTCTGGCTGATGATCATGTTCGGCCTGACCATGGGCGACTACATTTCTCGTCCCTGGCTCGGCGTTCCGGGCCGTTAAGGCACGCCGGCCGCGCAGCCGCGTCTACCGGCCCACGGCCGCCATTCGCCGATTTCGCCCCAGATCCGTGGATCCGGGGCCTGACCTGATCCGTCACATCGCTGCGTATACTGTGAAGCTGGTTTTGCGGGGCCCGGCCCGGCAACCGGGGTCTGAAGACCCCGGGCTCCAATCCAGCTGACACGATTTTCATGGCCGAACTCAAAGACGACCTCGCCGCCCTGCGCATCGAACGCGAGCCAGAATCGACCTCCTCCCGGCGATGGATCGGTTGGCTGGTGGTGCTGGTGATCCTGGGCGCAGGGGGCGCCTTCGGATACAGCTATCTCACGCGCGAGCGGCCGATTGAGGTCGAGGTGGCCCCGGTCACCGAACGCGCGGTCGGCGCGCAGGCCCAGGTGCTGAACGCCAACGGGTACGTGGTCGCACGGCGCCGCGCGACCATCTCGTCGAAAATCACGGGCAAGGTCGTCGAGGTGAACGTCGAAGAGGGCATGGCCATCCAGGAGGGCCAGGTCCTGGCGCGGCTGGACGATTCCACGTACCGCGCGCAGCTGGCGCTTGCGCAGGCACAAGGACAGGCGGCGCGGCGAGCGATTCAGGAAAGCGAAGTCCGGCTCGAGGAAGCCAAACGCAACTACGCGCGGCTGGCCGATCTGCTGAAAGACGGCTTCGTCACCCAATCCGACGTCGATGCCGCGAAGGCGACGATGGATTCGACGGCCGCCCGCATTTCAGCGCTTCAGGAATCCACCAAGGTGAACGATCGCCAGATCGACCTGGCGCAGACCGACCTCGACAGCACGATCATCCGCGCGCCGTTCAGCGGCATCGCGATTTCAAAGGACGCGCAGCCGGGTGAAATGGTGTCACCGGTGTCGGCGGGCGGCGGCTTCACGCGCACCGGCATCTGCACGATGGTCGACATGAAGTCGCTCGAAGTCGAGGTGGACGTGAACGAAACCTACATCAGCCGCGTCGCGCCGGGACAGAAGGTCCTGATCACGCTGAACGCGTTCTCCGAGTGGCAGATTCCGGGCCATGTCATCACGCCCATCCCGGCCGGCGACCGTCAGAAGGCGACGGTGCTCGTGCGCATCGCGTTCGAAAAGCTCGATCCGCGGATTCGGCCGGACATGGGCGTCAAGGTTGCCTTCCTGCGCGATGACGCCAAGCCCGTCGAGAAGAACGCCGACGCGCAGCCGCGGCGGCCGGTCGCCCTGGTCCCAAAGAGCGCGATCAAGACGGAAGGCACGCAGGCGTATGTGTTCGTTGTCGTGAACGACGCGGTCGAGCGGCGTGCGGTCACCACCGGAGGCGCCGACGGCGATCTGATCGAAATACTTGGCGGCGTCCGAGGCGGCGAGCGCGTGGTGCTATCGCCGCCGGCCGAGCTCGCAAGCGGCGCAAAAGTTCGCGTGAAGTAGACAGCAGTCCTTCGAGGAAAGGTTGACCATGGCCCTGGTTCAAATTCGGGATGTACACAAACACTTCACGCGCGGAAGCGAGCGCATCGACGTCCTGAAGGGCGTCAACCTCGACATCCCGGAAGGCGGCTTTCTGGCGCTGATGGGCCCGTCGGGATCCGGCAAGACGACGCTGCTCAACCTTATGGGCGGACTGGACACGTCAACGGGCGGGACGATTGAGATCGGCGGCCAGCGGATCGATCAGCTCGGCGGCGGCGCGCTGGCGCGGTGGCGATCGCGCCATGTCGGGTTCGTGTTCCAGCTCTACAACCTGCTGCCCGTCCTCACCGCGCAGCGCAACGTCGAGCTGCCGCTGCTGCTCACGAATCTCGGCAGCGGCGAGCGGAAAAAGCGCGCGGCCATCGCGCTGAAGGTCGTCGGCCTGGCCGATCGCGCGAACCACTATCCGCGCCAGCTCTCGGGCGGCCAGGAACAGCGCGTCGGCATCGCCCGCGCCATCGTCAATGATCCGACGATTCTGCTGTGCGACGAGCCGACGGGCGACCTGGATCGCAAGGCCGGCGACGAGATTCTCGATCTCCTGCAGACGCTCAATCGCGAGCACCGCAAGACGATCGTGATGGTGACGCACGATCCGCGGGCGGCCGAACGGGCCAGCCAGACGCTGCACCTCGAGAAGGGCACGCTCATGGGGTCGGCGTCATGAAGTACCTGTTTCTCATCGGCCGCAACCTGCTGCGCCGCAAGACACGCACGGCGCTGACCTTCCTCTCGATCGTCGTGACGTTCCTGCTCTTCGGCGTCCTGATGATGCTGCGGGTGGCGTTTTCAGGCGGCGTGGAAGTGGCGGGCGCGGACCGGCTGATGATGACCAACAAGGTCAGCCTCATCCAGCCGCTGCTGCTGTCGTACTACGACCGCATCAAGGCGACGCCGGGTGTGGCGCTCGTGACCTACTCGTCATGGTTCGGCGGCATCTATCAGGATCCGAAGACCGGCGTGTTCGAGTTCGCCGTCGAGCCGGAGTCGTACCTGAAGATGTATCCCGAGATGAAGCTGCCGCCCGAGCAGCTCAAGGCATGGCTCGCGGACAAACAGGGCGCGATTGTCGGCTCCGACCTGGCGAAGAAGTTCAACTGGAAGATCGGCGACAAGATTCCCATCCAGGGTACGTTCAACCGGCCGCGCGGCGGCGACGGCAAGACCTGGGAGTTCAACATCTCCGGCATCTACACCGGCGACGAGAAGACGGACAAGACGCAGTTTCTGCTGCGGCATGACTACCTGACCGAGAGCCGGCGCGGAACGAACGCGGAAGGCCTGACCGGCTGGTACTTGATCAAGGTCAGCGACCCCGCGCAGTCCACGTCAATATCCAAAGCGCTGGACACGCAGTTCGAGAACTCCGACTACGAGACCAAGACCGCGACCGAGAAAGCGGTGGCGGCGGGCTTTGCCGCGCAGGTCGGCAACATTGCCGCCATCGTCACGCGCATCTCCGCCGTCGTGTTGTTCATCATTCTGCTGATTGCGGCCAGCCAGATGTCGCTGGCCGTCCGCGAGCGCACGAACGAAATCGGCGCCATGAAAGCCATCGGCTACACCGACGGCCTGGTGCTGACGCTGATTCTGGCGGAATCCGTGATGCTGGCGCTGCTGGCCGGCGTCATCGGCCTCGGCATCGCCTGGACGTTCAGCGCGTTCTTCGCGCCCACCGGCGGGTTCCTGCCGGTCTTCTACATGCCACCGGCGGATTTCGCGCTCGGTGTCGGCCTCGCGCTGACGCTGGGCATTGTGGCGGGGCTCATGCCGGCCATGTCGGCCATGCGCCTGAAGATTACCGACGCCTTGAGGAAGACATAGCCATGCGATCGATCAAACAGGCCATCACGGTCACACTGGTCAGTCTCTACACGATTCCGCAGCGGCTCAGCTCGGCCATCGTCGCCATCATCGGCGTCATGGGCGTGGTCGTCGTATTCATCGCGGTGCTGTCGATCGGCGAGGGATTCAAGGCCGCGATGACGAACGCGGGCAAGACCGATCGCGCGATTGTCATGCGCAGCGGCGCCGACTCGGAAATGTCCAGCGGCCTGTCCGGCGCGGACGTGGACGTCATCAAGAGCGCGTCCGGCATCAAGCACGAGGGCGTGGTGCCCGTCGGTTCGGCCGAAATGTTCGTTGTTCTCGACGTCAACCGCCGCGCCTCGGGCACACCCGCGAACGTGCCGCTCCGTGGCGTGGACGCGACCGTGCTGGGCGTGCACTACGACGCGCACGTGACGCAGGGACGGATGTTCACCTACGGCACGAACGAAGTGATCGTCGGCCGCGCGGCGAACGGTCAGTTCGCCGGCATCAACGTCGGGGACACACTGAAAACTGGCGCCTACGAGTGGAAAGTCGTCGGCATGTTCGAGACTGGCGGCACCGTCGCCGAAACCGAGATGTGGTGCGACGTGAAGGTGCTGCAGAGCGTCTACCGCCGCGGCAACTCCTTCCAGTCCGTGCTCGTCCGGCTCGACTCCGCGTCGGCGTTCGACACCTTCAAGGACGAGCTCGGCAAGGACCCGCGCGTGGACGTGCAGATCAAGCGCGAGTCTGACTACTACGCCGAGCAATCGACGGCCGTCACCAACACGATCAAGACCGTCGGCTACGTCATTGCGTTCCTGATGGGCATCGGGGCCATCTTCGGGGCGTGGCTCACGATGTATTCGGCAGTCGTCACGCGCACCCGCGAAATTGCCACGCTGCGCGCCCTCGGCTTCGGTTCCGGGCCGGTGCTGATCTCGGTGATTGGCGAATCGGTGTTCCTGGCGCTGCTCGGCGGCGTCATCGGCGCCACGCTCGCCTATGTGGGCTTCAACGGCTACCAGGCGTCTACGATGAACTGGCAAACCTTCAGTCAGGTGGCGTTCGGCTTCGCCGTGACACCGGCGCTCATGCTGCAGGGGCTGATCTACGCGCTGGCGATGGGTTTGCTGGCCAGTCTGTTCCCCGCGATTCGCGCGGCGAATCTGCCGATTTCCAAGGCGCTGAGGGAACTCTGACGAGAGGTCACAGATCAAAGGTCACAGATCGCATTTGTTGACATAGTGTATATGTTTACTATATACAGTTGTCGATGGGGCCGCGGCGTGCGCGACTGATCATTCCGCCCTTGTCGACCGCGTCGCCGGCGGCCCTGTACGAACAGATCGTTACCGGCATCAAGCGCGAAGTCAGCGAAGGCCGCATCGCGCCAGGCAGCGAGCTTCCCTCTTTCCGCCAGCTTGCGGCCGATCTCCTTGTCAGTGTCATCACGGTCAAGCGCGCCTACGAGGAACTCGAGCGCGAAGGCCTCATCTACCGCAAACAGGGGCTCGGCACGTTCGTGTCCGAGACGGCCCAGGACCGCAGCCGCGACGTCAAGAAACAGCGCGCCATCGACCTGCTGACTGAAGCCTTGCGCGAAGGCACGGAAGCCGGTCTCTCGCCACAGGACGTCGTCAAGCTGCTGCAATCGACCATCCGTGAAGAAGGAGTGCCGCGCCATGCCCGAGTCCGCCATTGAGATTCGAGGGCTGCGCAAGAGCTACGCGCCGTTCACGCTCGGGCCGCTGGATCTGACGGTGCCTGCCGGCGCGATCTATGGGTTCGTGGGGCCCAACGGATCCGGCAAGACGACGACCATCGATCTGCTGCTCGGCATGGGCGAGAAGGACGGCGGCACAATTCGCGTTTTCGGCCTCGATCACGTGCGCGACGAGGCGGCGATGAAGCGCCGCGTCGGCTATGTCAGCCCCGAGCTCGACTTCCGTCCGTGGCAGTTCGTCGGCCACGCCATCAGTTTCGTGCGCGGCTTCTACCCCACCTGGGATGATCGGTACTGCGAGCAACTACTGAGGACGTTCCATCTGAAAAGCCACGAGCGGATCACGGAGCTGTCATTCGGCGCTCGCGGCAAGCTGGCGCTGGTACTGGCGCTCGCGTGGCGTCCGGATCTGCTGATTCTCGATGAGCCCACGGTCGGACTCGATGCCATTGCGCGCCAGCAGGTCTTCGGCGAGCTCCTGGCGGCCGTCGAGAGCGGCGAGCGCACGGTGTTCATTTCCTCGCACGCCATCACCGACCTCGAGCGCGTGGCGGACTACGCCGGCATGATCAAGAACGGCCGGCTGATGTTCGAAGGTCAAATCGCGGATTTGCTCGCGCGCTATCGCATGGTCGACGTTGCCGTCGAACGGCCGATCGATTTGTCCAGTCAGTCGGGCGTCATTCTGCAGGATCGCCAGGACGGACGATGGCGGATGCTCGTGGATCGTCATCGCCTGAGCCTCGACTGGCTGCGCGAGCGCGGCGCCACACCACTGTCCGAAACGCCGGTTTCCCTCGAAGAACTCTTTGTGGCGCTCGGGAAGGACTGAGTGCTTCGCCACCTGATTCACGACGTCCTGCGTCGTAACCGGCGTGAGTACGCCATGGTGGTACTGATTGTCGCGGGCGGGTGGATGATGGTCGCCACGGGCGGCTTCAGCCTCAGAGGCGCCATGGCGCTCAGCCTCTTCATCGCCGTCGCGAGTCCCATGCAGGCCAGCCAGGGATTGTCGTTGCGCGAAATCAGGATGCTTCCGCTTTCGCGCAGGGACCTGTGGCGAGCGACCTGGCTCGTCGGGATCATTGGATCAGCCCTCGCGATCGTGGCCGGCGTGGAAATCGCCGCCGTCATTTCTGCGGCCTACACGAGCGTGCGCGTGCCTCCCGAGAGCATCGCCGTCGCGGCCATTCTCGTGGTGGTGATGGGCGGCATCTCGGCGAGTTCTGTCTTGCTGTTGAACGTGCTCTCCCTGGCGCCCGTGCGCGCCCTGCCCGCTCGCGCACGCGCGGTTGTGAAAGGGCTCGTGACACTGGTCCCTGTCGCGTTGCTCGCGCTGCCCGTGGTCGGCAAAAACGTGCTGCCGTCGACATGGGCGCAATTTGGAATCACAGGTGCGATCCTCACCATTCTCGGGCTCGCAGTGGTCGGATACAGCTACTTCCAGACGCCAAATAGGTTGCCGGCGGCCTCGCCACGACGCGCGATGGCGGCGACGCGCCCATCCCAGGGGAGTGCGTTCACACCGTCCGCCATCGGCGGCCTGCCGCGGCTGTTTCTAGAGACCTGGAAACGGGCGCTGCTCATTCAATTAGCTATTCCAATCATCACCATTGCCACAACCGTGATCGTATCGGGCGTGACCGGCTGGGGCGATTCTGATTGGCGCGCAAACCTGCGAGACTTCGGATTTCTTCCGTTCGAAGGCGCCGGCAACAAAAACATGGCCATGCTGTATTTCATGGCAGCACCGGTGTTCATGTGGAACTGGCTGGCACCGGGCGACGCGCTCTTCACGATGGCCAGGCACTTGAGAACCCTGCCGATGAGCGTCCGGCAACTCAACTGGCTGCTCCTCGGCCTGCCGGTGGTGCCGTGGATCAACCTGTGGTTTCTCCTGTTGGGCCTGCACGCGCTGGTCAGCGATCAGCCGATCTCGTCGTACAGATGGCCGGCATTCCTCGCGCTCGTCGGCGCCGACGCACTCGCGCGGGCCGTCCGGCTGCGGCTCAGCGATTCGGCGGGCCAGCGCCTGTGGTTCTTCACGGCGTTTCTGGTCGGTCTCATTGCGGGATCCAAGACCGTCGCCATTCCGCTCACAATCGGGTGGGTCGCGCTGCTCGTCGCCGGGCCGCTGAACCTGCATACGCTCTCGACGAAGCGCGCCGCCTATCAGCGACAGACGAAGTCATTGCCGTATGATCACCGAGGTTAAACGGTGAGGGTCTTCAGAATCCTCTGTGCCGTGCTGATCCTGGCTGGCATCGCCAGTTGCAGCTCCCCGTCTGCGCCGACGGCGACGCCAGTTACCTCACCGTCGGCAACACAGATTGTGTCTGGCCAAATCCTCGATCTCGCTACTGGAGCACCTGTGCCGGGGCGCCAGTTCAAGTTTGGTTCGCAGCAGATGGTGAGCGACGCGAACGGCCGCTATTCGATACAAATTGAAACCGGAGATTATTCAGTCAGGCTGGACTCGGGCGAAACAGGGTTGATTGCGGCGCGGTACTCGCCAACGAAGGGTGACATCTTCGCCAACATCGCGAATTGCCAGGGTCGCTACGGCGTCGTCTTTGACGTGTCCACGGGACGTCCGGTTGCCGGTGCAAAGGTGAGCCTGACGGGTGGCGCGACCACCGCAGCCGACGGGTGGTTTCGCCTCGATGCCGGATGCGGACAGACTTTCTTCAACACGACGGCGTTCGTTGCCACTGCATCTGGATATGAGGGTTATTTCGAACTCATGGGCCGTTTCGTGAGCACGATTGTCCGGCAGGATATTGGACTCCACCCGCTGCCCTTACAGGCTCAGGGGCACTAACATCCCCTAGATGTTTTTCAGCGCGTCCAGCACCTCCGTCAGGCTCGGGTCGTCGTCCATGCCGTGCATCTTGCTCCACGCAATCCTGCCGGACTTATCGACGATGAACACCGCGCGTTCGGCCAGGCCGTAAGGACCGAGCACGCCATAGGCTGACGCGACCTGGCCGTGCGGATAGTGATCCGCGAGCAGGTGAATCGAGAGCCCGTTTCCGGATGACATCGCGGCCGCCCACGCGGCCTTCGCCGGACCGGTGTCGGTACTAATCCCGAGGACTGCCGCGTCGAGGCCGTCCAGAGTGGACTTTGCGCCCTCGTAGCTCTGCATCTGCCGCGTGCAGACAGGCGTGAATGCAAACGGGTGAAACGCCACGACGACGTGTTTCTTGCCGCGGTAATCCGAGAGCCGAATCACCTGGCGGGTCTGATCTTCGAGCGCGAAATCTGGCGCGATACTGCCGGTTGGAAGCATAGGATATTCTGGATCAACATGCGCCGGCTGCCCGGGCTGCTCCTCGCGGTCATTCTCCTGCTTTTCATCGTTCCTTCGACCGTCCAGTACTACACGGACTGGCTGTGGTTTCGCGAAGTGGGCTATGAGGGCGTGTTTCTCCGCACCCTGAATGCGCAATTCGCGGTGTTCGCGGGCACCGCGGCCGCGGTCTTCCTGTTTCTGTATATCAATCTGTTGATCGCGCGCCGATCGATCACGCGGCCGGCAATCACGATTGGGACGGGCGTCGATGGCCGGCCGATCGCGGTGCAGACCGGCCCGCTGGCCCGGCTCGCGCTGCCGGTGGCCGGTATCGTCGCCGTGGGCCTCGGCATCACGGGCGCCCAGCACTGGCTCGACTGGCTCAATTTTCTGCACGCGACGTCGTTCGGCCAGGCCGATCCGCTGTTCCACCGTGACGTGAGCTTTTACGTGTTCCGGCTGCCGATCTGGAAAGAGCTGCAGCAGCAGGCGATCGTGACGTCGCTCCTCGCGCTGGTCGGCTGCGGCCTGTATTACGTGCTCTCAGGCAGCTTCGTCATCGAGCCACGGACCCAGGCCGGGTTTTTCCCGCGCATCCGGCTCGTCACGTCGGCACGCCGGCACATCGGCATCCTCGCGGCGATTGTGTTCGGGCTGCTCGCCTGGAGCACCTGGCTCGAGATGCCGTCGATGCTGCTCACGCAGACGAACGGCGTGTTCGGCGCCTCCTACACGGACGTTCACGCCAGGCTGCCCGTCCTCTGGATCACGATCGCCGTGCTCGCGCTCGGCGGCGTGCTGGCGCTCGTGCACGGTTTCACACGGCGCGGCTGGATGCTGCCCCTCGCGGTGTCGCTGTATCTCCTGGTCTCGATCGGCGGCGGCATTTACGCCGCGCTGGTCGAACGGCTGTCGGTGATGCCCAACCAGCTCAATCGCGAGCAGGGCTACATCGTCAACAACATCGATGCGACCCGGCGCGCCTACGCGCTCGACCGGGTGGAGGAGCGCGAGCATTCCGGTGACGCCGAGCTCACCGCCAGGGACATCGTCGCGAACGCGACGACGGTCGAGAACGTGCGGCTGTGGGACCATCAGCCGCTGCTCCAGACGTTCGCGCAGATCCAGGAAATCCGCACGTACTACGACTTCAAGGGCGTCGACAACGATCGCTACACAATCGACGGCAAGTACCGGCAGGTGATGCTCTCGGTGCGCGAGCTCAATCCCGAAAGCATTCCGAATCGATCGTGGGTCAACGAGCGGCTGATGTTCACGCACGGCTACGGGCTGACGCTTGGGCCCGTCAATCAGGTCACGACCGAAGGTCTGCCGGTGCTCATGATCCGGGACCTGCCGCCTGTGTCCACGACGAGCCTGCGCGTGGAACAGCCGAGCGTGTACTTCGGCGAGCTGTCGAGCGACTATGTGCTCGTGCGCACGAACCAGCGCGAATTCCACTATCCGAAGGGCGACGACAACGAGATGACCGTCTATGACGGCGCGGGCGGCGTGTCGATCGGCACGTTCTGGCGCCGGCTGATGTTCGCGCTCCGGTTTACGGACACGGACATCCTGTTCACCAACCAGCTCACGCCGGAAAGCCGCATCCTCTACCATCGCCGCATCGCCGATCGCGTGAAGCTGCTCGCGCCGTTCCTGACGTTCGACGCGGACCCATACCCGGTCCTCACGAACGGCCGGCTGGTCTGGATGCAGGACGCCTACACGACGACCGCAAATTTTCCGTACGCCACGCCGACGACCTATCAGGACGGCCGGATCAACTACATCCGCAACTCCGTGAAAATCGCCATCGACGCCTATGACGGCACGACGACGTTCTACCTGGCCGAGCCGAACGATCCGATGGCGATCACGCTGGCGAAAATCTTCCCGAAGCTGCTGAGGCCGATGGCGGAGATGCCGCCGGACCTGCAGAAGCACGTGCGGTATCCGGAAGACATCTTCAGCATTCAGGCGACGATGTATCAGAGCTACCACATGACGAATCCGCAGGTCTTCTACAACAAGGAAGACCAGTGGCAGATTCCGACACTGGAAACGGAGCGCGGCTCGGTCACCATGCAGCCGTACTACACAGTCATGCGGCTGCCCGGCGAAAAGCGCGACGAGTTCATCCAGATGCTGCCGTTCACGCCGCGGCTGAAGGAAAATCTGTCGGCCTGGATGGTGGCGCGGAGCGACGCCGAACATTACGGCCGTCTGCTCGTGTATGCGTTTTCGAAACAGAAGTTCGTGTTCGGGCCCAAGCTGATCGTCGGCCGCATCAATCAGGACCAGGTCATTTCGCAGCAGCTGACGCTGTGGAATCAGCAGGGATCGCGCGTGATCTGGGGCACGCTGCTCGTGATCCCGATGAACGAATCGCTGTTATATGTGCGGCCACTCTACCTGCAGTCCTCCGAGGCGAAGATGCCGGAGTTGAAGCAGGTCATCGTCGCCTACCAGAACCGGATCGAGATGGCCGAGACGCTGACCCGCGCGCTGGCGAAGGTCTTCGGGCCGTCGATCACGGCCTCGCTCGCGCAGGATCGGCTGTCAAAGGACGCGACGTCGGTCATCGAGACGCCCGTGGACGAAGCTACCGGGACGTCACCGGCCGCGACCGGCGTGACGAATCAGACGGTGGCCTCGCTCGTCGCGGAAATGAAGGCGCACTGGGATGCGGCCGACAAGGCGCTGACGAAGAGCGACTTTGCGACCTACGGCGCAGAAATGAAGAAGGCGCGCGAGATCCTGGAGCAGCTGGACAAGATCAAGAAGTAACGACGCGCCAGTCCCCCGCCAGTTTCACCGTCGCGCAATTCGGTCCGCCGTCCCTGCCGGTCCCGGGAATCCTGGCCTCGAGCACGGCCTCAGACTTCGCCGCTTTGCGAATCAGCGCCCACGTGATCCCGGACAGCGGCACCTTCATACGCCGCGCCCACTCCGTGGACTTCTGGCCCGCGTAAGTGCCGACGTCAATGTAGACAAAGCGGTCCGTCGGCGTGCCCTGCGCGAGCGGACCGAGAAAATTGGGTCCACCGTCCTTTCGCGTGTCGGCGACGGGCATCGAAAACTCGAAGATGACATCGCCGCGTGTCCGCTGCTGCACGAACAGCGTCTCGTACTTCGCGCCGGCGCCGCTCTGGATGCCGTAGTCGATGCCTGGCGGCGGGTCGACGAGTATGAGACGGATGCGGACGTCTACTTCACTTCCTTCACGCTTCACGTCCTTCACTCACTTCACGTCCTTCTTCTTCCAATATCTTGCAAGCCCACTCCACGAAAAATCGAACCGTGCTGCGTGGGCGTAGGCTTCCGCTTCCTGTGGACTCGTGGCGCGCGCCAGATCGCGGCGCACTTCTTCGGTGAACGCCCGCGCGCGATCCTCGTCATCACCAGGCTGCCGCAGCTGCGCGCGGATGCGCGCGCTCCAGTCCTCGAGCCGGCCCCACATGTCGTCGAAATGGCCGCGCGGCGAATGGTGCGGCCCAAAATGCGCGAGGAACAGCACGTCGGGGTGCCAGGCCAGAATGCGCCGGGTGCTGACGCGCCAGGCGTCGAGATCGATGTCCGGCGGCGGCGTCGGCGGCAGCACGATGCGGCCGCTCGATCGGCAGATACCCGCGGTGTCACCGACAAATGCCACGCCGGCGTTCGGCAGAAAGTAGCTGACATGGTGCGACGCATGGCCGGGAGTCTGCGCGATCTCAACGGCGTGCCCGACGATCTTGAACGTGCCTTCGCCGGCCAGCTGGATGCGCTCTCTGGGCACCGGCCTGACCTCGCCCCACAACCGTTCCATGTCGGCGCCGTACAGCCGGCCCGCGCTGACGATGAGTTTGGAGGGATCGACCAGATGCGGCGCGCCGGCCTCGTGTACGAACACCATCGCGTGCGGACACTCCGCGGCAAGCGTGCCCGTGGCGCCTGCGTGATCGAGATGGATGTGCGTGAGCAGGATGGCGCGGACGTCGTTCGGCGAAGCCCCACGCGCCGCCAGCGCCGCGCGCAGCGTCGCCAGCGTCGTGGACGGTCCGGGATCGACAATCGCGACACCTTCCCGGCCCGTCAGCAGGCCGGACGCAATGATGGCCGTCTCGCCGAGGAACTTCAGGTCGAAGTAGTCGAGGCCGGCGCCCAGCGGTTCCATTATTTTGCGCCCACGCCCTTGAACACGACGCCGCCCTTCATCACGAACGTGATGCGGCGCATCTCCGCGATGTCCGTGAGCGGGTTGCCGGCGACCGCCACCATGTCGGCAAACCGGCCGGCCTGAATCGATCCGATCCGATCGGACGCCCCGATCAGATCGGCGCCGTTCCGCGTGGCGGCCAGAATCGCTTCGATCGGCGGCATCCCGGCCTGCACCATGTACTCGAACTCGCGCGCGTTGTCGCCGTGATTGGACACGCCAGAATCCGTGCCGAAGGCGACCTTCACGCCGGCGGCGCACGCGCGCTTGAACATGTCCTGAATCAGCGGACCGATCGTCGCCGCTTTCACCTGCACGGTCGGGTGGAAATATCCGGGAATCGTCGCCATCTCGGCGACCGTCTTCCCCGCCAGAATCGTCGGCACCAGGTACGTACCGTGCTCCTTGAACAGCGCAAACGTCGCGTCGTCGCTGTAGGTGCCATGTTCGATGGAATTCACGCCCGCGCGGATCGCGGCTTCGATCCCCTTCTTGCCGTGCGCGTGCGCCGCCACTTTCATGCCGAGCAGGTGCGCGGCCTCCACGATGGCGCGCATTTCCTCGTCGGTGAATTGCTGCGCGTCGCCAGAGTCACCGATCGAGAGCACGCCGCCGGTCGCCGTGAACTTGATGAGATCCGCGCCGTATTTGTGCTGGTACCGCACGGCCTTGCGCGCGTCGTCGGCGTTGTCGACGATGCCGTCTTCCCAGGTCGGCGCCTTCCAGAGATCGGGCCGCAGGCCGCCCTGGTCGCCGTGGCCGCCGGTGATGCTGAGAATGACGCGCGCGGTCCACATGCGCGGACCGGCGACCAGGCCCTCCTCGATCGCGCGCTTCAGCGCGATGTCCGCGCCGCCCTCCGCGCCGACGTTTCGGATCGTCGTGAAGCCGGCCTCCAGCGTGCGCCGCGCATACACCGTCGATCTGACGGCGTCATCGAGCGGCGTCTGAGTCGCCGCCCGCACGATGGCATTGCCCTGGCCTTCGCCGGTGATGTGCGTGTGCGCATCAATCAGACCGGGCATGACCGTGGACGTGCGCAGATCGATCACGCGCGCGCCTGCCGGCGCCGCCGGAAATCCGTCCTGTACGCTGAGCACCTTGCCGCCGCCGACGAGGATCGTGACGTTCTGGCGCACGTTCGTACCGGTGCCGTCGATCAGCCTCCCGGCCTGCACCGCCACCTCGACCTTCGGCTGCGTCTGGCTGCTGACCGACACGAGCGCGGCGGCGCACAGACAGATGGTCATCAACAGCAGTAGACGGTCTCGAGTCATTGGGCTCTCCGCACGCTGCATTCTAGTCAAACGTCAGACATGAAGGCATGAAGGCATGTAGAAAATCATCGACCACAGCTGTCCAAAACGCCGGCACGCGTGCAGAGCCCCGGCCTTCATGGCTTCATGACTTCATGTAATCTGGCGCCGCAAATGCAGCGTGCACCACCACGACTGCAGCGTGCATGCATATGGGCATCCCGGCTGTGTAATATCACCCCGTGCCATCCCCGTCCGAGCAGCTGCAGGAACGCGTCCGCACCGAGAAAAAGGAGCCAAAACTCTACAAAGTGATCCTGCTGAACGACGATTACACGACGATGGAATTCGTGATGCACGTGCTTGAGTCCATCTTCAGCAAGTCTCCGGCCGAGGCGTACCGCATCATGATGCACGTGCACATGAACGGGCGCGGCGAAGCGGGCACGTACACGTGGGAAATTGCCGACACGAAGGCCGCGGCGGTGCTCGAGGCGGCGCGCGGGGCCGGCTATCCGCTGCAGGCGATTGTCGAAGAGGCGACGCCTTGACGCGGAGCGCCGCGTCCACCAATATCGGAAGTACGTGTTCTCCGCATCCCTCGACATCGTTCTGACGATTGCGTACCGCGAGGCGCTGGCCCGGCGCCACGTCTACGTCACGCTCGAACATCTGCTCTACGCGCTCGCGCACGACCAGGAGGGCGAGCGCATCCTCGATGCGTGCGGCGTCGATCTGCCGAAGCTGCGCCATCAGCTGATTGAGTTCTTCGAGAACTCGCTCGAGCAGGCCCGGCGCGGCCATGAGCGCGAGCCGGAACAGACGGCGGCATTCCGGAAAGTGCTCGTGACGGCGTCACTGCACGTGCAGAGCGCGCAGCGCGCCGAAGTGAACGTCGGCGACATTCTCGCGGCGATCATGCAGCAGGAAAAGTCGCATGCCGCGCAGCTGCTGGCCAGCCACGACGTGACGCGGCTCGACATTCTCGATTACATCTCCCACGGCATTGCCAAGGTCCCAAAGGCCGCCGAGCCGTCGGCGCCCGCCGGAGGGGCGCCCGCGGGTGGAGGCGAGGAAGGCAGCAGCACGTCCACCAATCCGCTGCAGGCCTACTGCCTGAACCTGACCGATCGCGCGCAGCAAGGCCTGCTCGATCCGCTCATCGGGCGTACCGACGAATTGCAGCGCACGATCGAGGTGCTCTGCCGGCGCCGCAAGAACAATCCGGTATTCGTGGGCGATGCCGGCGTCGGCAAGACGGCCATGGCCGAAGGACTGGCCCAGGCCCTGCTGCAGCCCGATGTGCCCGATCTGCTCGCCGGCGCCGAGGTCTTTTCACTCGACTCGGGCGCCCTGCTCGCGGGCACGCGCTTCCGCGGCGACTTCGAGGAGCGCTTCAAGGCGGTGATCAAAGCGCTCAGCGCCCGGCCGCGCGCGATTCTTTTCATCGACGAAATTCACTCGACCGTCGGCGCCGGCGCGACGACGGGCGGCACGATGGATCTGGCCACGTTGATCAAGCCAATCCTCACGGCCGGCCATCTGCGCGTCATCGGATCGACGACGTTCGAGGAGTACAAGCAGATCGAGAAGGACCGCGCGCTGGCACGGCGCCTGCAGCGCATCACGATCGACGAACCGTCCATCCAGGAAACCGTCCGCATTCTGGCGGGATTGCGGACGCGCTATGAGGAACATCATGGCGTCACCTACCCGGACGACTCGCTCGAAGCCGCGGCGAAGCTCGCCGCGCGCCATCTCCGCGATTACAAGCTGCCGGACAGCGCCATTGACGTGATTGACGAGGCTGGAGCCGTCGCCCGCCTGCGCGGCTCCGCCGCTACGGCGAGGCAGGCTTCTTCGGGCGCTGACACCGCGCAGCCGATCGTCATTACGCCCGAAGCCATCGAGGCTGTCGTCGCGCGGATGGCGCGCATTCCGGCGCGGCAGGCATCGTCTTCGGATCGCGAACGGCTGCGGACGCTGGAGGAGACGCTGCAGCGGCTGGTGTTCGGCCAGCAGGAGGCGGTGCATCTCGTCGCGCAGTCGATCAAGCGATCCCGTGCAGGACTCGGGATGCCCGACCGGCCTGCCGGAGCCTTCCTGTTCACGGGACCGACGGGCGTCGGCAAGACGGAGCTGGCGAAACAGCTCGCGATTCAACTGGGCAACGAGTTCATCCGCTTCGACATGAGCGAGTACATGGAAAAGCACGCGGTCGCGCGGCTGATCGGCGCGCCGCCCGGATACGTCGGCTTCGAACAGGGCGGCCAGCTCGTGGACGCCGTCCGCACGCATCCGTACAGCGTCGTGCTGCTCGACGAAATCGAGAAGGCGCATCCGGACATTTTCAACATCCTGCTGCAGGTGATGGACCACGCCACGCTGACCGACAACACCGGACGCAAGGCGGACTTCAGAAACGTCGTCCTCATCCTCACATCCAACGCCGGCTCGCGCGAGATGAGCGCGAAATCGGTTGGATTCACGGCGGGCAGCGGCGCCGCCGACAATATCGACGAAGCATTACGCCGCGCCGCGGCCGGCAAATCGCTGAAAGCTGTCGAGCGGGTCTTCAGTCCTGAATTCCGCAACCGGCTCGATGCGATCGTGACTTTCAAGAGCCTGACGATCGACGTGATGGAAACGATCGTCGAGAAGTTCGTCCTTCAGCTCGAAGCCCAGCTCGCCGAAAGGCATGTCGCCATCACGCTGATGCCGGACGCACGGGCGTGGCTGGCGAAGAAGGGCTACGACGCCGTGTACGGCGCGCGGCCGCTCGCGCGCGTGATCCAGCGCGAAGTCCGCGATCGGCTCACCGACGAGATCCTCTTCGGCAAGCTCGAGCAGGGCGGAACCGTGACCATCGGCACTGCCGACGATGCTCTGACGTTCACGTTTGAGGAGCGGGTCGAAACCCCCTCCAGGGAAAACGCGTAGTGTCTGACCTGAAAGTCACCGACCGCCGCTGGTGGGCGAAGAGCGACCCCGCTTCCGAGGGCGTCGAGCCCGCTGCGGAGGAACCGAAGCTCAAGCCCTCGTACGTCGAGGAGCTCGAAGCGCGTGTCGCGGCGAAGGACCTCGAGCTGCATCAGCTGCTCGCGAAGTTCCGAGGCGCGTCGGAAGAGTTCGACCAGGCCCGCGCGCGCCTGCGGAAGGAAGTGACGAAGGACGTCGAGCGCGGCCGGCGCGCGCTCATCGTCAGCTTTCTCGACGTGCTCGACAATCTCGATCGCGCGCTCGACGCGGCCGCCGACCGCGCGAACGATCCGCTCGTGCAAGGCGTCGCGCTGGTGCGCCAGCAGTTCCTCTCGACGCTCGACGGCCTCGGCGTGAAGCGCCTGGAGCCCATCGGCCAGCCCTTCGATCCGGCGCGGCACGAGGCCGTGACCAGCGTCGCCGGCGGCGCCGCGCCCGGCACCGTGGTCGGTGTCGTCAAGCCTGGCTATCTGATCGGCGACGAAGTCCTGCGCCCGGCGCAGGTCGCGGTGGCAGGCTAAGCACGACCGTGCACGCTGCATTGAGATCAATTCGCGCGGAACTCCGTGCGAGATCGTTATTTCTTTGCCGCGATGTAGCTCTTGCGCGCGAGCACGGTCACGCCCGATCGCTTCACTTTGACGTCGATCGTGTGCGGCAGGCCATCCGTGAAGGTCGGCACGAAGCCGAGCAGGTATTGGAGATGCAGCTCGTCGGCAATGCTCCGGAACGCCGCCTTCACTTCTGAGTAGTTGCCGAGGCGCTGGTACTGCGTGCCGGTTTCCTTCGAGAGCTTCGCCAGCGCGCCGCCGCCGGCATTGCCCATCCCTGGAACCGGCGGCGGCGCGACGCTGACGGCGTAGACCATCACGCCCTCCGCCGAGGCGCGTTTGATCACACTGTCGAGCGACTTGTAGGCCTGCGGCATGGCCGGGGTGCAGGGGTTCATGAACGACGTCGGCTGAATGGGAGGAGGCGGCGGCACGCTGCTCGCCGGGTCCTGCGTATCAACGCCGTCGGAAAACAGCAGGACAATCCGGCGGCCGGACTCGCTCGTGAGGCGCTCCATCTCGCGATCGGTCGCCGCCCAGATGGGCGAGCCCCAATCAGTCGGCAGCTGCATTTTCAACACGGTGAGCAGATCTTTCGACTCATCCGTAAAGTCCTGACACGCCCAGGTGAGCGTGCTGATGGACGTGCGATCGGTGCGCAGCAGCCGCCCGACGAATTCCTGAGCGGCCTGCCGGATGTCCGTGAAATCGTTGACCGTGCTGCCGCTGTTGTCGAGAATCATCGCCACCGACAGCGGCTGGACGCTGTGCGAGAAGACCGTAATCTCGCGCGGCTTGCCGTCCTCGAGGAGCTCGAAATCCTCGCGCGCCAGATCGCTGGCGATCGTGCCGTTCTTCAGCTTGACCGTGGCATAGACGTCGACGATGTCGGTGCCGGTCCGGAACTGGGCCTGCACGCCGAGCGATGCCACCGCTGCCGCGATGGCCACGCCGGTGCGAAACAGCATGACTACAGAATACGAGAATATGGGGTCAGACCCCACTCACCGTTTCTGAATCTGTCCGTCCTCGCTCACCGTGACGTGCAGCGGAGCCTTGCTTCCGACATCGTCAAGTGTCAGCTCGAACATCGCCTTGCCGCCCGGCGTCGCTTTCATGGCGGCGATGATCGTGTCCTTCGGATAGGCGTCCTTGATGGCCTTCACGACGGCCTTCGGGAGATCGACGACAGGGAACGGCTGGGGACCGGCGGCCGCGCCGGCAGCCTTGCGCCTGGCGTTCCCGGCGCCTTTGGCTGGAGCGGCCGCGGCCGCCTTCGCGTTGGTTTTGATCAACCCGTCCGCCGAGACCATCAGCGCGATCGCCGCCGCATCGGCCGTTGGCTTAATCGACAGTTGGTATCGCTCCTGACCGCCACGGCTCACCTTGGCGGCACTCACGATTGTCGAGCCAGGATAGGACTTTGCGACCGATGCGGTAACCGCCGCGGGCAGCTCGTCGACCGACACCACCTGCAGCGCGGCCTTCTGCTGCTGTGCAAAGGCCGGCGCGGCGAGTAGAACCGCCATCGCGGCCGAGATTAAGACTGGCTTGGCATTCATACAGGGTTAGACCGGTGGCTACGGAAAGTGGTTACCGGCCCAGCATCTTTTTCACGTTCTCCGGCATCTGCCCCGTCAGCTCCCACCGCAGAAGTGCAATCGGCACCAGGCCCGCCGCGTTGAACTCGTCCATAAAGCGCTTCATCCTGAAGTCCGTGCCGAGCTGGCGCCGGCGCTCGGTGATGAGCCGGTCGGCCTCGACCTTGCCCATCACGTAGCTCGTGCCGTAGGCCGGCTGCTGCAGGTACAGGTGCTGTTCGCCACGCACCAGATTGCCGCTCATGCTGAGCCAGCCGCGCGGCGTATGGTCCGAGGCGAACTGCGAGGCCTGCTCCAGCGTGAACTCGTTGCTGTGCATGTGCAGATCGCCGAGCGCGCGGGCCGCGCGTTCCGCGACGAGGATGTAGGCGAGCTCCCGCGAGCGCGGGCGCGCGTCGAACATGCCCGCCTGCAGCATCAGCTCCTCGAACGCCGTCGCGAAGCCCTCGGTACGCGTGTTGAAGATGTTGTAGAGCTGCGCGACCTGCCGGATCGCGCTCGGATGCGTGCCGGAGGCCATCCAGCCCTTGTCGAACCAGTGATAGCCATGCGTACGCATGACCTCGGGATCGCGCGCATCGACTTCGCCGAAGAACTCGCGCGGTCCGGACTGGAATGTCGCGCGATGGGCCCGCAGCCGCGCATCCATGTAGGGCTGAATCGTCATGATGCCGTGCGAGTCGAGGAACGCCATGTACTCGGTAATGGCGTCGTTCGATCGCTTCTCGAACTCCGCGGCCGTCGCGATCGGCAACTGCTCGGGCAGCGCCGCGTGCTTCTGTTCTTCGATCGCGAGCGACGCCGACGACCGCGCCAGCTCTCGCTCCATCAGCGTCACTTCCTCCGCCCATGTGTACGGCGCGAGCTGCACGTTCTTCAGGTACCAGTTGTAGTTCTCGACACCGATGCCTGACGGGCCCGTCTTCGCCGGCGCCTGGCTGTCGAGCCACGCCGCCAGCCCGTCGGTCGCGGCCTTCGCGCGATCGACGACGGCCTTCAGCTCGGGCTGCGCATCGCCGAGCCTGGCGGCAAATGCGCCGAGATCGGCAGACTGCTGCTTGATGGCCTTCGTGCCGTACGTCCAGATGTCCTTCTGATTGCCGGTGAGGTTTTGCTTCGCCTGTTCGAGCAGCTTCGGAATGGGCTGCAGGCCCGCCTTGATCGCCGTCGCGTCGTCGGCCGGCAGCGGAAACGTGTATTTCCACAAATCGACGCCGCCTGCCGCGAGCGGCCCTTCGCGCGCAGGCTGATCGCTCTCGTCCATCAACGCCGTGACGTAGAAGGCCGGATTGTTCGTCCACGGCTGCAGCACGCGATGATCGAAGTCCAGCCCGTTCATCTCGGCGCGGACGACGTAGTAGTCCACCTGCTGCGGAATCGGCCAGCCGGTGGGATCGATCGCCTTCAGCCGGGCCGTGAAGCCGCTCAAATCCCGCGCCTGCGCCGTCATCGCCGCCGGCGAATAATCGGGCACGCCCTCGACGCGCTTGGGCTGCTGAAACTCCCGCCACTCCTTGAACAGCGCGGTCAGGTCCGCGTAGCTCGTGCTCGCCCGCGCTGTTGAACTCGAACTGGTGTTGGGGGTTGAGGGCGTCGAACACCCCGAGACGCCGGCGATCAGAACAATGGTGAGAGCAAGGAATCCGCGCACGCGATGCATGCGCCGCACTATAGATCGACTATCGACTCGTCAGCATCTGCCGCGTCATTTCCCGATCGCCGTCGTTCTTTGCCGGCGTCAGTCCCAGCAGCGCGCACATCAGGTCGTACAAGTGCACGTTCTCGAACTCGGGCACGACCATCCCCTGGCGAAGCCCAGGTCCCGCGGCCACGAACAGCGCGTGCATCGAGAGATAGCGCGGATCGTAACCGTGCTCGCCGCCGTTCACGTGCGACTCGGTTCGCGTGTGAGACGTGATGATCCAGCCGTCGGAGGCGAGCGCGATGATTGGCTGAATGCGTGGATTGCCGGAATAGTGCAGGTACGCGGGCAGATCCTCCCGCTTGTACACGGTCAGCGCCGGGTGTTTGTCGCGCAGCTTCGCGTACAGCGCATCAACAGTACCGGTCTTCGGCGCGATGTGCAGCACGGGCGACCAGTCCACGACGTTGACGGTCGCCATGTCCACGTAGTCGTCCAGATAGATCCGCCGGTCAGGCGACAGCTGCGACATCCCGTGATCGGACACGACCATCACGTCCGTGCGCGCCGTCAGGCCGAGCTGTTCGATGCCCGCGACCAGATCGCCGAGCGTGGCGTCGAGCGACGCAACCGCGGCCAGTGACTCCGGGCTGCCGGGTCCTGTCTCATGTTCGGCATTGTCGGCGTCGCTGAAGTACAGCGTGATGAACGACGGCCGCTGGGCTTCGGGCAGCGCCAGCCATGAGAGCACTTTTTTCACGCGCTCCGCGTTCGGAAACCCATCGTCGTACGGCGCGTACTCCGTCGGACGCACGCCCCCGATCGCCACTTCCGATCCCGGCCAGAACATCGATGACGCCTTGCGGCCCTGCTTGATCGCCGTCACCCAGAGCGGCTCACCGCCCCACCAGCGCGGGTCTTTCGCGGTGGGCGCGGACATGCCGAACTTCTCGCCAATCGCGTCATCCCACATGTTGTTGGAAATGATGCCGTGATGCGCGGGGTACAGGCCCGTCACGATCGTGTAGTGGTTCGGAAATGTCTTCGACGGAAAAGAGGGAATCAGTCCCTCGCTGCGGACACCACGCGCCGCCAGCGCGTGCAGATTCGGGGTGGGAGCGCGATCGAAGTAGTCCCAGCGCCATCCGTCGAACGAGATGAGCACGAGAATCGGGCTGGGCGTCCGCCCGCCCTGCCCGGCAGCCGCGACGACGCAGGCCGCGGCCAGGACGCATGCCAGCCAGACGCGGAGAAATGAGGCCGGGACTCGTTTCCGCACGAGCCATCCGGAAACGAGTCCCGGCCTCATTTCCTAGCCCGCGTCGGGTTCTTCGAGGTAGGTGTAGCCGTGCAGGCCGTCCTCGAAGAAGCGGAGCATGCGCCCGGATTCCTCGAAGTCCACGCGGCCCTCGGTGACGGCCGCTTCGACCGAGTCGCGGAGTTTCCGCACGAGCGTGTCGGTGTCGAACTCGACATAGTCGAGCACTTCCCGCACAGTGTCGCCCTTGATGACCGACTCGAGCTTCACGCTGCCCGACGCGTCGAGGCTGATATGGACCGCGTGCGTGTCGCCGAACAGGTTGTGCAGGTCGCCGAGAATTTCCTGATACGCCCCGACGAGGAACACGCCAAGGTAGTACGGCTCGCCGTTGAACGGGTGCAGCGGCAGCGTCCGCTTCACGTCGCGGCGATCGATGAACTGATCGAGCTTGCCGTCCGAGTCGCACGTAATGTCGCCCAGGACCGCCTGCCGCGTCGGCGGCTCGTTCAGCCGGTGGATCGGCATCACGGGAAAGAGCTGCTTGATCGCCCACGAGTCCGGAATCGACTGGAACAGCGAGAAATTGCAGAAATACGTGTCGGCCAGCGTGTCGTCCAGGCCCTGCAGCTCCTCGGGCACTTCGTCCATCTGCTGCACGATCTTCCGGAGCTTCGATGAAATCGCCCAGTAGAGCGTTTCCGCCAGGCAGCGCTGCTTCAACGGCAGGTAGCCGCCATTGAACAGATTCAGCGCCATGTCGAGCGCCTGCTGCGCGTCGTGATAGCTCTCGAGCGCATTTCGCGCCGTGAGGTTCTGGAACGTCTCCTTGAGATCGATCAACGGTTGTTCGAGCTCGCCGTCCTGCGTCTGCTGGATTTCTTCTTCGCCGAACCCGGCGACGCCCAGCACGTTGAACACCAGCACGCTGTGGTACGCGACGATTGCACGGCCGCTTTCCGACACGATCGTCGGATGCTTCACGCCCGCGTCGTCGCAGACCGTCTGGATGTGATAGACAACGTCGTTCGCGTATTCCTCGAGCGTGTAGTTCACGCTGGACTCGAAGTTGGTCTGCGACCCGTCGTAGTCCACGCCCAGGCCGCCGCCGACGTCGATGTACTCCAGCCCCGCGCCTTCTTTCACCAGCTCGGCGTAGATGCGCGCGGCTTCGTTCAGCGCACCCTTGACGATGCGGATGTTGGGAATCTGGCTCCCGAGGTGGAAGTGCAGGAGCTTGAAGCAATCCTGCATGCCGTATGAGCGCAGCTCTTCGAGCCCCTGCCGCACCTCGGCCACGGTCAGGCCGAACTTCGACCGGTAGCCACCTGAGGACTGCCAGCGTCCGCCGCCGCGGGCGGCGAGCTTCACGCGCATCCCAATCTGCGGCCGGACGCCAATCTTGCGGGCGTACTCGAGAATCAGGCCCAGCTCGGTGTACTTCTCGACGACCGGAATGATGCGCCGGCCCATCTTGTGGGCCAGCATCGCCATCTCGATGAATTCGGCGTCCTTGAACCCGTTGCAGATGATCGGCGTGTCGTTCGTCGCCAGCGCCACGACGGCCAGCAGCTCCGGTTTGGAACCGGCCTCCAGGCCGAATTCATACGGGCGGCCGAAATCGAGCACTTCCTCGACGACCTGCCGCTGCTGGTTCACCTTGATCGGGTACACGCAGAAGTACTTGCCTTCGTAGGAGTTCTGCGAAATGGCCGATTGGAAGGCGTTGTGGATGTCGCCGAGCCGGTGCTGGAGGATGTCACGGAAGCGGATCAGGATCGGCAGCCCGATGCCGCGCAGCTGGAGATGATCGACGAGCTGCTTCAGATCGATCGAGTTGGCGGCTTCCTTGGTTGCGTGGACGCGCACGTGGCCGTTCGGACCGATGGAGAAGTAGTCCTTGCCCCATCGCGCAATCTCATAGAGCTCGGTGGCGTCCGTCACCGTCCATGGCTCGCCCTGGCGCCATGGCGCGCGCGTTCGACTCGTCGTGCTCACGCCGACATCATAAACGGATCGGTCAACCGTTTCTCCATGTTTCCATCCACCGTATCGTCACGAGCCCTTCGGCACTTTGAAGAACGAGTCGGCGATCGTCGGGTGGAAGTCCACCGACTGCACCTTCAACTCGCTCTGCAACACGCCGTTGAGCAGCGTCCGCACGTGGAATGGCGTCTTGATGCCGTCCACCTCGCGGTAGTCGGACATCTCCTGATCGACGCGCGTCGGGCCGTTTTGCGTGGACAGCCGGACCTCGAGCCAGGTCTGGGCGTCCAGATACAGGTCGCTTCGCTGGCCCGCCGCGGTCGTGAGGCGCAGATGCGCGACCCGCGTCGCGCCCACCACCTCAAAGCCCTCCATCGAGACGGTCGTGCCGGCGTTCTTGTAGTCCACGAGCGGACCGTCAAACGAGGCCTGCGCCCGAATCTGCTCGGCCTGCGCGCCGCTGATGAGGATCGGCGTCGGAGAAACGTTCGGATTCACAATCCAGGGGGTCGTGCCGTCGAATCCGTTGACGACGAGCGTGCCGCCGACGTACAGCTCCTGCCGGCTCAGGTTCGGGCGCTTGCTGTACATCGTCATCGACGCGTCGCGGCCCTGAGACGAGTACGTCGCCGTCTGCTTGACCGCCGTCACCGCTTTCAGCCGATCCAGGCCGCCACGTGCGGCCAGATTCCTGGCAATGATTTCTTCCGCGGTGGGCAGCGGCGCGGCTTGCGGCGTTTGCGCGGCGCTGAGAGGGAGGCGGGCGGCTTCGAGTCGGCCGAGCACGAGGAGCGGTACGGCGATGACGATCGCGTAACGAACTCGGCTCAAAGCCAGCGCCCACCCAACGTGATCACTTCTCGCATCTTACACATGAATTGGGGCGCGTGCACGCAAGCGGGCGCGCACCCTTGCACCCTCGCACCTTTGCACCCTTGCACCCTCTCAAAATCCGATTCCGCCGCTGATGTGCACGTGCGTGCCCGACCCGAAGCCGTACGCCACGGCCGTGCTGATGCGGAACGAGGCGACCGAGAACCAGACGGTGCCACCGGTGCCCGTATAGAACGGCTGCTGCATGAGCTGCTGGCCGTGGTTGTAGGCGGTACCGGAGTCGATGAAGACGGTAAATCCAATCTTGCCGAACTTCAGCGGCGTCTTCACGGGGATCCGCCATTCGATTGACCCGGCAGTCATCGTATCGCCGGTCATGAAGCCCGTCTTGAAGCCGCGAACGGTCGAAAAGCCGCCGAGGATGGAGCGCATGTACAGCGGCTCCGCGTCGCTGGCCGTTTCAGCCAGAAAATGGACGACCAGTACGTGCTGGCCGACGAGCGCGATGTAGCCGTTCGCGTCCACGCGCGCGCGAGTGATGTCCGGCGAGCCGGAATTGAAAAACAGGCGATCGACCGTGCCGGTGACGAGCACGGCATTGCGCGGCAGCACCGGATTTTCGCGCGTGTCGAGCGTCAGGTCCACGCCGGCATGGCTGAAATATTCGTTCGTCAGCCCGAACGAGACGCGCTGCCAGCCGGCCGTGCCGCCGGCGCGCACCGGCCCCATGACCCGCATGGCGCGAGCCCAGCCGCGCACGCGATCGTCATCTTCTTCATACGCCGGATTCTGGCGGCGCTGCAGCGCACTGCCGAACTCCAGCCGGCTGAACGGCCCGCGCGAAAACGTCCGGTCGAGCTCGATACCGATCTTCTTGGTGCCGCCCCAGGTCATCGGAAAGGACAGCCGGCTGTTCGGACCGATCGGCTTCTGATACGCGATGCGCGCGCCGTACGTCAGGCCGTACCCGTCCTGCCCCTCCAGCACCGGCACGAACATCAGGCTGTTGGCGAACGTGCGCTTCTTCACCTGCGTCTGGCCGTTCGGATCGGTGGGCATCACAATCCGCACCGGCCCCTCGCTGACGATGATGACGACGATGATTTTGGAGGCGTCTTCGATCGAGGCGAAGCGCTTCAGTACGTCAATCGACTCGAACTTGCCCGAGTCCTTCAGACGCTTGGTGATGTCCGCAATCATCGCGTCGCTGTACGGCGCGCCGACCACGACCCCCGCGATTTTCAGGACTTCGTCGTCGGTGACGATCTGATTGCCGTGGACGCGGACTTCGGTAATGACCTCCGTCCGCGCGGGCGGCGCCTGCCGGGCCCACGCGGGGGGCGCGAAGGCCGCAAGCAACGCGCAGATCAAGAACGCGCTTTTCATCTGCCGCCCCGCCCGATAATCCGCCCGCTCGTGTTCGATTCCTTGTAGTCCACGTATTCCACCCGATATTTCAGGTCGAGCGTGCCAATCGCCAGCGTGGCGCGGAGCAGCACATCGACATCGTGCGGCAGCCAGACGTCCTTGAACGGCTGGCTCATCGTCATCGACGCCTTGAAGTCCTCGAGGCGAACCAGCCATGAGCCCGGCATGAAGTCCGTCTGCACGTTGTCGAAGGCGTACTTAACGATTTGCTTTGCCGCCGGTTCCACCCAGAGCGTGACCAGCGAGTTCTTGTTCATCAGACGCTGGACTTCATTGTCCTGTCGTTTGTCCTTCGGCGAATCGGCCTTCCGGCCGCTCCGCTGCCGGTCGTCGTCTTCCGGCGAAAACAGGCGGGCCGGGTAATACTCGATACGGAGCACGTCGCGGTCACCGAACTTTTCGCGGCCGACGAGCGCGTACTTCCCTTCCTCGAACTTGAAGCGCAGGAAATAGGCCGTGTCGATGAACTGCGGCTGCGCCGTCGACAGCAGCGCGTCCATGCCGGCGGGCGTGGGCTGTGGTGACGCCGCGGCATCCGCCACTTGCGGACCCGGGTCCCCGGCAGCTGGTCTGCCGGCGGCACCGGTAGCGTCGGCGCCTCCACCCCGCGCGGCGGCGCGCTTCTCCTGTTCCTTCGCGTTTTTCAGAAAATCGTCTTCGAACTTCCGGCGCTCGGCTTCGGTGACGGGCACGCCATCGAACGTCAGCGGACTGCGGACAAAGTAGCCGTCACGCACGTACCAGCGATAGTCGCGCCGCTGCCCGACGATCGGAATCAGCGTCGGGCCCATGACCTCCAGCTTCTCGTGCTCGTCGAGCACGAACTGCTGCAGCTTCTTCCAGTTCTCATCGCGCTTGGCGAGCACCTGGCGCATGAACGCATCGAGGTCGGTTTGCGCCAGTGCCAGGCCCGCCGGCGGCGGCGCGAAGGCGGACACCGGCATCAGCGACGCGGCCGCGAGCGTCGCGCCGAGGGCTGCCGCTACACAGGTCTGTTGCACCGTCACGCGTAATCCCCGGGGTATTCTCACCTTGCTGTGTCTCAGTTGCCTCTGCTCGTCAACATCGCGGTCGCCCTCGGCTACGCACTGGCCGGTGGACTGATCGCGCGGCGAATCGGGCTCCCCACTATTGTCGGCTATCTTGTGGCCGGCGTGGCGCTCGGGCCGATGACGCCGGGGTATCACGCCGACCCCGAAGCCATCCACCAGATGGCGGAGTTCGGGGTCATCCTGCTGATGTTCGGCGTCGGCCTCCACTTCTCCTTCAAGGACCTGTGGCATGTGCGGCACGTCGCGATTCCCGGCGCGGCGCTGCAAATGGCGATCATCGCGGGTATCGGGTATCTGCTCGCGCGGCACTGGGGCTTCTCGGCCGGCGGGTCGTGGATTTTCGGCTTGGCCGGCGCCGTCGCCAGCACCGTCGTGCAGATGCGCAGCCTCATGGACCACGGCTGGCTCGAGACGCCCGCCGGCAAGGTGGCCATCGGCTGGCTCATCGTCGAGGACCTGCTCGTCGTCGGCATTCTCGTCCTGCTCCCGGTCCTCGCCGGACCTTCCACTCAAGGTCCGTGGGTCACCGGCGCGCTTGCAGTCGGCAAGGCGCTGCTGTTCATCGCGCTGATGATGTTCGCCGGCGCACGTTTCGTGCCGTACATCCTCGGGCGAGTCGTGCACTCGCGCTCGCGGGAGTTGTTCGTGCTCGTCGCGCTGACGATGGCGGTCGGCACGGCGCTGGCATCCGCGGCGTTTTTCGGCGTCTCGCTGGCGCTCGGCGCGTTCGTCGCCGGCATCGTCGTCGGCGAATCGCCGTTCAGTCACCAGATCGGCGCGGACCTGCTGCCGTTCCGCGAAGCCTTCGCCGTGGTCTTTTTCGTGTCGGTCGGCATGCTCGTCAATCCGTCATACGTGTTGGCGCACTGGGATCAGCTGCTGCTCATCACCGCCGTGATCGTCGGCGGCAAGGCGGTCGTGTCAGGCGTTCTGGCGCTGGTGCTTGGCTGCGCCGGCCGCACAACGCTCATCGTCGCCACCGGCCGCAGTCAGATTGGCGAGTTCTCGTTCATCCTCGGGCAGAGCGGGATCATGCTCGGCGTCATCGACGAGAGTCAGTATTCGTTGATCCTCGCGGCCGCGATCGTGTCGATCACCATCAATCCGCTGCTGGTCGGCCTGGTCGATCCGCTGGAGCGCTGGCTGAAACGGTATCCGGCAATCTGGACGCGCATGGATCGCACGCTGCGCGATCTGCCGCCGCCGGACGAGCCGCTGCAAAACCATGTCGTCATTGTTGGATGCGGGCGCGTCGGACGGCACATCGCCGAAACGCTCGGCCGCTTGAACATTCCGCGCATCGTCATCGAAGCGGATCCGATGCGGATCAAGAAGCTGCGCGAGATTGGCGTGCCGGTGCTGTACGGCGAGGCCGGGAACTCCGAGATTCTGGAATTCGCGGGCCTCTCGCGCGCCCGTGCGCTCGTCATTACTTTGCCCGACGATGCGGCCGCGCTGGCGGTGGTGAGCACGGCGCGCGCGCACGCGCCGAACATTCACATCATCGCGCGCGCGTCTACGTGGGACGGCGCCCGTCAGTTGAAGCATGACGGCGCCGGCGAAGTCGTGCGGCCTGAGCTCGAAGGCGGCATTGAAATCGTGCGCCGCACGCTGCTTGAGCTGCACTTACCTGTCCGCGAAATCCAGCGCTACACGGACCTGGTCAGGCGCGAGGGCCTGGACGAAGCTGAGGCCGACCGCCCGAGCCTCGGCCGGTCCCGCGTGCTGGACGAGCTCGTCAAAGCCGCGGGCGATCTGGAGCTGGGCTGGCTGGTGGTCGCCGACACGAGTCCCTTGTCGGGTGTCCGCATTGTCGACGCCTCGCTGCGCCAGATCGCAGGCGTATCGGTCGTCGCCATTTCGCGCGAACGGGCCGTGATCTCGAATCCGGGGCCGGAAGTGATTTTCGTGCCCGGCGACCGGGTCGCGCTGATTGGGACGCCCGAGCAAGTGGCGGCGGCAGAAGCGCTCTTCGCGAACACGGGTTCAACGAACAACTAGCAACTCGACAACTAAACAACTAAAGGAGGAAGTTCCCTGCTACCCTTCGTCTTACCTTTGACCTTTGACCTCTGGCCTTTGACCTTCTCAACGAGGTGCCCATGGTTATCAAGCGCATCAATCCGATGTCTGCGGCGAAAGTTGGCGGAATTCTGGGTGTCCTGCTCGGTGTCCTGATTGGTGCGTGCGTCTCGTTGATGGTGCTGGCAGCGGGGAGCGCGATGACGCGTATGAGCACCTCTGAAGGCGGCGATCTCGGAGGACCGCCCGTAACCGGCATGATGAGCATGTTCTTCGGCGCGGGCGCCATCATCATCCTGCCGCTCATCTATGGGGTGATGTCGTTCGTCATGAGCGCGATCTATGCGGCGCTGTATAACCTGGTCGCGAAGTGGGTCGGCGGCCTTGAAATCGAAGCCGCGTAGAGAATTCCTCCAGGCGATGGCCGGCGCGGCCGTCGCTGCGTTGCCCTACCGCCGCAGGCAGTCGAAGCCCCTCAAGAACTTCGTCTGGCTGCGGCCGTCAATCACGAAGACGGCGGACGAGTGGCGCCGCGACTTCGGCATGATGCGCGCGTCGGGCATTCACGCGATCATCCCGGAGATTTACAACGGCCGGCAGACGCTCTTTCAGAGCAAGCGCCTGCCGGTGCGCGCGTCGTGGCTCGAAACGGCAATTCCACTCGCGACCGCCGCCGGCCTCGAAGTGCACGCGTGGATGTGGTGCATGCCATGCCTCATCGACGACGTGATGAAGGCGCATCCGGATTGGTACAACGTCAACGCGAAAGGCGACTCTGCGGTCGACAAGCCGGCGTACGTCGACTACTACAAGTTTCTCGACCCGGCCCGGCCCGAGGTGCGCGAGTTCGTCCGCGACACCGTGCGCGAGCTCGCGGCGATTCCAGGACTCACCGGCATCCACCTCGATTACATCCGCCATCCCGACGCGATTCTGCCGTCTGGGCTGTGGTCGAAGTACGGGATCGTGCAGGACAAGGTCTATCCGCCCTACGACTACGGCTACACGGCGTACTCGCGCGCACGGTTCAAGCAGCAGACCGGCACCGATCCGTTTCAGCTCAGAGATCCCGAGACCAATGCCGCGTGGATGCAGTATCGCCTCGATTCGGTGGTCGATCTGGTGAACGAGTATCTGGTGCCGGCCGCGCATGCCGGCGGCAAGCAGATCTCAGCCGCGGTTTTTCCCGGCCCGAGCCGCGCGCGCGTGATGGTACGGCAGGACTGGGGCCGCTTCAAACTCGACATGTTCCTGCCGATGCTCTACCACACGTTCTACGAAGCCGGCCCGGAGTTCGTGAAGGAGTACACGGAGGAGGCCGTGCGCACGGTCTCGAAGCCCGTGCACAGCGGTCTCTTCGTTGATCCGCTCGATGCCCCGGCGTTCACCAAGACCATCGAGATGGCCCTCGCCGGCGGTGCGTCCGGAGTCTCCATCTTCGACGCAGGAGCCATGAACCCTGAACGATGGGCGCTGCTCGCGAAGGCCGTCGCCGCCAAATGAAAGCAATCGTCGTCGTCGCGCTGGCGGCAGCAGGCGCAGCACCCTTGGACCTTTGGACCCTTGGACCCTTGGACCTCGCAGGTCCCAAGAGCTACGTCGCTTCCTATACCCCGACTCCTCTGACCATCGACGGCCGGCTGGACGACGCCGCGTGGCGATCCGCACCTTGGACTGACACGTTCGTCGACATCGAAGGCGACGCCAGACCGAAGCCCCGCTTTGACACGCGCGTGAAGATGCTGTGGGACGACCAATGCTTCTACGTCGGCGCTGAATTGCGTGAGCCGCACGTGTGGGCCACGCTCACCGAGCACGACTCGGTGATCTTTCGCGATCCCGACTTCGAAGTCTTCATCGATCCCAATGGCGACCGGAACGAGTACTACGAGTTCGAGATCAACGCACGCGGCACCTACTGGGATCTGTTTCTGCCCAAGCCGTACAAGGACGGCGGCAAGGCCGATAACAGCTGGGAGATTCCCGGCCTGAAGTCGGCCGTCGCCGTGCAGGGCACCCTGAACGACGCGCGTGACACCGATCAGGGTTGGACGGTGGAGCTGGCATTCCCGTGGAAGGCGCTCGGCGAGTTTGCGCACAAGCCAGCTCCTCCACAGAGCGGCGACGAGTGGCGCGTCAATTTTTCGCGCGTGGAATGGCCCATCGATATCACCGGCCGCGACTACCGGAAGCCGGCCGGCGCCAAAGAGGACAACTGGGTCTGGTCGCCGCAGGGCGTCGTGAACATGCACGTGCCGGAGATGTGGGGATCGGTACGGTTCGTGCGCGCGCAAGCCGGCGGCCGCTAGACCGCCGGAACGCGAACACGCGCGCCAGCGTCAAATCGGGTTTAGGATCCAGCCATGCGCAAATTTCAGCTCGTCGCGGTCGCATTCTGCCTCGTCGCGGCCACCGTCACCGTGTTTCCAAAAGCCGACGCCAAGCCCGGTGTGGACTGGCCGTCGTTCCGCGGCATCGGCGGCACCGGCGTCGCCGAGGGCTTCCCCACCGCGACGACATGGGACGTGGCGGCGAAGACGAACGTGAAGTGGTCGGTGCCCGTCGCCGGTCTTGGCCACTCGAGCCCCGTGATTTGGGGCAATCGCCTGTGCATCACGACGGCGATCAGCGGCAAGAACGACAACAGCATCAAGATCGGCCTGTACGGCGATGTGACGTCCGTGGACGACGTCACCGAGCACACGTGGAAGGTGCTCTGCTACGACAAGAACACGGGCAAGACGCTGCTCGACAAGACCGTGCTGAAGGAAGTGCCGAAAATCAAGCGCCACACGAAATCGACGCACGCGAGCTCGACGCTCGCGACCGACGGCACGCATCTCATCGCGATGTTCGGCTCCGAAGGCCTGCATGCGTTCGACCTCGACGGCAAGGAACTCTGGTCGAAGGACTTTGGCGTGCTGGATTCGTCCTGGTCGATGGACCCGAAGGCGCAGTGGGATTTCGGCAGCTCGCCAATCATCCACGACGGCGTCGTCATCGTGCAGGCCGATGTGCAGAAGAACTCGTTCCTGGCGGCGTTCGACGTCGATTCCGGCAAGGAGCTGTGGCGAACCGCGCGTCAGGACGTGCCCACCTGGAGCACGCCCGCCATCCACGTCGTCAACGGCCGCACTGAAGTCATCGTGAACGGCTACAAGCAGACCGGCGCCTACGACTTCAAGACGGGCGCGGCGATCTGGACGATGAGCGGCGGCGGCGATATTCCCGTGCCGACACCAATCATGGGCAACGGGCTGGTGTTCATTACGAACGCGCACGGCCTGCTGTCGCCGATTTACGCGATCAAGGACACAGCGGCCGGCGACATCACTACGAAGTCCGCCGACGCGCCAAATCCCAGCCTGGCGTGGAGCGTGCCCAAGGACGGGTCGTACATGGCGTCGCCGATTCTGTATCGTGACGTGTTGTACGTCTGCAAGTGGAACGGCGTGCTCGGCGCCTACAATCCGACGACGGGCGAGCGCGTGTTTCAGGGACGGCTCGGCGCGGGCACGTCTGCGTTTACCGCGTCGGCCATCGCCGCGGACGGCAAGATCTATTTCACCAGCGAAGAAGGCGACGTGTACGTGCTCAAGGCCGGCACCAATGAAACGATCGCGACGAATTCGATGGGCGGGGTTGTGATGGCGACGCCGGCGGTCTCGGAAGGCGTCCTGTACTTTCGGACAGCAAATGCGCTCGTTGCGATCAAATAGTCCAAGGGTCCAAAGGTCCAAGGGTCCAAGGGTCCTCAGATCAAGAGCACTTCGACACGATGTCCGTGCACGAGCTGTTCGCTCACGGACCACTTGAAAATCGTGAAACGCCCGTCCTGCGATGCGACCAGCGCGATCGCATCATGCTGGTCGTGCACGAACTGTGCGGCAGAAAGGTGGCGCGTGCCGCCGAGCTGTGACGGCGCGACATAGATCGTCTGGCTGCCGACGACCGGTTCGGTGACGACAATGCGCTCGACGGCGGGACTGCCGCGCCGGCGCGTGATCTTGGCGCCGAAGGCGAGCAACTCGTAGCGATCGTTGACGATCGTCGCGCCATCAACGGCCGTCAGACCCGCGACGGCGCCAATCGACCGGCGCAGGTCCTCCTGCCATTCGTGGCTCTCCGATTCGCGCGCCTCGCGTTTCATGAGATCCGCGAGCTCTGAGAACGGCGGATCCACGCCATAAATCACCGGCGAGACAATCGACTCACGCCAGTCCTCGCGCGCGGCGGGGACGACGAGCAGCGCGCCGCCGCGGTGATGCGCGCGCATCGACGCGGCCAGCTGCACCAGCACATCCACCTGGCCAGGCGCGCGGCCCGGCGACTCCAGCCCGAGCAGCGATTTCATAGGCGACGGACAGTCCGGCGCCATCGCAAAGCCCTCGTCCACGATCTTGATCTGATCGCCTTCGAGCACCGCGACGTTCACGAACTTCCCGAACGGATCGTTGCGATGCTTGATGACGAGCAGGCCGGACGCGACCACTTCGACGACCATGCAGAACGCGGGAATCGCGCGGGTCGTGCCCCAGACGTTGAGCTCGCCGTTCTGCCGCCAGACGCCCAGATGAATGCCCGGCCGCTCGACGGCCGGGCCGACCTTCGCGAGAGCCGAGGCGCGCAACGGCAGCTCCGCCGCAAAGCGAATCGACTGCGCAGCCCGATCGGGCGGCAGCAGCGCCAGGGAAATCGTCGGCGTCAGGCCCTCTTCGCGGCGCAGGCTCGCCCAGAACGCGGCGTCGATGACGGCTTCGATGTCGGCGACGTCCGGCTCCGCGCCGACGTCCGTGCGGCCGCGCCCGCGCGCCGCCGCCTGATGCTCGGTGAAGTGCGTATGAATGCGTTCGGCGACGTCGCGCGCAGCCGGATAGCCTGGGCCAGGACCTGTCATACGTGGGGGGACGCTCGTCCCCACTGATAATAGTCGGGCGTGACCGCGCCCGCATCCGCACTCCGTGTTCGAGCCTTGCCTTTCCAGCACATTGGGATCCTAAGCTTAGAATTCCACGTGGACAAGTTGTCGCG
>JADMIO011227157.1_pt1 | contig 56302 bp, 49 predicted proteins | sample 8958161 | NCBI WGS metagenome assembly JADMIO01 (sample SAMN16585339, study PRJNA669376) | soil metagenome | isolation source: Crop rotation soil | place: USA: Cullars Rotation, Alabama | collected 2011
CCGCGACTTCAAGTCACGTGAATTCCAAGCTTCGGATCCCACTGTGCTGGAAAGGAAATCGCGTGGGAGGAGATCGGCGGGGACGAACCGGTGCTGGCGATGTTTGATGAGAAAGAGGAATCGCCGGTGCGGCGGGGAAGCGCGGAATTCCGAGTGCCAAAGATTTTCATGGAGATGGCGCGGAAGGTCGCCTGCCATCGCGACCCGCAGCGCTGGGCGAAGCTTTATCGCGTGCTTTGGCGGCTCACTCATGGCGAACCGAAATTGCTCGCCATCATCGTCGATCCGGACGTTTACGAATTGCTCCGGATGGAGAAAGCGATCCGCCACGATGTTCATAAAATGCGCGCGTTCGTTCGATTTCGCGCGGTGCAGCACGAAGGCGACGCTTGGTATGTGGCGTGGTTCGAGCCGGAACATCACATCGTCGAAATGAACGCGCGGTTCTTTCGCGACCGATTTACTTCGATGCGCTGGTCGATTCTCACGCCAGATCGCTGTGCGCACTGGGACGGCGCGAACCTGAGCTTTACGCACGGCGTTCCGAAATCCGAAGCGCCGCAGGACGATGCGATCGAGAGACTTTGGACTACTTATTACTCGCACATTTTCAATCCAGCGCGCGTCAAGACACACGCCATGCAGGCGGAAATGCCGAAGCGCTATTGGAAAAATCTGCCGGAAGCGGCGGTCATTCCCGCGCTGTTGAACGATGCTCCTCGAAGAGTGAAACGCATGATCGCGGACAGCGACGGAAAGGGCGGCGATGCCGGAGACGAATGGCGACCCGCGCCGGTTCCGGACACGCGCGACCTGGCTAAAGTCCGCGCGGCGTCGAAGCGGTGCACGGCTTGTCCGCTTTACAAAAACGCGACGCAGACGGTCTTTGGCGAAGGTTCTGATAAAGCGCGAATCGTCCTCGTGGGCGAGCAACCGGGAGATCGTGAAGATGTCGAAGGTGAGCCATTCGTCGGCCCTGCCGGGAAGCTGCTGGACCGCGCTCTCGAGGACGCACAGATTGACCGCAGCACGGCTTACGTGACGAACGCAGTAAAGCATTTCAAATGGGAGCCTCGTGGAAAACGGCGGCTGCACAAGACGCCGAACAGTCGCGATATTGCGGCGTGCCGGCCATGGCTGATGGCGGAATTGAAGCTGATTCAGCCGCGTGTGCTCGTGTGTCTTGGCGGCACGGCAGTTCGCAGCGTTCTCGGTCCGAACGCGCGTGTGTTGCGCGATCGGGGCCAGATTTTTACCTCTGAATTTTGCGAGCAGACAGTCGTGACGGTGCATCCGTCGTCACTTCTGCGCGCGCCTGACGAAGCCTCGAGAGAAGCGAATTACGCGCTGTTCGTCAAAGACCTCAAAGTCGCCGCGCGGCTGCTCGCGAGCTGATCGAGCCCGTGTTCGCATCGAACGATGGGCGCACGGTACTCGAATGGCGAGCCGTCCCAAACAAGCTGCCCGGCAGCGCGCTTTTGCACACCGGCGCGCCGCGGCATTTCGATGCGATCCGTCTGCCGTCACGCCGCTTCGAAGTCGCCGCGGCGCATCGCTTCCATCCGGCGGAGATGAATCTCCCGCGAAAGCTCACAAGGGAGATCGCGCGCGGTCACACAAACGCATTCGTGCCGCGCCAGCCCGGCGATTGTGAAGCGAAATTTAGCGAGGCGTCGCCATGAACGCCTTCTTCATTGCTTCGGAAGAGAAAAATTCGTTGTCGAGTTTGTCCGCGATAAAGACCTGAACTCCGTATCCTACTATTTTGCTTCCGGTACCTTTGATGCGGCCCAGCTTCTTATCCATATACGCCTCGGTAAACGTCGTTTCAGCTGGCTCCGACTCCACCGTAGTTGTTTTTCCAGCAGGGATATCCGCGGGCGCTACTCCGCTTTTGAGAATCGAAACTTCTGATCCTCCGAGATCGCGAGAAAAGAAGGAATACTTCACCTGAACTCCTTTCATGTCTTCTTTGGAACTGTTTCGGAGGGTGATGGTCAGCTTGCTCTTGTCTTTCTCGGCAGGAGCCTTTTTTTTCTTTGCGTCTTTAGCTACCTTTGGGGACATATCCACGCTCTTCACTTCCAGTCCGATTTTCGGTGGCGCCGCCTCCGCAGCGGGGGAAAAAGCGAACATCAAACTTACGGCAAAAGCGGCGCTGGTGAAGGAGTGGAGGGGTTTCATGCCTCGCATTTCGCCAAACAAATTCCGCAGCGTCGATGGAAATTGCGGGGCTCCGAATCGTCCAGCAAACTCCTCCTCCTACAGGCGCAAACGCGATTGCAGTTTACGGAGACGCTGCTAACTTCCGCGCTCATGTTTTTGTGCTTCATACTTCGACTTACGACGCTCCGGGTTGCGCTCGGAGCTTTTTCGCGTTCGTAATCGTCGGCTGCGCTTGTTTGGGTGGAAGTGCCGGTCGGCTGTGAGTTTCAATTCTGCCGCCCGTTTTAGTCTTTTATGTCTTCCAATTTGAGCACAAAATATCGGCCCTTCCCGCCGGTGAACTTAACGGATCGGCAATGGCCGAGCCGGACACTTTCGCATGCGCCAATCTGGTGCAGCGTCGATTTGCGCGATGGAAATCAGGCGCTCGCCGTGCCGATGAACGTCTCACAAAAACTGGAAATGTTCGATGCGCTGGTGCGCTGCGGGTTCAAGGAAATCGAGGTCGGATTTCCCGCGGCTTCAAACACGGAATTCGAATTCATGCGGCGTCTTATCGAGGACGGCCGCATTCCAAGTGATGTTGCCATTCAAGTGCTCGTCCAGGCGCGTGAAGAATTGATCGAGCGAACGGTCCAGTCGCTGGAAGGGGCGAGGCACGCGATCATTCATTTATATAATTCAACGTCGCCAGCTCAGCGGCGCGTCGTTTTCGGGCTCGAAAAAGAGGACATCGTGAAGATCGCCCGGCGCGGGACGCAATGGATCAAAGATCGCCTGCCGCGGCTCGCGGGAACCGATGTGGCCTTTGAATATTCGCCTGAAAGTTTCTCGGCGACGGAGGTCGATTTTGCACTCGAGGTCTGCGAAGCCGTGATGGACGTTTGGCAGCCAACGGCGGACCGGCGGATTATTTTGAATCTGCCCGACACGGTCGAAGTCGCGATGCCGAATGTTTACGCCGATCAGATCGAATGGTTTTGCCGCCATTTGAAAAATCGCGATGCCGCGATCATCAGCGTGCATACGCATAACGATCGAGGGACGGGAGTCGCGGCGACTGAGCTCGCCTTGTTGGCTGGCGCCGAGCGCGTGGAGGGAACGCTGTTCGGAAATGGCGAGCGAACCGGTAATCTCGACATCGTAACGGTTGCGCTGAATTTGCACATGCACGGCATCGCGCCGGGGCTCGATCTTTCAAACGTGAATGAACTTCGTCACGTGTACGAAGAGTGCACCGGGATGACCGTTCCAGCGCGCCAGCCATACGCCGGCGAGTTGGTTTTTACCGCGTTCAGCGGCTCGCATCAGGACGCTATTAAGAAGGGTCTTGCCGAGTGGGAGCGGGGCGAACGCAGCCATTGGGACGTGCCGTATTTGACGATCGATCCAGCCGATATTGGTCGAGAATATCGCGAGGTCATTCGCGTGAACAGCCAGAGCGGGAAGGGCGGTGTCGCCTACTTGCTCGAGAGCGAATTTGGAATCGAGCTGCCGAAAGACATGCAGCGCGAATTTGGGCCGCTCGCGAATGAGGAAGTGGACCGTCTCGGCCGCGAGGTGAGTGGCGCGGAATTGAAGGCGATGTTCTGGCGCGAATATGTCGAACGAACCGAGCCGTGGGAGCTGATTCATTTTCATGCTGACGGTCTCGACGGTGTATTCGATTGCCGCGCTTCGGCGCATTTTCGGGGCGCGGAAGTCCACCTTGAAGGTGAGGGGAACGGGCCGATAGCGGCGTTGGTTCACGCGCTGCACAAAGCGGATGTCGAACCGTTCGAGATCGCTGATTTCAAGCAACACGCACTCGGCTCCGGCGCGGAGGCCAGCGCGATTTCATACGTAAAAATCAAGCTGCCGGGCGGCGAATCGAAATGGGGCGCAGGCGTCGATACGAACATCGAACTCGCATCGATCAAAGCGGTGCTCAGCGCGGTGAATCGCGCATCCAAAAAATGAAAAAGATCTCGATTGCGCCGCTGATGGCAGCGCTTCTTCTCGCCTGCGTTCCAGCGTACGGCGAACGAGCGGAAAGCCTCAACTTGCGGCAAATGATCGTGCCTCCGGGAAGAGTTGGAAGGCATATCGAATTTCCACTGCGCGCGAGTTACATCACGATTCACAGCACCGATAATCCCGGTGCCACGGCTCTTCAGCACGCGCGTGGAATGCAACGCGGCGCTTTTCGCGGAAGGAGCCGCTGGAATCGGACCGGCTATCTAACCTGGCATTTCACAGTCGATGATCGAGAAGCGATTCAGAGTCTTCCACTGAACATCCAGGGCGAGCACGCAGATCACGATGGCCCCGGCAATCGCATGAGCATCGCCATCGAAATTTGCGAGTTCAGAAACGCCGCCCGACAACGCGCAGCCGTCGATCGCGCCGCGCGTCTGACCGCCTCTCTATTGAAGGGAAAAGACATCCCACTCGATCATGTGGTTCCGCATCAGCATTGGCCACAGCGGCATTTTCGGAACTACCAAAAGAATTGTCCGCGCATCCTTCTCGATCGCGGCAGACCGGGCGCGCGCTGGCAGGCGTTTTTGCGCCGGGTTGATAGTTACCGCTGATTCAAGACAGAAAGGCGTCTACTTCCGCGCTGTAAGTCTCGAATGGATCGGGCATCAGCAGGAAATTGTGGCTCTCCAGCGCGATCGAATCCCAGTTGATCAGATAAGGCACCTCGGCGTTTTGAAAGAATTCAACCGCCCGGCCACGCCCGTGGGCGCGCGTGTTTGATGGGGCTTCGCGCGTCGCATCAGTCCGGCGAACGCTGTCGTTAAACTCCCCGATCGCCTTCGCGGGCTTTAGCGCAAAAAAGAGACCCTTCTCGGGATCGATGTTGTGATATTCGAGATCGAGACTTTGCAGCCACGGGTCCTGCCAGGAGAGATTTTCATTCTCGCGGAAAGTTTCGAGCAGCCACTTTTTCGAAATCCAATCGACGCCGCCGATGAGCAATTCCGGCTTGTGCGCAAGCGCGTCGAGAGTGAACGCCCAGTTTTCCAGAACCCAATCGGTATCCGGATCCAGCCCGGCGAGATGCTTTCGCGCGAGATCCAGAAAATCACATTGAATTTCGAGCGCGCGGCGCGAACGACCATCTTCGAGAGTCACCATTCCGCGCGGTGAGCACGCGCGTGAAAGCTCGCGGGTCGCCGTCACCGCATCGAGCAAAACCACGTCCTTGGGCAGGAGCCGTTCCTCCAGCATCGTCAGCACGAGTACGGTCGTCCCGACTTTTAACGCCGTCGCGTATGGGCTCACGTTTGAATCGCCGAGCAACAAATGCAGTCGGCGATATTTCCGCGCATCCGCGAGCGGTTCGTCGCGCGCGTTGATGATTGCGCGGTTGAACTGCACCCATTGGTAGATGTCGTTGACGATGTGATCGGCGCGCTGGCTGATCTGAAAATCGACCTCACTGCGATGAGTCGGCGGTTCAAAATCGAAGGCCAGCGGATTCGCCTGCCCGACGCGTCCGGCGCCGGTGAAAAGCTGTCGGGTTGCGAGAAATGAAAGAAGAGTGCCGATCGTCTTGGGGTTGAATTGGACCTCCCGTTTCATGAGGTAATTCTCGTGGCATCCAAAGGTCGCGCCGGTGTGGTGATCGATGTTGTTCTTAAGGAACGAAACGTGTCCCGCAGCCTTCAAAGACTTCAGGGAATTCTGAAGAATTACATCACCCGCGAGATCATAGGCGACCATATCGCGGAGGTCGCGCGCTTCCGGGGAGGCATATTCCAGATGCCCCATGTCGATATAGAGCCGCCCGCCATTTAGGAGAAAACCGCCGTTGCCCGGCGGCTCCTCGTAGTCGCGATAATGCAAATCGAGCACTCCGAGGCATGCCTTGCCAAAGACATGATTTTTGACGCGCGCGGGCCACAAATCCGAAGTGCTGTGCGGCTGCGCATCCGAAACAAGGCAGCCGTATTCGGTCTCAATCCCGACGATGCGATTCATGGGGGTGGTGAATTGGATTCGTTGGAGCGATGGCTCCAGAGACCATCAGCCATTCTTTCAATAATCCAACAACCCGCCGCCGATTACTCCGAATAGTAGAGCAATCTTCCGCACTGCTCGCAGCTCACAACCTCTTTCTCGCCTTTCACGCGCACGGCGGTTTGGGTCGTGATCTTCATGTGGCAGCCCATGCAAACCTCATGCTCCAGCGCAACGATTGCGGCGTCGCCTTTGCTCGCGAAAAGACGCTCGTAACGCTCCAGCAAATCCTCGTCGATTTTCTCCGCGAGTGATGCCCGGTCGGCTTCAAGTTCGGTCAATTGTTTTTCGATGGAGGCGACCTTCGCATCCACATCGGTGAGCCTGGTGGCGATCTGAGATTTGGTCTGGCTGAAAGTTTTGTCCGCAGTCGCGATTTCGCCTTTTAAGGTTTCCGCCTGCTCCATGATTTCGAGTTCCCGATCTTCGAGCGATTGAATCTCCGCCTCGGCGTGTTTGATCTCGTTGGTTAACGCCTGAAATTCCTCGTTCTTCCGCGTTTGAAATTGTTGCGTTCTGAACTTGGCGATCGAATCCCGTTTCGCTTGCGCCTCGACTTCCAGCTTCTTCTTTTCGACTTCGAGCTCGCGTCCTTTTGCTTTGATCGCCTCGAGTGAGGCGCTGCTCGAGAGCAGCTTCGCATCAAGCTCCTTCTTTTCCTGAGGTGCGAGTCGCAGCTCATTCTTGATCGCCCGGATTTTCCGATCGCGGTCCTGGAGGACGAGGAGTTGTTCAAGTTCAGCGAGCATTGCCGCTGATAAAACGGGATTCCCGCCAGCGCGTCAATCGAAGGCGGAGGCGGGCGGCTTCAGGAGATCTTCTCTAGTAAATCTCGACAGGCGACCGTTTCCCGTCTTCAGGACTGCGGTGCCGCGCTGCTTCCGGCCCGAGTGCCTCAACGCGGATGTCCCAAACTTCCGCATCACGCTTGCGAAATTCTTCTTCAGAAAACGGATCCGGCTGACCGAGCGTTTCCTTAAATTTAGCGACGTTCGTAAGCGCCCGATCCAGTTCAGCGCGCGGAAACGTTCCGAGTGCTGCATGAGCTTGCGCGACCGATTCGATGCGATGACAAATCATCGCCAGATCATTCCCTGCGCTGATCGCCATCCGGATCGTCTCGTCGAGACCGTAGTGATTCAAAATCGCGCCCATATCGAGGTCGTCAGTCGTGATCAGGCCGTTGAATCCGAGCTCTTCCCGTAATAAGCCGGTGACAATCGGACGCGATAGAGAAGCAGGCGTCCCCGATGGATCGAGGCTGGGATAGTTCGCGTGGCAGATCATCATGCTGTCCACCTTGTCGGCAAAATGCCTGAACACGGCGAGCTCTGCGGTATCGAGCTCCGCGCGCGTTCTTTGGATCACCGGAAGCTCGTGATGTGCGTCAATAGTGGCTGCTGAGTAACCGGGAAAATGTTTGCCGCAACTCGTAATCCCTTCGGCCTGCAACCCTGAATTGAAGGCGCCTGCGAGCCGCTTTACCTGTTCGACGTTCGTGCCATAACAGCGGCCGCGCAGCGAGTTATCCGCCTCGTCATCGAAAGAAATGTCCAGCACCGGGCAGAGATCGAGATTGAATCCGAAGATGCGCAAAAGGCGGCCGGTAATTCGTCCATATCGCTCGATCAAAACCGGATCGTTCGTTGCGCGAAGCTGCTGCGCATTCGGCGGCTCATTGCCGATCAGCTTCAAACGCGAAACGCGTCCGCCTTCCTGATCGATCGTGATGATCGGCTCGATCTCGCTCAAATCGCGGAGGTCATCGATCAGCTTTCGCAATTGCACCGGTGACTGGATATTTCGCCCAAAAAGAATGAATCCACCCGGCTGAATTTCGCGAAATGCCTTCGCCGTGTGCGAGTCGAGTTCCAGGCCGGGAACGCCTGAGAGAAGAAGTTGTCCGACATGTTCCATCTGGCAGCCAGCCTGATTCCCGGAATCCGCGGACGAAAGAAAATTTGCCGCGTTCAGCCGTTCAGAACAAAAAAAGCGCAGCCGAATGTCGGCTGCGCTGCGGAGCTGAGGAACGTGACGCAGGGTTTTTAGTAGTTGTGGTGACTTCCTAGCTCGCAGCTTTGTATTTAGCAACAGCCGTGCCAAGCCGCCCTAACCCCGGAATTCCTCCGGGTTCTTTGCTAGCGACTGCTGAAAACGCGGTTAACTTCGCAGGAATGCGAATCGGAGTCCCGAAAGAGATCAAGCCGCAGGAAAGCCGCGTCGCCCTCTTGCCGGCGGCGGCTTATCAGCTCACCAAACGCGGCCACCGAGTCGTGGTGGAACGAGACGCGGGTGTAGGCTCCGGTTACGACGACGTCGATTATCAAAGAGCCGGCGCGGAGATCGTCGATTCGCATGCCGCAGCTTTTGATGCGGAACTGGTCGTGAAGGTGAAGGAGCCGCTTCCGTCCGAATACCCGCTGCTTCGTCCGAGCCAGATTCTTTTCACCTATTTGCATCTCGCGGCGAATCGGGAGCTCACCGACGCGCTGATGAAATCTGGCGTGACGGCGCTGGCATACGAGACGGTGCAGCTGAACAACCGGCTGCCGCTGCTCGAACCGATGAGCGAGATTGCAGGGCGCATGTCGGTGGTGGTTGGCGGATATTTTTTAGCGAAACACTGCGGCGGAAAAGGCGTGCTGCTCGGTGGAGTGCCGGGCGTGCTGCCGGGAAAAGTCGTGGTGATCGGAGGGGGCGCCTCCGGCGTCAATGCGGCGCGGATGGCCACCGGGCTCGGCGCTGACGTGACCATTTTGGAAGTCGATCTCGATAGAATGCGGTTTCTCGACATCACGATGCACTCCGCGCATACGCTCTATTCCAGTGAGGCGCATTTGGTCGATCTGCTGCCAACAGTTGATCTGCTGATCGGCGCAGTCCTGGTGCCTGGAGCGAAAGCTCCGAAATTAATCAGCCGCGCGATGCTTCATCAGATGAAGCCGGGAAGCGTCCTGGTGGACATCGCGATCGATCAAGGCGGATGCGCCGAAACCTCGCGCGCGACAACGCATGACGCGCCGACTTTTGTGGAAGAGGGCGTGATTCATTATTGCGTCGCGAACATGCCGGGTGCTTACGCACGCACGGCCACTCAGGCCCTAACCAACGTGACTTATCGATACATTGAGACGCTTGCAGATTACGGTTTGGATGACGCCATCCAGCGTCAGCCGGAACTCGCCGGCGGATTAAACATAGCGGACGGCAAACTGTTCCAGCGGGCAGTCGCGGATGCGCACGGAATAAGTTGGAGCAAGCCGGTTTCGGGAAAATAGAAGAGGCAACGAGAGTACGCTGGGGGTCTGCATCCGTTGACAAAGCGGAACGGTGTTTCGATACTTGGCCGGACATGAATCTCGATCTTGACGATCTGCTCCGTGATTGGCCGCATGAGCCCGGGCAGATCAAGGTGCGCAAAATTTTGGGCAGCGACGGAAAGGAAAAGCTCCAACTGCGGATCGAGCTCGGCCTTTTGCAAATGAACGTGACGGGCCGGCCGGACGGTCAGCGTCCGCACAATTCCGAGTCGCTGCTGGCCTGGCACCAGGAGCGCGCGAAGGAGCGCGAGGCGAGAGACGAAGAATACAGCCTTACGGCAGATGAATGCGGCGAACTCCAGCAGGAGGGCATCCAGTATTACCACCGCTACATCAGCCTCTTCCAGATGAACGACTTCACGGGAGTGATTCGTGATACTCAGCGAAATCTCGATCTGTTTACGTTTGTGCGGGATCACAGCGATCGCGAAGAAGTGGTGCAATCTTTCGAGCAATTTCGGCCTTACGTTTTGATGATGAATACGCGCGCGAAAGCTTCGATCGATCTTGAGCGGGAGGATTACGATGGTGCGGTTCGGCAGATTGAGAGGGGCCGCGAGAAAATCCGCGCCATCTATTCCGAATCTGGGAATACGGAAGCTGCGACAAACAGTCCGGAGCTTGGATTTCTGGACGAATGGCTGGAAGAGGTGCGGCAGAAAAGGCCTCTCTCAAAACTGGAGCGACTGCAAAAGGAGATGGACGTCGCTATCGCAAACGAGGCGTATGAACGGGCGGCTGAATTGCGGGACGCGATCAACGCGCAGCGCGCGCGAAAAGGCTAACGAGTAAGTTCGTCCCGAGCGCAGTCGAGGGATCCGGTTGAGCGGCCATTCACCGCGAACGCGATTCCCCGAAACCTACGGGATACCTCAACTACGTTGCGCTTCACTCCACTGCGCCCGAGATGACAGCGTTTCGACGAACGACGCGGCAATTTTTCTTCATCCAACATCGCTCTTCCTTCATCCTTCCCTGAATGCTCTGGATCCGCTCGCTTGTTTTCGGCCTGCCGGCGGTCCTCGTTTCGCTCTTCATCGCGTCGTTCATCAGCGTGCGCGTGGTGCCGCCGAAGGTGAAAAATCAGCTCGTCTCCGCGAGCATCGGTGAACCGAAAACCTTGAACCCGATCCAGGCGGCGGATGCGTCAGCATCGGAGGTAATGGACCTGGTCTTTGAAGGGCTTCTTTCGTTGGACGAAAACCTCGAGACGATCGGGCGGATCGCGGAAAAGTGGGAGCTCAGCCAGACTTCGACGGTATTCTTTGGCAATCCGGCGCAGGCGGAAAATGCGGGGCGCCAACTGGATGCTTTATCAGCGAAATGGCCGGATTGGGGGCTGACAAAAACGAAAGTGATCGAAGACCAGGTGCTGCTTTTCCTCAAAGATCCTGGAGCGCGAAAATCCGCGGAAATCGTCGCGGCTCTGAATCAAACGTTTTTGAAAAAGACGACGGTAATCCGAGTCGAGCTCGAATCATCGGCCCAAGCTTCGATGACGCACTTTCTCGGACACTCGCGGACCGCCGCGCAGGTGAAACGCCGATGGGTCGAGGGCAGCGGCGCGTACGAGTTGACCGTCGTCGCGCCCGCGCAAGACGTCGCTCGCGAGCTCGAGGAATACTACGCCGCCAACAAAGACCTGAAAGCGAAGATCGAGGTGAAAGAAGAGGCGACGCATCTCGATGAGCCGCTCGCGGTTTTTCATCTACGCAAAAACGTAAAGTGGCACGACGGCCTTCCGGTTACTTCCCGCGACGCGGCGTTCACGTATCGCGCGATCATGGATGAGAGCTACGTTTCCCCCCGGAAGCCGGATTACGATCTGGTGCTCTCGATCGAAACGCCCGATCCGTATGAGTTCCGGGTCGTATATCGAAAGCCATATTCGCCCGCTCTGAACAGTTGGATGATCGGGCTTTTACCGGCGCACATTCTTGAAGGAAAAAACAGCGCGTGGTGGGCGGCAAACTTCAATCGCAACCCGATTGGCTGCGGCCCGTTCGTTTTCAAACGCTGGAAAACCAACGAGTATATTGAACTCGAAAGGAACCCGGATTATTTCCGCGGCGCGCCTCATCTCGACTCGTGGGTGTTCCGCCCAATCCCCGATGCGACCAGCATCCGGCTCGCGTTTGAAACAAAGCAAACCGACTCGTGGCTGGTCGATCCGTATGCCGTTGGCAGGTTCGGTGAGGATCCGCGCTTCGACTTATATTCAGGCCCCGGCGGCGGCTACACTTACGTTGGCTGGAATCTTCAGCGGCCGATGTTTCAGGACAAAAAAGTGCGGCAGGCGCTCGCTCATGCTGTCGATATTCCTTCGATAATTCGATACGTGCTTTATGGCCATGGGCAGCAGGCGACCGGGAATTGGGATCCGAAAATGTGGTGGTTCGACGAAAGCGTGAAGCCGTTTGTCTATGATCCGGATAAAGCGCGCGCGTTGCTCGCGGAGGCAGGCTGGAAGCCGGGTGCGGATGGGATTCTGGAAAAAGATGGTAAGAAATTCAGCTTTGTCCTGATCACGAATAACGCGAACGAAGTGCGCAAGGATATCGCCACGCTCGTGCAGGCATCGCTCAGAAAAATCGGGATCCAGGTCGATGTGCAACTCTACGAGTGGGCAGTGTTTTTGAAGGAGTTCATCGAGAAGCGCGACTTCGACGCATGCGTGCTCGGCTGGACGTATGGCGCTGATTACGACCAATACCAAATCTGGCATTCGTCCCAAACGTCCCCCGGCCAGCTCAACACCGTCTCCTATAAAAATCCGAAGCTCGACGTGCTGCTCGAACAAATTCGCGCCGAGTACGACAAAGGCGAGATCAAGCGAATTGCTGGTGAAATCCAACGCACCATCTACGACGATCAGCCTTATCTTTTTCTCTACATTCCGTCGACGACGAGTGTGATTTGGAAAAATACCTTGCGAGTTTCGCGGCCTGAAAATGGAAAGTGGATCGATGAGCCGATCCGCATGACCAAAGCCGGCGCGGGCATTTATCGAGAGTACTTTTACCGGCCGGAATACGCGCCGGTGCACCAGCCATGACCGCTTTCATCATCCGGCGATTACTTATCACGGTCGTGCTGCTTTTCGGAATCAGCCTCATCTCGTTTTTCATCATTACACTCACACCTGGGAGCCCATATCCGTGGGGAGATTTGAACCCAAAAATTTCTGAGGCGGTGAAGCAAAACTACCGCAAGAAATTCCACCTGGACCGCCCTCTCCATGAGCAATACACGCTCATCATGTCCGACCTTTTTTCGGGCAAACTCGTTAGCAACAAAGACGAGCGGCCAGTCCTGACGAAGATCGGCGAACGCATGCCTGCGACGATGCTGCTGAACTTTGTCTCGCTGCTGATTACCTACGGGTTCGGCATTCCGCTGGGGATTTTCGCCGCTCGGTATGTGCGTCGCGCGCCGGATACCATTCTCACCGCAATCGCATTTGTATTTATTGCTCTCCCGGGTTTTTGGATTTCGTATCTCTCGGCGATTTTCCTCGTGAAATACGTCGGCGTCCCGCTGCTTGGGCTTTCCACTTTTGGCGTCGTTTACGAAACTTCGCTGCAAGCTTTCCTCGATCGCGCCTGGCATGTGTTCCTTCCGGCGATTGTCCTCTCGCTCGGCGGGATCGCCGTGCAGTCGCGCTACGTGCGGGCGAGCATGCTGGAGGCGTTGCGGGAAGATTACATTCGCACCGCGCGCGCCAAAGGTCTCGCAGATGCGGTTGTTTTCTACAAACACGCGTTCCGCAACTCGGCGCGTCCGCTGATTACGGGGCTCGGCTTTGTTCTGCCGGCGATGCTCGGCGGGTCGGTCATTATCGAAAGCATCTTTGCTTATCCGGGAATGGGATTACTCGGATATCAGGCGGTGCTCGAGCGCGACTATCCGGTTCTCGTGACGCTAAATTTCGTCACGGCTGGGCTTGTTCTGCTCGGCACGCTCGTAGCGGATGTGTTGTACGCCGTCGTTGATCCGCGGGTCCGCCTGCAATGAAAGAAACCATCGAAAGACGTAAAACTGCAGCGGGCGCGGCGGCGGCGTTGGTCCTTGGCGAGGGAATGGAATCGGCAAATCGCCGAATCTTAGAACGGTTCCGGCAGAACCGTCTTGGCGTCGGGGCGACTTGGTTTCTTTGTGTCGTCACGCTCATCGCGATCCTGTTCGCGTTTTTTAGCGTCGCGCATATTCCGATTCCCTCCGATCCAGACCGGACCGATCTAACGCGGAAGCTTATTTCTCCCGGTTTTTCTCATTGGCTGGGAACGGACAACCTTGGGCGAGACGTGCTTTCCCGAATGCTGCACGGCAGTTACATCTCGCTCTTCGTTGGATTTATCGCCGTTTTCGTCTCTCTCACGATTGGCGTAACAGTGGGCGCGGTATCCGGCTATCTAGGTGGATGGGTCGATAACGTCGTGATGCGGATCGTCGATGCGATCATGTGTTTCCCGACTTTTTTCCTCATTCTCACGGTTGTGGCGATGCTCGGGCCGAGCCTGCTGAATATCGTCATCATCATCGGCCTCGTGAGCTGGACAGGGACTGCTCGTCTCGTGCGGGCAGAGTTTCTGACATTGCGGGAAAGTGAATACGTCCGAGCGGCGCGGGCGCTGGGCCAAAGCCGATTGAACATCATTTTTCGCCATATTTTGCCCAACGCGATGGCGCCTATTTTTGTAACCGCAGTCCTCGGAATACCTGACGCCATTCTAACAGAAGCAGGCCTCAGTTTCCTCGGGTTTGGCGTCCAGCCACCGCAAGCCACTTGGGGCAACATCATTGCCGATGGAAAGACCTACATCGTCGATGCTTGGTGGCTGATCTTCTTCCCCGGCTTCGCCATTCTAGTGACTGCGCTGGCGTTTTATCTGGCCGGAGAAGCCTTGCGTGAGGCAAGCGAAACCCGAACCGAACGTTAATATGTCTAGCCCTCTTCTCGAAGTCCGTGACTTGTCGATTCGGTTTGCCACGGAAAATGGCGATGTCCACGCGGTTAAGCATGTCTCCTTCGAGATGCAGCCGGGCGAAACGCTTGCGATCCTCGGTGAAAGCGGCAGCGGCAAAAGTGTGACGGCGCTTTCGCTCACCCGGCTGCTGCCCGAGCCGCCGGCGAATTACGACAGTGGCGAGATTCTCCTGAAAGGCCGGGACATTTTAAAAATGCCACGGCGCGACCTCCGCAGCGTCCGGGGTTCGCAAATCGCTTACATTTTTCAGGAGCCATCCACGTCGCTGAATCCGGTTTTTACTATTCGTAATCAGATCGCCGAGGCCATCGAGCTTCATCGTCCTGAAGTCACAGACGTCGATGAGGAAATCGTGAAATGGCTGAATCTCGTCGGCATCGTCGAGCCCGAGAAGAGGATGCGGGATTATCCACACCAGCTCAGCGGCGGAATGCAGCAGCGCGCGATGATAGCGATGGCGTTGAGCTGCCAGCCCGATCTTCTCGTTGCCGACGAGCCGACCACCGCGCTCGACGTGACCATTCAAGCGCAGATCATCGGCCAATTGCGCGAATTGAAGGCGCGACTCGGAATGGGAATCATTCTGATCACACACAATTTCGGAATCATCAGCGACATCGCCGATCATGTGGCGGTGATGTTCCGTGGAGAGATCGTCGAGTATGGCGAAACGAGGCAGGTGCTCGCGAGTCCGCAGCATCCCTACACTCGGGCGTTGATTGATTGCATCCCTAAGCTCGGGGCGAAAGCGCGTCGGCTCACGACGATCGATCACGCAACGCTGGTGTGAGCTGGCACGCGGTTAGCTAAACCAAAGACACAGCCATGAAAAATCCTAACATCTCCCAGTCTCTCGCAGACCACGTCTCGAACGCCCGCCTTCAGCTTTTTCTGAATGTTTTTGTCCGCGGAGAACGGCCGGTTCGGAGCAGTTCCCGCCGTCGGAAGACTGCTGGGGTTTCGCGCTAGCCGTTCGCAGTTTCATCGCTCCCGTCATCCCGAGCGCAGTCGAGGGATCGCGAGGGGCCGCATAGCAGGGAGGTTTCTCAGAAGCCGGACGGGATCGCCTCCACGCTTGGGATGACCCGCCATACCGCCAAGCCATTGCTCCAGCGCGATTTGATGCTTTAGAATGACGGCTCCCAGCCAGCACCGGCCTGCCAAAAAGATGCTTGCGCCTGAACACCCGCCTTTGGTTCAGTGCTGTTTCCGGTATTTCCTGTGATCCACTGGCTTCTCACAATTTCGGTCGCGCCATTTTGGACCTAAGTTTTCGTTCGCTTATGAAAGTTCTGTCCGTCCTGCTTTTTGCCGTCAGTGCCGCCGCCGTCGCGGCTGATCCGCCTCAGCACATCGACGTCGAAAAGCTGCCGGGTCAGGCAACTCTCGTGGATAACGTGGTTGTTCCCGTGCCGAGCGAGGTTTTCAGCGTGCTCGATAAACTCGGCTCGCCCAACTGGCACGAAGTTGTCCGTTCAACCAATGCTACCCCCGCGCCGGAGCGTGCGCAGACCGCGCTGCTGCTCGGATCGGTCATCGCGGAAGGATTCATCGCAGTGGAAGCGCAGGAAGGCGAGGAAGTGAAGAAAATCGGTCGAGGCGTCTTGAAACTGGCCGCCGCAATCGGAGTGCAAAAATCCGTCATCGCGCGGAGCAATGCCATCATCGAAGGCGCGGACAAGAAGGATTGGCCTCGCGTCCGCCTCGAACTCGATGGCGCGCAGCAGGACGTGAAACGGGCGATGTCAGAACTGCAGGACGACCAGCTCGCCCAACTCGTGAGCCTTGGCGGATGGCTTCGCGGCACGGAAGCCCTGACGATGGTTGTAAAGAAGAACTATTCCAAGGATGGCGCTGAGCTTCTTCATCAGCCAGCGCTCCTCGATTACTTTGTTCGCCGCATGGCAAACCTCGACAAACGCCTTCAGGGCAATGTGGTCGTCGGCAAAATCCAGAAGCGGCTTCCTGAAATTCGGCCGCTGATCGGTGAGCCGGGACGCGATATTTCCGCGCGAGCCGTCGAGCAAATCAACGAGATCACCGGCGATCTCGTAAAGTCCATCACTTCCAAAACTCCGTGAAAACGCTCCGTTCCACTGCGGTCGCCTTTCTTTGCCTCGCTCTGCTGCCACTTCAGGCCCGCGGGACCATCGACGATGCGCTTTCTTTCGCACTCGAAGCGGCGGATCCTTACGTAAAGGAAGGCTTCACAGTCCGCGAAGATTATTGGGGCGGCGATCTGCCGGTGAAGCAGCAGAAGGCGATCGTTCATCAACTTTTTAAAGGGAACGAATATTGGTTCTGGATGGGGACTGACGCCGAGAACGCCAAGATCTCGGTCCACATTTATGATTCTGAAGGAAACCTCGCCGAGGCAAAGGCGTGGCAGAAGGGGAAATTCGCCGCCGCGCGCGTGGTTCCAAAGACGACCGGCTCTTATTATCTGATCGTCGAGATCGAGAAGTCCGATCAAGAGCGGACCCACTGGGCGTTGGCTTACGGCTATCGCTGAGTTCCCTCTCCACCGCTTGCTCTCAACGCAGGCGGGGACGATTCTTGTCTAGATGCCCGAGAGCCAGACACTGGAGTTCGATAACGCGCGAGCCGTTCAAGCTCTGTTCGCGAACGACGTGCGATTGCTGAAAGGCTTGGAAGAGCAGCTCGGCGTCCGTGTCACGACGCGCGATGGATGGATTCGGATCGATGGCGAACAGGATCGCATCGCAAAGGCGAAAGGCGTTTTCGAACAGCTCGAAGCGGCCCGGCAAAGCGGGGTAAGCATTCATAAGCACGAGTTTGAAACGGCGCTCCGTGCTGCGGCGGATTCAAACGGAGAGCGGCTCAATGACCTCGTTGATACGAAGATCGTTTGCTCGAATCGCCGCCCGCCCATCGTTCCGAAAACTGCCGGACAGCGCGCATACATCCGCGCGATCCGCACGAGCGACCTCGTCTTTGGTGTGGGTCCCGCCGGCACCGGCAAAACTTACCTCGCAATGGCCATGGCAATCGCCGCTTTGAAGAAGGAGCAGGTGAAACGAATCATCCTGACGCGACCCGCGGTCGAAGCTGGCGAAGCGCTCGGGTTTCTACCGGGCGATCTAAACGACAAAATCATGCCGTATTTGCGCCCGCTGTACGATGCGCTGCATGACATGCTCGATCCCGAGGACATCGAACGATACGTCGATCGCAAGATCATCGAAATCGCCCCGCTCGCCTACATGCGAGGACGCACTTTGAGCCACGCTTTCATCGTTCTGGATGAAGCGCAAAACACGACCACGGAGCAGATGCTGATGTTTCTCACGCGCATGGGAGAGGATTCCAAATGCGTAATCACCGGCGACCCAAGCCAGATTGATCTTCCGCCGAAAAAACGTTCCGGCCTTGTTGAGGCATTGCAAGCGCTCAAGGATGTTGAGCCCATCTCCTTCTGCTTTTTCGAAGAACGTGACGTGATTCGCCACGAACTGGTGCGCGCAATTGTTCACGCCTACAAACGCCATCGCGGCGCCGGAGAGGAAGCGAAATTCTCCCGAGGCAACGCTACTTAATTTTACCATGCTCGGATTTTTCGAAAGACAACGCCTCATTAAAAGAGGACTCGCCTCGCCAAAGCTTCGAAGACGGCGATCAGAGAGTGAATTCGTCCATTCTCTAGAGGCTGGGCTTTTTACCAAGGTGCTCATCTTTACGGCCTTTATTGGCGGAATGGCGGGGCTGATTTTCTACGGGTCGGGCGCGCAGCCGGCGGAGAAGTTTTTCATCGCGCTGCTGATTTTCATGACGGCGCTGGCCCAGCTTTGGGTGAATCACCCGAACACCTTCGCGAGCAATTCCCGGATTCTGCTGATGTTCGGAGTGATGTTCACGCACCTGCTGATGATCAAGGCAGTGCTCGTCATGAGCCGCACCGGTGCGATCGATCCCCGGTTCGGGACGTTGGTGGTTCCGTATGCTTTTGCACCGTTAGTTTGCTCGGTTTTGCTCGGGAAAAACCAGGGACTGTACGCCGCGGTTTTCGTCAGTTTATTCGGCGCGATTGTCTTCCGTGGCATCGATGCGCGGTTCCTCGTGATGAGCTTGATTTGCGGGTTTATTGCCGTGTTCGTTACGCTTCAGGTGCGGCGACGCAGCCGCCTGATTCGCGCCGGTGTCTTCGTGGGTTTGGCGACGTGGATGCTGGCGCTGTCGTTTCAGCAGATCATCATCGCGTGGGAGCTTTTTCCCGCGATGGACTGGCAGTTGATTGCGTATCAAAGTCTTGCGGCGATCGGCAGCGGCATCTTGACCGCCATGCTTGTCGGCGGAGCGCTTCCGGTGCTCGAAACTCTTTTCGGCCTCACCACGGACATTTCATGGCTCGAAGCAGCCGATCTTAATCATCCGTTGCTCAAGCGGATGACGATCGAAGCGCCCGGCACTTATCACCACAGCCTCGTCGTCGCGAATCTGGCGGAAGCGGCGTGCGAAGCGATCGGTGCCAACGCGACCATGGCCCGCGTCTGCGCTTATTTCCATGACATCGGCAAACTCGTGAAGCCTGAATATTTCAGTGAAAACATGACGCACGATCGGAACCCGCACAACGATCTGGCCCCGACGATGAGCGCGTTGATCATCATCGCGCACGTGAAAGAAGGCGTGGACCTCGCGCTCAAGCACAAGCTTCAGCAACAGGTGATGGACGTTATTCAGCAGCATCATGGAACCTCGCTGGCCGCATATTTCTACCAGCGCGCGCGGCAGCAACAGGAAGATGCGCGCCAAGGTGGGAAGATCATGAACATGCGCGAGGAAGATATTCCGGATGTGCGTGAGGAGAGTTTCCGCTATTCCGGGCCGAAGCCGCAGTTCCGGGAGTCAGGCGTGATCATGCTCGCAGACTGCGTGGAGAGCGCTTCGCGCTCGCTCGAAAAAGTAACCCCCCAGCGACTCGATCAGCTCATTAACGATCTCATCGAAAAGCGAATTCTCGATCACCAGCTCGATGAGTGCGATCTCACGCTGCGCGATCTCCGCGCGATTGCGGAAAGCTTCAAATTTACGCTGCAAAGCATGTTGCACAGCCGCATCGCGTATCCCGCCGACAATCCGACTCCGCGCGAAATCGAAGCGCTGCGGACACCAGCGAAAGCGCCGCCGGTCAGCGCCGCGTAAGCCAGTCCTTGTCGATCAACGTTCAGAATCATCAGCGCCGGGTGCGCTTCGATTTGGCGTGGCTTCGGCGGCTCGCGGTAAGAGCACTCGCCCTTTGCATTCGGGAACCGGCTGGCGAAGGACGCGCAGTCTTACACGAGATTGACACCTTGGAGGTGGCGATCGTTTCCGACAAAGCCATCGCTGCCGTCCATGAACAATTCATGCACATCGCCGGAGCGACCGATGTGATCACATTCGACCATGGAGAAATCGTAATCAGCGCCGACACTGCCCAACAAAACACCGCGCAGTTCGGCAAAAGCGTTGAAGAGGAATTGGCGCTTTACACTGTTCACGGCTTGCTTCACCTGAATGGATTCGAAGACAATACGCCCCCCGCGGCAGCCAGGATGAGGGCTGTTCAGCGGCGCATTTTGAAAGCCTGTCTCTCAGAAACTCCACCCCCGTAGATGCCATGCACCAATCCTCCCGCTTCCTGAAATCTGCTGCCATCGCGGCGGCACTCACGCTCACTGCCGCTCCGATCCGCGCGCAAGACGCGCCGCCCCTGGATCTGGATCAGCTCCGAAAAGCGCTTGCCGAGATGAAAACGCATCAGGTGCAATTCAAGAAAGCGCAACTCCAACGCGCCCTGCAGGACGTGCGCTCGGCCGCCGCGAGCGGTCCCGCAGCCGCAAGTGCGTGGGCCGATGCGGTCAAGCGGACGCAGTTCGAGGGCACCGGACACGAGTCCGCCCAGTTTCGCGAATGGAAAGACAGCGGCGCAGGCGATGCCTTGGGCGAAAAGGAAGCGCAGAACGCCGCGCGGTTATATTTTGTCTGGCTGAATCTGACCCTCCAGCGTGCCGCTGGGACCCCGGTGAAAGATTTGCTCCCGCAAATCATCAGCTACACGCAGGAAGTCGCCGCGGATAAAGCGGCGATGCAAGCGTTCGAGGCGAAGATGGCTCATGAAAAGGAACTCGCCGCGAGCGGGCGCGGACCCAAGGGCCGCAAAAGCAACGACGATCAGGTGAAGCGAATGCACGATCAGATTTTGAAGGGCCCCCTTTCCTCTGGCGCACCAGTTCGTGGAGGAAATTTCAGCGATTTACTTGAGGTGGAAAAATGGGAAATGACGCCCGGAAATATCGATGGAATCTTCGACAAAATAGTTCTGCCGGAATTTCGTGAGACCAAAGATCCGCGCCTGATCGAGTTCTGGGATCAACGGATCAAACGAGATGGAGAAGCAGCGACGAGGAGCGGTCTTGCGCTTGATGTGGACAGGTTTAACCAAATTCGACTCCCAGAGCTGAAATGGAAAAAGGCACAGGACGAACTCCTGCTCGGACAGCGAAATCGCGCGCTCGGAGACATGTTCAATCTCATCAAATCCTACCCCGCGCACCCCGAAGCCCAAGGCTGGCTCTCGAAGCTGGAGGAACTGCTCAGCGCGTCGGCAGCGCCAGCCTCATCCGCTGCGCCCGCCTCAGAGCCCTCGGCGCAATAGTCGACGGATAGCGACTACAGCGACGATATTCGCTGCGCAATTTCCGCCATGATCCCGAGAGCCTTATGGGTGCTATTGATCGCTTGCCTAGTGGTAGCTCCATTCCAATCGAGAGGAGAAGAGCCGACGAATCAGGCTGCGGCCGCTGTTCGTGCGCCGATTACGCTGACGCCTCGCGATATGGTGTGGGGCGGAGGGAATGAGATTCGGACGACGGTCATCGAAGGCGACTTGAAAGCCGCTAATGTGCTCTACGCTTTTCGGACGAAATTGCCTGACGGCTACATGATCCCGCCCCATTTCCATCCCGCGGATGAACACATCACGGTTATCTCCGGAACGTTCAATATGGGCATGGGCGACCGATTCGATCGGAAGAAAACCAAAGCGATGACGGCTGGAAGCTTCATCGTGATGCCGAAGAGATGTCATCATTTTGCCTGGACGAAAGGAGAAACGGTTATTCAGGTCCACGCCATCGGGCCGTGGGGGCTGACCTTTGTTAATCCACAGGACCGTCCCGGAATGATGAAGCCGAGCCGCGAAGCCGGTAGGCGGCGATAGGGGTGAGATCCCAAACCTCAGCTTGGAGGCAAGGGGACGACTACTCCTCGGGTCAGGGTTCCGACGAGATGGAATCGCGAAACTTGCGCACACCACTGGATTTCCTCCTGGCGCTTTTTCGCGAGAAGTGCGCGGCCATTCCGGCCCACTTCGAGAGCGGCGGAAATATCCGGCTGATGTTGCTGAAACAGCGCAACGGCGGTGAGTGCGGCGTCGGTCAACTCACTGCCGGGCAGCCGCACGCAAAGCATCCCGGCAGCCAGAATATCTTCGAGTGCGGGATCGCGAAACGTTCCCGCGCAAACGAGCAGCAAATCTGAAGCGCTTCGCACAGTGTGGGCCAGCGCATCAAGGTTGAGCAACGCGCCAACCAGCACCTCCCTGGCGTGCTCGCATGCCCGCAGCGCGATCGTGCCGTTCGTAGTCGTGGTGATGATTCGAGCGGCAACGCCCTCGCGATATTCGAGCGGTGAGTTTCCAATGTCGAAGCCCGGAATGCGGTCGCCGTGGCGTTCGCCGCCGAGGATTGCGTCCGGCCACTGTTCCTTTAGCGCGAGCGCTTCCTCGACTGTCCGGACCGGGTGAATCTTCTCCGCGCCAAAGGCGAGGGCAGTGATCATCGACGAGGTCGCGCGCAGCACGTCGAAAACAACACAACTTGTGCCACTGAGATCACGCTCAGGAAGATGATCGATCTCGGCGGGAGTGAGGACGACGTCGACCGTCATGATGTTCTCGATTTGCGGCTGGTAACCCGCGCGTGATGGAAAAGATATTGCTGCGCGTAGCCACCGAACTCACCGAAATAGGTCTCCGAAAACAATCGGAGACGTTCGGCGGTGACGTTTCGTTTTCGTTTAAAGTATGTCTCCCGCAGCACGCGCTCGATCCAGACATCGATGGGAAAAGCCCGCAAGCGTTCGTATGCGAAGAGAAGCACGCAGTTTGCTATCTTCGCGCCAACTCCGGGAAGAGACCGGAGCGCTTCGAGAGCTTCCGTATCGCTCATGGTTTGGAGTGTCTCGAGATCGACGGCTCCACTCGCGATTAACTTCGCCGTAGCAAGCAGATGCTTTGCGCGATAGCCGAGCCCGCACGCCCGCAAATCTGCTTCGCTCGCCCGCGCGAGCCGCTCGGGAGGCGGATAACAAAACAACTGCGCGCCTTCGAACTCGACGCGCTTGCCAAAGCGCTCCCGAATCGCCACGGACATTTGGCGGATGTGCGCGACTTGCTTCATTGACGACGTGATAAACGTCGCCAGGCATTCCCAGACCGGCTGACGAATGATTCGCAACCCGCGGCAAAATGCTGCCGCCTCGCGCATTGCGTCATCGGCCGGAAAACTGGCCTGGATGTTTGAAAGAGGGTGATCGAGGGCGAGGTAGTCGCTGACAATTTCAGGATGTGCGGATCGCACGCGCAACTCTTTCCCGCACTGCTCAACATGAGCTGGCACATCGCCGATGAGACCCAGAAAACCTCCGCCGCTGGCGGCCCAATGAAAGACCTGACCCGACTCCAGCGTGAGCTTCAGATCGAAATCCGGCGCGGCGAGCTTCTTCTCGACCATGGATTCGTTCTAACGGATGAAATAGCTGAGGTTTTCCAATTCCAGGGCGAGGTCAACGTTGTTGACGATTACGCCATTGGGCACCTGCAGGATGATCGGTGAAAAATTCAAGATTCCCTGAATGCCTGCAGCGACGAGCGTGTTCGCCACTTCCTGTCCGGCGGTTCCAGGCACCGCGAGAATCGCCATTTTGATTTTTCTGGTTCGCACAAACGCAGCTACTTTTCCAACGCTGAAAAATGGAACAACCGAATCGGACGCGGCCTTGCGGCTGAGGTCGGAATCGAACGCAGCGACGATTTCGAAGCCCTGTTTCGCAAAACCATTGTAATGCAAAAGCGCCGCTCCCAAGTTCCCCGCGCCAACCAGAATCACGGGTTGCAGCCGCGTTGTCCCGAGCGCGTCCGTAAGCCGCGAGCTGAGATCTTTTACTGCATATCCAAGCCCGCGTGTGCCGAACTGGCCTACGTACGCGAGATCTTTGCGCAATTGCGTGGGCTTCACGCCCGACGCTTTCGCGAGCGCGGCGGATGAAACCGTGGGAACGGTGTTGTCCTTCAAATGCTGAAGCGCGCGCTGGTAAAGCGAGAGTCGATAGACCGCCTTCCGCGGGATCGATCGCTTCGGCATTTGTGAAAAATAACTAGAATCGTGCTTACGTCCAGAAGCGCCTGTCATCCATTCGGGATGACCGAACATGCTTCCGGCGTTCATGCGATTGGCGTAGCGTCCAAAAATGCGTTTGAATCGTTTTCTTGCCGCCGCTGGCCTGGGCTCGCGCCGGGGAGTTGAGGAGTTGATCCGCAGCGGACGCGTCACGGTGAACGGCCAGACATGCACGGATCTCTCAACTCAGGTCGGTGAAAAAGATTCCGTGAAAGCGAACGGAAAATTACTGCGGGCCGAAAAGCCTTTCCATGTTCTGCTGTATAAACCGGCGGGTTACGTCTGCACCGCGAACGATCCCGAAGAGCGCCGCACGATCTTCGATCTTTTGCCGCACGGCTGGCCCCGCCTCTTTCACGTCGGCCGGCTTGATCAAGAGAGTGAAGGCCTGCTTCTGCTGACGAATGACGGCGATCTTTCCCTGCGTCTCACGCATCCTCGTTACAAAATCGACAAGGAATACGAGGTGACGGTGGACCGGCCGTTCGACATGGAGTTGCGTGCGAAATTGCTGAAAGGCATTCACATCGGCGGCGCGGAAGAGGGCAGCGGGTTCGCGAAAATGGAAGCGATCCACCGGATCACGCCGCATAAATTGCGGATCATTTTGCGGCAGGGCTTGAAGCGGCAGATTCGACTGATGCTGCGCGCCGTCGGGTTCGAGGTGAAGAAGCTCGTGCGCATTCGGTTCGGTCCTCTTCAGCTTGAGAATATGGGACCCGGAGAATGGCGGCCGCTGACGGAGCGCGAGGTCGCGACTCTAAAAAAACCAGCGGCGGAAAAGCCGTCATCCCGAGCGCAGCGCAGCGAAGTCGAGGGATCCCGTGGAGTTTCCTAAAACCCCGTCCACACTTCACGGCAACCCCACGGGCTCCTCGACTGCGTTCCGCTGCCCTTCACTCCGCTCGGGATGACACGCCGAGCCGCAACCGCTCGTCAGTCGCGAGGATTTCCCCGAGCGCGTCCCAGCCCTTGTCATCGAGCGCTTGGAACGCGTGAAGATAAATCGCGATCGTTTCGCGATCATGCTTCTCCAGCAGCGTCGCGATCAACTTCTCCAGCGCATCGCGCTTCGGCGACGGAGGCAGTTCTTCAATCGTGCCGTTCTCATCGTGTTTGATATCCAGCCCGTCGAGAAATTCGCAAAGCAACGAGCGCTGCGCACCGACCAGCCAGATTTGCAAAAGCTGAGCGGCGATTCCGTCATTGGTCTTCCGCGCAACCGCATCGCGCATCCAGGTGAACCGCTCCTCGCGCGGCTTCCGCTCGATGAAAATCGGCCGCAGCTTCCGCTGCTTCGAGAGTGTCTCGATGGTCGCTTTGTAGAGCGGTTTTTCGTTCTCGTAAAAGTGCGTGAAAATTGCGGCTGAGCGCTGCGGAGTGATGCTGGCGAAAATTTCGGAAGGAGTCATGGGCAGGGGAGAATGAAACGCGCAGGCATTAACCGCCAAGACGCAAAGTCGCCAAACCAGAGTCTTATGGTGTCGGCGTTTTGACGCTCCGCGGGCTTACCGCTGGTATCTGCGGAGTCGGCTCGGCGCGGTTCGGATTCATGTAGGTGAAAAGCATCACCCATATCGTGAGCGCGAGCGCGAACAGCGGAATCTGAAGAAGCGGTGGCAGCGAGTAAACTGCGGACACGACTGGGATCCAAAGCGCCCAATTTGTCACCACCGTCGGTATTCCGCGCTCGCGGTAAAATTTCCACGTGAAAGCCTCTGCGAATGCAGCGGACGCGTAGCTCTGCCGCCGCCACTCGTAAAATGCAAGCGTCACCGGTGTGAAGAAAAGAGGAGTCGCGACAAACTGATCAACGCACACTTTGGCGGCCACGGTGCCGAAATTCGCATGATCCCCGAACAGCAACGATTGCAGCCGGTAAAATGCATCCACAGTTACGCCATCGAGCCCCCAATAGATGATCGTGAATCGGAGATTGGCGAAGTTGGTGGCCCGGAATTTTCCTCGCTGAAAGACGCAGACGCTTAGAAGTTCCGGCAGCAGCGCTCCGGCGACCATTGAAGAGAAAAAGCTGAATCCGTAACCGGTCGCCGCCTTGATATCGGCGAGTGTTTGCAGCGCCGCTCGTGTGGGCGGATGCACATAATAGCCGATCACCACCGCGAACATGGTGGCCTGCACAATGAGAGCCGGCGCCAAAATGGCGCGCGCTGCCTCGAGGCCGTTGCGAACGGGCGTTCGTTCCATGCTCATGCGGACCGGCGACCGTACACGAAACCGCGACCCACACAACGCACCGGACACGTCGTTCGCACTCAATTTTCTTTCGCGGTCTCGGAGAGCCGCGCAGGTTCACTTGATGCGCATGGTTCACGGCCCGGTTCTCGCAAACGCTGCACCTCGCGTGACGCTCGCCGTGGATCGTCTCACCCTCGCAAAGCGCCGTTGGCGCGGAACGGCTGATGATGGAGCGGAATTTGGCTTCGACCTCGCGGAGCCATTAACCCACGGAGCCGTGTTCTGCGTAACGGCAGATGTGTGTTACGCAATCGAACAGAAGTCCGAGGAGGTCCTGGAAATTGCTTTCAGTGGAAACTCCGGTGCGGCTGTCCGAGTCGCGTGGATGCTGGGCAATCTCCATTTTCCGGTCGAGATAACAACGCACGCAATCCGCGTCGCAGATGATCCTGCCGCTCGCCAGATGCTGAATCGCGAACATGTGGAATTCGAAGTCCGGCCGCAGGTATTTCAACCGCTAAAAACCGGTGCGCATGGATATCACCACTGACGGAAATAACGCGGACTCAACCCGAAATCCGCAATCGGCAACCCGCGACCGAGTCGACTGGCTTTCGCTCGTTCTGCAAACGAGTGATCCGCTTTTTCCGACCGGGGCGTATGCGCATTCGCTCGGGCTCGAGGAAGCGGTCCGGCTCGGCGTCGTGCGCGATGGAGCTACCTTATCCGACTTTCTCCGCAAGCAGATCATTCCCGCTCTCGCGCACCTCGAATTGCCATATCTCCGTTTTCTTCGCGAAGCTGCATTGATGGGCAATGTGGAAGAATTATGCGCGCTCGATGATGAGATTGGTGCATGGAAGTTGTGTCGCGAGCTGCGCGAAGCAAGTCAGCAATTCGGAACACGGAGGATGCGCATTCTTTCGCAAATCGCACCCAGCGAGGTCTTGACGCGATTTTACTCGCAACGGCCAATTGCTCATCATCTTACGGTCTGTGGAATGCAAATGATCACTGTGCCGCTCGAGGCCGCGCTCGCCACGTACTCCTATCAATCGTTGAGCGGATTTTGCGGCGCATCGCTAAAGCTCATCCGCATTGGTCAGGAAGCCTGCCAGCGCGTTTTGCGAGAAGCCCTGCTTACGCTTCCCGCCGCGATCGAACACTCTCTTTATGTGAGGCGCGAAGGTGCCGGCTGGTTCAATCCCGCGCTGGAAATTGCGAGCATGCGTCACGAAACCGCGTGGGAGCGGCTCTTCATTTCGTAAACTCAAAAAGCTGTCATCCCGAGCGAACTCGAGAGATCTCCCGAACTACAGGCGGGAAAGCAGGCGCTGCGGCGGTGGCAAATGTCTGTTTCGGATGGTCCTGCAAATAGCCTCTAACTCCGGCCAGGAAGGGCTCCGCGAACTCGCGCAGCTTCTGTTCGCCAACTCCCGGAATGCGCGCAAACTCCGAAGGCGTGACGGGATAGGCACGCGCCATTTCTCGCAAGGCAACGTCTGAAAAAATGATGTAGGCCGGCACATCTCGTTCGTCCGCGAGCCTGCGGCGTAATGCGCGCAGCCTTTCAAAAAGCGTTTCGTCACACGCAATCTCACCCTGCCGCGTGCGCGATTTTTTCTCCGCCACCTCGATCGGCTTGGTCAGTGTGATTGATCGGCGTTCTTTCAACGCGGCAAGCCCTTCCGCTGTGATGTCGATCGTCGCGAATTTCTCCGCTGCCTGTTTCAGCAATCCGAGACGAACGAGCTCGCGGCCGATCGCGAGCCATTCCGCGCGCTTCATTTCTTTGCCAACTCCGTACGTCGAGACCTCCTGGTGGCGCCACTTCCGAACGGTTTCCGTATCCGCGCCGGTAATCACTTCCGCGAGATGATTCAGCCCAAATCCGAAGCCCGTTTTTTCCCGAATCCGGTAAACGCACGACAATAATTTCTGCGCGGCGACCGTGCCGTCGAAAGTCCCCCGCGGAGAAAGGCAATTGTCGCAACCGTCGCATCGGTCGGATGGCCATTCCTCGCCAAAGTAGCGCAGGAGGCTGATCCGCCGGCATTCGGATGACTCGGCATACTGCACCATTTGCTGCAATTGCTCGCGCGCAACCCGCTGTTCTTCGCCGGATTTTTCATCGATGAATTGCGTCTGCTTCATGACGTCGCCCGCGCTGAAAAGCAGCACGCATTCGCTCGGCAATCCGTCGCGTCCGGCGCGCCCGGTTTCCTGGTAATAGCCTTCGATGTTCTTCGGCAGATCGTAGTGAATGACGAAGCGGACATTCGGCTTGTTGATGCCCATCCCGAACGCAATGGTCGCGCAAATCACACGCACCTCGTCGCGCAAAAACAGCTCCTGATTCCGCGCTCGCTCCTCGGATGCCAGTCCGGCGTGATAAGGCAGCGCCCTTGCTCCGTCTTCCGTCAGCCGCGACGCGAGGCTCTCCGCCGCCTTCCGGCTCTGGCAATAAAAGATACCGCTCTCGCCCGCGCGCGAACGCACAAAAGCAAGCGCCTGTCCGTATGGCTGCGCCTTCGGCACCACGCGGTACGTGAGATTCGGTCGGTTGAAACTTGCGACGTATCGGCCGGGCTCGCGGAGCCTCAGTTGCTTCACGATATCGCTGCGCACCCGCTCCGTGGCAGTCGCGGTGAGCGCCATGAGCGGCACGTTCGGGAAATGGTCCCGCAGTGTCGCGATCTGCCGATATTCCGGACGGAAATCATGGCCCCATTCGCTGATGCAATGTGCTTCATCGACCGCGATGAGATTCACATTCCAGAGCTTCAGCTTTTCCAGGAATCCATCGAGCATCAGTCGCTCCGGTGCGGCATAGAGCAGCCGAAACTTCCCGCTATGAAGCCCGCGAAAAACCGCGCGCGCTTCCTCTGCTCCGAGCGTCGAATTCAAGAAGGTCGCCGGCACTCCGCTCGCCGTCAGCGCGTCCACCTGATCTTTCATCAGCGAAATCAAGGGCGAAACGACGACAGTCAATCCCTCGCGAAGCAAGGCTGGGAGCTGAAAGCAGAGCGATTTGCCACCGCCGGTAGGCAACAGTGCGAACACATCCTTCCCCACCAGCGCGTCGCGAATGATACGCTCCTGCAGCGGTCGAAATGAATCGAAGCCGAAGTATTGCTTCAGCGTTGGGAGCAGTGGATCGGGCGACACGCGATTACTTTGCTGGTTGATGGGCTTTATCGCCCCACCATTTTGACAGGCGTGCAGTCGGCACCGGCGGAATAGAGAGACCTGCTTCCGCGTAGTGCGATGTATCGTTGAAGAGTGTCAATCGCGCGTGCACTGCGTCTTTGAAATCCACGATGTTCAAAGCAGCGGGACTTTGGTCGAGAACATCCCGATATCGGCGCGGATCAAAGCCGAGCAACGAGCTGAGAAGGAGCCGGATGGTGGCCTTGTGCGACACCACGAGAACCGTCTCGTCAACATGGCCGCGGACGATTTCCATGAAAACGGGGAGCGCACGTGCCGTCACCGCGAGGCCGCTTTCGCCGCCAATCGGCGCGAATGTGTAGGGATCCTTTTCCCATGCATCCGCTTCGTCGGGGAAGTGCTGCTCGACTTCGTGCCGGGTCATCTGTTCCCAGCGGCCGTGGGAGATTTCGCGCAAGCCATCGCGTGTTTTCACCTCGGTCGTATGCGGCGCAGAAACGATTTGGGCCGTCTCGACAGTCCGCGCGAGCGGTGAGGCATACACAGCGCAAATTGGCTCCGAGGCTAGGCGCGCAGCGAGCCGGCCTGCCTGCTCCCGGCCTTCATCCGAAAGTTCGACGTCGGTCGCGCCGGCAAAACGATCCTCGGCGCTCAGAACGGTTGCGCCGTGACGGACGAGAAAGATTCGCGTGCTCATCGCGGGACTTTGCCGCAGCGCGCGAAATTAACGAGCGGAACAGTTGGTTCTCCGCACATCAGAACGATTCTTTGTGGAACTATCCAACGAGGCAGAGCGGGTGTCGCTCCATTGAATCACAGCGGAACCGAGTGATCGGACCGATAGGATTGCCTCTAAGCTATTGCGCCTGTGGAACAAACGTCCATATTGCAATCAGATGAGTCCTGCGAGACGAATCCTGATTGTCGATGATGAATCAACGTTGACCGGACTTTTGAAGCGGCTGCTCGAGCGGAAATGCCCGTATGAAGTCACTGTCGAGAACGATCCTGCGCAGGCGCTCGCGGTTGCCGTCGATTTTCAACCTCAACTCGTCTTGCTCGATGTCATCATGCCCGGTTTGAGTGGCGGCGATGTCGCCACGCGGCTTCGAAAGGAAAAAGCGACGCAGCATATCCCCATCGTGTTTATCAGTGCGATCGCCGGGCCGGTCGCCGGTTATCCATTCCTTCCAAAACCAGCGGCTCTCGAGGCGGTGATCGAATGCATCGAAAAAAATGCGCTGCCGATGGGGAGCTGCAATGACGCGTAGCAGCAACCTCACCCGGTCAGCCAGACCATTCGAACGCAACCGCGCAACTTGCCGATCGGCCGTGATCGTCGAGCGCAGTGATTGTTGCGGTCGTTCCTGAAGGCTGCCACAAACAAGCCTCGTCAGGCTTGGAAGCACCGATGAAGCTCTTGTCGGCGAACCAGAAAATCGTGCGCACGTCTGTGTCGGCTCGAGCGGTCAGGGTCAGGTGGGATGTGTTTGAATCGCCGGCGCGAAAGCGGTAACGGACTTTTGTTTCTGGCGAAGTGATCACCGGCGCCCGCCCGCCTCGGCTGATTCTCTCGACCGCCGAATCGCCCCTTAATCCCGGCGGCAGCTGGCGCGGGAGCCCGGCACGTTGAAAGAGCGTGAGCAAATCCGTGGACCAAAACTCGTAAACAATTTCGCGCGATCCGGACTGAAGTCCGTCGTCACAATCCACTACCACGGGCCGGTGCAGCTCACATTCCGCAATCGGCGAAACACCCGGAATGAACCAGCCCGTTAACCTGTGCCGGCAAGCGGCCGTGGGAAGCTGGCCGGAGACAGCGCAGAACTCCACCTGCCGTAAATTCGCGTCGCTCGGCGGCAAACGAACCGTCCTTGATGCCGGCTCGCGGAAGCGCAGCGCGTTCACAATTTGGAACAGAAGCGGAGCGGCGCAGCTCCGGCCAACCAGAGCCGGATTACTGGATCCATCGAAGTTCCCGAGCCACACCGCCAGAACGTAGTGATCGAAAACCGCGATGCACCACGCATCATGAAAGCCGTGGGACGTGCCGGTTTTCCAAAACACTTCTCCAGTGTCGTTCGCGAGCCACGGCTGTCTCAACATTTCAAGTGTGAGAAATGCAGCTTCCGGACTTAGAAGTCGCTTTGGAGCTTCCTCGCGCATGTCGCTTTCTGGGTAGCACGGGCCTCCGGCCTGCTGGCGGCGGCATCCTGCCGGCGGGAACTTCCATTGAAACGGATCATCCCGCGCGACTCTGGACGCTTCTGAAAAGTTCGATTTGGCGAGGACGCCGAAACCAGCAGGCCGGAGGCCCGTGCTACCCAGCATCTGGATTCGCCGCAACTGCCGGAGCTCACCATTGTTCGCCAGCATTGCGTAAAGTCGGATTAGATCCTCCATCTTCACTTCGGCCCCGCCGAGAGGAAGCGCCAGACCGTAATACTTTTCTGGACGAGGCAGGGCGACCGCCGAGGACTTCAGAAACTCGTAAAGACTCGGCCTCACGAGCTGCGAGGCAAGATCCACCGCGGGCAAATTTCGGCTCCGAGCGAGCGCATCACAAGCCTTCAGCGGCCCCGCGAAATCGCGCTCGAAGTTTTCCGGATTATACCCGCCGAAGCTTCGCGGCACATCGTTCACCACGCTCAGCGGATGGATAAGGCCCTGCTGCATGGCGAGCGCATAAACAAAGGGTTTGAGTGTCGATCCGGGCGAACGCGCGCTGCGTGTTCCATCCACTTCACCGTCGATTTTCTCGTCGTAAAAATTCGCGGAACCGACTTGGGCCAAAACCTCCATTGTTTGAGAATCGATCAGCATGGCGGCGGCGTTGCGGATGCCTATCGACTCCTTCGTTTTCAAGTAGCGAGCGATGGTTCGTTCAACTGATCGCTGCGCGTCGAGATCGAGCGTGGTGATGAGATCGCCTGCCGAGTTGTTTTGACGCAACACGAGCTGGGTGAAATGCGGCGCAAGAAACGGCACGCGGCTTTTCCCGAGCGGTGTGAAATCCGCCACATCGGATTGCAAGTTCCGCGCGAGCCGCCGCTGCGCATTTGCCGCTGACTCCGATACATCGTTCAGTCGCAATGCGCGCTGTGAAGGGCTTTGCGGGATGACGCTCAACGCGACCGATTCCGGCAGCGTCAGCCGCGCGGGCGATTTGCCCCAGTAGATTTCGGCCGCAGCGCCGACTCCTTCAATGTTCCGTCCGTACGGCGCAAGATTCAGGTAAGCCTCCAGGATTTGCTTTTTCGTGTAATGCCGCTCGATCTCAACCGCGCGAACGATCTGGCGAAACTTCCCGGCCGCAGTCCGCGTGTTCAGTCCGAAACGCAGCCGAGCCACTTGCATGGTGACCGTGGAAGCGCCGCCGCCATGCGTATTTCCGCTGGCCATCCAGCGCCACGCAGCGCGTCCAAGCGCCGCCGGATTGACCCCTGCGTGGGCAGAAAAATGGCGGTCTTCAAATCGCAGCGTCGCTTCGATCATCCGCGGAGATATCGCGTCCAGCGGCACGTAAATCCGATACTTCTCATCCGGTGTGAGGGTCATCCGGAGAAGCTCGCCGTTCCGGTCAAACACCCGCCGCGAAAACGCTACGCCATCGAGCAGGGGCGGCTTCGGCAGCAGCGCCCAACCGGCCAACCCAACCGCTGTGACAGTGGCAAGTGTCCGCACACAAACTCTCCGCCACTGCCTCATTGCGCGTCTCCCACCGAAATGCTGCCTGGCAAATCGCAGCCCTTCACATTCCGGTCATACATCGATTCCGCAAAAATGGGCGGGATGATGAATCGGCCACGATTACAGGGTTTGATACGATAGGTGATCGTTCGAACGCTGGCTCCGATCGTCCCAAAAAACACCGCGCGGTCTTCCCGAACTTCGGTGAAATCAATCCCGGGGACCGTTCCGGCACCCGGGCGCAGCGATTCCGCGACGATTTCAAATCCGCCGGGAAGCATATCGACCAGCGCTGCATTGGTGACCTCGTGTCCGCTCAGCGAACGCGCGCGAATCCGCACGGTGACTGCTTCCCCGACCCGCCCGGTGTTCACCGCGTTGCCGCTCGCATCAAGGAAATCGCGATGCACTTCCAAGCCATCGGCGATTGGTTTCTGCGGCAGTTCTTTGTCGAAACCGGCTTCCACCACTTGAAAATATGCGCCGATTTTTGCGGTCGAGTTTTTCATGCCGAACCGCAGCGCTTTTGCCTCCGTCGAAAATGGCGCGCGCTTCAGCAGTCGTCCTTCGGCGGGCAGCGCGGTTACGACGTTCTGCGCGTTAATTTCGCTGAGCTGCGATTCGACCGGCATCGCACCCACGGCGTGCGAATATCCTTTCAACGCAAGCACCGCATAAGCCGCCGAAAGCGTGCTGTAATGCCCCTCGCTGACCGGCTTGACCACCGCCTGAAAATCGTCAGCGGTCATCTTTCGCATCACGTTTGGAAAATGCCGCGCGACCACCGCGACGTATTGCGCGTCGGAACCAAGTGACGAGAAAAAGTCGTCGCATTCGCGCGGATCGCGTGTGCCGAGGCGATAAGCATCGATCAGCTTGCCGGCTTCATCTGGCTTCTTCATCAACGCGAGTGAGCCGGCTAGATAGACGCCGGTCAGATCGGCCTGCCATTGTTTCGGAAAGCTGCGGTCAAGGTAATCGCGCAGGTTTAGAATGTAATTCGTGGTCACGACCGCTTCACGCGTCAGAACGTAGATCGCATAAGCCTGAATTCGCGCTTCCCGCAAATTGTGCGGCTCGAGCGCGGCCATCTCGTGCAGATTGCGCAAACCCGCTTGCAACAGATCGGCCGGCGGAGGAAATCCCGCCTGCTTTGCTTCGAGCAGGAAATGCGTGACGTAAACCGAGAGGAATTCGATCCCGCTGTGTTTCTCCGCGCTCCAATAGCCGAAGCCGCCGTGATCGTTTTGGCGGCGGCGCAAGATGGCGAAGGCGTGTTCGAGCTGCTGGTGAATCTCCGCGCGCGTAAGGCCGAAGTCGGCTTCATCCGCGAGCAGCAGCCGACTAAATGCGCCGCTGGTAATCTGCTCACTGCAACCGTTTGGATAGTTTTTTAGAAAAACGTCGAGGCCGTGAGCGAGCCCGAGAGGAAGAGCGGAGATGACGGCTTCGACTTTGCGAAATTGAGGACGCAGTGCGCGCTGCACCGGCGCGTCAATTTCCGATTTCGTGAAGCGGCCGCCATGGACCTGAGTCATGAACGGGACGGGTGGGCGCACGCTCAATGTTGATTGGAGCTTCGCGTGCTCGCCTCCGAGCGCCGCCTCGAATGTCACGCCGGCTGAGCCGAGGACCTCTTTCGCTCGAACGCGAAACGACGTGGTCATCTCCCGGCCCTCACTGATTTTGATCCTCTGCTCGGCAGCGCCAATGATCTCCAGATGCGCTGAAACACTGGCCTGCAGGGCGATCTCCGCATGCTCGCCGGAGCCGGCGAGATCGTTGGCGACCGTCACGCTCACGTCGAATTCGTCGCCGGGTGCCGCGAGTGCCGGAATATTTGGAGTGATGACAAACGGACCGCGAACTAAAGAATCGAGCTCTGTGGAGTTCGTCGCATCCGGTGCGCTCGCGACCGCCATCACGGTAAGCGTGCCGCTGAAATAGTCGGGCACGTTGTAGGCAACTTCGTGTTCAGTCGTTCCCGCATCGACGACGCCGGACCAAAACACGACTGGCTTTTCCGTGATGCGTTTGAAGGGATTCAAATTCTTCAAATCGCCATCGCCGCCGGATGCTGCCGCCGCACGGAAGAGCGAATACTCAGGCAGAATCAAATCCATGATTTGCGAGGTTTTGACCATGAGCGCCATCTTGCGGAAGAAGTAGGCAAGCGGATCGGGAGTCCGATAATCGGTGACCTGCAGGATCCCTTTATCCACGGCGAAAATCGTGATCTTCGCGGGCCGGTCGGTTTTGAAACGAATTGGAAACGGTTCGCCCGGTTTTGCTTTCTCCGGAGCGTGCAGATCGATTTTCAGGCGCCGCTTTTCAATGTTCGCCTGGAACGGCACCGCCGCATAACTGAGCGGGCTCATGAAAATCTCCTTGGAGTCCAAAGAGCGCACCAGCGCGACATTCACATACCCGGTCCCTTCCAAGTCGGCAGGAACGGGAATCCGCACGACGCCGCTATTCTGCGGAAGCTTGAACCAGCGTTGCGCGTAAACTTTCTCGCGCTCGATCGTGATCAGACCCGCGCCGGAGTATGGGCCCGTGATGCTGACTTCGATCTCCTCCCCAGTTTTATAGTCGTGTTTCGATAGCTTCACTTCGAGCTCTGCATTTTTTTCCAGCGAACGCGACACAGCGCCTTGGCCAACAACTGAAAAACAAACCCGGCTCAGCCGTGTGCCGGAAGCGTCGCGTAACTGCGCGATGAAATTTCCGACCAAATCGCTGGGAAGCTTGTACCGAAGCCCTTCCGCGGGGATTGAGACCGGCTCTGTCCTAACGCTGCGCTCCTTCAGGACAGACGAGTAAACGTAGTTGCCGTTCTCCTCTTTCGTCAGCACCGAAACGTAGTTTTGCTCGATCAGCTCAAGCTGCAGATCTGGCGCCGGGACTTTTTTTAGAGCTGGATCAATCGCGATGAAATCAACGGTGCGCGCACTGTTGACGGTTACGTAACGGAGGTCGCCATCCGGCTTGTGGCCGATGACGAATGGCAGACTGGAGACCATCGCGGACACCTGTTTCGAAACGCTGCGTCCGCTGTCCGCCTCGAAGCCTTCGCAATAGAAGGTCATCTCGTAAGTGGCGCTCGCGAAACGTTCCAGACCGAGATCGATCGTCGCCTTGCCGCTATCATCGGTCTTGATCTCGCCTAGATCCACGGTTTCGGATTTCGGATCGGCATAACCGTCCCGCAAACGGTCGAAGAAAATATAGTCCCGAAATTCGGTGAACCCGAAATTGCGCGGCGAAAGCAGCAGCCTGGATTTGATGCGCCGACCAGCCGCAGGCGTGCCGTAGAGATTCTGAAGGTTGACCGTGGCTTTGATGTCGTCAGGCCGAATCCAGCCAGGACCCGCTGGTGTGGAAAGTTGCGTTTCCATCTTCATCCGATCCGGAAAAAATTCCTTCACCGTAAATTCGGCCGAGCCGAGCAGCGTGTCGCGCTTGCCGTTGCGAACGAGATAAACACTCACCGAGTACGTCCCGCTGGGAGATTCGTAAGTGGTTTGAAACGTCTGTTCTCCGAAACCCATCGCGGGCACTGAGAGCTTCTGCAACTGCGCCGTTTGCCCGCGCGCATCCATCACTTCCACTTCAACCGGGAGCCCTTCCAAATGACCTTGCCAATCGCGGCGCTTCACGATGATACCCGCATGAACTTCATCGCCGGGCCGGTAAATTCCGCGCTCGGTAAATACGAAGGCATCAAGCTCCGCGCCCGATCGGCTTTCGACTCCGCCGACCTCGAATCGCGAGAAGTCGAGCTTCCGGTCCGCGCGCGAATACGGCATGAAAGACACGTCCGTATTCAGCCGCGCGACAAATGCCACCGGAGTTTTTTCGTGCTCGGAATCGGTCAGCGGATGAAACGAGACGCGGCCCTCCGCATTCGTAAGCGCAGTTTCCAGCGGCAGCCCGTTTTTCGCCAGAACCTCGACTGTGACGCCAGGAATCGGATCGCCCGATTTGATCGAGGCGACGTAAACATCGTGGCTCTTGTCGGCGTTACTTTTCACGATCAGGCCGAGATCGGTGACCAGCACGAAGCGCTCATCACTCGCGACTTTGTTGTCGTCATCCGAGGAGTTGTCCTCCTCTTCTGCTTCTTCCGCCGCGCCCTGCTCTTCTTCATCTTTCTTTTCTTTTTTCTCCTCTTTTACTTCCTGTGCTTTCAGGAAAAACAAACCTTGCATGGGGCTGCCGCCATCCGTTGTCGGGCTTAGATATTTCGCAAAATCAAACGCTGAGTAGTTCGCGCGGAATGGGTTTTGCACGCGGATGGATTGCTGCTCGCGAGCGAACCGCGCGACGTTCTCCTTTCCGAAACGGTATCCCACGAATTCCGGATCCTGGAACTCGCCGCGCGTCTGGCTGACCAGATGATTGATCTGGTCGGCGGGGACTCGCGCGACGGTGTATTCAATTTTTGAAACACCGCGCGACTTGATCGAGACCTTCCGCTCCCCGCTCAGCGCAAGGACTCCGCCTTCACCTTGAATCGCGACTTGGATGTCTGGCATCGGAATCGGGACCACCGCGCTATAATCCTCTCCGAGCAGGAACTCGCCGAGCGCCCGGACTCCTTTGCTGACGGTTGCAAAAAGGTAGCCCTCTTCTTCGAGTTTGATCTTGAAGGTGTGCTCGCGGGCATTTTCCTGCGGCGCGGGAACCGGAGTCAGTGCGACCGGCTTGGTGAGAGCGAGGATCGCTTCATCGACTTCAGCAGGACTCTTCCATTCGTAATTCGCCTCCTTTTCCTCCTCGTCCGTCGCGGGTTTGTCCCGTGGCAAAAGAACCACGCGCAATGCTTTGGCGATCTCCTCCGATTTCGCCGCGGCGCTCGTTTTGACGATCAGGAATTGCTCCGGCTCGTCATCCTTGTTGAGCACGATAGCGCCATCGATCGACTCGATTTTGAAAAAGCTGAACACATCCGGAATCCGCAGTTTGGCGATGCCATCAGCTTTTGTTTCTGCGCCGCCTTGGGCCGTTTTTAAGCCGCGCGAGACGGTTATTTTCATGAAGTCCTCGCGCTCCGGAAGTGCGAGGGAAGCGCTGCGCACGTAAGCGATGCGATCGAATTTCCCCCACGTGATTTCGAACGGCTTGGCCCCCGTTTTGAAAACCGAAGAACCTCCGAGCATCGCGAGCGTTACGTGGCAAGCGAGATCATCGCGATTGACGCGATGCGTGAATTGCAGGGTCGCAACCGCCTGCTTGATCGCCGGATCCTGCGGGTCCTGGTAAAAGGAAAATTCGCTGAACGAAACCGCGAACGCAGGCGTGCTCACGTCGAGTGTGTAGTGATCGAGAATGACATGAGGCGCGACGGCATTTTTCGCCAGTGTGACGCGATATTTGTGATCCGCCGGCCAGTCGATGGATGGCTGGAATTGCAACCGGGAATCGGAAGCCCACGTCCACTTTCCGGCAATCGCCGGTTCGATCTGAACGCCCGCTCCGGGCGCTTTCCCGATTACGGCTAGCGGAGCGGCGGAACCCTTAAAATTGATGACCAGTGGCTTCGGCTCGAGCTTCTCTCGATCTTTGACCAGCGGGGTTACAGGAATCGCTTCTGCAACAACACTCACCAATTTCGGCTTCGGCCGCATTTGCCACCAGCGCAGTGCGGCAAAGCTTCCGATGGCGATTACCGCCAGCAAAACTACTGTCAGAATTGCGCGTCGCGGATGAGCGCGAGCGTTCTGCACCCAAAGCGGGGGTTGCCACGAAATGTGACCAACAAGACGAGAGGTAAAGCCAGTGAAACGCATAAGTATCCACTGCCTTTACGGAAGGCCCCTCTCGATCTTTCAAAAATTCAGCTTTCGCTCGACTCAGCAAACTGGACAGACAGGACAGAATGGACCAACGTTCTCCTATGAAGCTTCAACTTCAGGATGCCAAACAACAGTTTTCCGCCGTTGCCCAAAGGGCGGCGGATGGGAAGCCACAGGTTGTTACCAAACACGGCAAGCCTTTCGTGGTGATCCTTAGTGTAGCTGAGTGGAAACAGGCGCAGCGGAAAAAGGGAAAAGTGCTGGAGGTATTGCGATCCTGTCCGGTGGATCTCAGTGAATTGAATGTTCGGAGAAACAAGGAACTGCCCCGTGATCTTGCCCTGTGACTTATCTTCTCGATACGAATGTCCTCAGCGAAGCCACCAAAAAGCAGCCGAGCACAGCCGTCGAAACGTGGCTAAAAGCGCAGCTCGCTGAGTCGCTCTTCATCAGCGCTCTGACTGTCGGAGAAATTCGGTGTGGTATTCTCGTTCTCGATTCCGGTGCGAAAAAGCGGAAGCTGTTGCGCTGGCTAACCAGCGTTAAGGCCGTTTTCGAAGACCGCATACTTCCAGTGGACACCACCGTCATCGAACGCTGGGCGGAACTCCAGGCAAGCGCGAGGAACGCGGGCCAGAGAATGCCACTGATAGACAGTCTCCTGGCCGCCACGGCGCTTAGCCACGGCCTGACTCTGGTAACCCGCAACATTGCTGACTTCGAAATGGCGGGCGTGGAACTTCTCGATCCTTGGAAATAGTGGCGGGCACCGAGCACAAGCGCCGGTGAAATCGATTGCTCGCGGCGAGGTTACTCCGCCGGCACGAGCACGCAGCGGAAACCGTAAATCACGTCGCGATCACTGCGATCGACGACGTTTCGATAGCTCGATTGCAGCTCGACTTTGCTGGCATTAGCCCATGAACCGCCGCGCAAGACGCCCCAGCCTTTGTGGTCGCCTTTGTAGCCTTCGAGACACCATTCCCAGACGTTTCCGCCGAGATCGTAGATGCCATAGCGATTCGCGGCGAAACTGCCGACGGGAGCGGTTTCAGGAAAACCATCGCGATAGTTTTCGATGACTCGCGGAAGCGCTCGGCGGGCAGTTTGATCCGCGTAATTTCCGGCGCCGAGAGGAGGCGGCCATTGGCGGCCCCACGGAAATTCACCGGGCAGTTTGCCGTCGCGTTCTTCCGGCGTGTTGCGGCCTTCGTCAGGCAGACCAGCGGCTTTGCTCCATTCGACGTCAGATGGGAGTCGGTATTCCTGTCCCTCGTGCAATAGCCCATTCGCCGCTTCCCGTTCCGTCAGCCACTTGCAGAAGGCGACCGCGTCGTTCCAGTTCGCCTTCACAATTGGATGCGACGGGTCGGCTCCTTGCTCCACGGGCTTTCCAGTGGCCTGACAAAACACCGCGTAATCGCGCACCCTTGTTTCCCAAATGGAAACGAGGAGGTTCTCCACCGGGACGAATTTCATGCCCAGGCTATTCTCCCAAGGCTCGCCGATCACCGGACCGCGACGGTCTTCGAAACGCGCCGCAAGAAAAAGCTGCTGCTCCGGAGCGACGGTGCCACTCACGGTTGCGTTTTTGAAACCCGAAAGCTGGAGATCGTATTGGACAAGCCCCGGACTCACGTCCTCGATCAAAAGCGGAGTCCGCCCGAGATCAACGCCATCGTGAAATACCCGCGCGCCTCCCGGTGCGCTGGTGAGTTTTACGCTTCCGGGATTAAACGCAAATTCCGCGGAAGCCGTCCGACCCTTTTCGACTGTCACCTCTCGCGTTTGCGCGGGCCAGCCTTTGCGGGTCGCGAGCAAAGTGTGAGTGCCGGTCGGCAGTTCCGCTTCCAGCGGGAGACTTCCGCGGGGGATGTCGTCGATTGCTATCGATACGTCCTTGGATGCGCTGCTTACCGCAAGTTTTCCCAGTGAAAACTCGAGACGCGCTGTAGCGAGCTGCCCGCGTTTCACTTCAGCGCGGCTGCGCAACTCGCGTCCGTCTTTTCGAGCGAAGATTTCGTATGGTCCTGTCGGTAGGTTCTCCAATGTCGCGGGTGTGGTGCCGCGGAAAGGCTGATTCTCCGTTCCTCGGATCTCGAACTCGACGCCGGAAGGTTCGCTGGCGATTTCGAGTGAGCCCCGGCTGCGCTGAAGTTTGAACGGCGAGAGCTGCGCGTTCGTTCCAGCTTCGATCTCCACGCGAGTTTCGATCGGTTCATAGCCGGACAGCATCACCCGCAACGGATAACGCCCTGGCTCCACATCCTTGAATGTGGCTGGCGTTTTCTGAAGATGATCACCAAAAAGTGCCATCGCACCAAGAGGTTCACTGCGGACCGAGAGGCTCGACTGCGTCTGCGTGTTCCGCGAGTTGCGGGTGATTTTTGAAAGGGCGATTCCGGCGAGAATCAATATGACAATTGCGGCCAGGATTCGCAGCGCCCGGGCTGGCGAACGGCGCGCCTCGAGGCCGTTCTGCAAGCGCGAGAGATCCTCGTGCATCGCTTCGGCGGACTTGTAGCGTGCGGACGGATCGGCGGCGCACGCTTTGAGCAGAACGGCGTTTAGATTGAGGAGTTCGCGCTTGTCGGGCAGCTCATCGAGCCGCGTCGAAATTTCAGGGAAATCCATCCGGTCCTTCCCCATGCTGATCTCGTAGAGCACCTTGCCGAGGCTGTAGAGATCGGCCTGCGCGGTGCCCGGTCCCTCGGGTGGAACGTAGCCTTCCGTCCCGACAAACGAGCGCTGGCCGCTCGCGGCCACGAGTCCGATGTCTGCAATTTTCGGCACGCCACCGGCGAAGATGATGTTTGCCGGTTTGATGTCGCGATGCGCGAGGCCATGTTGATGCAGCGCGGCCAGAGCGCTCGTGACGGACAGTGCAATTTCAAGACACTCGCTGACCGGCAACCGCCCGCGCGCGGCGATCTCCGTCGCGAGTGTCCGCGGAATGTAGTTCTCCGTTTCGCCCGGCGCGACATCATCCGCGAGCTCCATCACGTAATAGAAAAACCGTCCCGTTTCATCCCGGCCCACATCGAGAATATCGATGAACCCCTCATGCGCTCGCGAGATCGGTTCGAAACGCGCCATACCCTCGAACTCGCGATTGAACGCCCGCTCATTTTCAAACGTGCTTCGGTGCACGACCTTCACTGCACGCAGCGCACCCGTCAGGTTGCGTGCGAGCCAGATTTCACCGTATGCGCCGCGTCCAATGACACGCAGGACTTCGTGATTCGGAATGCGCGGAGCAGTTGTTTCGGCGGAAGGCATCCGCCGCCGATCCTAGCTGAACTGTTTTAGGAAATCGAATCGGCAAATTACTCTCTCGTTCCGTGCGAAGTCTGAGCGTTCAGGGATTCCTGGTAGTGGCTCAATTCGAATGGGCTGTAGGGCGACCGCTCCGGTTGCCCCGGCAGGCGAAGCGCCTGCCCTACAATTCCCGACGAATTGAGCCACTACCGGATTCCTCCTTCATTTGACGCTCCTGCTATAGCTTGGCACCGATGACGGAAACTGAGGCCTGCATTGCGCTGAACATGCTTCCGAAGATGGGGCCGGTGCGTTTACGGAAACTCCTCGAGACTTTTGAAACTCCGCAACGGATTCTAACGGCGAAATCGAGCGAGCTTCGGCAAGTGGAGAAGGTTGGGAATGACGTGGCGGAAGCGATTACGAAGTGGGAGGAGCAGGTCGATCTTTCCGCTGAACTTGCCCGAATTTCGGAAGCCGGCGTGACCGTGCTTACGCAGGGCTCCCCGGAATATCCGGCGCTTCTGCGGGAGATTCACACCGCACCAATCGTTCTTTATATTCGTGGGAAACTCGATCCGCGGGATGCTCATTCCATCGGAGTGGTGGGATCACGCGGGGCGAGCCATTACGGATTGGAGTCGGCGAAGAAGATTTCCTACCAGCTCGCCTACGCCGGACTGACGGTGGTGAGCGGGCTGGCGCGTGGAATCGATACCGCCGCGCACCAAGGCGCGCTGGCGGCAAAAGGCCGCACGATTGCGGTGCTCGGCTCGGGGTTGAACCAGATCTATCCAAAGGAGAACATCCCGCTCGCCGAAAAGATCGCGGAATCCGGAGCGGTCGTCAGCGAGTTCTCGATGGAGGTAAAAGCCGACGTGCAGACGTTTCCGATGCGTAATCGAATCGTTGCCGGATGGGGTTCCGGAGTTCTCGTGGTTGAAGCCGGCCTAAGCAGCGGTGCGCTGATCACCGCGTCGCAAGCCATCGATCAAGGCCGAAACGTGTATGCGGTTCCCGGTCAGATCGATCGGCCGCAAGCTGGCGGATCGAACCGCCTGATCCAGCAAGGCGCGAAACTCGTCACATCTGCGAGCGACATCCTCGACGATTTGCAGACACTTTTTCCGGAAAAACGGGCGCTGACTGACACTCCGGTTCGCGAGTTGACCCTCTCCGCGGACGAAAAAACGATCTACGACGTCATCGAAGATGACGAGACGCCGATCGACGCGATCATCATGAAAAGCGGTTTGCCAAGCGGAAAAGTGTCTTCTACGTTGCTCGCCCTCGAAATGAAAAGGCTCGTGAAACAACTTCCCGGCCAGCATTTCGTGAAGCTTCTCTAATGGGTAAAACACTGGTCATCGCGGAAAAACCAAGCGTGGCCAGCGATCTCGCCAAGGCGCTCGGGGGTTGCAAAAAGGAAGCGGATTTCTTTGAAAACGATCGCTACGTAATCTCGTCTGCTGTGGGTCATTTGCTCGAGCTGACTGTGCCGGAAGAGCACGACATCAAGAGTGGAAAGTGGACCATGGCGAAGCTGCCGCACATTCCGCCGCACTTCGATCTGGCTCCGATTGAAAGGAATAAAAGCCGCCTCGCCGTCCTCAAGCGGTTGATCAAACGCAAGGATGTCAGCGAGATCATCAATGCCTGCGACGCCGGCCGCGAAGGTGAGCTGATCTTCCGGAACATCATCCGCGCGACTGCTGCGAAACAACCGACCAAGCGGCTCTGGCTGCAATCGATGACGACCGATAGCATTCGCGCGGCGTTTGCGAAGCTTCGGACTGGCGAAGAAATGCAGCCGCTGGCCGATGCCGCTGTTTCCCGGAGCGAGGCTGACTGGCTGGTGGGAATCAACTCGACGCGTGCGCTGACGGCGTTCAATTCGCAAGGCGGCGGTTTCAGCAAGACGACCGCTGGCCGCGTGCAGACGCCAACGCTCGCAATTCTCGTGGAGCGTGAGGAGAAAATCCGGGCGTTCGAGCCTCGAACCTATTTTGAAGTGTTCGGCGATTTCGGTGTTTCGGCGGGAACATATCGCGGGCGCTGGTTTGATGCCGCTTTCAAGAAGGCTGGCGAAGAAGAAGGGCGCGCGGAACGGATTTGGGATCGGGCCAAAGCCGACGCGATCAAAGCGAAGTGCGAAGGAAAATCGGGCACGGTTGAAGAGGAAAAGAAGCCTACCACCCAGGCTCCGCCGCTGCTTTATGATCTGACGACACTCCAGCGCGAGGCAAACCAGCGTTACAGTTTTCCGGCTCGCATGACGTTGCAAATTGCGCAGGCGCTTTACGAGAAACACAAAGCGCTCACGTATCCGCGGACTGACTCGCGGTATCTGCCGGAAGACCATATCTCCACTGCGAAGAACGTGATGGGGAGTTTTGAGGATCGCTCGCTCTCCGTACATGCGGAAAAAGCGCTGCACCAAGGCTGGGTCCATCCGAACAAGCGCATCTTCAATAACGCGAAGGTCAGCGACCACTTCGCCATTGTCCCGACTGGCACCGCGCCAAAGAATCTCGAAGAACGCGAACAAAAAATCTTCGACCTCGTCGCACGGCGATTCATCGCGGTGTTTTATCCTGCCGCGCAGTTCGAGGTGACGACGCGAATCACGACGATCGAAAACGAGAAATTCAAGACGGACGGCAAGATCATTATCGATCCAGGCTGGCTCGCGGTTTATGGCCGGGTCAGCGAGGGCGAAGGCGAAAACGACAAGGCCATCGTTCCAATCCGCACAGGCGAAACAGCTCGCACCGAGGCGATCGAGGTGAAGCAAAGCGAGACGAAGCCGCCCGCGCGTTATTCCGAAGCGACACTGCTTTCCGCGATGGAAGGGGCGGGCAAGTTGATCGAAGACGAGGAATTGCGCGAAGCGATGTCTGAGCGCGGGCTCGGCACGCCGGCCACCCGCGCGCAGATCATCGAAGGTCTGCTGCTCGAAGGATATCTCGTCCGCCAGGGCCGCGATCTTATCGTTACGGCGAAAGGCATCTCACTCATCACCTTGCTGCGGAATCTGCGAGCGGAAACGCTCACGAAGCCGGAGCTCACCGGGGGCTGGGAGCACAAGCTTCGGCAGATGGAGCGAGGCCAACTCGCCCGCGGGAGTTTCATGGAGGAAATCCGCACCCTAACCACCGATCTCGTCAACAAGGTGCGTGACGGCATGGGCGTCGAGGTGGTTGGTAACTATCAACCTATTGAAGTGACGTGCCCGAAATGCGGAGGCGGGCCTTTCAAGGAAAGCTTCAAGGCATACGAGTGCACGAATCCTGAGTGCAAATTGATCGTCTGGAAAAACATGTCCGGTCGGGAACTGGAACGTGATGAAGTGGCGAAGCTTCTCACGACCGGCCGCATCGGACCGCTGGAAGGGTTCCGCAGCAAGATGGGCCGCGCATTCAATGCGGAGGTAATTCTAAGCGAAAAGACTGAGTGGAAACAGAAATTCGACTTCGAAGAAGAGGGCGGTGCGAACGCATTCGATCCTGCGACTGCTAAATCGCTCGGCGAAACGCCAGCCGGCGCGGTGTATGAGACGGAAGCTGCGTTTCTTTGTGTCCCATCGGCGAACGCGAAGCCGATCCGGATGGGGAAGAGCATCTGCCAGCGGGCGATTCCGCCCGATCAGGCATTGAAGATTTTCCGTGAGGGGAAGAGCGATTTGCTCCCGCGTTTCATCTCGAAAAAGGGGAAGCCATTTTCCGCGTATCTGAAACTCGACGGCACAAAAGTAACCTTCGAGTTCGAGCCCCGCGCGAAAAAGCCGCCGAAGGGCGCCGCCGCGAAAGCGGCGTAGCGCCACTACTGCGTCCCCAGGAAAGAAGCGCAGCCTCTGCGCGGCCACCCGTCATCCTACGAATTACAGCCGCGGGAGGAACTCCAAAGGATGACCCGTTTTCCACAACGGCCAACGGTCCTTTCCCCATCCGCGTGGATCAGTGGCAAAATCGCACGCACGGGCTAAGGGTCCGCCCCGAATTTTCCTTGGCCACATCAAACCCGCTCGCCTATCTTCCACATCCCGATGGACGCCGAAATTCAAAAAGCAGTCGAGGCCGGCAAACTCGATTCGCGCTCCGCTGAGACCCTGCAAAAACTGCAACCCGGCACCTACTGTGTCCACAAAAGCTGGGGATTTGGCAAAATCGAATCGATCAATTTTCTACTCAACCAGGCGACCATCGATTTCAAAACCAAGAAGGGCCATACGATGCAGTTGCAGTACGCGGCGGAGTCGCTGGAGCCACTTCCCGCCGAGCACATTCTGACCCGCACCGCGACCGATCTGCCGGCGATCAAGGCGCTCGCGAAAGAAGATCAGATCGGACTGATGCGATTGATCCTCAACAGCTACGGTGGCGCGGCGACGCAGGACCAGGTCGCGCAATCGCTCATGCCCGGTGTTTTCAACGAGACGGAGTTCAAGCGCTGGTGGGAATCAACGAAAAAGGCGCTGAAAAAAGACGGGCATTTCGCGTTGCCCGCGAAGAAATCCGAGCCCATCGAATTGCGCTCCGCTCCCGTGGCTCGCGGCGATGATTTGCTCGCGGGATTCCTCAGCGTTCGGCATCTGAAAGATCAGCTCAACGCGCTCGATGCGATCAGCAAAAATCTCGATGCGTTCCACGATCCCGCGACTCAGCTCGCGCCTATTCTTCAAGCGGCCGGCGACATCGCTCGCCGCTCCCAGCGACTTCATCCGTCACACGCCTTTGAGATTCTGATTGCCCGCGATGAGATCGCCGAACGAGCTGGACTAAAGGCCCCAGAAGGATCGCTCACGCTTTCCCAGCTCTTGAGTGAGGAAGATCGAAAACTTAACGACATTATCCCTCACATTGCCGCCGCGAAACAAAGGCGCGTTTTCGCGGCTTTGCCGGAAGCATTCGGAGAAAATTGGGTGGAAAAAACGCTCAGCCTCATGGTACGCACCAACAGTGTCCGCGTGGCTGCTGAACTTGCGCGTCTTCTTCAGGACCAGGGCAAACACGAGGATCTTCGCCGCGAACTCGACCGCTCAATTCGCGATCATTCGATCTCGACGGAAGTGCTTCTCTGGCTCTGTAAAGAACGCGAGGGGGTTTTTGGCGATTTGATTACTCCGCAGGTTTTCAGCGCCATTTTGACTGCTCTGGAACGAGATCAATTCAGCGAAATCAAACGCGGCGGGAAGCTCCACGATCTCTTGATGGACGACCGCGAACTCGTCTCCGATTTGCTCATTTCCGCGGAGCCGGAAATCGCTCGCGACTCAATGCGTCGGCTGCTCATGACCCCGGTTTTTGAAGAGCTGGACAAACGCTCAATGATGGGACGGGTCATCAAGGTTCATCCCGAGTTGCAGTCGATGCTCGCTGGCGAAAGCTCCGAAAAACAGGAAGCGCTCGTGGTCTCGTGGGAGAGCCTTGCGAAGCGCAAAGACGAATACGAGGAGCTGATCAAAAAGAAGATTCCTGAGAACACAAAGGAGATCAGCGTCGCGCGTTCGTACGGCGATCTGCGGGAGAATTTCGAGTTCAAAGCGGCCAAGGAAATGCAGCGCGTATTGATGCGCCGCAAATCCGAGATGGAGCAGGGACTCGCACGGGCTCGCGGAACGAATTTCGAAAATCCCGACACGACTCAAGTGTCGATCGGAACTGTGGTCACACTGCGCACTCTCGAAAGCGGGGCCACTTCAACGTACACAATTCTCGGCGCGTGGGACGGCCAGCCGGAGCAGCAGATTATTTCCTATCTTGCGGGACTTGGCCAGGCGCTGCTCGGGCACAAGGTAGGCGAGCAAGTTGACCTGCCGACCGAGGTGGGGACTGAAAAAGTCGAGATCGTGAGCATCGAGCCGTATCGCTCCGAAGTTCCCGCGGCGGTTTAGCTGTATTTCGGCGCAGAGTGGCAGAGGCCCCAAAGTTCAAAATCGCGCTCATCTCCGCGATCCTTCTGATCTCTGCGCCTCCGCGTTAAATTGAAAACGTGGGTGCTCGCCCGCGACAATTTGATTGACCGCGCATCGTCGCGCTCTCCAAATCGCCGGCCATGTCATTGACCAGCATTTCCGATATTCGTGCCCGCCAGATTCTTGATTCCCGCGGCAATCCCACCGTCGAAGCAGACGTAGAGTTAGCCGGGGGCGCAATCGGACGCGCCGCGGTCCCGAGCGGAGCCAGCACGGGCGAGCACGAGGCTTGGGAGCTGCGTGACGCCGTGCAGGATCGTTATCTCGGAAAAGGTGTGATGAAAGCGGTGAACGCGATCCAGAAAACAATCAAAGCGGAGCTCGAAGGAATGGACGCCCTCGATCAGGTCTTGATCGACAAAACGATGATTGCGCTCGATGGCACGCCGAACAAAAGCAAGTTAGGCGCAAACGCTCTTCTCGCCGTTTCGCTTGCGACCGCTCATGCAGCGGCGGCCCAGCTTGGCATGCCTCTTTTCAAATATCTCGGCGGGCCTAATGCAAAAGTCCTGCCGGTGCCGATGATGAACATCTTGAACGGCGGAGCGCACTCCGATGCCCCAATTGACTTCCAGGAATTCATGATCATGCCGAAAGGCGCGGCCACTTTCTCGGATGCGCTGCGTTACGGTACGGAAGTATTTCACGCCCTCAAAGGCGTCTTGAAGGGTCGCGGCCTCTCGACAGCGATTGGCGATGAAGGCGGGTTCGCGCCGAAGCTTGAAAGCGCCGACGATGCACTTGAGACAATTGCCGCGGCAGTGAAAAAGGCAGGCTACAAGCTCGGCAAAGACATGTTCATCGCGCTCGATGTCGCTTCGAGTGAGTTCTACGACGCGAAGTCCAAGCGTTACGTGTTTAAGAAATCGGATGGGTCGAAGCGGAATGCGGAAGAGTTGATTTCCTACTACCAAGGCCTCCAGAAAAAGTTCCCGATTATTTCCATCGAAGACGGTTGCGCGGAGAATGACTGGGATGGCTGGAAGAAACTTACCGATGCGATGGGCGCGCAAACACAGCTCGTCGGCGACGACCTTTTCGTCACAAACGTGGAGTTCTTGCAGAAGGGCATCGAGCGAGGCGTCGGTAACTCCATCCTCGTGAAGGTGAACCAAATCGGCACTCTTACCGAGACGCTGGATGCTATCGAACTCGCGAAGGAAAACGGGTACACCGCAGTGATTTCGCACCGCTCTGGAGAGACCGAAGACACGACCATCGCCGACATTGCGGTCGCGACAAATGCCGGTCAGATCAAGACCGGATCACTCTGCCGGACCGATCGGGTGGCGAAGTACAATCAGCTTCTCCGCATTGAAGAAGAGCTCGGCGACAACGCGGTTTTCGGCGGAAAAATGCGCTGAGAAGACCCGCCCATCGAAGCGCGATTCGGGGGAGTCCCTTGCCAAGGATCATCCAACAACCTGACGCAACTGTTCCAAATAATGACACTTCGGAGGCTTACGATCTGGCGCGTCCAGAGTAAAAGGGCGGCGGTATCTCCAATGCTCTCAAGATGGCATGCATCCGCACGCCACACGCCGATATATAGCGCTTGTTCTCTTGAGCCTGTGCAGCCTTGGCGTTCTTACCGGCTGTAACGAGTCCTCTTCGACAAATTCGGAAGTGTTAGTGACTCGGGATTGTGCCAGTGAGCCACTGCGCCGGGCAGTCGATCTCTTTAGAGTTCAGCCCTCCGATGCAACGAAGCGAGCCGTGGTTGATGAGTTGACGGCGCTCGAAGAACACATCGGGTTATTGATGGATCACGCGGAAATCGCGGAAGGAAAGGCGAAGGCGCAATATTTGTGCGATGCGGAAGCGATGCGCATTGCGCTAAAGTTCAACATCCAGCGGTTCAACGCCCCGATCGAGGAGCAACCGCGAGTAGCTATTTCTAGGGCCGAGAAATCTGAGGCCGAAGAAGCTCCAAAGGCGATCGCCGTAGCCGCAACTCCGGTTGAGGAAATGCCAGTTCGACGCGCCATTGCTGTGGCCGACACGCCGTCAAGGGCAGCCTTGGCGATGAATTCCGATATTCCTGCCGAGCTCCCAGTTCGGCGTGCGATCCCAGTGAACTCCGCGTCCACCAGCAGCGCACCGCGAGCAATCATAGTCCAGTCCGGCCATCGGATTACCATCTGGCATTCGACCACCTATTCATCCGAGATTGCGCGGCGGTGATGCGGCGATAAGTGGCGTCGTGACAAATCAATTGTCTTAGATATGGTGCGGATCGCCCATGAGCGAATCGCAATACGGTGGCTTCCGCCAAAGACGTGATGAAAGCGTCTGGCAATCGCTCAACCGGCTCGTGCTCGGGTTGATCATATTCGCGGTTTGCATCCTGATTGTCTGCGCGTTCCTTCCGTTGCTAAAACAGCAGCGGGAGTTAGCCGGACGCGTCGAGGACTTGCGCTCGGAAGTAGAGAAAAAGAAAGCGGTCCTTGCCCGCACCAGCCGCGAGGAAGACCTGCTGCGGAACAATCCGGCATACGTTGAAATGGTTGCACGCGACCGGCTCGACTTAATGAAGGAAGGGGAGACCATCATTCGCCTGGAGCCTCCACCCGCGCCGGATAAGTCCAATTTTCGGTTGAAGCAATAACTGCGGGCTGCTTGCAACTCGAAAGCCCGCGCTTCAAAGTAAGCGCATGCCAATAGACTTGCAGGCGATCGATACTCAGTCTCTCAAGAAGCGCGTCGGAGAACTGCGGAGGTATCTTTGACCTGCCAAAACTGCAAGCAAGGCTAAGCGAACTCGAAGGCGCAATGTCTGCGCCAAACTTCTGGGATAGCCGAGAACACGCACAGGGTGTCGTTGAGGAAGTCGGCGCCGTTCGGAACAAGATCAATCCTCTACTTGAACTGGAGCGCTCGGTCAGCGATCTGGAAGTTCTCAAAGAACTTACCGCGGAATCTGAGGATGCTTCGGCTGTTGCCGACCTCGAGGAGGAATATAGGTCTGCGCTGGCGGCTGTTGATGACTTTGAATTGAAGAGTCTGCTTGGCGGACCACTTGATAAGAACAACGCCTTCCTTATCATTCACAGTGGTGCCGGCGGAACTGAATCATGCGATTGGGCAGACATGCTCCGCCGCATGTATCAGCGCTGGATCGAACGGCACGGTTTTACGAGCGAGACAGTCGATATTCAGGCGGGCGATGAAGCAGGCATTAAGTATGTCACGCTGCTGGTCAAAGGTGAAAACGCCTACGGCTACATGGCGACGGAGCGAGGTGTGCATCGACTTGTCCGCATCTCGCCATTCGATGCGAACAAGCGCCGTCACACTTCTTTTGCGAGTGTTGATGCTGTCCCCGAGCTAGGCGAAGACGCGCCCATCACGATCAACCCGGCAGACATCGAAACCGATACCTTTCGAGCGGGCGGAAAAGGCGGTCAGAACGTCAACAAGGTCGAAACGGCAGTCCGCATCATCCACAAGCCCACAGGCATTGTTGTCGCTTGTCAGGCCGAACGTAGCCAGGGGCGCAATCGCGCACTAGCTATGTCCATGCTCACCGCGAAGCTCTACCAATTGGAACAAGATAAGAAACGGGCGGAAGTAGAACGGCAGTACGGTGAGAAGGGCGATGTGGCATGGGGCAGCCAAATTAGGAGCTATGTTTTCCAGCCTTATCAAATGGTGAAAGACCATCGCACCGGCGTGGAGACGAGCAATGTGCAGGATGTGATGGATGGGGACATCGACCTTTTCATTCACGGCAAGCTGCGCGGATTGGTGAATAAGAAGGGCAGCGCCAGCGACGAGCTGTAAGCGGCACGTTTGCCGATCGCCGCAACCTTTTCCCGATGCCGGTGTTGATGCAGTTATGAATCACATTTTCGCTTCTCTCTTCGCAACCGCCGCAATTTCGCTGGCGCTCCCCAATGTCCTTCACGCTGCCGATCCCGCGAATCCGAACGCTAAATGCCTCGGTCTGCGGAAAGAACGCATCCTCAAGCGCTTCGACGCGAACAACAATGGAGTCCTTGATCCTGAAGAAAAAGCAGCCGCCCAGAAGGCACGCGCCGAGCGGCGGCAGAAGCTGCTCGATCGTTTCGATGGTAACGGTGACGGAGTGCTCGATGACACGGAGCGTCAAGCCGCGAAAGCTGGCCGGGGCCGCAAACACAACCTGCAGAAATAGCCGATTCCGCTAACAATCTATCCTAACGCTGCAATCGCCGCCTCGTAAGCCGCTGCGGTCTCCCCGAAGGCGGAGACGGTAACGTGCAGGTCGTTCAGTAGGCCGTCTTTCAAATTGTAAATCCAGCCATGTACCGTGAGGTCCTGACCGCGTTCCCATGCATCACGTGCAATCGTGGTCTGGCATACATTTGCCACCTGTTCGATCACATTTAGTTCGCACAGGCGATCCTCGGCGTTGCCTCCTGAAAGACACCTCTCATGCTTCTGCCGCACATCCTGAAGGTGTCGCAGCCAGTTATCGGACAAGCCGATGCGCTGGTCTCGGAGAGCTGCTCTTACCCCACCGCACCCATAATGACCGGTGACAATGATGTGGCGCACCTTGAGAATATCGACGGCAAACTGCATCACCGAGAGACAGTTAAGATCTGTGTGAACAACCAGGTTAGCTACGTTGCGATGAACAAATAGCTCTCCCGGCAGCAACCCGACAAGTTCGTTGGCCGGCACCCGGCTGTCAGAGCAACCAATCCAAAGGTACGCAGGCGACTGTTGCCGAGAGAGTTCGAGAAAAAAATCTGGGTCTTCTTCCCGGATGCGTGCCGCCCATGCTTTATTGTTTTCGAAGAGGTGATTGATTGACTCCATAAGGTTAAACTATCGGTCAAAAACCATCTCAAGGGATGATCAGTGTCATCCCGGGCTTTAACTTTGCGGTGCCTTCAAGCCGGTTGAAGTTCGCGTCCTGAATATCTTTCCAGCGGCCGGCAGTCTTATAGTAATGTCTCGAAATGGAAGCCAGCGTATCGCCTGGCTGGACGTTGTAAGTGCGCGCCCCTGGCGGAATCGGCTTCTGCTTCTGTTCGTTGCTTCCTTTGGTCGTTTGCGCAGCGGTGCGGGGGAGCGAGCGCAACTCGGCCAGTTCCTTCCGCAATTCGACACTTTCTTTTCGTAAGCCGAGGTTCTCATTCTTCAGCCGCGCCGAATCCTCCTGCGTCATCAATGCGCCGCGTGAGAGCTTTAGCACAAGCTTGCGCTCGTTCTCTTTCGAGAATTCCCGCGCCTCCTTTGCGTGCGAGCCGCGCGGTTCCAGCTCGTTGTATCGGCTGAAATGGTGAAGCGCTCCGACGGGATCACCAAGCTTGTCGTCGCACAACAACCCGAGCTTGTAGTGGAGTTCCGCGGTTCGGGCTGTTCCGTCCAGCGCCTGTTCATAGAACTGGGCCGCCGCACGGAAATCACCTTCCTTGTATTTGCGTTCGGCCCGTTCGGTCGCGCGAGTGGAGCCGTTCTGAAACGCTTCATCGCAGCCCAGAAGTCCGAGCGAGAGGGTGACGCAACCCAAAGTAACCCATTTCATTTTTCTTTCAGACGAGCTTTCAACGTGTCGACAACGGTTTTTACCACTTGAATGCGGGCGTGCCACTTATAGTTGGCAGGGATGACGGTCCAACGTGCATAAGGGTGCGAAGTCCTTTCAAACATCTCGTGCGCGGCTTCGATGTGTTCCTTCCACTTCTTCCGATTTCGCCAGTCCTCGTCGCTGATTTTCCAATGTTTCAATGGATCAGCCTCGCGCCGCTTGAAGCGGTCAAGCTGTTCCTCCTTCGTAATCTGTAGGTAGAACTTAATGATTAAGGCACCATCGTCCGCGAGTGTGCGTTCGAACTCATTAATCTCGCGGTAAGCTCGCTGCCACTCCTTGGTCGTAGCGAATCCTTCCACTCTTTCGACCAGCACCCGGCCATACCAGGAGCGGTCGAAGACGACTGTCTCGCGGTAAGCAGGCAGCTTTGTCCAAAAGCGCCATAAGTAATGGCGCTGATACTCCTCCGCAGTAGGTTTGATGATGGAATAGACACGCAATGACCGCGGATCGAGGCGTTCGGTCAGCCGTTTGATGCAACCGCCTTTCCCCGCCGCATCCGGTCCTTCGAACACAATGATCACGGAACGCTTCATCTCACTTAGCTTCCCTTGCAGGCGGAGTAAGGCGATCTGGTGCTCCTTCAGCTTATCGCGGTAGGTCCGCTCGTCGACGGAGGTTTGCTCCAACTCGTCAAGTCTGGGAAAGCTCGGCACCATGGGATGACGATTTAGGCGAGTCGCGCGGATTTGTCGAATCGCAACTCGGTAACAATCCAGGCAGTTGTCGCGCAGCCGGTTTTCCGATAATGTCACGATGCGATGCCGTCCTCGGAACTCGAACCGCTGCTCGTCTTTTCATTGGAAGGACGTCGCTTCGCGTTGAAGGCCTCCGTTGTGCAGCGTGTGTTGCGTGCCGCGGAGATCACCCCCCTGCCGGATGCCCCTGCTGGCGTTCGCGGACTGGTGAACATTGGCGGGAACATCGTGCCGGTCTATGACCTCCGTGTCAGGTTCAACATGCCCGTGCGTGCTGTGCGGAGCAGTGACTTTTTCGTAATTGCCACGACCTACGAAAGAACTGTGGCTGTCTTGGTGGATGATTTGATTGGATTGATGGAATGCTCTGTAACACCGACAGACGAAGTTGTTTTGGGTGTCGAAGTCATTGAGGGCGTGGTCAAAATGGACTCGGAGCTTGTGTTGCTTCATCCCCTCGGCAAGTTCCTGTCGGAAGGTCAAAGCGCCGATCTCGAAGCGGCATTACAGCGATGACAGGCGCTGCTCTGAACGGCGACACGCTCGGGAGATTTGGTTCATTTGTCGAAGCACGGCTTGGCCTTTCATTTCCGCCGCAGCGATGGAGCGAACTCGAGAGAGGATTGAGCATGGCAAGCGCGGAATTCGGTTTCGATGAGCCGCTGGAATGTGCGGAATGGATTGTCTCGACTCAACTCACGCGGAAACAGTTGGAATTGCTCGCCGGGCACCTAACGATTGGAGAGACCTATTTCTTCCGAGATCCGAGCGGTTATGAAGCTCTCCAACGAACAATCATCCCTGAACTGATCGCCGCTCGCGCTAGTAACTCGCGATCCCTTCGCTTCTGGTGTGCCGGGTGCTGCACGGGAGAAGAAGCTTATACCCTTGCCATTGTATTGAACCGTGTCCTGCCAAATGCGGACGGCTGGAATGCGAGCATTCTGGCCACGGACGTGAACCCTCGATTTCTGCACAAAGCTCGAAGTGGGACTTATACGTCATGGTCCTTCCGAGCGATGGATGGGATAACAAAGGAGCGGTACTTCGAGGAGACTCAGCCCGGAAGCTTCCAAGTCATTCCGTGCATCAAACAAATGGTGGCATTTGCCCCGTTGAATCTGGTTGCTGACATCTATCCCTCACTCACGACGAACACTAATGCGATGGATGTAATCTTGTGCCGCAATGTGCTGATGTATTTTTCGCGCGAGCAGGCTCGAAAAGTTGTCTGCAAGCTCTCGGAGTGTCTTCTGCAGGGAGCTTATCTATTTACGAGTGCCGCAGAGGCATCCAGCGAGTTGTTCGCACCGCTACAGCCGCAGACCTTCCCGGGCACTGTCGTCTATAGAAAGCAGAAGGAGCAAAATCCCGAGACCTATCGAGAAAGAATAGCTCCGGAGAAATCCCCTGCGCCAAGGGAGAAAGCAAAAAGCATTCAAACTGTCTCACCCGTACCTAGCCCTCCCCAAACGGCACGATCATTGGCTAACGAAGGCAAACTCGAAGAGGCGCTCAAAGCTTGCGACGAAGGAATCGCGCACGATAAGCTTAAATGCGAAAGCCACTATTTACGCGGCATTATCCTCCAGGAACAAGGCAAGTATGATGAGGCCATGATTGGTTTGCGGAGAGCTCTATTTTTGGATCGAGACTTCGTGCTTGCTCACTTTGCGATGGCGAACCTGATGCTGCGGCAATCCCGCATGGCAGAGGCCGAAAGACATCTTGAGCAGACACGCACCTTGCTTCGGAAGTACGATGCCGATGCGGAGCTTCCAGAGTCAGAGGGACTCACTGCGGGGCGATTACTTGCCATGCTCGAAACGCTGCAGGAGGTGCGCAGTTGAGCGAAACTTCCGAAAGCAGGTTTGTGACGGGCGAGCTCTCAGTAGAAGACGAGACCCGCATCCTTAAGGAACGAGCCATCCACTTTCCAGCACATTGGGATCCTAAGCTTAGAATTCCACGTGGACAAGTTGTCGCG